>ENA-ORCT01000017-ORCT01000017.1-marine-metagenome-genome-assembly--contig:-NODE-17-length-348554-cov-8.049504_pt1 | contig 348554 bp, 250 predicted proteins | sample MGYA00248632_ERZ508511 | MGnify/ENA primary metagenome ERZ508511 (study PRJEB26182, sample SAMN06268839) | marine metagenome | isolation source: Tt an P1-techrep anaerobic enrichment on pine from...
ACGCAGGCCGCGGGCCGGTACGAGGCGCGTTTCGACGCCACGGACCTGCCGTCGGGCCTGTACATCTACCGGATGACTGCGGGCGACTTCACGCAGACACGAACCATGACACTGTCCAAGTAGGCGATACCTGCAGGGACGTATTTCTCCTTTCGACCGGAGGGGCGGTGATTTCACCGCCCCTCCTTTTACGTGGTATTCCTGATCAAACCACAATTCTGTCCATCCAAAAAAACATTTATAACAGGAAAAAATATTCCTGTTTTTATGTTTCCTTTTATCGCACGTCTGACTACATTTCAGTGATTTTCGTACAGGATGAAATCCCGTGTTCCGTACAGGCGGTGATGAGGCGATCTCTGTTCGGGGGAACGGAGCGCATGTCACCGGACGGGAGATCGCTCGATTCCCGAAGCGCATGGGTGCAGCATGCCTTTTTGCTGTGTTCCCGTGGTGTTTCGCTGTCGTGAGATGAGTGTGAGCGGCCGGCAGTGCCGCTTCAGCGATAGATTACGTATTCATTCGGAGCAACGAATGAGGTGCGAACAGTATTCCCCGGTGCCGCGGGATGCGCACTTCACAGGCTCTGTTTTCATCTCACATCATCGACGAGGTGTTGTTATGAAGTCATTATTCCTGCCGAGGCGTCTGCTTCGGAGCGGTGTACAGTTGTTTCTAATGCTGCTCCTTGTTGCTGTCGCCGGGCCCCAACTCACGCGGGCCCAGGGGACGAATTTCCTGAACACATATCCTTCTACGGGACCGAACGCCAACAATGGTCAGCGAGGGATCTCCTTTGAGATCACCGCGCTGAAACCAGTAAAACTGCATCGGTTCTGGTCGACTCTTTACACGGGTTCGAATCCGGTTGAGGTCTGGTATAATCCGAACGGGTTGAAGGACGCTCTGGGCAATGCACTTACGACTGGATGGACACAACTCGGTACCGCGACAGTAACGGGATCGGGGCAAACAGTCATTACGGAAATCACACTCGATCTTAATCTCCTGATGCAGCCAAACATGACATACGGCTTTGTATTGTTTTCTACAAACGGCGTCTATTACAGGAATCTTGTGAATCCTTATGTGTATTCCGACTCCTATCTATCAATTGATACAGACGCATGGGGCGTATCAGGAAAGAATGGTAATCCTTTTATAAGTACCGATTTTGCCTTCGCTTCACGTCAGTTCGTTGGGAGAGTCACGTACGATCCCGCAGCCTCAGCGCCGAACGACGCCGGGATTTCAGCTATCCTCGCACCAAGCAATTTCTGTGCGGGCACGCATAATGTGCAGGTGGAACTGCAGAACTTCGGTACCGCGCAGCTGACCTCCGCGACAATCAACTGGTCGGTCAACAATGTCACGCAGTCAGCGTATTCATGGTCCGGTTTGCTGGACACTGCAGGAGGTTCGGGGCCGCAGACGACTGCCGTTACTATCGGTTCGTATACGTTCGCCGCCAATACACCTTACGCGATTCGTGCCTGGTCAACGAATCCAAACAACGTTTCTGACACGGTGAATTATAATGATACGACGGAGGCTACCGTATTCGCCGGTCTGTCAGGTACCTATTCCATCGGAGGCACGGCGCCGGACTTCAGCACGTTCTCGGACGCAGTCGATGCACTGATGCAGTCCGGTCTCTGTGGTCCGGTGACATTCCAGGTCGCGGCGGGGACATACTCCGAGGAAATCGAGATCCCGGAGATCGCCAATGCGAGCGCGACGAACACCATTACCTTCGACGGAGGGGCGAACAATGCATCGACGAGAGTTCTCAGTTACTCGCATACGACGGACGGTGCGGTGGTCATGCTCGACGGCGCGGATTATCTCCGCTTCCGAAATCTGACAATACGTGCAACCGGATCCCAGGACGGTTCAGCGATCTGGTTCACGAATGACGCCGATTACAATATCGTCGAGGATTGCATTCTCGAAGCATCCACGTCGGCGACTTCCGCCGACGCTGTCCCCGTCGTGGGCAGCGGGTCGAAGACGTCAAATACCTCCAGCGGAAACACGGGCAGCTACAATTACATTGCCGGTAACCAGATCCGCGGGGGCTATTATGGCATTTACTGGCGGGGAGTCACCAATACCGATACGCTCGCCAACAAAGGCAACGTGTTCTATGACAATGACATCACCGACTGGTACTGGTACGGCTTCTACTCGTACTACTCGAATGCTCTGACGGTCGAGAACAATCGCATCCTGCCACGCTCCAGCGCCACGAGCAGTGCCTACGGCATGTACATTTACTATGCGAATACCGGACCGCAGATCATCGGGAATCTTTCCGTCGGCGAGGCCTACGGTCTGCGGCTGTACTATCCGAACTATGCGCATGGTACTTATTCGCTGACCGAACCGCGGGCGAAGGTGTACAACAACATGTTCATCGCCGCTGATCAATCCACCAGTACACGGTATGGTGCGTACGTGTACAGACCGCAATATCTTGACTTCTGGCACAATAACCTTATCGTCAACAGTACGGGGTCGTTGTACTACGGAGCGTATATCTATACCTACTCCGGATACAACGACGTCGACATTCGCAACAACATGTTCGCCACGTCGAATCCCAGCACTGCGTCGTACCTTCTGTACGTGCGTGATATCTCCGTCGTGACGGGACTGGATTACAACCTGTATTATGCGCCCGCCGGTCCGGCGGCTGGAAATTATTTTTACATCGACGGCTCCCCCTATAACTGGAACACACTTCCGAAGACTACCTGGAATGCGCACTCCGTCTGGGGCGAGCCGTATTTCGAAAACGATCTGAACGATCTGCACAGCCGTTCACCCAGCGGGTATCTCGCCGGTACTCCCATCGCGGAAGTCTCGACGGACTTCGACGGTGACGCGCGGCATCCCGCGACACCCTGTATCGGGGCGGATGAATATCCGCAGCCGCCGGATGAGTACGACATGGCGGTTATCGTGCCGCAGGTGTCCTACGCGCCCGATCGCTGGACGCGCCTGGAGGGAGCTGTCAACCACCGCCTGAAGGTGCTCCTGGAGAATATCGGCCTGGTCGATGATCCGCAGAACATCGATGTCGGTATTTCCGATATGCCGATGAGCACCATCGGGGATGCGCTGCTGGTCGAGACGTTCACGCCCTCATGGGATGCCAGTCACCGGGCCGTTGTTGAGTTCAGTACTCCGATCACCGGCCTGACGGCAACGCCCAGTGCGACGCTGTACGCGCGTGCCTTCCTGCCCGGGGAACAGAATCCCTCGAACGACCAGGCCAAGGATACGCATCCCGTGCACACGACGAAGGTCTATGGATACGAGGACTTCGAGAATTTCGAAGACGGCCAGAATTTCACCTATGCGCAGGGATATCTGCCCGTGCCGGGCTGGACGACCATCGACAACAATGGCGGAGACGCGCCGGCATTCCTGGCCGAGAAGTACATGATGATCGGCCTGACGAACCCGGCCGATGAATGGCTCATCACGCCCGGTGCGCCGCTGATCGGGGCGTCGAGCTTCCGGATCGGATTCGATTTCCAGAATTATAACAGCGTTCCCGTGACCATCGAGGTGGCATACGGGATGTCTCCCGTTCCGGGAAGTATGACGACATTCGCGACATTCTCCAATATCGGGATGGGCAGTTTCACGGCGCAGCAGCTCTGGCAGGCCACGGGGAAAGCCGGTGATCCGTATTTCAACACGCTCGCCGGTCAGGATGGTATCTATTATATCGGGATTCATGTCACGACGGGGACCACGGGCTACCGCTGGTCGCTGGACAACATCAAGTTCGATGACAATCCCTCACCGCCGCCGAAAATCGCCTACGGTCTCCCCGGTGCGCCCATCGGCGATTTCATCGATACCGGCAGTCCGCCGATTCAAATCTCCGCGACATACAAGCAGCCGGGACTGATCAACCGCATCTACCAGGTTGCCTCCAGCACGGATATTTACGGCCCGAATGGCGATTTCCTCTGGGCGGTGGAGACAAACACGCCATGGCTGAGCGTATCGATGGAAGCGCCTGATATCACCCTCCAGGGATACAACACGACACCGGCACGGCCGCGGCAGTTCCAGACCTTCACGCTGTCGGTCAACACGTCGGGACTCGCACCCGGCGTGCATTACGGAACGCTGGTGTTCTATGGTATCCTGTTCAATGACGACTTTCCGCCTCCAAACAAGGGACTCGTGGCACTCAATGAACCGCTGCGCGTGCCGGTGGAGTTGCGTATCATCAGCACGGGATACAAACCCGGCGGCGGCAGCCTGGAGCGCAGGATCTGTCCGCTGACCGTGGCCGGCAGTCCGTACGACTTCGTCGATGCGGTGACCATGGATCCGATTGCGACGGTGAACGTCACCTCCGGACAGATCACCTGCATGACCATACGCTGTTTCCCGAATCAGCTTCCGCTGAATCTTGCGCGCAAGCGCTACGTGCAGCGCTACTGGCAGATCGAGTACACCGGATCGGGCTGGACGGCAGACATCACCTTCCCGTATGCCGATACCGAAGCGTCCATGGTGCTGGATCCCGATCAGCTGCGCGGTATTCGCCAGCCGGCGCCGCTTTCGCAGTGGGAGGATCCCATCATCCATACGACCTCGATTTCGGACGTACTGAACAGATCGGTGACGGTGCGGGATCTGGATGAGTTCAACATCATCGGGAATATCGCGCTTGCGCATCCGTATCTCATCTTCGGACGAGACGGTGAGGGCGCGCTCCCGGCGGAGTTTGCACTCATGCAGAACTATCCGAATCCGTTCAATCCGGTCACCAGCGTTGAATACGCGGTGCCCGAGGAGCAGTACGTTCGTATTGCCGTGTACAACCAGCTCGGGATGGAGGTCGCCGTGCTGGTTGACGGTGTGCGTCCCGCTGGATATCACACCGCCCTGTTCGACGCAACGGACCTGGCTTCCGGCATGTACCTCTGCCGGATGACGGCCGGAGAATTCGTACAGACGCGGACAATGACGCTCTCGAAATAACCGCCGGTCGCAAGCACCTTCGCGCTTGTGCCCGACAGGACAATCCCCATGAACAGATGCGCCCCCCGGCAATGGAACCGGGGGGCGTTTTCTTTCTTCTGTCCTGCATCCCGCGCGGGTGCGGGAGGAGGGAATCAACGCACGTTGCCAACGCATGCAATCAACGCGCGTGGCGGCGGAACACGAGCCATGTGCATCCCACGCGGGAGAAGGTTAAGCGGTGAAATTACCGCACGAGACTCATCAGCCGCGTCAGCATGCTGTCTCCGGCGCGCAGGCGCAGCAGATATGCTCCCGCGGGCAGTGCCGTCGCATCAAACGATACGCGGTAACTCCCCGCATCATAATTGCCCTCGCAGAGCGAGGCGACGAGCCGTCCATGCGTGTCGAAAACCTGAAGGGAGACGCTGTTCCGCGCCGGCAGATCGAAGGTCAGCTGCGTTCTTCCCCGGAAGGGATTCGGAAAGTTCGGATGAAGCTGCACGCGCGCCGGCAGCGGCGCGTCGAGTGCTTCCACCTGCAGCGTGCGGTCGCAGGCGATGGTCAGTGTGTCGGAGCAGCGGAGGGTGCGGCCGATGTAGGTTTCCCAGAGGATGCGGAAATCCTCGTTGTCGATCACATCGTTGTCATAACAGATGGTGAACCCGCGCAATTCCGCACCCGGTTCGATCTGTGCGTCGGCGGTGCTCCAGGTCACGTTGATTGAATCGGCACTGATGTCCCAGCTATCCGGTGCGGTTGCCAGCGTGGGATACAGACGTGCTCCCGGAGTGAGGATGCGCAGCGAAACACGGTCGAGCGCACTGCTCTGTCCGTTGCGCACGGCGATACTGAAGCAGCACGGCCGGAACGGAATCGCGGTGACGGTGAGTGTGTCGCATGCCGCGGCGGGACAGGCAACAGCCGGAGCCTCGGCGCAGCAGATTTCCGCGCCGGCGAATGCCGTACACCAGCTGTAACGAATGCTGTCACATTCCGCAGTCGTTTCGAACTGCAGCGTGAACCATGCAGACAGGCTGTCCTGCTCCAGGGGACGGTCGAATGTGAGCCTGAGCGTATCGCCGCTGGAACTGAGCTGCTGCGTCCATGTCGAAGGTGTTGCGGCCTGCTGAATGAACGCATTCGGCGAACGAACGACAAGGCTGATCGCATCGATTCCGGATGCCGGCAGATGTTCGTTGCGTATCCTGTGCTCCACGGCGAGGGCGGTGGCGCCCGGGCGGGATTCAAGCATGTCGCAGCGAGTCTCCGGCGCGCAGAACACGCTCTCCGTCCCGCAGCAGATGGTACCGGCGCTGTCTTCGGTGCACCAGTCAAAGACGAAAAGCGAATCCCCCGTCATCGACGTGAAATTGATCTTGATGGAAAGGGAGTCCTCGGTGGCCGTACCGCGCACGAGGTAGATCTCACCGTTTCCGCCGTCGGAAATCACCGACCAGCCCGTCGGTCTGCTCAGCAGGTTCACCGCGACGTCGCTGTCCAGCGGCGACAGGCGAAACCCGGTGGTCTGTGATGCGGGCAGATGCGTGTCGATGAATCCCGTGCGCCACTGGCAGGCAATGCCCATGGATTTCTCCAGGATCAGGGAATCACAGCGCGCCTGTTCCGACGTGAGCGCCAGATGAAGTGTATCGCAGCAGGCATTCCGGCCATCGAACGTCGTGCAGAGTCGCACGTGCACGGAATCCTCCTGCCCCGGGAATGCAAAGCGCGCGAAGAATCCCGTCAGCTGCGTATTGGGAGCGACATTGACCGATGAACGCGCGCGCATCAGTGTGTCCGCATCGACATCGATCGTCCAGTTCACCGGCGCGGAGACGGAGTCCAGCAGGGCCGTACCGCCCAAAACTTCCACGGTGAATCCATTGACCGGGATCGGAGGCTGCCGGAGGTTGATGAAACCGAATTCATAACTGTCTCCGTCCAGCCGTCGGCTGGTGAAACGGTCACAGATGACCTTCTGTGTCGCGGGACAGTACAGGGAATACTCCATGCTGCACAGGTCGGTGCTGCCGTCGCTGGTGCTGAGACGGATGCGTATCGTGTCGCTCGCTCCTGAGTTCAGCACGCAGAACGTGAATCCCCCGATAGAATCGCCGGCGGGCAGCGCCGTGGCGGAGGTTCTCCAGCGCAGGAAAATGGGCGTTTCCTGCGTGATCGGCCAGGGACCGGAGGGATCGCCGAGGAATACGGCGTCAGGGCTCAGCAGCTGCAACGTCATGCCATCGATGGGGCCGATGGGTTCGTGAAGGTTGAAGAGCGACGCTTCCCAGCATCGCTGATCGCCCTGCGCGGCGGATTCCCGGAACGCGATGGAATCGCAGCGCTGCTCCCGCTCGAGAGGAATGACAAGCGTGTCGGTGGTGACGATTTGTCCCTCACTGCTGCTTTCCCAGTGAAGGGTGATTTCATCGAGGCTTGGCGGAACGTTGCTGAAGCAGAGGGAATAGCCGTCCTGGCTGTTGCCCGGAGGCACGGTTTTGCCGTTGCCGCTGAATGCCGCGGTTGTTCCGTCGTTTGTTTCCATCACCCAGCCGTTTCGGGGAATGGCGTTCATTCCGATGCCCGGTGTCAGCAGCCGGAAGCGGAGCCGGTCGAGGCTTTTCATGACGGAGTTCACATTATACAGCGTGGCGTCATAACAATACCCCGTACTTCCGCTTTTGGAGGCATTCAGCGAGTCGAACTGCGCAGGCCGCTGGCATGAAAGCGTCTCCTCTCCACTGCAGATTTCATTGCCGCCGTTGTAAGTTTTCCATTCCACGACGAAATCTCCGGTCGTCTGGCAGAGCCGGTCGAGACACAGAGAGCGAAGTCCGCCACTGCCGCCCGCACGGATGCCGGTGCTTCCGAAATCCACCTCCAGAATGTGCGGCGCCGGCTGTGTCACCGTAAACGGAGGGAAGGTGTAATCCTCGATCCATGCATACCCCGGTGTCTTCAGTTCCAGGCGGACGCTGGTGATCTCGAGCCGCTGCTCATTCCGGTTGTGAAAGGTCCAGTCCAGACAGTTGCTGCCGGGGCGTGAGCGGACGGTGACCGAGTCGCAGCTGGTCAGCACCTGTGTCGCTGCCGGGGCAGTGCCGGTCAGAAGGTTTGGCCCCGTGAGGAGAAACACTGGCAGGAGGATCATCAGTCGACGATATGGCATGGAAGAACCTCGGGAACTGGAGGATTGGAAGTGCCGATATCAGAGATATCGTGTGTGAAGAATACGAATGATTGATTGACAATTCAATATTCTCTTGCTATTTTCTGGGGAACAGAGTTCCTTTCAACAATTCCTTGAGCACCCCCGCAGCTCGGTGCTTCTGTACATTCATAAGGTTGTATTCGGGAGTATACTCGCACGCTTGTACCCCATGATACACATGATCCAGAATTCTGTTTCTTCTTTCCCTTTTACAAATCTCCGGAGGTAGTGTATGTTGGATGTCTACCGCAATTCATTACGGCGCCTGAGAGTCGTTTTCGCTCTCACGGCGGCGTTTTTCTTCCTCTCCGTCACCCAGGCCTTTGCCTATCAGTATATCGTCGAGATGTGGGACGAGTACGGTGACAGCTGGAACGGCGGTGAACTCACCGTGAAAGTGAACGGTGTCACCGTGCTGGATCGCGTCGATTTCGAGGATCCGTATTACAGCTATTCGAATACCGGACCCGTGTACGGCCCCCGGCGTTATTTCTTTCACGCACAGCCAGGCGATGTCGTGACGACGACGTTCTATGCGGGGAGCTGGTCGTCTGAATGTTACTACCATATCATGGATGCAGATGAGAACATCCTCACCTCTGATGGTATGGGATACACGGTTCCCACGGGGCTGACGTACACCCTGCCCACCGGCTCAGGGAAATCAGGCTGCTGGTACACCATACACATGCACGATGACTTTGGTGATGCATGGCTGTACTCTGGCTCCATTTCGATCTACATCAACAACACGTTGGTCCACAGCAACGTGAGAATGACCAACGAACACTTCCCGGAACCGCTGCTCGGCAATCCGCTGAATTATCGCGACGACTTCTATTTCAAGGTGAAGAACGGCGACCAGATCAAATTTTCCTGGGTGCCCGATGCCTCGAGCTACTATCCTTCGGAGTGTCAATACTTCGTATTCGATGCGTTCGGCAAGCAAATTTTCGCTGACGGCCAGAACTCCACTTCTCCAACAGCGAAGAATACGGTGATCGGGACCGGTGCCTGTTCTTACGACGTCAGCATCTATACGGCTGTTCTGGGATATGCGGATAAGTACTGGGCACGCAGGGAAGCGCCGGATGCGCATCCCGTGCAGGTCACGCTGTTTGACGAGTACGGCACTGCTCCCACCTACGCGAAGGCGGTGTACAAGGTAGGCTCCATGCCCGCGGATTCCACCGACGGTGTGGTCGAAGCATTCGACCTGACATGGGCCGGTGACTACGCACAGATCGATTTCAGTCAGAAAATCAGCACACTCGCGCTTGGCATGAGCCCCACGGTTTACGTCAAGGTCTGGGTGCCGTATGATGAGGATCCGACCAACAACGGAGCCGCTGCCGATCAGCAGATGGTCTTCGATGAAAAGGTCAAGGGATTTGAGGACTTCGAATCGTGGGATGGCGCGAACAATCTGATCGGTGTCTCCCTGACCAATGACATGGGATGGACAACGGTGGATCTCGATGGCGGAGATAAGTGGCAGACGGTGGATCTCGGTCAGGTCATGCTCTTCCATCCCGGCGGAACCGATGACTGGATCTTCACTCCTGCAGCGTATCTTCCGAATGCCTTCAGCACACGTCTGCAGGGCGAACTCGCCGGCGCCGCACCGAACACTTCGTTCGACCTGGCCTTCGGCACGGCACCGAATCCCGGTGCGATGACCGTATTCGCCACGTTTTCGAACGTGAACATCGGTGGACCCGCCACCTTCGCGGATCTGTTCGGCGGGTATTCGCCGTATTTCAACACACCGATCAACGGTGCCGGAGATTACTATGTCGGTATCCATCTCCGGTCCGGCGGCGTTCTCATCGACTGGCTGAAGCTGGACAAGAATCCCTCGCCGCCTCCCGTCATCGGCTTCGGTCAGCCCGGTGCCGATATCAGTACCTTCATCGATGATCTGGGCGCCTCCATCGACCTGACGGCGATTTACAAGCAGCCCGGCAAGATCACGAAAACCTACGAAGTCGCTTCGACGACCAATATTTATGGCCTGAACGGAGATTTCCTCTGGGATGTTGAAACCACCGACCCGTGGATTACACTCATCAAGGAGAAGCCTGAGCCGACGCTGCAGGGTTACAATTTCACCCCGCCGCGGCCGCGCCAGCATCAGACCTTCACCATGACCATCGATCCGAGCGGCCTGGCGCCGGGACTGCACACCGGCACGCTGCGTTTCTATGGCACGCTGTTCAACGACGATTTCAAGCCCCCGAACGCCGGCCTCGTCGCGACGAATGAGATCTTCGAAGTGAAGGTGAACCTCCGTATCGTGACCGCGGGCACCAAGAATGGTCCGAAGCAGCTCACCGCAACGCTGCCGGGTCCGTTCACCGTTGCCGGCAGTCCCTATGACTTTGTCGATCAGGGCACCGGTCTGCGGCTCGCCACGGTCGAGGTCACCAATGGCCAGATCAACACGCTGACCATTCACTGTTTCCCGAATCAGCTGCCGCAGAACCTCGCGCGCAAGATGTACGTGACGCGCTACTGGCAGATCGATTACACCGGAACGGGATGGACCGCGAACATCAACTTCCCGTACGCCGATCAGGAGGCGGGCATGGTGATGGACAAGTTGCAGCTGCGCGGTATCCGCCAGCCGACGCCGAACGGACCGTGGGAGGATCCCATCATGGGAACGACCTCCGTATCCGATCCGGCCACGAATTCCGTGACGGTGAACGATCTCAATGATGTCAATGTCATGGGCAGCATTGCGCTCGCGCATCCGTACATGATCGTCATCAAGGACGGCCGCGAGATCCCGCAGAGCTTCAGCCTCAAACAGAACTATCCGAATCCTTTCAATCCGACGACGACGATTGCGTTCGACGTTCCTGAAGAGCGCCATGTGCGCGTCGCCGTCTATAACAGTCTCGGTGCGGAAGTCGCGGTGCTGGTCGACGAAGTTCTCGCCGCCGGCCGCTACACGCGAACCTTCGATGCGACGGGACTTCCGTCCGGCACCTACGTCTACCGCCTGATGGCCGGTGACTATGTCCAGACGGAACGGATGACGCTGTCGAAATAATCCGTGACCGTCCGGACGGCAGGATGCACCTGCCGATCCGGTATCGATGCAAACGTAACAGACGGGTCCCGCGTGCGGGACCCGTCTTTTCATGTGCGCCGGGCATTCACGGATTGCATCTTTCTCGCCGCCATTGTATGATGCAACATTGATCCGCTTTCGCGACCGGGATTCAACAGACACATGGCTACGACTTCCGATATACCGACCCTGATGCTGCGGGGCTCCCTCATGGACGTCTCCCGATGCCGCATCATGGGTATCCTGAATGTCACTCCCGACTCCTTCTCCGACGGTGGGCGCTACACCGACACGGCTTCGGCGGTGGAGCGTGGGCTTCGCATGGCGGAAGAGGGGGCGGACATCATCGATATCGGCGGTGAATCCACGCGCCCGGGGGCACAGGCCGTCCCGGCCGAGAAGGAGATCGCACGTGTCGTTCCCGTCATTGCCGGCATTCGCTCACGATCGGAAATTGCCGTATCCGTCGATACGCGCAAGGCGGACGTCGCCGCCGCGGCAATCGCCGCCGGCGCGGACATGATCAATGACATTTCTGCGCTCCGCCACGACCGGGCGATGGCGGATGTCGTCGCCGACAGCGGCCTGCCGGTGGTGCTCATGCACATGCAGGGGACACCGGAAACCATGCAGATGCATCCGCGCTACGACGACGTCGTCGAAGATGTGCTGAACTTTTTCTGTGAGCGCATCGCGTTCTGCGCTGACCGCGGCATCTCACGGATCGTCATCGATCCCGGTATCGGCTTCGGCAAGAGTCCGCAGCACAATATCGACTTGCTGCGCGCCCTTCCGCGCTTCGCCGCGCTGGGACATCCGCTGCTGGTCGGCGTCTCACGGAAGTCGCTGATCGGAGCAGTCACCGGTCTGCCGGTGGATCGCCGTCTCGCCGGCAGTCTCGCCGCCCACCTGTATGTCTGCAGGCACGGTGCACATCTCGTGCGCGTGCATGATGTCGAAGAAACACGGTCCGCGTTCGCGGTGCTGTATGCACTGGAGCGCGGGGAGGTCCCTGCCCATGCTCTTTAAAATCGGATTTCTGGAGATCGGATGGACGGACATCCTCGATGTCATCGTCGTGACGTTCATCTTCTACCGCCTGTATCTCATCATGCGCGGGACGATCGCCATCCAGATCTTCGTCGGACTTCTGGTCATCGTCGCCGGTTCCTTCGTCGCCACGTCGCTCGAGCTCAAGGCCGTGTCATGGATCCTGCAGACCCTGACCGACATCTGGGTGATCGCCTTTATCATACTCTTTCAGCCGGAGTTGCGCCGCCTCCTTGTCATCCTGGGCCGCGGGCGGCTCATGGCCAATCTCATCCGAAGCAGCATGGATGAAACCATCGAAGCCATCGTCGAGGCCTGCGATGAAATGGCGCAGCGGCAGGTCGGTGCGCTGATCGTGATCTCGCGGACCACGGGCATTCGCATGATCATCGAAACGGGCATTTCTCTCGGGGCGACGGTGAGCAAGCAGCTGCTGCTTTCCATCTTCAATCCCAAGTCACCGCTGCACGATGGAGCGGTGGTCATCAAGGACCGCATCATCGAGGCCGCGCGCTGTACGCTGCCGCTCAGCAATCAGCTTCAGATGGACGGATTCATCATGGGCATGCGACATCGCTCCGCCGTCGGGATCTCCGAACAGACTGATGTGCTCGCGATTGTAGTATCCGAGGAAACCGGGACGATTTCTCTGGCCGAAGACGGGAAGCTGAAGCGGAATCTGAGTCCCGAACGTCTGCGGCAGGAGCTGCAGCAGGGACTGAATGTGAATGTCAAAAGCATTTTTGAAGCGCCGTTCAAGACCGCGGCACAGGAAGATCTCAAGGAAGAATGAGCAGTACCTACTCTAATAGACAGTTCGATCTGGCACGCGAACAGCTCGTTTCGCTGCTGCGCGGAAAGGGGATCACCGACGCACAGGTGCTCGATGCCATCGCAGCCGTCCCGCGCCACGAATTCATCCAGGAAGTGTTCCGGCACCGGGCCTATGAAGACTCCGCGCTGCCGATTTCCTGCCAGCAGACGATTTCGCAGCCCTACACGGTCGCATTCATGACACAGCTGCTGCAGGCGAAGCGCGGAGACAAAGTGCTCGAGATCGGCACTGGCAGCGGGTATCAGGCGTGTATCCTCGCCGAAATGGGAGTCCGTGTCTTCACCATCGAGCGGCATTTCGATCTGCTGGAAACGGCCCGCGTGCATTTCGAAACGCTCGGCTACAACATCGCATCCAGGGTCGGCGACGGCAGCATCGGCTGGTCGCAGTTCGCCCCGTACCAGGGCATCATCGTCACCGCCGGCGCACCCGATGTGCCCCCTTCGCTGCTCCGGCAGCTCGCTGACGGCGGACGGCTCGTCATTCCGGTCGGGGATCAGACAACGCAGAACATGGTCGTCGTCGAGCGTCAGGGAGACGAGTTCGTGCATACGAAGAACGCCGGCTTCAAGTTTGTCCCCCTGCTGGGAAAAGAGGGCTGGAGATCATAGGTTGCGGTCCATCCTGATCATTACCGGGCCGACGGCCTCGGGGAAGTCCGCTGTCGCCATGCACTGCGCCCGGCTGCTCGAGGCAGAGATCATAAGCGCCGACTCGCGCCAGGTATACCGGGGGCTGGATATCGGCACTGCCAAACCCGGCGCCGAGGCGCTGCGCGACATTCCCCATCACGGTATCGACATTGCCGAACCCGGTGACACGTACACCGCCGGACGGTTTTTCGAAGACGCACGCGGCTGGATTTCCGACATCTTTGCGCGCGGAAGGCGTGTCATCATCGTGGGTGGATCGGGACTGTACGTGCGCGTCCTGATGCGCGGGATCTTCGATGCACCCGATACGGATCCCGCCCTGCGTGTGGAACTGCAGCGCCGCCTGGAGGAAGAAGGGGCGGATGCGCTGGTGGATGAGCTCACGCGTCTGGATCCGGAGGGCGTGCGCACGATCGATACGCGCAATCCCGTGCGGCTGCTGCGCGCGCTGGAAGTGTGTCTGCAGACCGGTGAACCCTATTCCGCGATCCGTCGTGAGCGCCTGCGGACACTGCCGTGGACATTCGTGCAGACCGCGATCGACAGGGAACGTGCTGAATTGTACGACCGTATCAACAGGAGAGTGGACGCCATGGTCGCGGCCGGTCTGTTCGACGAAGTGCGCGCGCTTCTGGATGCCGGCGTGCACCCGTCGTGGAACGCGCTGAGGACGGTTGGTTATCAGGAAATTGTCGAGTACTTTACTGGTCTGCATTCACGAGCGCGTGCGATCGAGCTGATCAAACGCAATACCCGTCGCTTCGCAAAACGCCAGCTGACCTGGTTCCGGCGAGAAGAAGATCTCCGCTGGTTCACACCGGAGCCGGCCGATGCGAAGCAGACTGCGCTCAGAATGCTTACGGATGTGTACGGAGAAAACGCCGCTTCCGGTCAGCACGGAAGTGACTGACACTGCCCAGAGATAATGGAGGATGACGCCATGAAGCGAATACCGCTTATTACCGCCATGATGCTTGTACTGGTATTGACGTACTGCCAGTCGGAGAGTGGCGGGAGCCAGCGCAGCGATGGTGAGGCCGCGTCTTCGCAGCTCGCCGCGGGCAGTGCCGCGCGGAAGGCCGCCGCGAAGGCTGCCGCTGCCGGAGAGGATGTGACATTCACGACATCCGACGGCGTGGTCATCACCGGGACGCTGTATCCCGCGGGAGAAAGTGCTCCGGCGGTTCTCTGTCTGCATCAGTGGCGCAGTGACCGGACGAGCTTTGCCGCGATCGCCGGAAAAATGCAGCAGGCCGGCTTCACGGTGCTGACAATCGACATGCGCGGATACGGCGGATCCACTCGCACCGAAGCGGGGAAGCGCATTCGTCCCGACCGCAGGGCGCAGAAGGATATCGAGGCGGCGCTGACCTTTCTCCGATCCCAGCCCTCCGCGGACGCAGGGCGCATCGGCATCATCGGTGCATCGTACGGCAGCAGCAACGCCCTGATTCATGCCGCGAAGGATAAGGGGATCCGCGCACTCGTGCTGCTCAGTCCAGGGCTCAATTACTTCAACGAGCTTCCGACGGAGGCGCCGCTGAAGCAGTACGGTGACCGTCCGCTTTTTGCCGCGGCGAGCACTGAAGATCTTCGGTCTGTCGAAACCGTGGAAGCATACAGGCGCATTGCTCCCGGCATCACGGTCGAGATGTACGAAGGTGCCGGTCACGGGACTGATATTTTGGATGCCGGCGTCGGCCTGGATGCTGAAATCATCGCCTTTCTGAAAAAAAACCTGTGATGCCGGACAATTTTTCCGGTAGCGGGGCGGCGGGGTTTGACTTTTGAATAAAAAAGAATATATTTGTGATCCTGTCCACTATTTCGGTGGTCAGGTCTGCTGGCGTAGCTCAGTTGGTAGAGCAGCTGATTTGTAATCAGCAGGTCACCAGTTCGAGTCTGGTCGCCAGCTCTTGAGAGATGACGGTGGGGTACCGAAGTGGCCAACCGGGACAGACTGTAAATCTGTTGTCAATCGACTTCGTAGGTTCGAATCCTACCCCCACCACTGAGTTGAGCCGGTGCTCCCGGCGATCCCTGCGGGGGTAACTCAATTGGTAGAGTCACAGCCTTCCAAGCTGTTGGTTGCGGGTTCGAGTCCCGTCTCCCGCTCCATGCTCACGTAGCTCAGTCGGTAGAGCACTTCCTTGGTAAGGAAGAGGTCACCGGTTCAAATCCGGTCGTGAGCTCAAGGTACGGAAGAGTGCCTTTTTCCCATTCGCAAACTGAGGCGGCATCATGGCGAAAAGCAACAAAGGACGCATCATCATTACGCTGGAAAGTTCCGAAGGAACGGGATACCGCTACACGACGACGAAGAACAAGCAGAAGCATCCCCAGCGTGTTGAATATAAAAAATACGACCCCGTGGCTCGCAAGCACGTCGTATTCAAGGAAACCAAGTAAGCCTGTTACGAGAGTAGCTTAATTGGTAGAGCAGCGGTCTCCAAAACCGCAGGTTGGGGGTTCGAGTCCCTCCTCTCGTGCGAATAATTTCTTCAGCATGGAAACAGCCGGGTCATGAAAGAAAAAATTACGGACTTTGTAAACGGCGTCACCAAGGAAATGAAGAAGGTGACATGGCCGACGAAGGATGAACTCAAGGATTCGACAACGGTCGTGCTGGTCTCCACAGTGATCATCTCGCTGTTCATTGCAGCGGTCGACCTGGTCTTTACGGAAATTATGAAAGTGCTTCTGCGCAGCTGATCATTCAAGGATTTGACGATATTTCATGGCTTCGGAAGAAACTCAGACAGAACATCTTCGATGGTATGCCATTCGGTCGTATTCCGGCCATGAGAACAAGGTAAAGGCGTACATCGAAAATGAAGTGAAACAGGCGGATCCCGCCCTCCGGATGGAGGAGCGGATCGTGTCTGTCATCGTCCCGACGGAAAAAGTCTACGAAATGCGGGACGGTAAAAAACGCACGAAGACGCGGAACTTCTTCCCGGGGTACGTGCTGATCAACTGCGTCCTCGACAAGGACACCAAGCATTTGATCCTCAACACACCTTCGGTGATTTCCTTCGTGGGACCGCGGAACAACCCCGCGCCGCTCCGGAAGCCGGAGGTGGACAAAATCCTCGGCAGAATGGAGGAGCGGAAAGATTCCGAGGTTCCGGAGGTGCAGTTCCGTGTTGGTGATCCGGTCCGCGTGATCGACGGCCCGTTCAACACGTTCAGCGGCTTTGTCCAGGAAGTCAATCAGGAGAAGAGCAAGCTGAAGGTGATGGTCTCGATCTTCGGCCGCAAGACGCCGGTGGAACTGGATTTCAGTCAGGTAGAATTCGATACGTAATAGCATAGGCGGTTACTCCCATGGCAAAAAAAATTGACGGGTTCATCAAACTTCAGATTCCCGCCGGACAGGCAAACCCTGCTCCCCCGGTCGGACCGGCGCTCGGTCAGAAGGGCGTGAACATCATGGAGTTCTGCAAGCAGTTCAATGCACGTACGCAGGACAAGGCCGGTTTGATCATCCCCGTTGTCATCACGGTATTTTCTGACAAGTCATTCACCTTCATCACCAAGACGCCGCCGGCGGCAGTGCTGCTGAAGAAAGCGGCGAAGCTCGAGAAGGCGTCCTCCGAACCGAATCGGACCAAGGTCGCCAAGGTGTCGAAGGATCAGGTGCGCGAAATCGCGGAAGTCAAGATGCCGGATCTGAACGCACACACGGTCGAGGCCGCCATGGAAATGGTCGCCGGAACCGCTCGCAGCATGGGAATCACGGTTGAAGGATAATGGTGCAATTATGAAACAGACGAAACGCATGAAAGAAACGATCTCCCTCGTCGACCGCCAGAAGGAATACAGCTTCAGCGAAGGCGTGTCTCTTCTGAAGCAGACCGCAAAGGCGAAATTCAACGAGTCGGTCGACATCGCGGTCAAGCTCGGCGTCGATCCCAAAAAATCCGACCAGATGGTGCGCGGCACCGCATCCCTGCCGAACGGTATCGGCAAGGACGTGCGCGTGCTCGTGATCGCGAAAAGTCCCAAGGACCAGGAAGCGAAAGACGCCGGCGCGGATCATGTCGGGTACGAGGAGTATCTCGAGAAAATCCAGAACGGCTGGGCGGACGTGGACGTCGTCATCGCGACTCCCGATGTCATGGGCGACGTCGGAAAGCTCGGAAAGATTCTCGGTCCCCGCGGCCTGATGCCCAACCCGAAATCCGGCACCGTGACCATGGATGTCGGCCAGGCGGTCCAGGAAGTGAAGGCGGGAAAGATTTCCTTCCGTGTCGACAAGGCGGGCATCGTGCACGCCATGGTCGGGAAGACCGACTTCACCGAAGAAAAGATCATCGAGAACGTGCAGTCGTTCATCGGTGTGCTGAACCGTATGAAGCCCGCCGCCGCCAAGGGTATCTATATCAAGGGCGTGACAATTTCCAGCACCATGGGACCGGGCATCAAGCTCGACAAGTCCGAAGCAGCGACGCTGCACTGAACATAGATTTTTTTTCGGCCTGCATCCGGCCGGACTACGCACTCTTAATGCTTCTACTCTAATTCATTCTTCCATTCGAACCATCCTTCGGAACATCGAATGACCAAAGAACAAAAAGCCAAGGTGATCGAAGAGACGGTGGAGAAACTCCAGCGCTCCAACGGTCTGTACCTGGCCAACTTTTCGGGGCTCACGGTTGAAAAGGCGAATGCGCTCCGGAGTGAGTTCTTCAAGGTCGGTGTGGATTACAAGGTCATCAAGAATACGCTTCTGAAGCGGGCTCTGCAGGAGGTCGGCGGGTACGACGATGTCTATCCCTACCTCGTGGATCAGACCGGTGTCGTCTTTGCCTATGACGATCCCATTCAGCCCGCGCGCACGCTCAAAGACTTCATCAAAGACAACGAGAACATGCTGTCGGTGAAGGTCTGTGTCGTGGAGAAGGAAGTGTTTGACGGATCCCGCCTCGAGGAACTGGCTTCCATGCCGACACGCGACGATCTGATCGCATCCATCGTCGGCAGCATCGCCGCGCCATCGCAGGGCATCGCCGGTGCGATCAACGCCGTGATGCGCGACCTCGTCTACGTGGTCGGCGCCATCGAAAAGAAAAAGCAGGAACAGGCTGCCTGATCCCTGTCCGTAACGCAGAAAACAAATTTTATTTTTCCTTCAAGGAGTCATACACATGTCCGTGATCGAAGAAATCGTTGAGAAAATTGAGAAGCTGACGCTGCTTGAAGCAGCCGAGCTCAAGACCGCACTGGAAGAGAAGTTCGGTGTTACCGCAGCCGCCCCGATGATGATGGCGGGCGGTGCTATGCCGGGCGGCGCCGCGGAGGCGGAAGCAGAAGAGAAGACGGAGTTCGACGTGGAGCTGACCGCGTTCGGCTCGAACAAGATCAACGTGATCAAGGTCGTGCGCGCCGCGACCAGCCTCGGCCTCAAGGAAGCCAAGGACCTCGTCGAGGGTGTGCCGAGCATCGTCAAGGAACAGCTGCCGAAGGACGATGCCGAGAGCCTGAAAAAAGAGCTCGAGGAAGCAGGCGCGACCGTCAACCTGAAGTAACCGGAAAACGCTCTGATACGACAAGAAGCGGGTCGGATTTTGTTCGACCCGCACTTGTCGTTTTAACGCATGGACCCGTTTTTCGTCCCGGCCGCCCCGGTGCCGTCTCCAACTGGCCGGAACCCGTCACGTACGCATCATGTAAGGAGCTAGGAATTGAGCAAATCAAACGCGAACGGCTTCAACGATACATTCAAGAATCTCGACCTCCGGCAGATGCCCAACGGCCGCTGGAGTTTCGGCAAGATCTCCGACCTGTTCGAGTACCCGAACTTCCTGGACGTACAGCGCGCTTCATACGAGCAGTTCCTCCAGGAAACCGTCGGACCGCCGGAACGTGTCGACAATGGCCTGCAGCAGGTCTTTGCCACGAATTTCCCCATCACCGATGCCCGCGAGAATTACATTCTCGAGTTCATCGACTATTTCATCGAGAAGCCGAAATACTCCGTTCCGGAATGTCAGGAGCGCGGGCTCACCTATGCCGTTCCCCTGAAAGCGCGCCTCCGGCTTTCCAGCAAATCGGAGGAACCGAACAGCAACGAGTACATCGAAACGGTCGAGCAGGAAGTCTATCTCGGAAACCTGCCCTACATGACCGAGCGGGGAACCTTCATCATCAACGGGGCCGAACGCGTGGTCGTCAGCCAGCTCCATCGCTCCCCCGGCGTGTTTTTCGGAGAGTCGATCCATCCGAACGGTACGAAAATGTTTTCCGCGCGCATTATTCCCTTCCGCGGGTCGTGGGTTGAGTTCGCAACGGACATCAACCATGTCATGTACGCCTACATCGACCGGAAAAAGAAATTTCCCGTCACGACACTTCTCCGCGCGCTCGGGTATTCCTCCAACAAGGAACTGCTCGAGCTGTTCGATCTGGTCGATTCCGTCGATCTGAACGCGAAGGATATCGAGGATCACTTCGGCCGCGTCCTCTGTGAGGAAGTCGTTGATGAAACCACCGGCGAGCTTCTCGTCAGTGCCGATGTGGAGCTCGATGAGGAACTGGCTACGTCTATCCGCGAACACGGGGTGAAAAGCGTTCGCGTCTACAAGACGGACAATGAGAACGCACTGGTGATCGCGAACACCATCCGAAAGGATGAGGCGAACAACGACCAGGAAGCGCTGGAAATGATCTACAAGCAGCTGCGTTCCGGCGAGGCGCCGGATCTCGAAACAGCCAAGGGCCTCATCGAGCGGCTGTTCTTCAATCCGAAGCGCTACGATCTCGGAATCGTGGGTCGCTATCGCCTCAACAAGAAACTGGAACTGGGCATCGATCCCGAGGTCACCACGCTCACGCGTGATGATATCGTCGCGATCGTGCATTACCTGATCGACCTGATGCAGGGGCAGCAGACCGTCGATGATATCGACCACCTCGGCAACCGCCGCGTCCGTACCGTGGGTGAGCAGCTGGCGGCGCAGTACAACGTCGGCGTCTCGCGCATGGCGCGCACTATCAAGGAGCGCATGAACATCCGCGATGTGGAGAATTTCACTCCGTCGGATCTGGTCAACGCCCGCACGATTTCCAGCGTGGTCAACGCCTTCTTCGGCACCAATCAGCTCTCGCAGTTCATGGACCAGACGAACCCGCTCTCCGAGCTGACCCACAAACGCCGCATGTCGGCGCTCGGTCCCGGAGGACTGACCCGCGAACGCGCCGGCTTCGAGGTCCGTGACGTCCACTACACGCATTACGGACGGCTCTGTCCGATCGAAACACCGGAAGGCCCGAACATCGGTCTGATCTCCTCGCTCTGTATCCATGCCCGCATCAATGACTTCGGCTTCATCGAAACGCCGTACCGCGTCGTGAAAAACGGCAAGGTCAGCAAAGAGGTGGTCTACCTGACGGCCGAGGAGGAGGATGACATCGTCATCGCGCAGGCCAACGCGCCGCTCAACCCCGACGGCACGTTCGAGCTCGACCGCGTCAAATGCCGGCTCGGGAGTGAATTCCCCGTGGTGCCGCCCTCCGACGTCGCGTACATGGATGTCGCGCCCAACCAGATCGTCAGTCCGGCCGCCGCGTTGATCCCCTTCCTCGAGCATGATGACGCCAACCGCGCACTCATGGGATCGAACATGCAGCGCCAGGGTGTGCCGCTGCTGCGTCCCGAAGCGCCGCTCGTCGGTACGGGACTCGAAGAGAAGGTCGCTCGTGATTCCCACGCAATGATTGTCGCCGAATATGACGGAGAGGTGCTTTTCGTTGATGCGAATCGCATCGTTGTGCAGTATGATCTCGGCCGCTCCAATGACGACAGGCTCGCCGCCTTCGACAGCAACGGCGTGGTGGAATACGATCTCATCAAGTTCTTCCGCACCAACCAGGATACCTGCATCAACCAGCGTCCCATCGTCAAGCCCGGTCAGAAGTTCAAGAAGGACCAGGTGCTTGCCGACGGCAGCTCGACGGATCAGAGTGAGCTGGCGCTGGGGCGGAACGTACTCGTCGCCTTCATGCCGTGGCGCGGCTACAATTTCGAGGATGCCATCATCGTCAGCGAGCGTCTTGTCGCGGAAGACGTATACACGTCCATCCACATCGAGGAATTCGAACTCCAGGTGCGCGACACCAAGCGCGGCGAGGAGGAACTCACCCGTGAGATTCCCAACGTCAGCGAGGAGGCCACGAAGGATCTCGATGAGGATGGCATCGTACGCGTCGGCGCCGAGGTCGGCGAGAACGATATTATCATCGGAAAAATTACGCCGAAGGGCGAATCCGATCCCACTCCCGAGGAGAAGCTGCTGAAAGCAATTTTCGGCGACAAGGCGGGCGACGTGAAGGATGCCTCGCTGAAGGCGCCCCCGGGAATGAAGGGCATCGTGATCAAGACCAAGCTGTTCAGCCGGAAGAAGAAGGAAAGCGACGCGAAGAAGGAAGAGAAGCGCCGTCTCGAGAATCTCGAAGCGGACTTCGACAGGCGCCGCAGCGATCATCTGAATCTGCTCGCGCAGAAGCTGACCTCGCTGCTCAGCGGCGAGAAGGTGCTCGGAATACGCGACCTGCAGGGCAGCAGTGTCATCCGCGGCGGCACCGTCGTTAACGAAGACACGTTCACCAACATCCTCGATCAGCTTGAGATGCTCGATCCCACGCAGCCGTGGAGCGACTCGAAGCACAAGAGCGCGATGGTGCAGCGGCTGTATGACAATTACAAGTACGCCAGGCACGAGATCGAGGAAGATTACCGCCGCGAGAAGGGCAAGATCCAGATGGGCGACGAACTTCAGCCCGGTATCGTTCAGCTCGCCAAAGTGTACATCGCCAAGAAGCGCAAGCTCTCCATCGGTGACAAGATGGCCGGTCGGCACGGCAACAAGGGTGTCGTCTCGAATGTCGTTCCTGTTGAAGACATGCCGTATCTCGCCGACGGAACCCCGGTGGACATCGTGCTGAACCCGCTCGGCGTGCCCTCGCGAATGAATCTCGGCCAGCTCTACGAAACCGCACTCGGCTGGGTCGCCAAGCGTCTCGGCAGTGACGTGCGTTTCGCCACACCGATTTTTGACGGTGCGCGCTGGGAAGACATCAGTGAGCTGATGGATTCTGTCGGACTGAACCGCACCGGCAAGATCGACCTGTATGACGGTCGCCTGGGCCACCGCTACGACCAGCCGGTGACCGTCGGATTCATCTACATGCTGAAGCTCTCTCACCTTGTGGACGACAAAATCCATGCACGTTCCATCGGTCCCTACAGCCTTATCACCCAGCAGCCGCTCGGAGGAAAGGCTCAGTTCGGCGGCCAGCGTTTCGGCGAGATGGAGGTCTGGGCGCTCGAAGCGTACGGTGCGGCACATGTACTGCAGGAAATCCTCACCGTCAAAAGTGATGACGTGCAGGGACGCGCCAAGGTTTACGAGGCCATCGTCAAGGGCGAAAGCCTCCCCGATCCGAATGTGCCGGAATCCTTCAACGTGCTTGTCCGTGAGCTGCAGGGCCTCGGATTGGAAATCAAGATTGAGTGATAGGCTCGCTCCGAGACTGTCCGGTTTTCCCCGTGTGAACGAATACAGAATTGATTGGAGATAAAGATGCCATTCAAACCGCAGGAGCAAGTCAAGAGGAATTTCACCCGTATCTCGGTGAGCCTGGCCTCATCGGATGCGATTCTTTCCCGTTCCTATGGTGAGGTTACGAAACCGGAAACGATCAACTACCGGTCCTTCCGGCCCGAGAAAGACGGTCTGTTCTGCGAGAAGATTTTCGGTCCGGTGCGCGACTGGGAATGTCATTGCGGAAAGTACAAGCGCATCCGCTACAAGGGAATCATCTGCGACCGCTGCGGCGTCGAGGTGACACAGAAATCCGTGCGCCGCGAGCGCATGGGACACATTTCCCTGGCGGTTCCCATCGTCCATATCTGGTACTTCCGTTCCCTTCCCAGCAAGATCGCCAACATCCTCGGACTGTCGTCGAAGGAACTGGAGCGGATCATTTATTATGAAAACTATGTCGTCATCAATCCGGGGCCGACGAGTTTCCCGAAGCCGTTCGCGGCGCTCGATGACGAATTCCCCGATGTCGACGAAGGCGAGAAGGTCGACAAGGCCCTCTTCCGAAACGACATCACGCTCCTGACGGAAGAAGAGTATCTCGATGTGCTCGACGGACTCCCGGAGGAGAATTTCGAGCTCGACGATGACGATCCGCAGAAGTTCGTCGCCCTGATCGGCGGCGACGCCATCAAGGCGCTGCTGCGCAATGTGGATATTGAAAAGCTCGGCGAGCGTCTGCGCCTGCAGATTCGTTTCGAGACCTCCCAGCAGAAGCGTCAGGAAGCCATCAAGCGCCTGCGCGTGGTGAGCGCATTCACCGCCAAGAATGAAACTGAATTCGTCAATCGTCCCGAGTGGATGGTGCTGGATGTGATTCCGGTGATCCCGCCCGAGCTGCGCCCGCTGGTGCCGCTCGAGGGGGGACGTTTCGCGACGTCGGATCTCAATGATCTCTACCGCCGTGTCATCATCCGCAACAACCGGCTCAAGCGTCTGATCGACATCAAGGCGCCGGAGGTTATCCTCCGCAACGAAAAACGCATGCTGCAGGAGGCCGTTGATTCGCTCTTCGACAACAGCCGCCGCGTCAACTCCGTGCGCAGTGACAACAACCGTGCGCTGAAATCCCTCTCCGACATGCTCAAGGGCAAGCAGGGGCGCTTCCGCCAGAACCTGCTCGGCAAGCGTGTGGACTACTCCGGCCGTTCGGTTATCGTCGTCGGTCCCGAGCTGAAACTGCATCAGTGCGGTCTCCCGAAAGACATGGCGGTCGAGCTGTTCAAACCCTTCATCATTCGCAAGCTCATCGAGCGCGGTATCGTCAAGACGGTCAAAAGCGCGAAGAAAGTCGTGGACAAGAAGGGCCCGGAGGTCTGGGATATTCTTGAAAAGATCATCGATGGACACCCGGTCCTGCTCAACCGCGCGCCCACGCTGCACCGTCTCGGCATCCAGGCCTTCCAGCCGCTGCTCGTTGAGGGTAAGGCCATTCGTCTGCATCCCCTCGTCTGTACGGCGTTCAACGCTGACTTTGACGGTGACCAGATGGCCGTGCACGTGCCGCTGTCATTCGACGCGCAGCTTGAATCCTCGATTCTCCTGCTGTCGTCGCACAACATCCTCTCCCCGCAGAACGGCAACCCGATTACCATCCCCAGTCAGGAGATGGTGCTCGGCTGTTATTACATCACCAAGGCGCTTCCCGGTGACCGCGGTGAAGGTATGACATTCGCCTCGATGGATGAGGCGGTCATCGCATATGACCAGGGCATTGTCGGTCTGCATGCGCGCATCAAGCTGCGCGTTCCCGTCGCGGCCGATCGCATGACCGAGGATGGTCCGACGCATGAAATTATCGACACCACGATGGGCCGCGTGCTGTTCAATCGCATTGTCCCGATCGAGGCCGGTTTCATCAACGAGATTCTGACCAAGCGCCGCCTTGTGCAGATCATCGGCATGATTTTCCACAAGCAGGGCAACCTGGCGACGACGCGTTTCCTTGACGAGCTCAAGGATATGGGCTTCGGTTACGCAACGAGAGGCGGTCTTTCCATCGCCATCAGCGACGTTGAGATTCCCGAGGCCAAGACCACGCTTATCGACAAGGCGCAGTCGGATGTCGAGAATATCATGAAGCAGTACCAGATGGGCTTCATCACCAACGGTGAGCGCTACAACAAGGTGATCGATATCTGGACGCGCACGACGAACCGTGTTGCCGACAAGCTGTTCGATACGCTGCAGCGCAGCCAGAGCGGATTCAACTCGCTGTACATGATGATGGACTCCGGTGCGCGAGGCTCGAAGGAGCAGGTGCGTCAGCTGGCCGGCATGCGCGGCCTGATGGCAAAACCGCAGAAGAGTCTCACCGGACAGACGGGCGAGATCATTGAAAACCCGATCGTCGCGAATTTCCGCGACGGCCTTTCCGTGCTCGAGTACTTCATCTCCACGCACGGCGCGCGCAAGGGTCTGGCGGACACCGCGCTCAAGACCGCGGACGCCGGATACCTGACACGCCGTCTCGTCGATGTCGCACAGGATGTTGCCGTCACGGAATTCGACTGCAACACGATCCGCGGCGTCGAAGTGGAAGCGCTCAAGGAAGGTGAGGATATCAAGGAGCCGCTGGCCGAACGCATTCTCGGCCGCGTCTCGCTCTATGACGTCAAGGATCCGATCAACGGCGAAATGATCGTCAAGGCCGGTGAAATGATCGATGAGCGCAAGGCCGATGCGATCGCCCGCACCTCGATCGAGGCCGTGGTCATTCGCTCGGTGCTCACCTGCGAGGCGCGCCGCGGTGTCTGCGCGCGCTGCTACGGCCGGAACCTTACGACCGGACGTCTGGTCGATGTCGGCGAGGCCGTGGGAATCATTGCCGCGCAGTCCATCGGCGAGCCGGGTACGCAGCTGACGCTGCGAACCTTCCACGTCGGCGGTACGGCAAGCCGCATCGCTGCGCAGTCACAGATTTCGACGCGATTTGATGGCCGTGTGCAGTTCGAGGGACTCAAGTACGTCGTCTATCATGACGATCTCGAAGACAGGACCATCGTTGTCAACCGCAACGGTGTCATCAATATCCTCGATGACGACAACCGCGTCCTGTCCCGGTATGACATCCCGTATGGTGCGACGCTTCTGGTGGACGAGAAGCAGATGGTCGCGCGCGGAGAGGTGCTTTACGAGTGGGATCCCTACAACGCAACGATCATCGCCGCCTATCCGGGCACCGTGCGTTTCGCGGATCTCTATGAGGGACGCACGTTCCGCGAGGAACCCGATGAGCAGACCGGTCACATTCAGAAAGTCGTGACCGAGTCGAAAGACAAGTCGCTCAATCCGCGCATTCAGATCGTCGATGATGCAGGAGAGGTGCTCGCCGAGTACAACACACCTGTGCGGGCCAACCTGATCGTTGACGACGGACAGCGCATCATTGCCGGTACCGTGCTGGTGAAAATCCCGCGCGAGATCGGAAAGACCCGCGATATTACCGGTGGTCTGCCGCGCGTCACCGAGCTGTTCGAGGCGCGCAGTTCACAGAATCCTTCGATCGTTTCCGAGATCGACGGTACCGTTACGTTCGGAGCGCAGAAGCGCGGTTCGCGCGAGATCATCGTCACCAGTCATGACGGCAGCGATATCCGCACGTACCTTGCGCCAATCGGCCGCCACGTCCTTGTGCAGGAGCACGATGTCGTCAAGGCCGGTGAGCGACTGACCGACGGGTCCATCAATCCGCATGACATCCTCAGTATCAAGGGCGCCGGTGCGGTGCAGGAGTACCTGGTCAACGAGATCCAGGAAGTGTATCGCATGCAGGGTGTGCGCATCAATGACAAGCACATCGAGATCATCGTGCGTCAGATGCTGCAGAAGGTACGCATTCTCTCGCCGGGTGATACGCAGTTCCTCGAGGGTGACGTCGTGGAACGCGCGCGTGTCGTCGAGGAGAACAGCGAGCTCGAGGACAAAATCATTATTACGGACAAGAAGGACTCGAAATTCAAGAGAGGTCAGCAGATTTCGAAGAAAAAGGTCCGCGAAGCCAGTTTCGAGCTGAAGAAGAAAGGCAAGGAGGCGCCGGGATACCGCGATGCGGAGCCGGCCAACTACGAGCCGATTCTTCTCGGCATCACGCAGGCATCGCTGACGACCGAAAGCTTCATCTCCGCGGCCTCCTTCCAGGAGACCACGAAGGTGCTGACCGAGGCCGCCATCGCGGGCAAGGTCGACGGACTGAGTGGTCTGAAGGAGAACGTGATCATCGGTCATCTGATCCCTGCGGGAACAGGACTGAAGAAATTCCGGGATATTATTGTCACTTCGATGCAGGATGAGACCGAGGAGGCTGCGCAGCCTGAAGAACTCATCCCTGCAGTGAAGTAATTTCCCGGGGACACATGTTGCACTTCATGCTTCCCCGCCGGTTTATTTATGGCGGGGGAAGAAAAGTGCAACATTTCGTCTCTGTCCACTTGACTTAGATTATGATTCTCGCTAAATTTATAAGCTCTTGTGAGCTCTTATGATCTCACGGGAGATTTTTTACGTATCTCACTAAAGGATCGAAACAGTGCCCACGATTAGTCAGCTTGTACGCAAAGGAAGAAAGGTCGTCAAGGCGAAGAAGAAAGCCCCGGCCCTCGAGTCCTGTCCGCAGAAGCGCGGTGTTTGTACGCGCGTATACACCACGACGCCCAAGAAGCCGAATTCCGCACTGCGCAAGGTTGCGCGTATCCGGCTCTCGAACGGTCAGGAAGTGACGGCGTACATTCCCGGCGAAGGGCATAACCTTCAGGAGCACTCCATCGTGATGATTCGCGGCGGCCGCGTCAAGGATCTTCCGGGTGTGCGCTATCACATCATCCGCGGCACGCTTGACACACAGGGTGTCGAAGCGCGCCGGCAGGGCCGTTCCAAGTACGGTGCCAAGCGGCCGAAATCGTAACCAGTCAGGATTGTAAGCAGCCATGAGAAAAAAACGCGCAGATCGCAGACCCGTCTCGCCCGACCCGAAGTACAATGATATTCTGGTCTCGCGCTTCATCAATTCGGTCATGCTGGACGGCAAGAAGACCACCGCACGGCGCATCGTGTATGCCGCCATCGATGAGATCGAGCGGCGCACAAATCAGAACGGCTATGAAGTGTTTCGCAAGGCGCTGTTCAATGCGCAGCCGGTTATCGAGGTGCGTGCCCGCCGCGTCGGTGGTGCGACCTATCAGGTGCCCATGGAAGTGCGTCCCGAGCGTCGCACCGCACTGTCGATCCGCTGGATCCTGAACGCCTCCCGCGGAAGAGGAGACAAGTCCATGATCCGCAGGCTGGCAAGCGAGCTGGTTGCAGCCGCAAACAATGAGGGCGGCGCCGTCAAGAAGAAAGACGACGTGCACCGCATGGCAGAGTCAAACAAGGCCTTCGCCCACTTCAAGTGGTAAGCGACGGAGAGTTGAGATAGAATAAGGAACAATGGCAAAGCGGGAATATTCCATAGAGAAAACCAGGAACATCGGTATCATGGCGCATATCGATGCCGGGAAGACGACCACCACGGAGCGTATTCTCTACTACACCGGCATTCTGCACCGCATGGGCGAGGTCCACGACGGTGCTGCGACCATGGACTGGATGGAGCAGGAGAAGGAGCGCGGGATTACGATCACCAGCGCTGCGACCACCTGCTTCTGGCGCAACCATCGTATCAATATTATCGATACGCCCGGGCATGTCGATTTCACCGTCGAGGTGGAACGCGCGCTGCGTGTGCTCGACGGAGCCGTTGCGCTCTTCTGCGCCGTCGGCGGCGTGGAGCCGCAGTCGGAGACGGTGTGGCGTCAGGCCGACAAGTACCGTGTGCCCCGCATCGCTTTTGTCAACAAGATGGATCGAGTCGGCGCCGATTTTTACAACGCCGTCGACATGATGAAAACGCGCCTCGGCGCGAACGCAATTCCGATCGTCCTGCCGATTGGCAAGGGTGAAACCTTCGTCGGCATCATCGATCTGATCTCCAACACCGCCCGTATCTATCATGATGAGAGCCTCGGCGGCACGTGGGACGAGATCGAGATCCCCGACGATCTGAAGGAAACGGCACACGAGTACCGCACGAACATGCTCGAGGCCGTGGCGGAAGTCGACGATTCCCTTCTCGAGAAGTATCTCGAGGGCGAGGAAATCAGTCCCGACGAGGTCGCGGACGTTCTGCGTCGCGCGACGCTGGAAATGAAAATTATCCCGGTGCTGTGCGGATCTTCGTTCAAGAACAAGGGCGTGCAGCGTCTGCTTGACGCGGTCGTTGACCTGCTTCCGTCGCCGAGCGACATCGGCAGTACAGTCGGTCACCACGTGAACCTTTCCGACCACGTTGAGCGTGCGCCATCCGACGAAGAGAAGTTCTCGGCGCTGGCCTTCAAGGTCGCGACGGATCCCTACGTGGGTAAGCTGATTTTCTTTCGCGTGTATTCCGGATCCGTCAAGTCCGGCTCCTATATTTTCAACTCCATCAGCGGGAAGAAAGAGCGGCTGGGACGTATCCTTCGTATGCATGCGAATCATCGCGAAGACGTCGAGACGGCCTATACCGGCGATATCTGCGCGGCGATCGGCCTGAAGCATACCAAGACCGGCGATACGCTCTGTGATGAGTCCGATCCGGTCGTGCTGGAAAAAATGGAGTTCCCCGAGCCCGTTATCGACGTGGCGGTCGAGCCGAAGACGAAGGCTGATCAGGAGAGCCTCAGCGAGGCAATTCAGAAACTCGCCGACGAGGATCCGACATTCCGCGTTCGCACCGATGAAGAGACGGGGCAAACGATCATCAGCGGAATGGGTGAGCTGCACCTTGAAATTCTGATCGACCGCATGAAGCGCGAATTCAATGTCGAAGCGAACATTGGCAAGCCGCAGGTCGCCTACAAGGAGACGATCCGCGAGGCGTCAAAGGCCGACACGAAGTTCGCACGCCAGTCCGGTGGACGCGGCCAGTACGGCCATGTGGTCATCGAGCTCATGCCGAACGAGAAGGGCAAGGGATACGAGTTTGAGGACGCCATTGTCGGCGGTTCCATCCCGAAGGAATACATCCCTGCCGTTTCCCAGGGCATTCAGGAAGCGATGCGAAACGGGCTTCTGGCCGGGTATCCGATGGAGGATATCAAGATTCGTCTTTACGACGGCTCCTACCACGAGGTCGATTCCTCTGAGATGGCATTCAAGGTCGCAGGGTCGATGGCCTTCAAGGAAGCCGCCAGAAAAGCGAAGCCGGTGCTCCTCGAGCCCGTGTTTCTCATTGAGGTCGTCACCCCCGAGGAATACATGGGCAGTGTTGTGGGCGATCTGAATTCCCGCCGCGGCCGCATCGAGGGCATGGGAACGCGCAGCGACGCACAGGTCGTCCGCGCTCTGGTCCCGCTCTCGGAGATGTTCGGCTACGCGACGACACTGCGTTCCGTGTCCCAGGGGCGCGCCATTTACACGATGCACTTCAGTCATTACGACGAAGTGCCTGCGAGCATCAGTGACAAGCTCGTTGAGAAGTACCAGGGCAAAAACTGATTTCAATATAGAATAGCAACGTTCACTCAATACAGTCACAGGAGCAACAGTACCATGGCCAAGGAAAAATTTGACCGCTCAAAGCCTCACGTGAACATCGGAACCATCGGTCACGTCGATCACGGAAAGACCACGCTGACTGCCGCCATCACGATGGCGCTCGGCCGCAAGGGTCTCTCCGAGGTCCGTACCTTTGACTCCATTGACAACGCACCGGAAGAGCGCGAGCGCGGTATCACGATTGCAACGGCGCACGTCGAGTATCAGACCGATGCGCGTCACTACGCCCACGTCGACTGCCCGGGTCACGCCGATTACGTCAAGAATATGATCACAGGCGCAGCCCAGATGGACGGCGCAATTCTGGTGGTCGCAGCATCCGACGGTCCGATGCCGCAGACCCGCGAGCACATCCTTCTCGCCCGCCAGGTCAACGTGCCGCGTATCGTGGTATTCATGAACAAGGTGGACATGGTCGATGACGAAGAGCTTCTCGAGCTGGTCGAGATGGAGCTTCGTGAGCTGCTCAGCTCCTACGAATTCCCCGGCGACGACATCCCCATCGTCCGCGGCAGCGCGTTGCAGGCTCTCGAAGCCGGCACCGCCGAAGACGTGGACATGGAGGATCCCCGTCTGAAGTGCATCTGGGAGCTGATGGATGCCTGTGACAACTACATCCCCATCCCCGAGCGCGAGATCGACAAGCCCTTCCTGATGTCCATCGAGGACGTCTTCTCCATCACCGGCCGCGGAACCGTGGGTACCGGTCGCGTCGAACGCGGTAAGGTCGTGGTCGGCGAAGAGGTCGAAGTCGTCGGTCTCGGCGCGCACAAGAAGACGGTCGTGACCGGCGTCGAGATGTTCCGCAAGGAGCTCGACGAGGGTCTCGCCGGTGACAATGTCGGTCTGCTTCTCCGCGGTGTTGAGAAGACCGAGCTCGAGCGCGGTATGGTCATCGCGAAGCCCGGCAGCATTACCCCGCACAAGAAGTTCCACGCACAGGTGTACGTCCTGAAGAAGGAAGAGGGCGGCCGTCATACGCCGTTCTTCAACAACTATCGTCCGCAGTTCTACTTCCGCACGACCGACGTGACCGGAATCGTGCAGCTTCCCGAGGGCACCGAAATGGTGATGCCCGGCGACAATGTCGACGGTATGACCGTGGAGCTGATCTCCGAGATCGCGATGGAAGAAGGTCTGCGCTTCGCCGTCCGTGAAGGCGGACGCACCGTTGGTGCCGGCGTTGTGACCAAGATCATCGAATAATGTATTTGAGACCGGAACAGTGGGTGGAAACACCACCCACTGTTTTTTTCTCTCACTCCCTAAGGTAGGTAGACCGTGGCGCAGCAGAAGATTCGCATCAAACTGAAATCATACGATCACAACCTGATTGACAAATCAGCGGAAAAAATCATCAAGACGGTGAAGTCCACCGGCGCCGTGGTCTCGGGGCCGATTCCGCTGCCGACGAAGCGGTCAGTGTTTACCGTGCTGCGATCGCCGCATGTCGACAAAAAGTCCCGCGAGCAGTTCGAAACCCGTTCGCACAAGCGGCTGATCGACATCTTCAATTCGACGCAGCGCACGGTGGATTCGCTGATGAAGCTGGAGCTGCCGGCCGGCGTGGACGTGGAAATCAAAGTTTAAGACATAAGCTAGCTGGTGTGACACAATGCCTGGATTACTTGGTAAAAAACTCGGAATGACGAGCATCTTCGATGCGGACGGGAAGCTGATTCCCTGTACCGTGATCGAGGCCGGCCCCTGCACGGTTCTGCAGAAGCGGTCAAAGGATAAGGATGGCTACGAAGCCCTGCAGCTCGGCTTTCAGGAGAAATCCGAGAAGAACGTGAACCAGCCCATGGCGGGCCAGTTCAAATCATTCAACGTGAAGCCGCAGCGCGTTATTCGCGAGTTCAAGGGCTTTGACATGGAAGCCATGAATACGGGTGACACCGTGACCGTGGAAATGTTCGAGGCCGGTGAGAAAGTGACCGTTTCGGGCACCTCCAAGGGCAAGGGTTTCCAGGGTGTCATGAAGCGCCACGGGTTTGGCGGTGTTGGCGGTGCGACGCACGGTCAGCACAACCGTCTCCGCGCGCCCGGATCCATCGGTCAGAGTTCGTATCCGTCGCGCGTCTTCCGCGGCATGCGCATGGGCGGACGTACCGGCGGCCGCCGCGTGAGCTACAAGAACCTCACCGTTCTGCGCGTGATCCCCGAGTCGAATATCATCATCGTGAAGGGCGCTGTTCCGGGCTCCCGCAAAAGCCTTCTCGAGATTCACAAACAAGGCAAATGATCGCTGACATCATGAAGAACGTTCAAGCATATACCACATCAGGCTCCAGGGGCGAAGACGTCGCCCTGAGTGAACAGATTTTCGGCATCGAGCCGAATCCCCATGTCGTGTATCAGGCCGTGCGCATTCATCTCGGGAACCGCCGTCAGGGGACCTCGAAGGCGAAGGAGCGCTCCGAGGTACGCGGTGGCGGACGCAAGCCGTGGCGCCAGAAGGGCCGCGGAACCGCGCGCGCCGGCTCCACGCGCTCCCCTCTGTGGGTGGGCGGTGGTACGATTTTCGGACCGCGTCCCCGTGACTACCGGAAAAAGCTACCGCAGAAAATGCGTCAGCTCGCACGCAAGTCGGCCTATGCGATGAAAGCACAGGACGAACAGGTCATGGTCGTCGAGGATTTCAAGCTGAAGGAAGCCAAGACCCGCGAGATGCAGGCCATTCTCAAAGCGCTCTCGCTGGACGGCACCAAGACGCTTCTTATCGTCGCCGAATACGACCGCGACCTCTGGCTCGCCGGACGCAACATCCCGACGCTGCAGATCTGCGAAGCCGCCAAGGCCTCCACGTACGAGTTGCTGAACAATCAGATGCTTCTCATTCAGAAGAGCGCTCTGTCGGTGATCGAAGAGACGTTTACGAACAATTAATTCTGTGGACTTGCAATGAAAACCATCATCAAACGGCCGATCCTGACGGAAAAGATGACCATGCTCGGAGAGCGTAATCAGTACGCATTCGAAGTGGATATCAACGCCAATAAAATTGAAATCGCTCAGGAAATTACCAGGCGGTTTTCCGTCGATATCGAGAGCATCCGGACCATCCGTTACAAGGGCAAGCGCAAGTCGCAGTTCACCCGCCGCGGACGCCTCGAAGGGTCGCGTGCAAGCTGGAAAAAGGCGATTGTCACCCTCAAGGAGGGACAGATGATCGAGCTGCTGGAAGCCTGAGGAAGTTTACGAGTACTATAATACAAGGAACGAGCAGTGGCTGTTAGAAAATTACGTCCGATGACCCCCGCAACGCGGTACTACTCGATCGCAACGTTCGAGGAAGTGACCTGTGCGTCGCCGGAGAAATCGCTTCTCGCGCCGCTCAAGAAGAGCGGTGGCCGCAACAGCAACGGTCGCATGACGACGCGACATCGCGGCGGCGGTCACAAGCGCCGCTATCGCATCATCGATTTCAAACGGAACAAGATCGGCGTGCCGGGTCGCGTGGATACAATCGAATATGACCCGAATCGCTCCGCCTACATCGCACTGGTTGTCTACGCAGACGGCGAAAAGCGCTATATCCTCGCTCCGGACGGTCTGAAGGTCGGGGAGCAGATCATGAACGGACCCGATGCGGAAATCAAGGAAGGCAACGCACTGCCGCTGCAGAACATCCCCGTCGGTACGTTCATTCATAACATTGAACTGAAGCCGGGCAAGGGCGGACAGATCGCCCGCAGCGCAGGCAATGCCGCGCAGCTCGTGGCCAAGGAGGGCAAATATGCCCAGGTCAAGCTCCCGTCCGGTGAAGTCCGGCTTGTACGGCAGGAGTGCTACGCCACGCTCGGTGAAGTCGGAAACAAGACGCACGAGAATGTGAATCTCGGCAAGGCCGGCCGTTCGCGCTGGTTGGGGCGCCGTCCGCATGTGCGCGGCATGTGCATGAACCCCGTCGATCACCCCAACGGCGGTGGCGAGGGCAAGTCAAAGTCCGGCGGCGGTCGTCAGCATCCTGTCTCTCCCTGGGGCAATTATGCCAAGGGTCTGAAGACGCGGAAGAAGAAGAATCAGTCCAACAAGTACATCATCAGATCGCGGAAGAAGAAGTAATGGCACGTTCACTCAAAAAAGGACCGTTCATTGACGAGAAGCTGGCGCGCAAGGTGGAGGATCTGAATCGCACCAACCAGAAGCGTGTCATCAAGACGTGGGCGCGTCGCAGCACCATTCCGCCTGATTTCATCGGTCACACGTTCGCCGTGCACAACGGAAACAAGTTCATCCCGGTGTATGTGCAGGAAAACATGATCGGGCACAAGCTCGGAGAGTTTGCACCGACGCGCATTTTCCGCAGCCACCCCGGCGGCAAAGCAGAAAAATCCTCTCGATAACGGAAGAGTGTAGGTAGAAATTATGAATCTGGAAGCACGCGCAATCAAGCGATATATCCCGGGGTCGCCCCGGAAGATGCGTCTGGTGGCGGACCTGATCCGCGGGAAATCCGTTGAGGAGGCGCTCGACATCCTGCACTATTCGCCCAAGCACGCCTCGAAAGTGTGCGAGACGACCCTGCGGTCGGCGGTCTCGAATCTCATCAACGCGAAGGACGGCGGCCGTATCGATCCCGAAAGCGTGTTCGTCACCACGATCACCGTTGATGGTGGTCCGGTGATGAAGCGTATTCAGCCGGCGCCGCAGGGACGCGCGTATCGCATCCGCAAGCGCTCGAATCATCTTACCATCGTAGTTACTGAAAAAGAGTAGGCAAGCAGGAGAAGCATTTTGGGCCAGAAGACTAATCCCACTGGAATCCGCCTCGGCATCACCCGCGAATGGGATGCCAACTGGTACGACGAGCGGAATTTTGCGACGAAGCTCGACGAGGATCTGATGATCCGCAATTACATCCGCAACCGCCTGCGCAAGGCCGGTATTTCGCGTATCGTGATCGAGCGCACACCGAAGCGGGTCGTGCTCGCGATCCACACCTCGCGGCCCGGCGTCGTGATCGGTAAAAGCGGCAAGGAAATTGCGCAGCTCGAAGAGGAGCTGAAAAAGGTGACGAACAAGGACGTGAAGATTCTCATCTCCGAGATCAAGCGTCCGGAGCTCGATGCCTATCTCGTCGCTGAGAATATCGCCAACCAGCTCGAGGGCCGGGTTTCCTTCCGCCGCGCCATGAAGTCTGCGATCACTGCCGCAATGCGCATGGGCGCAGACGGTGTGCGTGTCATGTGCGCCGGACGTCTCGGCGGTGCGGAGATGTCGCGCACGGAGCAGTACAAGGATGGACGTATTCCCCTGCATACGCTTCGCTCGAATATCGATTTTGCCCAGGCCACTGCGAAAACCATTTATGGCACCATCGGAGTGAAGGTCTGGATCTGCAAGGGTGAGGTGCTCGGCAAAAAGGCCGGTCCCGCCTCCCGGATGTAAGCCGAGTCATTACGAATCGAATTGAAGAAGGATTTAGACGATGTTAATGCCCAAACGTGTCAAGTACAGAAAGCAGCAGCGCGGCCGCATGCGCGGAAAGGCCCACCGCGGTTCGACCGTGGCGTTTGGCTCCTTCGGACTGAAGGCGCTTGAACCCGGCTGGATCACCTCTCGCCAGATCGAGGCGGCCCGTGTCGCCCTGACCCGCCGCATGAAGCGTGACGGAAAAGTCTGGATTCGCATCTTTCCCGACAAGCCGGTCTCCAAGAAGCCGCTCGAGACTCGTATGGGAAAAGGAAAGGGCGCCCCGGAATTCTGGGTCGCGGTAATCAAACCGGGCCGCGTCATGTTCGAAGTGGGCGGTGTCAGCAGCGAACTGGCGCATGAGGCGCTCAAGCTTGCGGCATACAAGCTGCCGCTCAAGGTCAAGATTGTTACACGTCCTGATTATTCAGGCGAATAAGCGCTGGAGTCCGATTCATGAAGGCTAATGAAATTCGTCAAATGACCACGCAGGAAATCCGCGATCGCATGGCGGAAGACCATGAGAATCTCTCTGTGCTGAATTTTCAGCTCGCGAGCGCCCAGCTTGCCGATACATCACAGCTGGTGAAAGTGCGCAGGGACATCGCCCGGATGAGGACCATTCTGAAGGAACGCGAAATTAGCGGAGAAGAGAAATAACCATGGCTACAGTTCAGGCAACACAGCCCAAGACGCGGGTTTCCCGCAAGACCAGGACCGGGATTGTCGTGTCCAGCAAGATGAACAAGACCGTGACCGTGCTGGTCGAGCGACAGGTTCCCCATCCGCTGTACAAGAAGTATTACAAGACGAGTAAAAAATATCTTGTGCATGACGAGCATTCGACGGCCGATCTCGGTGACAAAGTGCTGATCATGGAAACGCGTCCGCTGAGCAAGCGCAAGCGCTGGCGCCTCGTCGAAATCGTTGAACGTGCACGCTAAATTTGTAGGTAATACCGATGATTCAGGAAGAAACCAATCTTGTGGCCGCCGATAATTCCGGCGCAAAGAAAATCCGCTGCATCCGCGTACTCGGCGGGTCGGGCAGGCGATACGCCTCGGTCGGAGACATCGTCGTCGTGACGGTGAAATCGGCCATCCCCGGCGGCGGTGTAAAAAAAGGGGAAATCTCCCGCGCCGTCATCGTTCGCACCAAGAAGGAATTCCGCCGTCCGGACGGGTCGTACATTCGCTTCGATGAGAATGCGGCAGTACTCATCAACCAGAACATGGAACCCCGCGGAACGCGTATTTTCGGCCCGGTGGCACGGGAACTGCGTGAACGGGCCTTCATGAAAATCGTTTCCCTGGCCCCTGAGGTCCTCTAAGCAATTCATCACGTAACGCGCAGATATACAATGAAGATCAAGAAAAACGATATGGTCATGGTCATAGCCGGGAATTCCAAGGGACGCACCGGCAAGGTCCTTCGGGTGTTCCCCGAGAAACAGCGCGTCATCATTGAGGGCGTCAATCTCGTCAGCAGGCATCGCAAGCCGACGCAGAACAACCCGCAGGGCGGCATTACCCGCCAGGAAGCGCCCATTCACGTTTCCAACGTGATGCTGCTCGATCCCAAGTCCAATGAAGCGACGCGTGTCGGCAAGGCCGCGATCATTGATGAGAACACGGGCAAGACGCGCTACGTCCGTCGCAGTGTCGCGACCGGCGAAACAATCGAATAATCATTACGCTCAGTCATACAGCAGAACAATGGCATCGAAGAAAAAACAGAAAGACGCTGCGGCAAAATCCGCGGCGAAGCAGAAAGAACACGGCGACGATCCCATCGAGGCACTGCGCCTGTTTGATCGCTACAAGGAAACCATCATCCCGGAGATGATGAAGCAGTTTTCCTACAAAAGCGTGATGGAAGTGCCCAAGCTGGAAAAAATCAGCGTGAACATGGGACTCGGCGACGCTATTCAGGATGCCAAGATCCTGGAGCAGGCTGCGGAGGACATGGAAACCATCGTCGGTCAGAAGGTGGTGGTCACCAAGGCGAAGAAGAGTATCTCGAACTTCAAACTGCGTGAGGGCATGCAGATCGGTCTGCGTGCGACGCTCCGCCGTGCACGCATGTACGAGTTCCTCGACCGCCTGATCAGCACGGCGATCCCGCGCATCAGGGACTTCCGCGGCGTGTCCGATAAATCCTTCGACGGTCGTGGAAATTACACGCTCGGCGTCAAGGAGCAGATCATCTTCCCCGAAATCGACGTAGACAAGATCGCACGGATTTTCGGCATGGATATCACGATTGTCACGTCCGCGAAAACCGACGAGGAGGCCAAGGCGCTGCTGGAGCACTTCGGTCTGCCGTTCCGCAAGAAAGAAGTCGCTTAAGCATCATTGAACACGACAGCAGAAGGAATGAACCGTGGCTCGTAAAGCACTGATTGTCAAGGCCAACAAAAAGCACAAATTCGGCGTTCGCGACTATAACCGCTGTCAGCGATGCGGTCGTCCTCGCGCATATTACCGTAAATTCGGCATCTGCCGTCTGTGCTTCCGTGAACTCGCGCTGGAGGGCAAGATCCCCGGCGTGCGCAAGGCAAGCTGGTAACTGGATATTCAACGGATACATCGAATAGAGATCACAATGACAGATCCCATCGCAGATTATCTGACGCGCATCCGCAACGCCGTTCGCGCGCAGCACAAGCAAGTCGAAATTCCGGCTTCCCGCATGAAAATCAGCCTGACCGATATTCTGTACAAGCAGAATTTCATCAACGGCTATTCCCTGCTCGAAGACACACCGCAGGGCACTGTCCGCATCTATCTGCGGTACAAGGACGGGAAGTCCGTCATCGAAGGACTCGAGCGCATCAGTACGCCCGGACTGCGACGCTACATGGCGTCGAAGGATATTCCCCGCACGCTCAACGGTCTCGGCATCACGGTTGTTTCCACACCGAAGGGCTTGCTGACCGATGCGCAGGCGCGTGAGGAGAATGTGGGTGGTGAAGTACTGTGCAGAATCTGGTAAGCTATTTGGATAAAGGAGTAGTTACGTGTCTAGAGTAGGCAAAAATCCCATCGAGGTTCCCTCCGGCGTGCAGGTCACGTTCGAAAATGGAATTCTGAGCGTCAAGGGCCCCAAAGGAGAGCTTTCACGGCCGATTCATAACGAGATCGCGGTCGCCGTCGAGGAAGGATCGATCACCGTGACGCGTCCGAGTGACCTGAAGGCGCATCGCTCGCTGCACGGAACGACGCGGGCGAACATCCAGAACATGGTGACAGGCGTTACCAGCGGGTTCACGAAGGGCCTGGAGCTTGTCGGCGTGGGATACAGGGCCGAACTCTCCGGCAAGAATCTGATTCTCAATATCGGGTACTCGCATCAGGTCGCGTTCATTCCGCCCGAGGGGATCACCTTCGAGGTGACCTCCGCGACGGCCCTGAACGTCAGTGGCATTGACAAGCAGCTTGTCGGACAGATCGCCGCGAAGATTCGCCGCGTGCGTCCGCCCGAGCCGTATAAGGGAAAAGGCATCAAGTATGCCGGTGAGTACATCCGCCGCAAGGCCGGGAAGACCGCAAAAGCGTAATTGAAAAGACGTTGTCAGCAGGAGACTTGAGACCATGTCCATTCGGAAAGTGAAGAAATATCATTCGCGGGAAAAGCGGAAGATTCGTATCCGCAAGAAGATTTACGGCACGACTGAGAAGCCGCGCCTGTCGGTCTACCGCAGTTTGAAGCATATGTACGCCCAGCTGATCGATGATACCAATCACATCTCGATCGCGACCGTATCCACGAACAGCAAAGCGCTTTCCGATGCCCTGGCATCCGCGGAGAGCAAGGTGGACAAGGCAAAGCTGGTCGGAAAGGAAATTGCCAGGATCGCCCAGGAGAAGAACATCAGCACCGTGGTTTTCGATCGCAACGGCTACCTCTTCCATGGTCGTGTCAAGGCGGTTGCCGATGGTGCGCGTGAAGGCGGATTACAGTTTTAATAAGCAGATAGCAAAAGGAGTGATTCTTGGCTACAGTCGTTAAAGCAAGCGAGCTCGAACTGAAAGAGCGCCTTGTCCAGATCAAGCGCGTTGCAAAGGTTGTCAAAGGCGGACGCCGGTTCAGTTTCAACGCCATCGTTGTCGTCGGTGACGGAAACGGTCATGTGGGCATCGGCCTTGGAAAGGCCAACGAAGTCACGGACGCGATTTCCAAGGGTGTCGAGGATGCACGCAAGCGTGTCCTTCGCATTCCCATCATCAACGGAACCATCCCGCACGAGGTCATTGGCCGATTCGGCGCCGGGAGGGTCATCCTTCGCCCTGCATCACCCGGTACGGGACTCATCGCCGGCGGCGGTGTTCGCGCCGTACTGGAATCGGCCGGCCTGCAGGACATCCTGACCAAGTCGCTCGGGACTTCGAATCAGCATAACGTGGTCAAGGCGACCATGAACGCTCTCGAAAGCCTGGTCGACGCCCGCAGCATGGCGGAGCGCCGGAACATGACCATGCAGGAAGTTTTCACCCAAACCCCTCAGAGTAAATGACCGCAACGGATAGCGAAATGGCGAAGCTTAAAATCACACAGATCCGCAGCACCATCAAGCGCCTCGAAAACCAGAAACGGACCATCGAAGCGCTCGGTCTCGGGCGTCCCAACAATGTCGTGTTGCAGAATGACACGCCGCAGATTCGTGGGATGATCCGCAAGGTCGCCCACCTCGTCAAGGTCGAGGAAGTGGAAGAATAACACGAACGCACAGGAAAACGGGAACATATATCATGGCAAATCATCTTGGAAATCTGCGGTACGCAGAAGGATCAAGAAAAAAGAAGAAGCGGATCGGCCGCGGACAGGGCAGCGGACGTGGTGGCACGTCCACACGCGGGCACAAGGGTGCACAGTCGCGCTCCGGCTACAAGAGCAAGCCCGGTTTTGAAGGCGGGCAGATGCCGCTGCAGCGCAGGCTTCCCAAGTTCGGCTTTACGAATATCAACCGGAAGGATTATCAGGGCATCAACGTCTCGCGCATCGAGGAGCTCATCGAGAAGGGCGCGGTAACAGACGGTGTGATCACCCCCGAGATCCTTTATAATCTGGGTGTCGTCTCCAAGCGACGTTCGCTCGTGAAGATTCTGGGCGGCGGCGAGCTGAAGAGCAAGGTCGACATTACGGCCCATGGATGCAGTGCGACCGCAAAAGAGAAAATTGAGGCGGCCGGCGGTACCGTCACCTTAGTTACAGCGTAAGAAACAGGTTGATACATGGCTGGTTTCAGCGAAAGCTTTCGTAACATGTTTAAGATTCAGGAGCTGCGGCAGCGGATCCTGTTTACTCTTTTCATGCTGATCATCGTGCGCTTCGGCGCGCATGTGACGCTCCCGGGTGTCAACGCCGGGGAGCTGGCCAACTGGTTGGAATCCCAGACCGGTTCCGGCGGCCTGTTCGGGCTCTTCGACCTGTTCGTCGGAGGTGCGTTCAGCAACGCCGCGATTTTCTCTCTCGGCATCATGCCCTATATCACTGCATCGATTATCCTTCAGTTGCTCGGTGCCGTGATTCCGTACTTCCAGAAGCTGCAAAAGGAAGGCGGTGAGGAAGGGCGGAAAAAGATCAATCAGTATACGCGCTACGGCACGATTTTCATCGCGGCACTTCAGGGCTGGGGTGTGCAGATCCGTCTGCAGAATCTGACCACGCCGGGCGGTGCGCCGATTGTTCCGCCGGAAGTGCAGGGCGTGTTCTTCGCCTTCTCGACCATGATCATCATCGCCGCATCGACCATTCTCATGATGTGGATCGGTGAACAGATCACGGAACGCGGAATCGGAAACGGTATATCACTGATCATTTTCATCGGCATTGTAGCACGACTGCCGCAGTCGGCGTTGGGCGAGTTTACCCGCGGTGAGAACCTGATCATTCAGCTGGTGATCATCATCCTCATGGTGTTTATCACCGCCGGTGTGGTCATGGTAACGCAGGGGACACGACGAATACCGGTTCAATACGCCAAACGTGTGGTGGGACGCAAAGTATACGGCGGTGTGACACAGTACATCCCGCTTCGCGTGAATACCGCCGGCGTCATGCCGATCATCTTTGCTCAGGCGCTCATGTTCATTCCGGAGACGATTACCATGTTCTTCCCCGAGAATGAATTCATGCAGAACCTCGCGGTGTATTTCCGCTATGACTCATTCTTCTACGCAGCCGTGTACGGCGTGATGATCATCTTTTTCACGTATTTTTACACGGCGATTTCCTTCAATCCGCAGGATGTCAGTGACAACATGAAGAAGCAGGGCGGCTTCATCCCGGGCATTCGTCCCGGAGCGCACACGCGTGATTACATTGACAACATCCTGACGAAGATCACGTTGCCGGGATCGATTTTCCTGGCGATTATTGCGGTGCTCCCCACGTTCATGATGAAAATGAACGTCACGCCAGGCTTCGCACAGTTTTTCGGCGGCACCAGCCTGCTCATTATCGTCGGTGTCGCGCTGGATACGCTCCAGCAGATCGAGTCGCACATGCTGATGCGGCATTATGATGGATTCATGAAGAGCGGCAAGATCCGCGGCCGAATCGGCCGGGGCTGATCGCCGAGGTATGTGAAAAGGGGCATGATCCATCGAAAGAACGAGCAGGAAATTGAGGCGATGCGCGAAAGTGCGCAGATCGTATCCGATGTGCACCGCCTCCTGATGCCCCATGTGAAACCCGGCACGCGTGTGTCGGATCTGGATGCCATGGCGGAAGATTTCATCCGCGCAAACGGAGCGCGCCCGGCATTCAAAGGATACGGATCAGGCAGTGCCTCCGTCCCTGCCTTTCCCGCGACGCTCTGCGTCTCCATCGACGATGAAGTCGTACACGGCATTCCGTCGGACAGAGTCCTCGAAGAAGGACAGATCGTGTCGATCGATGTCGGGACGGAAAAGAATGGTTTTTTCGGCGATGGTGCCATGACGCACCCCGTCGGAACGGTGGAAGCCGAGAAGCTGCGATTGATGCAGGTCACCCGCGAGTCGCTGTACCGTGGAATCAGCAAGGCGATCGTAGACAATCATCTCGGTGACGTCTCTGCCGCGATACAGGCCTGCGTTGAAGAGAACGGCTTTTCGGTCGTGCGCGACCTCGTTGGCCATGGCATCGGAAAGAAGCTGCATGAAGAGCCGCCCGTACCGAATTTCGGTCGACCGGGCAGCGGTCCCCTCCTCAAAGAGGGCATGACGCTTGCAATCGAACCCATGGTGAATTATGGCAGCTTCCGCGTTCGTATTGAGGCCAACGGATGGACGGTGCGGACTCGTGACGGATCTCCATCGGCCCATTTCGAGCACACGATATGTATTTCGAAGGACGGACCAGTATTGCTCACAAATCATTTTGATCGAGAGAATGGCTAAACAGGGTTCCATATCAGTTGACGGAGTTATCACGGAAACACTTCCGAACGCCATGTTCCGCGTGCGACTGGAAAACGGTCACGAGGTGCTGGCGCATGTGTCCGGAAAGATGCGGATGCATTTCATCAGAATCCTGCAGGGCGACAAGGTTACTGTCGAGCTGTCGCCGTACGACCTGACCAAAGGCAGAATAACGTATCGCTACAAATAGATATCGTGGAGAACCCATGAAAGTCCGTGCGTCAGTAAAAAAAATGTGTGACAAGTGCAAGATCATCCGCCGCAAGGGGGTGGTCCGCGTCATCTGCACGAATCCAAAGCACAAGCAACGTCAAGGCTAATCGAAGATTTCAGAACCAATCACCGAGCTGCAAGGAGTAACACTTGGCACGTATAGCAGGAGTCGATCTACCGCGAACGAAGCATGCCGTCATCGGTCTGACCTACATTTACGGCATTGGTCGTTCGACAGCCGCCAAAATCCTGGACGAAGCCGGCATCCCGCATGACAAGAAGATCGAGGATCTCAATGATGATGAAGTCAGCGCGATCCGGAGTATCGTGCAGGGCATGAAGGTGGAAGGTGCGGTGCGCAGCGAAACGCAGATGAATATCAAGCGACTGATGGACATCGGCTGTTACCGTGGACTGCGTCACAGGAGGGGTCTCCCCGTTCGCGGTCAGCGCACCAAAACCAATTCACGCACCCGTAAGGGCCGCAGGAAAACGGTTGCCGGCAAGAAGAAGGCACCCGGCAAGAAGTAGCAGACAGTCAGTAATTGAGAGTATAGACAGGAGAAACTGTGGCTAAAGCCGTAAAGAAAACCAGGAAAAAAATTCAGGTCGACACGACCGGGCGTGCGTATATCAAGGCGACGTTCAACAACGTGATCGTTACGCTGACAGACGTCTACGGTAATACCATCTCATGGTCGTCCGCCGGCAAGAACGGTTTCAAGGGCTCCAGGAAGAATACGCCGTACGCTGCGCAGACCTCCTCTGAAGCAGCCGCCAAAGAGGCGTATGATCTGGGACTCCGGAAAGTCGAGGTCTATGTGAAAGGCCCCGGTTCGGGCCGGGAAGCAGCCATTCGTGCGCTGCAGACAGCTGGTCTCGAGATCATGGCGATTCGTGATGTCACACCGATTCCGCACAACGGCTGCAGACCGCCGAAACGCAGAAGAGTCTGACGCCGTCTGCGATGGCGATGCCGCATGCCTGGCCGCATGCGCTCCCGCACGCGTGTAGCTGCGCGTGCATGTGACGGAAACGTGTTGGATAACGACCAGACTCAGAACCCTTTAACAGGAGAACATTTTACCAGATGACTACGACAACGATTCAAATGCCTGACGGCATCGTCCTGGATGAGACAACGTATACCGATACATTCGGACGCTTTGTCATCCAGCCGCTTGAAAAGGGTTATGGAATAACGATCGGCAATTCGTTCAGAAGAGTACTGCTTTCGTCGCTCACCGGTCTGGCTACGACCGCTGTCAAGATCGATGAAGTGATGCACGAGTTCTCCACCATTCACGGGGTTGTTGAGGATGTATCGGAAATCATCCTCAATCTCAAGGAAGTTCGCTTCAAGGCCGTCAATCCCAAGGCGACCGCGATCAACGTGTCGCTCAAGGGACCGCACACCTTTACGGCTGCCGACATCCAGGCGGCTTCCTCTGAATTCGAAGTGCTCAACCCCGATAAATATATCTGCACCCTCGGTCCCGAGGCCGCATTCAATATCGAACTGCGCATCTCCCGCGGTCGCGGGTATGTGCCTGCGGACGAGAATAAGGTGCCCGACCAGCCCATTGGTACGATTTCGATTGATGCCATTTTCACACCGATCAAGAATGTGAAGGTGCTTGTCGAGAATACACGCGTCGGCGGAAGCACGGACTACGACAAGCTGACGCTGGAAATCACCACGGACGGATCCATCTCGCCGCAGGAAGCACTTTCGCAGTCCGCGAAAATCCTGCTCGATCACGTGCAGATGTTCATCAATTTCGACATCTCCAAAAAGGACGAGGAGGAAAGCGCGCCGGAAGACGATGAAACTGCACGCGTTCGCAAAATCCTTACGACCTCCGTGGACGATCTCGAGCTGTCTGTGCGCTCACATAATTGCCTGAAAGCCGCAAATATCAAGACGATCGCGGATCTCGTCCGTCGTGAGGAGGCTGAAATGCTGAAGTTCCGCAACTTCGGCCGCAAGTCCCTCGCCGAGCTCGGCGCGATCGTGGAAGATTTCGGGTTGCACTTCGGCATGGATGTCGAACAGTATCTCTCTGACGGTTCTTCGCAGGAAGACGAGTAAACTGAGGAATAGAAAAACACCATGAGACACGCAAAAGTTGGAAGAAGACTCAGCAGGTCCGCGAGCCATCGCAAGGCGCTGCTGGCAGCGCTCTCGACCGCGCTGATCAAACACAAACGCATTCGCACGACGTCGGCGAAGGCCAAGGAAACACGCCGCATTATCGAGCCGCTGATCACGCGCGCCCGCGACGCGTATCTCCGTGAAAAAAGCGGGGAGCCGGTCGATGTGCATGCCCGCCGCGAAATCGCGCGCTTTATTCGCGATAAAGAGGCCGTGCAGCTGCTCTTTTCCGAAGTCGCCGAAAAGGTCGGCAAGCGCGCCGGCGGATACACCCGCGTACTGAAACTCGGTCATCGCCAGGGCGACGGTGCGGAAATGGCTGTTATCGAACTCGTGGATTACAACGAGGCGCAGGACAGCAAGCAGCGGAAGGAACGTGCCGCACGTTCGAAGGCAGCCGCCCAGCGGCGCAAGGCCGCCGAGGAGCGGAAAGCCAAGGCGGAAAAGGAAACTTCAGATCAGAAGGGCGAGACCGCTGAAGAGGACAAGGACGCATCCGCGGCAGAGAAAGTCGCCGAAAAGGCCGGTGAGGTCGCCGCTGCCGCAGAGGCTGCCGTTGACCAGACTGCCGACGCAGTTGAAGACGCTGTCGAGGCGACGAAAGAAACTGCTGCCGAAATCGTCGATAAGGCCGAGGAGGTCACCGACAAAGCCGCTGACGCGGTTGAAGAAAAAGTCGAGGACGCGAAAGAAGCCGCATCCGATGCCGCAGAATCCGTGAAGGAAAACGTCAAGGACGTTCTCCCCGGAGACGAGAAAGAGACACCGGACGAATCGGCTTCCGACGAAGCGGACGACAAGAAATCCTGACCTGTTCCGAATAACGTGTCGAACGCCGTGGGTTTCATTTCCACGGCGTTTTTTTTGAATATGAGAATGCAGGCAATATTTGAAATCGGCGCCGTGAGCGCGAAACAGTTCCCGGATCCCGACTATCCCGAGGTGGTCTTTGTCGGCCGTTCGAACGTAGGCAAATCCTCGCTGCTGAACAATCTCGTCGGCGCGAAGAAACTTGCCCGCGTCTCCACCACTCCGGGAAAAACACGCGAGATCAATTTTTTTCTCGTTGACGAGCAGTTGCGATTTGTCGACCTCCCTGGATATGGCTATGCGAAAACGTCCCATGAGAATCGCCGAAGCTGGGGACGGCTTATCACGACCTATTTCGAGATCGGGCGTCCACTCGCACTGATCGTACTGCTGATTGATTCACGCCTGCCATTGCAGCAGTCCGATGCCGGAGTACTGCGCTGGTTTATTGAGGCGGGTTTTCCCCTTCAGGTCGTTCTCACGAAAATCGACAAGCTCAAGCAGGGTGAACGTGTCCGGCAGGAACGTATCCTGGGCACTGCACTCGAGGAGCTTGGCTATCGTAACCGCATCCTCCTGTTCTCCAGCGTGCGGAACATCGGGAGAAAAGAACTACTTCACCGAATTTACACAGCCGCGGGGAGCGGCTGACAGACACAGCACCATGTTTGAAACATTCGTCCAATCATTCATCCCGCTCTTCGTCGCGATGGATACGCTGGGATTGATCCCGCTCTTCCTCGGTCTCACGCAGGGAATGGAGAGCAGGGAACTGCGCCGGCTGATATTCAGCGCGGCCGCAACTGCATTCATCATTGCGATCATTTTTCTCTTTACCGGGACTGCCGTGTTCGATTTCCTGGGAATCAAGTCCGGCGACTTTCGTATCGGGGGCGGTATCGTGCTGCTCGTGCTCGCGATCCAGGATCTCGCTTCCTCGAACGGCAGCGAACGGCGGAAGCCCAAATCCACCATCGGTGTAGTCCCCATCGGGATCCCGCTGATCATGGGACCAGCCGCGATGACAACCATTCTGGTGCTCGTCGATTCCTACGGAATCTCGATGACACTGGGAGCCCTGGTCGCGAACTTTATCGTCGTGCTGGTACTGCTGCTCAACGCGAAGTGGATCATCCGCATCATGGGGGAAGCCGGATCGCAGGCCTTCGCTAAGGTCGCCAGCCTGTTTATGGCCGGTATCGCGGTGATGATGATTCGTTCCGGAATTGAGAGCGTGCTTTAGGGACAGTCGACCAGACTGATACCCGGAAGAGACAGTGCGAATTCGCTTCCCATTGCGCGGGAAGGCGTGAGTGCGCCATGGGGCAGGGTTTTCGTGCGCAGGCGTTCCACGATTGCGATCGTACTCTCGACCGTGCAGGTGTACCCTTCCGGCGTCTGCATGCACAGGCTGCGCTGCTCGCCCGCCGCATTCCACACATCCCCGCGCAGATGATAGATCACGGTATGGCGCGTTCGCTCGCTGGGACCTTTGATAAAGCGGGGCACGACCGATTCCATCAAACGAAGAACGGTGGGGATGCGAAGCAGCGCACAGACGGGACGACGGACCATGCGCATGATGAATGCAGACAGGCAGGGAACGCCGATCGCGACATGAATATTCGGAATACCGGTACTGCGAAAGGCCGATGAAACGTCACCCCAGGGGATGCTCATCGTACATCGCCGCCGGTCATCAAAATCGATATGCTCAATCTTCCATGCATGCGGTACGGTTACCAGCTGTGCGTCCCTCCGGATTGTACCGCAGTTCGGGATGGTCTCCAGTGTCACGTTCCACGTCCCGGGACTCTGAGAAATTTTCCCCGCGAATGCGATGCGCAGCCGTGTGGCATCGGGCAGTGTTTCGTGAAGCATGGCGGAAAGGCAGTCAGTGGGCACGACATCGTATCCGGAGCCGGGGAGCAACGTCACCCCGGCGGCGACCGCTTCTTCATGACGTGTGTATATGCGCTCAAGGACCGGGATCTCCCCGTCGATATCCGCATAGTCGATCCCAGCCTCGATGCACGCGCGAACCATGGGTTCTGCTGTGCGGGAGAATGGTCCCGCACAGTGGAGCACGACCTTCACGCCCTTCAGCGCGTCCTGTATACCCGCGATACTGTCAAGAGAGAAAATGCGATAATCGCATTCCAGTTCCTCTGCCAGCCCCCAGATACGCTGCTCGGATCGACCTGCGAGAATCGGTTTCATCCCCCGCCTCACTGCCTCACGTGCAATCAGTTTCCCCGTATACCCGTTGGCACCATATATGAGCCAGGGGTCTTTTCCGTCCGATTCATCGGACTGATGCAGAGTGGTCATAGTGACTCACATGTTGATCAAACCGCAACAGCCTCTGCCGGACCGACGAGCTGTTCCACGATTTTTGACGATGAGAGCACACCGGGAAGACCAGCACCCGGGTGAGTTCCGGCACCCGTAAAATACAGATTTTCCACATCTTCGCTACGGTTATGGGGGCGGAACCACGCACTCTGTGTCAGGACGGGTTCAACAGAGAACGCGGATCCGAGATAGCTGTTGAGCCGTGTCTGAAAGTCATCCGGCGTGAAGACGCGCTCGGTGGCGAGATGTTGCCGCAGGTTCGGAAGATAATGTTCTTCCAGAAAATCGAATATGCGATCCTTGAATCGGGGAGCTTCCGTTTTCCAGTCTATGCCTGAGGCATTGTGGGGTACCGGGATGAGAGCGTAGAATGCATCGCATCCTTCCGGCGCCATGGACGGATCTGTGGCGGTGGGGCGATGCAGATAGAGTGAAAAATCATCTGCGAGTGTCTTCCGCGTGAAAATATCCTCGAGCAGTTCTTTGTATCGATGGCTCAGGATGATGTCGTGATGCGCGATATCCGGATACTGCCGCGTCGTTCCAAAATAGATCACGAACAGTGACATCGAATAACGCATGCTCTGGACTTTGCGGTCGCTGTACTTTTTCCGCTGGTCACGATCAATCATGTTGAGATATGTATATGCGACGTCCGCGTTCGAGACCACGGCATCGGCTTCGATATAGCTGCCGTCTTTCAGTCGCACGCCTTTCGCGCGGCGTCCTTCCACATCAATGCTGTCAACCTCGGCGTTCAGGCGCATGGTGCCGCCTTCCTCTTCGAACAGCTTCACAAAAGCCCTGATAACCTCACCCGTGCCGCCCATGGCGTAATGCACACCCCATTCCTTCTCGAGGTAGTGAATCATGGAATAGATGGATGTCGTGTGAAAGGGATTGCCGCCTACGAGGAGAGGATGGAATGTGAAGACCATGCGAAGGCGCGGATCCTTGATGTATTTCGAAACGTATGCGTACACGCTGCGATGGGAACCGAGCTTTACGAGATCGGGGAGCACCTTCAGCATGCTCCCGATCGTGAGAAAGGGTTTATCGGCGAGTTCGACGAAGCCTTTTTCGAATATCGGCTTCGTTTTTTTCATGAACGCGCGATATCCGTCAACGTCGTCTGGATTGAATTTCCGGATGTTCTCTTCGATGAAGCCCGGATCGTTGTTGTACTCGAAGAAACTGCGGTCGTGGAAATAGATCCGGTAGAAGGGATGCACGGGAACGATGTGCACGTAATCCTCACTGCGCTTTCCGAAGAGTTCAAACAACTCGTGAATGAGCCACGGTGCGGTGATCACTGTCGGACCGGCGTCAAACCTGTATCCGTCCTGTTCGAAAACATATGCCCGTCCCCCGGGCTTGTCCAGTTTCTCGAGAATCGTCACCTCATGACCTTGCGCAAGCAGGCGCAGGGCCGACCCCATTCCTCCGAATCCCGATCCGATCACGACGATGCGACTCATGTCGATGTGCTCCGTGTTGTATAGTTTCTGTGCAGCGCGTACTTTGATAACTCTAGTAAAAGCATTTTTTCACGATCAAAGTTCCGATGAAACGCACGAAAATTGCAGAATTGCTTCTCCTGGCATTCCTGCTGACGGCATTCCTGCCCTTCTCGGTGACCGCGCAGAATGGCGTGGATTCCGTTGTTTCAGTCCTTGTCGTCGGGGACTGGGGAACCGGGGGAAAAGGGGCGCGTCGCGTCGGTGAGGCCATGGCGGCCTCACACGGTAGCGGAGCGGTGCAGGCGATTGTGAGCACGGGAGACAATATTTATCCATCCGGTGTCAGTTGCGTTGACGATCCGCAGTGGGACAGCAAGTTCGAACGCATATTTCCGGCAGAATCCCTGCCCGTGCCGTTCTGGGCCATCCTGGGGAATCATGACTATCGTAAAAATCCCGACGCACAGGTTGCGTATACAGGACATCGTCTCGAGGACGGCAGCATCACGCGCTGGAAAATGCCCGGACGCTACTGGTCAACGAGGCTGAGAAGTCCTGACGGCGCCGTTGAGCTGCGTCTGGTGGGAATCGACACGCAGCTTCTCGTCGGTAACGCCGGCACGCGCAAATCGCATCTCGCCTGGCTCGATTCTGTGCTGGCTGCGAGCGAGGAGGAGCACATATTCGTCATTGGGCACCATCCGGTGTATTCACATGGACACTACGGGAACAACCGCACACTTGTCCGGCATCTTGCGCCGCTGCTTGTCGGTCATGGCGTGCGCGCGTACCTCAACGGTCACGAGCATGATTTGCAGCTGATCAAGCCCATCGACGGGGTGCGGTACATAATCAGCGGCGGCGGAGGCGGAAAGCGAAAATCAACCCCTGGGAAACATACGGAGTTCAGTGCCAGCAGTCTGGGCTTCGTGCGGATCGATCTCCGCAGTGACCGCATGCACATTGCGTATGTCGACAGCGGAGGGAAACTGCTGTATGAAACGACAGACACGTTTGAGACGAAGCCCTGAAGACGGGACATCTCCGTCATGCATTGTCCGCGGTATGCGGATCGTCAGGACGGAGATGTCGGGTTGCGGTGTGCCGAACGATTACTGCCCGGCTGCAACCGCTACCTCGTTGCAGAAGCTGCCTGCAGCAGCAGTCAGCCGGGACAGCAGCAGGTGTCTGGCGGCATTACCGCGTGGATGATCAGAAATTTGTGCCGATCCCCAGGCTCAGGGCGTTGCTGAAGTAATCATAGTAGCTGGTGTTTGACTGGTTGCGCAGATACACGTAGCTGAGGGATAGGTTCAGTCCGCTGAACATCAGCCAGTCGCCGGCAATCGGCTTCTGCAGTGTCACCCAGCCGCCCATACGCTCATCGTTGCGCAGCGGTGCGGCAGAGTCTGAGTCATCGAAGGTCGCGGGATAATCATACTTCTTGAATAGATAGTACCCACCGGTCTGCAGTTTCATGCTCCACGGGAGCAGCTGGGTGAGTGTCACGGAAATCTCGCTGCTCTCATAGCCGTAGGGGTCGTCGAAGAGCTCCTCCTCACCGATGAAATCCACCGCACCGCCGACGAATGCCCGGCCGCGGTCTGTGAGATTCCATCGCTGCAGAAAGCGAACACTCAGTCCGGTCCCCTGTGCGATGGACTGTCCGATGTTGATCCAGGTGCGCAGCTGACTGGTTGAAGGCTCGTCGTAGACGAGATATTCGACGCTCTGATCCATCCCCTGCTGTGCACCGCCCGTATTGATTCCTCTCCGACCGGATCCCTCACCGCCCATGCCGTTCCCGCTCCCGTTCCCACCGCTGTCGCCGTTCCCGCCGCTGTCACCGTTCCCGCCGTTTCCACCACCACCTCCCGGTCCGCCGCCGTCGAGCGTCAGTCCGTCGCTCTCTGACGCAAAGCCGCTGGCATCCCCGCCGTCGCTGATGCTGAAAGACGATGAATAATTCTTGATCCCGAGATCCGCCTGAATGCGGATGCTCGTTCTGGTCTGGAAAAACATCATCGTTCCCAGAGAAGCAAAATGTTCGAGATAGCTGAGTTCACCGAAATTCGGATAGGAACGGTACCGTGCGCGATACGAGAGCATCAGCGGCAGATTGTCGAACAGCGTGTGTTTGAGGGAAACATACCCGAGCGCTTGTGAATAATCGTACAGCTGGTAATCCGGTTGATCGATGCGGAAACTGCCGCTGGCGACAAACGACAGCGTGTTTTTATCGTTGTCGCCGTAGGAAAGTGCATAAGACGTGCCGAGCGTGTGCGTGGAATACAGCCGCTCGGGAAATTCGGAAAATGTCGTCAGTGCCCCGGAATAATTGACAGCCCAGTCCGCATCCTTCGGGAAGTACCCGTACGAGAGCGCGAAATCCGTCGACAGTGCGCTGCTGGCACTGTAATTCCGGAACATGTTGTCGTCGTACCCGCTTTCGATTGAAAAGGAGCCCATCCACTGGGCCTTTGCTGCGAACGGTATCAGCATCCCGATCAGGGCGATCGCTGCGAGCGTCCGTCTCATTTCTGGCCTCCTTTCTGCTGGCCGCGCCGTTTGCCGTGCATGATTCCCATACCGCTGCAGCGATTGTCGTTGATGCCGTCGCCGTCATTGTCGATGAAGTGATCCCGACGGCGTTCACGCAGGCGGGTGCCGCTGCCATCGCCGTCTCCGCGCTTCGCGGAACTGCGGAGGTTGTCATTGATGCCGTCGCCATCTTCGTCCACGAACGGGATATCCTTTTTCCCCCGGTCGCCCTGCTCATGCTCCGAGCGTTCCTGCGCTTGCGTGACTTCGGTGCCTGAATCTCCACCCCGCCTGTCTTCCTGGGCGCGTGCGGATGGGACAACTGCCAGGCCGATGAAAAGAGCTGCGAAGAGTATTGCGATGTATTTCATGATGACCTCAATAGTTTGCTTCCGGTCTCAGAAAAAGGGACAAAGATCATGCCACCATTGTACCCGTGATTTCCGAACGTGATCGTCTGAAAAGGCGATGCGTGAGGGCCGAATTCGACGAAATTGTCGAGCATAATTGGCAGATATTGTCGATCTGCAGTTTCACGAGCGGAACTTCGAAAGTTTGTAACGCAGCGTGCGCTCGGAAATGCGCAGCAGCTCGGCGGCCTTTACCTGGTTACCTTCCGTTTCTTCGAGAGCCCTGTCGATCAGGATTTTCTCAAGCTGGGCGGTCTTGCTGTTGAGATCGCCGATTTCGAACAGGTCGGGCCCGCCAATATCCGCGTGGGCATGCTGCTCCTCTGCAAGTCCGGGCGGAAGGTCGCGTGAAGTGACCACTTCCTCACGTGTCAGCACGACCGCACGTTGCACGATATTCTCGAGTTCGCGGACATTCCCCGGAAAGCTGTGCCGCATGAGCAGATCCATGGCTTCGGCTGAAATGCCCTCAACCTTCTTCCCGTTGATGTCGGCGTATTTGCGGATGAACTCCTGGACCAGCGGCCGTATATCGAGGCGGCGCTTGCGGAGAGGGGGGATCGTGATCGTGACGACATTCAGACGATAGTAGAGATCCTCGCGGAAGCTGCTGTCATCCATCATTGACTCGAGGTCACGATTTGTCGCTGCCACGATGCGGACATTCAGTTCGAGCGTCTCCGAGCCGCCGACACGTTCGATCTGCCCGAATTGCAATGCGCGCAGCAGTTTCACCTGAATCGGCAGAGGGATGTCTCCCACCTCATCGATGAACAGCGTCCCGCCGTCCGCCTGTTCGAATTTCCCGATTCGCTGGCGGTCCGCGCCCGTGAAGGCGCCCTTTTCATGCCCGAACAACTCGCTCTCGAACAGGCTTTCAGGGACGGCTGCGCAGTTCACCACCACGAACGGTTTGTCTTTCCGGTCGCTGGCCTGGTGGATCGCGCGCGCGATCAGTTCCTTTCCGGTTCCGCTCTCCCCGCGCACGAGCACCGATGCCTTGCTGGATGCGACGCGCCCCGCGGTGTTCAGCACTTCTTCCATTTCCGCGCTCTGCGATATGATACTGCTGAACGAGAAGCGCTCGGCAAGCTGTTCGCGCAGGATGCGGTTTTCCGAGACGAGCAGGACGCGTTCACGCGCGCGTTCGATGCTGAGCAACAGCTCTTCGAGATCGACAGGTTTCTGCACATAGTCATATGCGCCGAGTTTCATCAGGCCGACAGCGCTTTCGATGCTGCCATAGGCCGTGATGACGATCACCGGGATTGAGGGATTGATGGCGTGAATTTCCCGCAGGACGTCCTCGCCGGTGATATCAGGCATGCGGAAGTCGGTCAGAACGAGATCCACGTGATTGCCGTGCACGTAATCGACGCCCGCTCTTCCGTTCGGGGCAGTTGCCGTCCGGAATCCTTTCTTCCCGAGAAATCCCGCGATGGATTCGCGCTGCGGCTCTTCGTCGTCAATGATCAGTATGGTGATTTCCTTCATGTCTCGTCCAGGTTATTGCTGTTCATCAGATATGATGCATCAATCATCGTGCCGGTTTTCCTGCATGGGAGGAAAGACCATGCGGAATGTCGTTCCGTGTCCCTCGCTGCTGGTCACGGCGATGTCCCCGCCGTGTTCGCCGACGATTTGATGAACGATACTCAGGCCGAGTCCCGTGCCGGAAGATTTCGTTGTGAAGTAGAGATTGAAAATTTTCGATTGCAGAGCTTCGGGAATCCCCGGTCCGTTGTCGGCGATGGATACCATGACACGGTCGTTTTTCCTGCAGGCGATGCATTTGATCTCTCCGCCGTCCTGTACGGCGTCCAGTGCGTTCTGCAACAGGTTGAGGAACACCTGCTGCATCTTTTCCGCATCCGCGAGCATGGGCAGATGCGAGTCGGTGAACAGCTGAATGCGAACCTGTTTCATCATTGCCTGCGAGCGAATGACATCGACGCTATCCCGCAGGAGGCGGCTCATGTCGGTTTCCGCAAGTGCGAGACGGGGGGGACGCGCGAACTCGAGGAACTGCGTGATGATATTATTGACGCGCTTCACCTCCGAGCGAATGGTGCTGCTGAGCCGGTGGAATTCTTCGGCATCTGCCTTCGGTTCGAACTCCGCGTTGAAACGCTGCGCGATGATATTGATTGCGTTCAGGGGATTACGGATTTCATGTGCAATTCCACCCGCCAGTTCTCCCATGGCCGTCAGGCGGTCGCGACGCTGCAGCTGCTCCTGCGCCCGGCGCTGTTCGGTGATGTCGCGCGCGATGCAAACCACCGTATCCAGGCTGCCGTCATTCGTCCGGATGATGGACGTGCTGACGGCCACGGTGCGGCGTTCGCCCTGCGCGGTCGGCAGTGTGGTTTCCGCGTAATCAATTGTCGCCCGGTCGGTGTGCGTACGCTCGATCAGGAGGCTGTCGGAGGGAATCACGCCTGCATGCTGTGTTCCGATTGCCGTGTCTGCATCGAGCTCAAGAAGCCGCTCCGCCGCCTTGTTGAATACGGTGATGACACCCTGGCTGTCGGTGGCCACCACGGCGTCGGCGATGTTGTCAAGCACGAGTCCGGTGTATGTGCGGATTTTCCGGTGCTCCTCCGCCAGCACACCATAGCGCTGCCGCGTCAGCAGCAGCACAATCAGAATTAGCGCAGTGACGAAAAACCCGGCGGCAATAAAAATGACGCGGCGCATGGAGCGCTGCTGAATGTTTCTGACACGCTCGAGCGATAGGCCGATGCGCGAGAGCACGGGTCCGGCCCCGTCGATTTCCAGTCGCTTAACCACTTCGAAAATTCGCCTGCCCGCATACTCCCGGAAACGTGTCTGCGTGCTGTCCTTTACGAGGGCTTCCCGAAGGAACGCGTCATCCCGTACGGCGCTCATTTCCTCGACATCCCTGCTTGCGGTGATGATGCCGTCTTCATCCTGCAGGACCACATAGACGATGTCCTCGAGCCGGCCGATCTGCTGCGCGATCTGACCGATACCCAGCCGCTTGCGCACCTCCAACAGCTGTGCGGATGAATACCCGATCAGGACGGCCCCGTCGGCCGTGCGACGCTCGTGGGCGAGAACGAACAACGTGTCACCAGACCATGGAGAGATAATCCGTGCGTCGGATGTCCAGATGTATGTCCCGTTCAGGACGGGTGCGATCACCCGTTCAATAGCCGCTGCATGTTCCGGTGCAGCGGCGACATTCCCTGCGTGTGCGGTGGGGAGCTCTCCCGCGCTCGCTGCGGCGACGTCGCCGGCACCATCGAAGAGCACGACGAGCGCGACCCCCAGTTCGTGAGCCTCGTGCCGCAGACGTTCAGAGTTCAGCGATCCGTGCTGCTCCATGTGATCGATCAGCTGCGCAGTGACGATCAAGCGGTCGATCAGCGCATTTTCGAGCTCCTCGTTCGCATTGATGATGGTTTCACTTCCGCGATTCAGCGTTTCAATGAGAATGGATGCTTCCGCGCGTACATTCCCCAGAAGTTCCTTGCGGCTCTGGGTCACCTCGATGTAGACGAACACGGTCAGAACAAGTGCCAGAACGAGCAGGCCGGCAAGCAGCAGCTTTGATCGCGCGGGGAGTTGTGTCAAGCGTTTCATCGTGTCTCGCGGGTTTTGTCCATATTACAAAGAGCGGCGGCAAAATCCACGTCCCGCGCGTAGCGGTGGAATTTCCATCCTGAAATCACTAACATGATTTTCCTTCTGTACAATCACCATTCCGCGATCCGCCATGATCTCAAGGAATATCCTTCCCAGCGTTTCCATCCTTCTCGCCGCAGCCGCGATCATCGCATGGATTCTGCTCGGTGATGCCGGGACGCTGAGGCCGGGACCGGAGCCGCTGCGCATGTACCTGATCATGCCCGATCGCTTTGATGACGGCGATCCCGCAAACAACGATGCAAACGGCATGCCGGATCCCACGGACCCGCTGGCCGTTCAGGGCGGCGACCTCGTCGGTGTCGAACGGCGTCTGCCCTACCTGAAGGCGCTCGGTGTGAATGCCATCTGGCTGACACCGTTGCAGCAGAATGTACCGGGAGCATTTCACGGATACTGGATCCAGCATTTCAAGCGGATCGATCCGCGCCTCGGTACCATGAAGGATCTGCGGCGTCTCATCCGGCGCGCCCACGAAATGGACATGCGCGTGTACCTCGATGTCGTCTGCAATCACACCGGTCCACTGATCGGCACGGAGGAAGGCGGATGGGAATGGAACGCGGAGGGATACACGCTCACATGGCGCGACAGCACACAGCTTCCCACACCACCCGCATTGCAGGATCTCAGCCTGTATCACAATTTCGGGGAAGTGAAGGAGTGGAGCGATCCCTACCAGGTCGTCGGGGAACTGCCCGGCGGTCTCGATGACTTCCGCACCGAAGACCCGCGCGTGCTTGCGGCCATGATCGATATCTGGACCTGGTGGATGGAGCAGACCGGATGTGACGGCTTCCGCGTGGATACCGTCAAGCATGTGGACATGCCATTCTGGTACGCATGGCTTGCGGCCATCCGGCGACACGCGCATGACATGCGCAAAAAGGAATTTTTCATTTTCGGTGAAGTGCTGTCGGCGAATGATGCCAAGGCGGCGTATTACACGCACCCCGCTCCTGACGGTCGCCGCGGATTCGATGCCGTGTTCAATTTCAGCATGGCCGAGGCCGTGCGTGACGTGTTCGGCCGCGGCCACAGCCTCACCCGTATTCTGAACAGTTTCGAGCAGCTGCATCTCTACGATGCGCGCACACGCCCCTTCCTGCTCAACTTCATCGACAATCATGACATATCCCGTTTCCTCGCGGTGGCTGAGGGTGATACACGCGCCATGCGCAATGCGCTGACATTCATTTACGGACTGCAGGGCGTTCCGCTGCTGTACTACGGCATCGAGCAGGCATTTCGCGGTGGCACCGGTCCCGACTGGGAAAATCGTGAAAGCATGTTCGCCGAAGGCTGGGGGAATCCCACGGGCGGCGGATCCTTCGATACCACGAGCGGGATGTTCCGCCACGTCGCAGCGCTGAATCGCATCCGCGCGGGCAGTGAGGCGCTGCAGCGCGGTTCAATGCATGTGCTGACGGCAGATCCCGCGCGTGGGATCTGTGTCATCGAACGCCGCATCGCCGGCGAAGCGGCCGTCATACTCTGCAACACCGGATCCGCCTCCGCGGATGTCGTCATCCCGTGGAAAGGACCGCTGAAGGCCTGGCCTGAAGAAGTCCCGGTGAAGCGAATGGGGCGGGAGCAGCATGTGTCGATCCCTGCCAATTCCGTATTGTACCTGCTGCCGGAGTGAGCCGTTCGATGAGCGACCAGCGGATCACCGTCCTGCATCTCGTCAACACCCTGGAATTCGGCGGTGTGTACCGTCACGTCATGGATCTTGCCAGCGGTCTCTCCGCATACGGCATTCACAGTGTCTTCGCTGCATGGGCACCGCCTGAGAGTCCGCTGCACGATGACACGCGCTTTACGCAGCTGCCGCTGTACAGGGGAGACTCCCGGAACAGATCCCTTCCCGGCATCCTGCGCTCGCCGGGGATGATCCGATCGATCATCAGGCGTGAGAACGTTGACATCCTCCATTCCCACAGCCGCCTCGCTGCCATGCTTTCGGCGGCCGCAATACCGCTGCTTCCCGGCGTTCGACGCCTGCATACCGTCCACACCAATTTCAATGATCTGCGTCTGTTCCCGTTTTATCCGCGCGAAATGATTGCCGTTTCCGAGGGACTGGCCTCCGCGTTCCGTGCCCGGATGCGATTTGTCCGCGGCAGTCGTATCAATGTTATTCATAACGGGATCACACTGCCGGGGGATCGGGTGGAAGCGGATCCCACGACGGAATTTCTCTTTGTGGGACGACTCGTGGAACAGAAAGGTGTTCCCCTTCTTCTGGAGGCACTCGATCGCATTGACCCCGGGGATGCGATCAGCGTGCGCATCTGTGGGGATGGTCCGCTGTGGCAGGAGGTGCGCACTGCTGCTGATCGCGGATCGCCGATTACGTATGAAGGATTCTGCACGCATCCTTTTAAGCGGACCGGCAAAGCACTTGCCCTGCTGTTTCCGTCGGATGCGCTGGAGGGACTTGGCTACGTCGTTCTCGAGGCCTTCGCCCGTGGCATTCCCGTCATCGCAAATGATATTCCGGTGCTGCGTGGACTGGTCGATCACGCACGTACGGGGGTGATCGTTCTCGAGCCCAATCCTGAAGCATGGGTGAAAGCATTGCGTGAAGCCGTGCGGCACGCTGATGACATGCGCGCCATGGGACAGAGGGGAAAGGAAACGGTTGCGAGCCTCTACCGGATGGATGCCATGATACAAAAAACAGCCGCCGTGTACCGGCGGCTGTTCGGGGAGTGACGGTGTGTTGTCCTCCGGAGAAGCGGGCCTCATACGCGCGCTTTCTCCAGGTCGGCTCACATATGCCGTGGATTATTCCTCGCCCGGTATTGGACGATTCATGCTGCGGTAAATATCCTCGATCTGCTGAATCTCGGCGATGACTTTGCTGTTACCGGGATCGAGTTCCAGCGCGTGACGATATTCGATCAGGGCACGATGATATTTCCCCTCGCGCGGGGACACCGGGCTTTCATACGTCATGTAATCAGCGAATTCGACATAGGCGTTGACCAGTTCCGCCCGGCTTTCCTCATCCGGCTGCTTTTCGAACGCACGTTTCTCACGCTCCACCTCGTCAGCGTATTCCTGGATTGCGGGATCGATCTTGACAAGCGTCTCGGTGGAAATATCTCGGTCAGCTGTTTTCGCCTGTTCCGTGGAGGAGCTCATCTCCTGCGCGGCGTCTCCGGCGGTTTCCTCGGTCTCGTTTTGCTGTGAACAGGCGGAGAGAAGCAGTACGGTCATTGCGAGTAAGGCTATATTTTTCATGGGATATGCTTTCAGCAGAAAGTGAAACATGGGGTGGATATCAGCTCCAGAATATAAACATCACCGGGGATGAATGCGTTCAAGCAGCTGCTCGATTCGTGCGCACTGTTCCCGATGGGAGAAACGTGCATGCGCATCCGCGCATCCCGCTGCGGCCAGCGTGTCTCGCAGTTCCGCGTCATGGATCAGCCGCTGCAGCTGATCGGCGATTTCCCCGGCACTGCGCGGAGAAACCAGCAGCCCCGTCACGTCGTCGCGGATGATATCGGGTGTGCCGGCAGTATTCGTGCCGATCACCGGCAGACCGGCGGCCATTGCTTCGATGGTCACCATGCCGAATGTTTCGGAGAGCGAGGGCAGAACGAAGCAGTCCATGGCTGCGTACGCATCCTCGACATGTTCGAGGAAACCACGGAAATGAACATGCTCCTGCAGAGACAGCTGTTCCGTCAGCGTTCTGAGTTCCTGCGCGTATCCCTGGTCCTCGCCGCGGGTTTCCTCGCCGACGATCAGAACGTGCACCACGATGCCGCGCTCGCGCAGCAGGGCGGCGGCGCGGATCAGGTATTCCTGTCCCTTCCCGCGGTCGAGGCGCCCGACAACGCCTGCCACGAATGCCTCCCGCGGCAGCGCAACGTGTTCACGGGCGGTATCCCTGTCGGGTTTCGCGGAAAGGCGCGAGAGATCAATCCCGAATGGAATGACATGGATGCGTCCGGGCGGCAATGTCGTGTGCGTCCGTGTCTGTTCCGCGAGCCAGGGCAGAGGTGCGATCCATGCATCCAGTTTCGCATGCTGGAGCCGGTGCAGCAGGTCGGTTTTCTTCGCCCCGAACTGCATGTGCTGGGTATGGATCAGATGAATTGCCTGCCGCGATGCCGCCCGCGTCAGGACGCCGAGATTCAGGTCCTTGGTCGCATTGAGCATCAGTGAGGAGTAGCCCTCATTCACCAGCTTCGCGCCCAGACGTCTGGCTGCACCGAGCGCGCCGTATTTCGGTGGATCCCCCACGGAATACCATGGCAGATCGAGTTCGTCGGCACGTCTCAGCAGGGGCGCTTCGTCCACTCCGATGACGAGACAGCGATGCCCGCGCTCACGCATCCAGCCCGCCAGACGCAGAACATTGAGTTCAATGCCGCCGAGTGAGCGCGTCGTGCAGAGCAGCCCTATGCCGAATGATGCGGACATGAACGTAATATGCCAATTCTCGGAACGGGGAGAAAATCGCTCAGGAGAGATACCAGGATATCGTGTGATACACGCCGTACTCCGTTTCAATGCGCAGCAGGCAGATGCCAGGCAGCACGTAGAACGTAGTTGGCGACCGTCCCCGGCCGGTAACCTGGTAGCGCGTGCAGGGCAGCAGAATCGAACTGAAGCTGCGCATGCTCACGAGAGTGTCGACCGCCGTCACCTGCACGCGAACCGTCTGGTCAGCAAACACCATGTTCGTCCCGAGACGTGCCGGGTGCGGCAGGGTAAAACGATGGACAGGTTTCGTTCGCAGACGCAGGGTGTCGCCCGGCACACCGGGGTCGTAGAACTGGAGTCCCGTGCTGTCGTTCCTGAGCAGTGGAGGAAAGGCGGCGACAGGCGCGTCTTCCCCGGTGGGAATGAAGGCGTAGGGCAGGTAATAGAATGTGTCGGCCTCATAAACCAGCTCCCGGGCAACGGCGGATTCGGGATTCAGGGAAGGACGAAAATAGGGATCCGCGACGTAGATCCAGCGATGCCGGGGCTTGAGCGGCAGGAGATCGCCATGTTGTACGGGATCGGAAGGAGGATTGACGTCGTCATCCGCGCCACGCAGCGGCGGATCCGATGGGAAATCACATCCGGACAGCAGTGGAAACAGCATCGCAAAGAGCAATATGGGGGGGAGCATCCGCATCAGAATCGCATCGTCAGTCCGTAATGAATCCCGAGTTTCGTACTGACGCTGCTGCGCAGATGGAAGAACGCCGCCGGTGCGGTATACAACTCGACGTTGCGGAAGATTTCCGCTTTGAGTCCCACTGCGGTCTCCGCGACCATCGCCGCGTCGCTCCAGGCGGCGGACACCTGTAATACCGGCTGCAGGAAGGCATGGCCCGGCATCCAGCGCAGGTAGGGACCGAGATAGCCGTACGTATATGCGACCACGCCGCCGTAATTGCTGATTCGATCCACATCGACCTCCGATCCGGGACTCTCATGGAAGGCATCCTGCCCCGCAAGCACACCGATTTCCCATGATGGGCTGAGGCGATATCCCACCCGGAAGGCGATATGTGTGAACATGTTCCGTAGTGCCTTCGAATCGTCCACCGGTATCTGGAACCCGATCCCGCTCTCCGTACCGATGACAACATGTCCCGAGATGTCGCGACGGAACATGGAAAACTGTTCCGGTCTGAACGGTTCCGCATTGCTGCTTTTCACGAGCGTGCGTTCGGTGCGAAAGAGGCGAGCGCCCTCATCGTTCGTTGCCGTCAGCACCGCGGTGTAACTGTCGTCGGGGAGCGACTCCGCGTCCCATACCACTTCGTAGGTTCCAGGCTGTCGCCTGCCCTGGTCGATCACGCGCTCCTCGCCGGCCACCGTGATGGTGAGGCGCACCGAACTGGTACGCGGCACGGCGTACGTCAGAAGTGCCGCGCTGCGGAACGGATCGGGATAACTGCCGGGCAGACTGAATGCATGCGGCGTCTCGAGCGTCACGAGCACCCCTTCGCGCAGATTTGGCGGCACGGCATGAACACCGTTCGGCAGCCGCGAATCCCATTCCGGCAGATCAAACTTGAGCGGCAGATTCCCGTTCAGTTCCACGCTGCGCGTGAACAGCTCCCCACGATGCAGTGTCAGTTCATCGCCGTCTTCTTCAACGACGGCGCGTTCGAGAAGAATGACCGCATGGAGCGTCGCATCCTCATAGTGCTGCGGGACAAGTGCCAGGCGCAGCATGTACCGATAGCGCTCCGGCAGCATCGGCACGGGCTGGGCGCTTTCTCCCGGACGGGGAAGATCAACGAGAATGCCGCCGTAAAAATGCGGAGTCAGTCTGTCATCTTCGGAAGCCGGACGGGTGCCCCGCTCCTGACGATCGGAGATATCGGGCTGCTGCGTGACATGAAGGTCGATCGGACCACGGCGGTACACGATTTCCTCGCCCCCGAGGCGGCGGATGTACTCGACCGTGCAGCCGAGCCCGGGAAGTGAAGCATCCAGTGTTGTGCGCGCCCGTGCCGCGGCGACCTCACGCTCGAACACATCCTCCTCTCCGCCGCGAATGGTATAGGACGTGACGTCCTGCGCTCCCGCCGTGACTGCGGTGGCGATCAGTGCGATCATGATTGTCAGTATGCGGGCTGCTTGCAGCATGATCAGTACGTAACGCGGTCCTCACGAGTAAGCTGAACGGATTCGACGGATACGAGCATGGCATTGTACTGTTCGAGATAATTCCGGGCCTTTTCGGCGCGTGCCTGCTGTGTCGGATCACCGGCATCCGCATACAGCTGCGAACGGTCAGTTGTTGCTGCCGCGGAATGCTGCTCGGTCTGATCCGTCTCCGAAGGATACACGCCTTCGACGTCATCGCCGGCAGAGTCGTGTCGGCTGCGATCAGTCAGTGCTGGTGTATCCGGAGCGGTGCTCTGCGGCAGTGGTGCGTCAATCAGTTCGGAAGGCTGATCAGCCGGAGGTGTTCCCGTCTGTCCGGCGGCATCAGCGCCTGCGGCATTGTCCGCTGATGCGGCGTACCCGCCATCGCCTGCCGTCTGATCGCTTTCATTGACCCGCTCCGTCCTGACAATATACACTGGACGCTCGACTTCCCGCACCTGCAGCACGGTATCCCGCTGCACAACGAGCACCGTGTCGGCCGCTGGCCGCATTTCAGCGCGCTGGGCCGGCGGGGTGTTGCCTCCATCGGGAAGGAACAGGAAGAGCAGCAGGGCGGCGGCCGCAGTGGCGACGGCGCTGCCGAAAACGTGACGAAGACCGTAGCGGCGCGGTGGCGCGGCAGCGTCGGCGATCCCGGCAGCGTCGGCGATCCCGGCAGCGTCGGCGATCCCGGCAGCGTCGGCGATCCCGGCAGCGTTGGCGGCCCCGGCAGCGTGTGCGGTCCCTGTTGCCCTCGGTGCTTCCACGGCAAATGGCACGGCCGCGTCTTTTTCCGCGAGGCGGGAAATGCGCCGCGAAACGGCGGCGTGCAGCGTGTCCTCCACCGTGATATCATCGCGCAGACGACGAAGCTTCAGAGAGAGGATCAGATGCTGGCGGAGATGTTCGGCGACCTCGGGATCGTTTTTACAGGCCTCGAACAGCTCCCGCTCCTGTGCGGGAGTGCTTCCCCGGTGCAGGTAGACGGTGATCAGTTCCTGGATGCGCTCATTCATAGTCATTCAGTATCGGTTCCAGAATTGCATGCAATTTCAGTTTTGCCCGGTGAATCCGGACCTTAACGTTCGACAGCGATGCCCCCGTCATGTTCGCGATTTCCTTGAGCGAAAATCCCTCGAACTCCGCGAGCAGCAGGGCTTCGCGGTAATCCTGCGGCAGCTGCGCGATGGCTCTGCGGAGGTGCGCGATTTCATCATGCTGTTCAGGGAGGATTTCATGCTGCAGTTGGTCGTACACGTGATCGATATCGACGCTGCGCTTCTCACTGCGCTGCCGCGCCTTCATTGCATTGAGGCACTCGTTGCGGGCGATACGGAACAGCCAGTGCGCCTGCTTCTCAGGATCCTTCAGCGTGTGCATCGCCTGAAACGCTTTGACGAACACCTCCTGATAGACATCATGCGCGATGTCGCGATCACTGGTGACATAGACGCAATAGGCAAACACGCGCCGGTCATACAGCGTGTACAGCTCGTTGAAACGCTCTCGCCGTTCGCGTTCAGTCATCTGCTATCCGAATCGCCTGCAGCATCCTCGTGACTCACTTCCACAGCAGGTCTCCGTCGCGGATGCCGGCTGCGGAGTAATGACAGTGCGGCAGCACCGAAAGTTACATGAAATCATGAATTGCTATTTTGAAAGCATCCTTAAAATAACAGGATACGGTGAATCTTCCTCGCCGGTCACCCCGATTTTCCCTCCCGGCGGGAGCGTTTCACATCCCGCTGATGTTTGGAACATGGCCACATGCATCCAGCGGGTTTCTCCCGTATATTGTGTGTTGGGTAATTCAGCCATGATGGATGACTGCAATGAGCAAGCAGAAACACACTGCGCAGAAAAACAAACGTCGGATCCCCTCTCCTCTCGTAATTATCGGCGGGACCATTCTGGTGCTGGCCGCGGGGTTTTACCTGATCTCGGGGTATGTGATCGATAATCGCGACCCTGAAGCCGTCCGCACCCTCGCTGAACAGGCCGGGGAACAGACTGCTCCAAAAAGCCTGTTCCGCGATGATGCCGCGCTGACATTCCGCGATGAAAACGGAAGCGATCTCGTTTCCGTGAACGTGGAAATCGCCGAGACGGAGGAGGCGCGGACGCAGGGACTGATGGGAAGGGACCGTATGGCCGAAGAAGAGGGCATGCTGTTTATTTTCCCAGACCAGCAGTTTCGTTCCTTCTGGATGGCCAATACTCCGCTTCCGCTCGATATTCTCTTCGTGAACGAGGCCGGTACGATCGTGACCATTCAGCGCAATACGGTCCCGTATTCAGAGGAATCCATCCCTTCCACTGCCCCGGCCAGATATGTGATCGAGGTCAATGCCGGTTTCTGCGACCGCCACGGCATTCGGGAGGGACTCAACGTACACTGGGTAAGGATGTAAGCCATGCGTATTCTCACCGCCATTCTGTGTGCCGGCGGTATCATGCTGGCCTCGGCGTGCTCTGAAGAGCAGCCTTCACCGGTCGCGGAGATTCAGGTCTCCGCTCCGGGGATGCATTGCGAGGGCTGCGTGAACACCGTTCAGGAAACACTCGCCAAAATGAACGGCGTGGATTCCGTCGCCGCCGATCTCGACAGCAAGGATGTCTATGTTCGGGTTGACACGACCCTGACCAGCCGCCAGGCACTTGAAAACATGATTGAACGTCTCGGATATGCGTCCGCGCCGGCGGAGGAGGATATGCAGTGACCTGGCGAGGAAACATGGCTCCCCGTATAGCGCTGTTCGGCCTCGCCATGGTGGCACTCGCGGTCGTTGCGCTGACGGTCGGCGGCAATGAGGATGCGGAGATTCCGGAATCCCCGCTGGTCTGCGAAGATGACGCGGCGTCCGAGATTTCTCCGCTTTTCGGCGATACGCTCGGGAACGTGGCGCTGACCAGCATGGATCGTCGCCCGGTCATGCTGCACGACCTCGCCGGCGACGCATTCACCACGGTCATTTTCTGTTCCTATCGCTGTCCCTGCTCTGACGGATACGTCGACCGCCTCCGGGAACTCCGCCAGCATTTCGCACCGCGCGGCGTGCGCTTCATCGCTGTTCATTCCAACAGTGATGAGACCATGGATGGCATGACGCAGTATATTCAGCGGGAGGAGTATCCTCTGCCGGTCTATCGCGACGATCTGACAGCCGCAGCCGACTTGATGCAGGCGACGGTCACGCCGGAAGTATTTGTGTTCGATCGCGCATGGACGCTGCAGTATCACGGACGCATCGATGATGACAAGAGCGGGTTTTTCGTGGAGGAGGAATCTCTCCGCCTGGCTCTGGATACGCTGCTCTCCGGCCGCGCGCTCCGTCACCGCGAAAAAATGTCACTTGGATGCGCGATCACGCGTGCCGAATCCATCGCAGGGAATTCATTGCGTGAATGACTCCTCGCAGCTGCAGTTCATGATCACGCACGCCCCGGCATCCCTGGGAATCCTGATTCTTACCATCGGAGCGAGCGCGCTGGCATTCCGCAAGAATGCGGTTGCTGATCGATTTCTGTTGTTTCCGTGGAAGGTATTCCGTGGAAATCAGTATGAGCGCATTCTGACATACGGCTTCATTCATGCCGACCTGATGCATCTTCTCTTCAATCTGATAGCCCTGTATTCTGTTTCGATGTACGTCGAAGCAGTTGCGGGTACGGCGCGCTTCCTGGTCATATATCTTGGTTCCATGATCCTTGCTGCGGTCCCTCCGCTCTTTCGGCATCGAAATGACGCGGAATACCGTGCTCTCGGGGCATCGGGAGCGGTCTCGGCCCTGTTCTTCTCCGGCATGCTGTATTTCCCGACGGCCAAGATCATGCTCCTGTTCCTTCCGATTCCGCTGCCATGGCCTCTGTTCGCGGTCATTTTCATCGTCGTCAGCATTCTCGGAGCGCGAAAAAACTGGGGGAATGTCGGACACGATGTCCATCTCTATGGCGCGCTGTCGGGCCTGGTGCTGACGATTATCCTTGATCCATCCTCCCTGAACCGCTTTTTTGATGGAGTGGGGTTGGCCTTGTAACCCCATCGTCACTCCGGTGTCTTAACATATGCAGAATCCGCTGGAACAACGGCGGCTATTTTTCGTACACTCCGGCGCGTATGCCCGAGGATTACAGCAGATATACAGACGAGCAGCTTTTCAACGCCTTCAAGCGCAGTGGCAAGGAAAAGGATGCCGCGTTTCGCGAACTGTTTTCGCGATACGAGAGAAAGGTCTATATGTTCTGCCTTCGCCTGACAGGCAGTCCGGACGATGCGAATGACATATTCCAGGAGACGTTCACGAAGTTCTACCGCCAGTCGCAGAAGGAGGATGAGCATGTCAGCAATATCCTCGCCTATCTGCTGACCAGCGCGCGGAATACGTTTCTGAACACACGGAGGAACAGGATTTACTGGACGCCATTCGAGGATGAGCAGATTGCCGACCGGGCGCCGATGTATGAGCGTGAGGAATTACTCAACATGATCAGCTCCGCTCTCGAGCTTCTTGATGTGCCCTACCGGGAGGCGTTCATCCTTCGATTCTACCAGGGGTTGTCATACAAACAGATCGCGGAAATTACCGGTGACTCAGTCTCCTCGCTGAAGGTGCGTGTCATGCGCGCGAAAGACCAGGTGAAAGATATTCTGCAACCATACATCAGTGATCTTATTCGATAGATATGTTTCCCGGCAGCAACGAAATACATACAGCATAGAATTTTCAAATCATGCAGCACACAGAATTACTTCACAGATTTTTCGACGAAGGCCTCGATGAGTCGCTCGAAGATGTCCTCTTTGAACGCATGGCCGTCGATCCCGATCTGCGCGGGGAATTTCTGCAGCATCTGAAGCTGCATTCAATGATTCAGGAGGATGTGGCCACGATAACAACGCCGTCGCATGTGTCTCAGCAGTTGTTCGTCGATCTTGGTCTTACTCCTCCTGAACATGTCCCCGCGGGCGGACTTCGTCAGAAAATCGGCGCGCTGGCTGTGGGACTGCGTACGCAGATCGCCAAAAAGCGCCGCTATATATATACAGCGCTCGGCTCTGCAGCCGTGACGGCACTGCTGATCTTCGGTATCAGCGAAACCATTACGGAGACCGGTGCCGTGAAACAGGATCCGCGAATGCCCGGAACGGAGTCCGTTCGGGATGCTGCGGAGACCGTGAATCCACTGTCCGGCAGTGAACCGGCAGCAGTGGACGGGCGCGGACAGGCTCCGGCGATTGCGAACCCGCAGGCATCTCCGCGATCGGCCATCGCTGACGCCGGATCATCCTCATTACGTGCCGGCACCGGCCAGAAGGAGAGCGTCGAAGACGGCGGCAGTCTCGGACAGAAATATGCGGACGCGACCTCGGCACCGGCAGTTTCCACGGCGAGCGAACGCTCCTCTGCGACCGAATCCACCGACAACACTGCTTCGGCGATCTCCGCCGCGGAGATGCACGTCTCCCCGCCGGGACAAACCGATTACGCCGCCGTGCTCTCTCTTCCCGATCCGCGAGGCGCGGCCGCCTTCACCGGTGAACAGGTCACCGGCGCGAATCCCATGGAGCGGCTGATGGATCTCGCCGACATCGAACCGGTCATGAAAGAACCCGGCGACGGCAGCGGGGAGTGGCACTTCTTCCGTCCCGGACCCCGTGCGAACATTCTTTCCAATCTCGTCTTCGAGCTGCGGAAGTATTACGGACAGTCTTTTCCCGAAGTGGATCAGCCGCACAGTTCACACAATGTGTTCGAAGACATGGCCCTCAGCGCTGTCTATAAGGTGACGGAACATCACGCGTTCGGCTTCGAATACGGACGGGAGGGTTTTGGCCGCTCCTATCAGGATTATGATCCCGCCGCCACCCGATACACGGATGCATCCGTGCAGGAGCTCTTTGATCCTCCTGAAACCATGATGATGCGTGAAGTGCGCGAAAACCGCATGCTCGACCTATTCGGCGCGGTCTGGAAGCTGTCCCTGCCCGAGTACGGCATGTTCGGCGTCGTCTATCCCTATATGCGCAGTTTCGTCGGAGCGACCCGGCTGGGACCGCTTGGCAAGGTGCGTATCGGGCTCGAAATGTTCCCGTCGAATTTTTCCATGCTCAATGTCGGCATCGAAGGCGGACTCCTTCGCTATTCGGTAGAGGATATGGCATATTATACGAGCAAGCTCAATTTCACATTCGGCGTGGCGATCGGATTCTGATCATTCCGACTGCGTGATGTAACAGTACACGGAGGCATCATGAAACATCTGCTCATTCTCTCTCTTGCCGCCGCATTCGTCCTCGCTTCCTGTTCCGACGACGGCGCCGGTCCCGAGCAGCCGACGCCGCTTCGTTCCCTGACCGAGGCCGAGAAAACGGTGGCACGCAGCAACACCGATTTTTCCTTCTCGCTGTTCCGGCAGACCATCACGGCCGAACCCGGGAACAACGTGTTCATCTCGCCGCTGAGTGTCTCGATGGCGCTCGGCATGACGCTGAACGGCGCTGCCGGTGAAACGCGCGCCGCCATGAAAGATGCGCTGGAACTGCAGGGCCTTTCCGAACAGGAGATCAACGAGGCCTTTCAGGGACTCATCGAACTGCTTCGCGATACGGATCCGCGGGTGACCCTGCGCATCGCCAACTCGATCTGGGGAAGGGAAGGCTATCCAATCCTCCAGGAGTTCATCGATACGAACGTGGAGTATTTCGGCGCGGAAGTGCAGTCCCTCGATTTCAATGATCCGCAGTCGGTGAACGTCATCAATGACTGGGTGAGCAATGCGACAGAGAGCCGCATCCCCGAGATCGTTGATCCGCCCATTCCGCCCGAGGTGATGCTCTACCTCATCAACGCGGTGTATTTCAAGGGCAGCTGGACAGCGCAGTTCGATCCGGAGGATACGCACGACGGCACCTTCACTGCCCGCTCCGGCGCGAAGCAGACGGTTCCCATGATGACGCGGGATGGCAGCATGCGGCATTACGTCGACGAGCGCCTCGAAATGGTCGACCTGCCGTACGGCTGGGACCGCTACAGCATGGCCGTGATCCTGCCGCGCGGAGAACGCTCGCTCGCCGAGACCGTTGAAACACTGTCAGAGGACTGGGACGGTCAGCTCGAGAAACTGGTCGACACTGACATGACGCTGGAACTGCCGCGGTTCACGATCGAATACGAAGTGGGATTGAAGGACATCCTCACCACGATGGGCATGGGCATTGCCTTCGAAGGCGGACGCGCGGATTTCACGGGGATCAATCCCGCCGGAGATCTTTTCATCAGCCGCGTCAAACACAAGACCTTTGTCGAAGTGAACGAGGAAGGTACCGAGGCAGCGGCCGCGACATCGGTTGAAGTGGGACTGACCTCTGTTCCGCCGGTCATGCGTGTCAACCGTCCGTTCATTTTCCTGATTCACGAACGGCACTCAAACACAATTCTGTTTATCGGACAGGTGAACGACCTGAATATCTGACCGGATTCACCGGCCGGATAATTCACAGAGGGCGCACACATGTGCGCTCTCTCTTTTTATTCACTGAACCGATCAGCTCTCCTGATGTCTCTCCCCGTAGGATGTATCTCCCTCCGGCGGTTGCCCTCCGGTCAGTGCTGCCGCGATGCGGTCGGCGTGGATGTGGCAGTTCTCGATGAACACACGGAAGCTGCGCTGCTCGCCCGCGGTTGCCGTTCCGGCGATGTACACGCCGGGGATGCTGGTCTCCATCGTACGCTCGTTGAATACGGGGCGGCCTTCTTCACCGGTGAACGATGCGCCGAGATTGCGCAGCAGCGTATAGTCGGGACGGTATCCGGTGAGAAGCAGCACCGCGTCAGCCGGAATCTCCTCCATCCGGTCGCTGTCGATGTACCGGATGCGTACGGAGGACGGAGTGATCTCCACGGGCACCGCGCGCATGATGGCACGGATCTCTCCGCGCTCGATGCGTCCCTGCAGCTCAGGTAAAAGCCAGTACTTGACCGATGCAGTGTCGAATTCCCCCTTTCGATAGCAGATGGTGACCTCGGCGCCCGTGTGCCAGCAGCGCAGTGAGGCTTCCACGGCCGAATTCTTCCCTCCGACAATGAACACATGCCGATTGAAATAGGCATGCGGATCACCGAGCACGTGACTTACATGCGGCAGGGTTTCACCCGGCAGGTCGAGTTCGCGAAATGAGGCCATGTCGCCGTGCGCAAAAATGACATTGCGCACCCGCCACGTGCGCTCACCGTCGATACGCACCGTACGCAGGATGAAAGTGCGGTCTTCATGCCGTTCCACGAGGTACACCTGCTCATAGGTGTTGATGGTCAGTCCAAACTGCCGCACCACGGCCCGGAGATACGCGAGGTATTCCTCTTTCGTGCACTTGGATCTGTCCGCGATCGGGATGGGAACACCGGCGATGGCAATCCGGTCGGCGGAACTGAAAAACTGCGTCTGCGGCGGATATCCGCTGATGGTTTCCCCGATCTGCCCCTTGTCGAAATGAATATAATCCAATCCCTCCTTTTTCAGCGCGATCGCGATTTCGATACCGATCGGGCCCGCGCCGATAATCGCGGCATCGTATGTCGTCTCCTGTATCTGCGCGTCAGTCTGTTCGCTCACATGTCCTCCGGTGGTTGATTTCCTCTCCCGCTGTCAGGGAAAACATACACCCGATCGCGCAGGACTGCAAGCGCAGCTTCGCCGGGCCATCCGGTAAATGGTGTTGCCACGCTGCGCTTGAATACCTCGCGTGGAATGGCGAGATTACCGGTACTGCGAAGCTCACGGGAGAACGCCCATGGAATCAGCCCGACTGATGGAAAAAACAATGCACGTGTCCGTTGCCGGGGCGGGACTGTTCGTCAAAATGTACGCACACATCAGTGCACAGGCGTCGGAGGAGCGAGCAACGCTCGTGTTTCTTCATGAGGCACTCGGCAGTGTCGGGCAGTGGAAGAGCTTCCCGTACGAACTCTGTAAAGCGACGGGATGTGATGGTATCGTCTACGACCGCAAGGGACACGGGAAATCCTCTCCCATGGATGCCCCGCGTTCTCCGGATTTTTACACCGAGGAGGCCGAACGGTATCTGGCGGGACTTCTCGACACGCTCAACATCCGTCGTCCGCTGCTCGTCGGCCACAGCGATGGCGCCACCATCGCACTGAAATTCGCGTCGTCGTTCCCGGACCGTCCGGTCGGCGTCATCTCAGAAGCGGCGCATGTGATCATTGAGGATATCACGCTGGAGGGTATCCGCGAGGCGCGCGGGCTCTATGAGAGTACGGACCTCGGCGTAAAACTGTCACGCTATCACGGGGATAAAACCGACGATGTGTTCCGCGCCTGGGCCGATACCTGGCTGTCGCCGGAACTTGCGTCATGGAATATGCTCGAGGATCTTCATGCCGTTCGCTGTCCCGTCCTCGTCGTCCAGGGAGCCGATGATCAGTACGGCAGCCGGCAGCAGGTCGACCTCATCGCGGCGCATGTCAGCGGACACTCCGAGATTTTCTGGATTGAGAACTGTGGTCACGTGCCGCACCTGGAGAAGCGCGTGGCGGTTGTCGAGAGGATGGGTGAATTCATCAGCGCCGGACGATCACTCGCGTTTCCGTAACATCTGAACCGCTGCTGACGATGACGTTGTACATCCCGTTCTCGAGTGTGTGAACAGGGAGCGTCACGTAGGCACGCGTCGTACGGCTCTGCTGCAGTGTCCGCGTCAAGCGCAGACGGCCGAGTGCATCATACACCGAGATGCGCATTGTCTCGCTGTGTCCGGTCAGGGTGAGCGAGAGCGTGACCGCTGATGAAGCCGGCTGGGGCCACGCAGAGACGATGCCGAATTCCGCGGGCACATCCGTCAGCCTGCTGGCCGACACGGTTGCGTCGACTTCGATGTCGAAAGACTGTTGTCCCTTGCCCGCGCGGTTCGACGCTTCGAACAGCACCACATGCGTGCCGGTCTGCTGCGCCGTCGGCGTCCAGCGAATCACGCCGCTCGACGGATCGATCGTCAATCCATCCGGACCGGAGTTCAGCGCATAGGTCGGATCGGGATAGGCGTCCGTACTCGGCTGATAGGTGAACTCTTTCTCCGGGGCGATCCGCTGATCGGGAATAGCCATGATCACCGGAACGGTGATGACTTCGAGAGTGAAACTCTGTTCATCACTGCCCGCGGTGTTGGTCGCACGGATGCGCACGGGATGTGATCCGGCCTGTGCGCGCGTCGGCGCCCAGAGCACATTGCCGCGGCCGCCGTCGATCAGCATGCCCGTCGGATGCTCCTCGAGCGTGTAGGTCGGCGGCGGACTGCCCGTGGCGGCAAGCTGGTACATGTACTGCCGGCCGGCAATGACTTCCGTCACCGGAGTTGACGTAATGCGGGGCTCGGTCGCCGCCGCGGAAACCGTGATCGCGAAGTTCTGCCGGGTGCTGCCGGAGCTGTTGTACGCTTCAACTTCAACGTCGTATTTCCCTTCACTGCCCGGTGCCGGCGTCCAGCTGATGCGCCCGCTGACCTCATCGATGGTCATCCCTGCCGGAGCCGTGTTCAGCCGGTATCGCGGCAGTGGATTTCCGAACGCATTGACATTGTACATGTACTCGACACCGATACGCGCCGTGGATGGCGGATTTGTGAGAATGGTGGGACTGTTGCCGGCAATGCAGCGGAATGGGAGGCCCGTGGGCGCATCCACCATGCATGTCATCGTATCCGCATCGGCCTGGTAGCGGAAGACCCAGTATTTGCCCTGCGGGATGTAGCGGTTCTGCACCGGATTGTTGATGGTAAACGCAAGTGCGATGCGTGTCTCCGGGTGCGATTGGATGAACGTATCTGCGCCTCCGTCTTTTGACCCCTGCAGCGCCGCGTCCGAATCCACCCACGGCTCGTTCATCGACGTCGTGCCGATGGTGACAGGGAAGTACTGCGTGATCGTGTCAAGCGGCAGCTTCACTGCCTGCGCACCGGCGATGGGCACTTTCACGCCGACGAAAAAGACCGAGGAATCCAGCGACGCGGAATAGTAGCGATACAGCCATCCGTTTGCCTTGCCGGTCTGGATGTCCATTTCCAGCCCGATCCCCTGGTATTCGAGGCCGAAAAACATGGTGTGTGTGAGCGCGGCATCCGAAGCGAAATCATTCTGTGCGGCGCTGTTCACTGTCGGCAGAATCTCCTTGACGGAGATGTTTTCGAGCACCTGCGCCCGAATGCCGAGCGGCAGTGCGAGGAAAAACGGAAGAAAGCAGATCAGCTGTTTCATCAAGGCACCATGAACTTGAGTGTGCGTACGGCATTCGTCGTGCGAAGGACCATGAAATGCATGCCCGATGCGGGCAGCACGGGGAGTGCGAAGCTCTGAACTCCGGGAGTGAGACGCGGTGCCTGCATTGCGGTCACCCGCTTGCCCAGCGCATCGTATATCTCTATCCGCGCATGTTCCAGATCGCGGTTGTGCAGCAGCGTGAAAGAAAGCACACCGGCATGCAGTGATGCATGTTCGATGCGCCATGAGGAGGGAAGTCCGGCACCGTCAACACTGGTTGTCGGCTCGCCGCCATAGGCGAGTTCATAGCGTTTGTTCGGCTGAAGCGTCGTCAGCTTCATCTGTGTACCATCGGGATAGTACACCAGCGCGCTGTCGATGCGCGATGCGTCGCCAAGTCCGAAATGCAGTTCGGTGCTGTTCATCGCCACGCGTGATCCGGCTGCGGAAGTGGACAGTGTGCGCGTGAACATGCGTCCATCAGCATGAACGACCACACGTGTGCCAAAGGCATTCATCGGAACGCCGTCTTCCGGACTGCCTTCAAGGCGGAGCGCGAGCCAGCTGCCTTTTCGGGGAATGTCATTGCGGAAGAGTTTGACGCCCTCATGCTGACTGGCCACGAGCAGATCGACATCCCCGTCCTGATCGAAATCGCAGCGCGCGACTGTCCATGCGCCGTGCACCTTGGATCCGTAATGCCAGGTGCGGTCGAGCAGGGTGAAATTCGGGGTGCCCTCGTTGATGTAGAGACGTGAATAACGGCCGGGCTCACCATCCTGTCCTTCCTTGCGGTATGAATATTGTGACTGCCAGAGATCCAGCCAGCCGTCGCAATCGAGATCCGCCCAGGTAACGCCCGCATTCATTTCGCGGAATTTCAATCCCATGGGATGATGCACTTCGTCGAACACGCTGCCGTTGAGATTCATGTAGATCAGTGAGGGATTCGACACGGCGCCGCGCCAGTCGGGGTGTCCCAGATTGCCGACCACGAGATCGGTGAGACCGTCGTTGTTGAAATCTCCCCAGTCGCTGCCCATGCCATGACCGAAGTACTGCGGCGCCTCGGTTTCGACACCGCGTGTGCGGCTCTGCGCACCGACCTCGGTGAATGTCCCGTCTCCATTGTTGCGGTACAGGCGGTCAGGAGCGAGACGATACGTCGACACGAAGATGTCCGTGCGGCCGTCGTTGTTGTAGTCGCAGGCGCTTGCACCCCAGCAGTCCTCGTATGGCGAGCGCTCTGCGGCGGCGATGCCGCAGGCCGATGTCACATCGGAGAATGTCCCGTCGCCGTTGTTCTTCCAGAGCTTGTCCTGGAAATACACTTCCTGGTTGTTCACCGTCCTGCGTCCGTTCGCGATGAAGAGGTCGAGGTGACCGTCATTGTCGTAATCCAGCCAGATCGGTGTGACGGTAGGTGCATTATTGCTTATTCCGGATGCGGCTGTTACATCCTCAAAACCGCCCTGTCCGTCGTTGCGCATCAGTTTGTCGTTCGTACCGCCGCTGGCGATATAGACATCCGCCCAGCCGTCGTTGTCGAAATCGCCCCAGCTGGCATGGCCGCCGGGAAGTCCGAGTTCGCTTGTGACATTCTGGAACGTTCCGTCACCGTTGTTCTGGAAATAATTCGAGCCGATGGCGATATCGTCCCAGCCGTCGTTATTCCAGTCCGCCACGCCGGCGATCGCGGAGTTGATGGGATTGCCGTCTTTCGCGAGACCGACATCCACCGCCACATCCGGCATCACCGGTGGCGGGGGATCCTCGGAACCGCCGTCTTCCGGGAAATCATACTCGACAAGCACGCGGATCATGAAATCGTTCTGCACAAGCCCGTACGCACCCGGTCCACCGAGACTGTTGGTCTCGTGCGGATTCATGATGAATGACCAGTAGGGCTGCTGCTGCTGATTGTTGTCTACCGCGAACCACGGACCGGCCGGATTCTGAATCCAGTGCTGGATGACAATGCGGTCGTAGCCGTCGCTGCGAAGACCCATGCCACGGACATCGACGGTTTTCCATCCCGCGTTGCCGTCGTAGTCCACGACGATGGGGGGGATGAGTGTATTGTAAGACCATACCCAGTGTGTCGGTGGGATGGCGCCTTCGGAAGCATCGCCGGTGATGAACAGCGTGTCCTTCGCGGGATTCTGACCCATGTAGTAGATCTGTATTTCGAGCACTTCACAGGGACCGTCGAAGGAGACGATACCCGACTCGTTCATGAACGATGGAGCATTGAAATAGGCGCCGGCGGGAGTGCCGTTGTCGCGCTGGATAAGTACCGGCTGTGCAGCCGCCGTGGTAAATACACCCAGCAGCAGTGCAAGAAGAAGCAGTCTTTTCATGTGGATACCCGGGGAGTGAAAACAACAGGCAGTGTGTCATCGAATAATACGAACGAAGCACAGAAGATTCAACGTGCCGTCCGCGGATGTGCCGTCCGGCGCAGGGGTATGCAGAGGATATTCATATTCCATCCTCCGAAAAAAAGTGCTATGTTTGTGCAATGTTTCGTATTACGAAGGACTGCTTCATGCGCAACCCCACCTCAGACACTCCTCCTCCCGAAAAAGAAACCGCCGCCGCCACACCTCCCCCGAAGGAGACCTTTCCGCTTTCCTTCTGGTCTGCCAATGTCACGGAGCTGTTCGAACGCGGTGCCTACTACGCCATGGCGAGCTTCGTGGTGCTGTATCTCGGACAGCTCGGACTCGGTGATTACTGGCCAAGCACGCTGAACGGGATCCTCTGGACACTGGTCTACTTCCTTCCGATTCTCTCCGGCACCATTGCCGACCAGGTGGGTTTCCGGCGTTCGCTGCTTGCGGCATTTGTGATGTTATCCATCGGGTATTTCCTCATGGGATATCCCGTGTGGTTCGGCGGAGAAACGCTCTACGACATGGTCGGCAGCGAGGTCACCGCAGGAGCGGGCGTCATCGTTCCCGTCGTGATCGGCATTCTCATCATCGGCATGGGCGGATCGGTTATCAAGCCCTGCATTTCCGGCACGGTGCAGAAAACCGCGGGAGCGCGGGCCACGCTTGCATTCGCGATTTTCTACATGGTCGTCAATATCGGGTCGCTCGTCGGCCGCGGTATCAGCTACATCGTCCGCACCTCCTACGATCTGAGCTTCATCTTCGCGGTCGCCGTCGGCTGCTCCATCGTCGCGTTTCTCGTGGTACTGTTCATGTACCGCGACACCGAGGAGGATGTCGCCGCCCGGCGCGAACGAAAGAAGCATCAGCGCAGTGTGGGACAGATCCTGCTGGATATGATATTTGTCCTGAAGAACGGCCGTTTCGCGCTCTTCCTGGTCGTCTCCAGCGGATTTTTTTTCATCTACTCACAGGTGTACAACGTCATCCCGCTGTATCTCAAGAAGGTGGTCGAGACGGACCCTGCGGTGGATATCTACACCATGGCGAACCCTTTCACCATCGTGTTTTTCCAGCTCCTGATCACGAAGCTCTTCGGGAAGATGAAGCCTATCAGCTCCATCATCGTGGGCATCATCATCATCGGCGCGTCCATGCTGATTAACATCATTCCCATCTACGCGGGCGGCGTGCGCATGGAAGTGTGGGATCTTCTGCCGCTCGGAGCGCTGTTCGCGACGCTCACCGTCGCCATGATCGCGTTCGGCGAGCTGTTCACATCGGCTCGCACCTACGAGTACATCGGCGCGCTGGCGCCGAAAGGCAAGGAGGGACTCTTCCTCGGCTATGCCAATCTCCCGATGGCCATCGGTTCGCTCATCGGCGGTCCCGCCGGCGCGGCCATTTTCAATGAGATCATGTGCACCAACGCCGTCAAGCTCGACAACGGACTGCTTGAACTCGATCCCACCTGGAACGCCATCGGCTGGATCGTTCTGATGAGCATCGGCTTTGTCTCCGCCCTCAGCATGTGGCTGTACAACCGCTGGCTGCGCAAACAGGTTCAATAACTGCTCCCTCTAAGTGGACTGTCCCAGAGGAATTGAAAACAAAGCACAAAGTGCAAAGTCGGGTAAACCGGTTTTGCACTTTGTGCTTTGCACTCTGCAGTCGAGTCCACAAATCGGGACAGATCAAGCGCTATTTTTCTACAGCTTTAAACAACGCGATGGCTTTTTCTTTCTGCTCGAAGTGATCCACGACGGGATGCGGATAATCTTCCCCGAGCACGCAGCCGGCGTCGCGCTGGGTGAACATGTCGGCGTCGTGCGGCCAGTGCAGCGTGTCGCCTTCGAAGCCGGCCAGTTCCGGCACATGTTCGCGGATGTAGCTGCCGTCGGGATCGAAGCGCTTTGACTGCAGGATGGGGTTGAAGATGCGGAAATAGGGAGCGCCGTCCGCGCCGGTCGAAGCGGACCACTGCCAGCCGCCGTTGTTGGAGGCGAGATCGTAATCGAGGAGATGCCCGGCGAAGTAGGCCTCGCCCAGACGCCAGTCCACCAGAAGATCCTTTGTCAGGAACATCGCAGTGATCATGCGCAGGCGATTGTGCATCCAGCCCGTCGCGTTGAAATGCCGCATGGCCGCATCCACGATGGGATAGCCCGTGCGTCCCTCACACCACGCCTGAAAATGGTCATCCGTGCCCGGCCAGCGAATGGCGTCGTATTCCGGCTTGAAGCTGTGCGAGACGACACGCGGGAAGCGGTCGAGCAGCATCTGGTAGAATTCCCGCCAGATCAGCTCAGACAGCCAGGTCTGCGCACCCTTCGAGTCATCTTCCATCGCGGCGCGCACCGCCTCACGGATGGATATCGTTCCGAAGCGCAAATGGACCGAGAGTCCTGAGGTGCCTTCGCGGGACGGGAAATCCCTGTCCGTTTTATACTCCGCCATCCTGGGAAGGAAACCTGCCAGCCGCTCGCGTGCCGCCGATTCCCCCGGAACCAGCCAGAGATCAGTGGGCACGAATCCCAGGGCATCCATGTCCCACGCATCACTGAGTCGGCGGAGTGTCCGCCGCGGTGCCAATTGCGCGTAATCCGGCACCTCCTCCGCGGCGGGGGAGCGTCCGTATTCGGCGTTCTCTTCGAAGCGCTGCAGCCAGGCCCGCTTGTAGGGAGTGAACACCTTGTACGGTTCACCTGACTGCGTCAGGATCTCGTCCTTTTCGAAAATCACCTGGTCCTTGAAATCCACGAACGCCCGCCCGTCATCGGCGAGCGCCCGCTGCACCTGTGCATCACGTGCGGCGGCGTAGGGCTCATAATCCCTGTTGGTGAACACGGCGTCGGCGTTGACGCGATCGGCGAGGTGCGGAACCGCATCCTCCGGATCCCCGTGCAGTACGACGATGTCGGACCCCGTTTCTTGCAGCATTCGCTGCAGCTCCCTGATGGATTCATGGATGAAGGTGACACGACGGTCCTGTGTGTTGTCGAGATCGTCGAGGATGTTCGTGTCGAAGACAAACAGGGGAATGACCTGCCGGGATTGCCGCGTCGCCTCCGCCAGTCCGCGGTTGTCGCTCAACCGCAGATCCCTGCGGAACCAGAATATGACTCGTTCGAATGCTGCATCCGTGCCATGAGGCATGTGTTCTTCTCCTTCAGATGGGACGGCAAATATCAGGATACATAATCTCGCAAATATCCGTGGGAATACTCCTAACGCAACACAAAGCTCAAATAGTTCTAACGCACCGCTAACGGCTCGCGGGGGGCGGGGTACATCAAACAAGGAGCGGAATGGCACCGTCCGTCCGTCGAGGACGCGGGCGCGGAGAATAGCGGCACCGGTGAAGCTAACAATCCCCTAACACACCGTTAATCCGGCCTGAACAGCGATTGCGCACATTAGTACGATGAAAATTGATTTCTGAAAACAAAGACAAAAAAGGACACACAGCTTTACTCACATAATTCAAGGACCATGCGTACCACACTTCTTCTTACCGCCATTCTTTCCCTCCACCTCCTTTTCGCTCCGAGTGCTTCCTCCCAGGACACCGGTAAGATCAGAGGAAAGTTGGTTGACGCAGCAAACGGCGAAGGCCTGATCGGTGCCAATGTCATTCTTGACGGCATGTCGCTCGGCGCCGCCGCCGACATCGATGGGAATTTCACCATCGAACCGGTTCCCCCCGGAACATACACCCTTCACGCATCCATGATCGGCTACACCAAAAAGACGGTCACTGGCGTTGTGGTGAAGGCGGGGGAAACGACGAAACTGGACCTGACGCTCGCCCCGGAAGCCTTCGAAATGGACGAGGTCGTCATCGAGGCGAAACTGCTCACGAACAACGAAGCCGGCCTGCTCAAGGACCGGCAGAAGGCCACCTCCATCAGCGACGCCATCAGTGCGGAGGATATCTCCCGCTCTGGCTCCGGTGATGCCGCCGCCGCCATGAACAAGGTGACCGGCGCCTCCACGGTGGACGGCAAGTATATTTACATCCGCGGACTCGGTGAGCGCTACACCTCCACGCAGCTTAACGGTGCCGAAGTGCCGAGCGCGGATCCCAACCGCCGCGCGGTGCAGCTGGATCTCTTCCCGGCGAGTTTCCTCGAGAATCTCGTCACCACGAAGACGTTCACGCCCGACAAGCCCGGCAACTACACCGGCGGCAGCGTGAACATTTCCACGAAGTCCTTCCCGGACAAGTTCTCGCTCTCTCTGTCGACATCCACCTCATGGAATTCGCAGACCACGGGCAGCAATGAATTCCTGACTTACGCGGGTGGCGGAACCGACTGGCTCGGCTTCGACGATGGCACGCGCGAGATTCCCGCGGCCCTGCAGGATCCCAATGTGGAAATCCCCGACCTGAGCTTCGCGTTTACCGATCAGGAGAAAGCGCAGCAGCTCGATGAGCTGTCGAAATCCTTCAACAGCGTCATGGCCCCGCGTCGCGGCTCCGCGCCGATCAATCAGAGCTACTCGATGTCCTTCGGCAACCAGGTCGACCTGCTCGGACAGCCCTTCGGCTTCCTCGGCAGCCTGACGTACAGCCGCAAGTATTCCCTCTATACCGATGGTACCGTCGGCCGCTATCAGCTCACCGGCCATGTCGACGACGTGGATGAGCTGACCAACGACTACCTGTTCACCGACCAGAAAGGCTCGGACGAAGTGCTCTGGGGCGGTCTGATGAACCTCTCGTACAAGCTCGGACAGGCGCACGAGATGGGCTTCAACGTCATTTATAATCGTGCGGCCGACAACACGGCCCGCTACCTGGCGGGGACGTTCCCGCGTGACCTGACCGGCAATGCGATTTACGAAACGCGAAACCTGCATTACATCGAACGCGAGCTGCAGACCTACCAGCTGCGCGGCAAGCATCATTTCGAGGCGCTGGGCGGACTGAATGTCGAGTGGATCGGATCGGTGTCGAGCAATACGCAGGATGAGCCGGATGTTCGCTACTTCACGAACAACTATACGATTCGTGAGCGTAACGACAACGTGGATACGATTTACACGATCCGCCCGTCGATCTATCCCATCCCCGCGCGTTACTATCGCAACCTTGCGGAGGACAACAATTCCTTCAATATCGATCTCGAAATGCCGTTCGCGCAGTGGAACGGACTTGCTTCGAAGGTCAAGTTCGGCGGAGCCTGGCTCAACAAGGAGCGCAGCTTCCGCGAGCGCCGCTTCGATTTCGGGCAGGACCGCATTTCCTACGACGGCAACGCCGACGATTTCTTTTCGGCCTCCAACGTGGGCATTCTTCCCGAAGAGAGCACGGAGATGTTCTATCGCTTCGGAAATTACGTGATCGACGCGACGTCGCTGTCCAACAATTACGACGGCACGCAGGATATCTACGCCGGATACGTCATGGTGGATCTTCCGATTTTCAACGACTTCCGCCTGATCACCGGTGCCCGCTACGAGACGACGGAGATGGATGTCGCCAGCATGGACACCTCGCTGACACGAGGCAATCTCGACAACCAGGATTTCCTGCCGTCGTTCAACCTTCTGTACAATGTCTCCGATCGAATGAACGTCCGCGCCGCCTACGGCAAGACGCTCGCGCGTCCGACCTTCCGTGAGCTTGCCCCGTACGCGTCATTCAACTTCGTCAACGACTTCACGTTCATCGGGAACGCGGAACTCGAACGCACCCTGATCGACAACTACGACCTCCGCTGGGAGTGGTTCGTGCGTCCGGGTGAAATTCTCGCTGTCAGCGGATTCTACAAGCTTTTCCAGAATCCCATCGAGCGCGTCATCAAAAACGTGAACGGCGAGATTGAATACCAGAATGTCTCGGAAGCCGAGGTCTACGGCTTCGAGCTGGAATTCCGCAAGCGTCTCGATGAAATCGCCAGCTTCCTGAACTACTTCTATGTTGGCGCCAATTTCACATATACCGCCTCCGTGGTTGACATCTCCGCCGACGAGCTGGAGGTGATCCGCGCGGTGAATCCCTACGTCGACGGCACGCGCGAACTGCAGGGGCAGTCGCCGTACCTGTTCAATGTCAACTTCGCATATCAGAACTATGACATGGGCACGTCCGTCAGCGTGTACTACAACGTGTTCGGCGAACGCCTCTCTGCCGTGTCGCTGGGTGGGACGCCGAACGTCTACGAACAGCCTCGCGGGATGCTCGATCTGATCCTCTCGCAGAAGCTGTTCGGAGGGTTCTCCGCGAAATTCGCCGCGAAGAACCTGCTCAATGAAGCGGTGGAGCACGTCCATCATTTCGAGGGCACGGACTACATTTACTCGCGGTTCAACACGGGGCGTGATTTCTCATTCGGCATCAGTTACACATTTGAGTAAAATCACCCGTTTTATCAATCTATGGAGCATTTCATGCTGAGAACATTGCTGACCGTGTTCGTCTTCCTGATGACGGCATCCGGACTGTTCGCGCAGAACGTCGTGAACATCACCGACGCCGATATCAACGGCGACGTGACCTGGACCGCAAACAACACATACGTTCTTGACGGATTCGTATTCGTCGAGGACGGCGAGTCCCTGACCATCGAACCCGGCACCGTGATCAAGGGCAAGCCGGGACAGGCCGAAAACGCCACCGCGCTGATCGTGGCGCGCGGCGGGAAAATCTTCGCCAACGGCACTCCCGCCAATCCCATCATCTTCACTGCCGAAGCAGACCAGCTCAACGGCAACCTTCCGCTGGACACCCGCGGCCTCTGGGGCGGTGTCATCCTGCTTGGAAAGGCGACGATCAACACTGCGACCGGCGAGGGACAGATCGAGGGCATCCCCTCGACCGAACCCCGCGGCGCCTACGGCGGAAACGATGACGAAGATGACTCGGGTGTATTCCGCTACGTGTCGATCCGTTACGGCGGCACAAATATCGGCGAAGGCAACGAGATCAACGGTCTGACGATGGCCGCGGTCGGCAGCAAGACCCGCATCGAGTATGTGGAGGTCTTCAACAATGCCGATGACGGTTTCGAATGGTTCGGCGGCACCGCCAACTGCAAGTACCTCGTCTCTGCCTTCAACGGAGACGATGCTTTCGACTACGATGAAGGTTTCCGCGGAAACGGACAGTTCTGGTTCGTCATCCAGTCCGACGAAGTCGGCAACCGCGGCGCCGAGCAGGACGGCGGTACGACGCCTGAGGACGGCATGCCGTACGCCATGCCGAACATCTATAATGTCACATACATCGGCAGCGGAATGGACAGCGAGAACGTCGATAACGACCTCGCCATGATTTTCCGTGACAATGCCGGCGGCAAGTACTACAACAGCATTTTCACGGAATTTGCCGGCAGCGGTATCGAGGTCGAGGATCTCGCCAGCGGCGAGGACTCCCGCGCCCGTCTCGAGGCCGGTGAACTCGTTCTGAATACCAACCTGTGGTGGAACTTCGGTGCCGGCAGCGCCATCACCGACATTGCCACGCAGGATTTCGTGCAGACGCATCTCGGTGCCAACAACAACTCGATCGCCGATCCGATGCTGCGCGGCATCAGCCGCACCAATGACATGGGACTCGACCCCCGTCCGGGATCGGGCAGCCCCGCACTCACCGGCGCCATGGATCCGCCCGACGATGTGTTCTTCACCAAAGTGACCTATCTTGGTGCCTTTGGCCCGAGCGATCTCTGGATTTACGGCTGGACTGCCATCTCCGACTATGGTATCGTTGCCGAGCCGCAGTCCGAGATCGTACAGATCACCGACGAAGACATCGACGGGAGCGTCACCTGGACGTCCGACAAGACCTATATTCTGAACGGTTTTGTGTTCGTCGAAAATGGCGAAATGCTGACCATCGAGCCAGGCACGGTCATCAAGGGCCGTCCGGGACAGGCCGAGAATGCCAGCGCGCTGATCGTGGCGCAGGGCGGTAAAATTTACGCAGAAGGTACACCCGCGAAGCCTATCATCTTTACGGCGGAAGCCGACGATGTAAACAATCCCAACGACCTTCCGCTCGATACGCGCGGCCTCTGGGGTGGCGTGATCATGCTCGGCAAGTCGACGATCAACACCGCGACCGGCGTCGGACAGATCGAGGGCATCCCCTCGACCGAGCCGCGTGGCGCATATGGCGGCAACGACGATGAGGACAACTCAGGTGTCTTCCGCTACGTGTCCATCCGCTACGGCGGCACGAACATCGGTGAAGGCAACGAGATCAACGGGCTTACGATGGCCGGTGTCGGCTCCGGCACCCGCATCGAGTACGTAGAGGTAATGAACAACGCCGATGACGGATTCGAGTGGTTCGGCGGCACCGCCAACACGAAATACCTCGTCTCCGCCTTTAACGGTGACGACGCGTTCGATTACGATGAAGGTTTCCGCGGCAAGGGCCAGTTCTGGTTCGCCATTCAGTCCGACGAAGTCGGCAACCGTGGCGCCGAGCAGGACGGTGGCACCACGCCGGAAGACGGTACACCATATGCGACACCGCAGATTTATAATGTGACATACATCGGCAGCGGTATGAACAGTGTCAACGCCGACAACGACCTTGCCATGATTTTCCGCGATAATGCCGGTGGGAAGTATGTCAACAGTATCTTCACCGATTTCGCCGGCAATGGCGTCGAGGTGGAGGATCTCGCCAGTGGCGAGGACTCCCGTGCCCGTCTCGAGGCCGGTGACCTCGTCATGAGCAACAACATGTGGTGGAATTTCGGTGCCGGCAGCGCCATCACCGACATCGCCACGCAGGATTTTGTGCAGACGCATCTCGGCGCCAACAACAACGAAATCGTCAATCCGCAGCTGCGTGGCATCAGCCGCACCAACGATGCCGGACTCGATCCGCGTCCGGCAATCGGCAGTCCAGCACTCACCGGCGCCGTTGACCCTCCCGAGGGTGACAACTACTTCAGCAAGGTCACCTACCGCGGCGCCTTCGGTCCGTTTGACATGTGGATTGACGGCTGGACCGCCCTCTCCCAGCTCGGCGTTGCCGCGATTCCGCAGTCCGAAATCGTTCAGGTCTCCGATGAGGATATCGATGGTGACCTCGTGTGGACGGCACGCAACACCTACATCCTCAACGGATTTGTGTTCGTTGAGAACGACGAAAGCCTGACTATTCAGCCGGGTACGGTCATCAAGGGCCGTCCGGGACAGGCCGAGAACGCCAGTGCGCTCATCGTTGCGCAGGGCGGACAGATTTTCGCCAACGGCACGAAGGAAAACCCGATCATCTTCACCGCGGAAGCGGACGACGTGGAAAACACGAATGACCTTCCATTCGACACCCGTGGCCTCTGGGGCGGATTGATCGTGCTCGGTAACGCATCGATCAACACGGCAACCGGCGTTGGCCAGATCGAGGGCATTCCCTCGACCGAACCGCGCGGTGCCTACGGCGGCAATGACGATGCGGACAATTCCGGTGTCATCCGCTATGTGTCCATCCGCTACGGCGGCACGAACATCGGCGAAGGCAACGAGATCAACGGGCTGACCATGGCCGGTGTCGGCTCCGGCACTACGATCGAGTATGTCGAGGTCGTCAACAACGCCGACGACGGATTCGAGTGGTTCGGCGGCACCGTCAACAGCAAGTATCTCATCTCCGCGTTCAACGGCGACGATGCGTTCGATTACGACGAAGGCTTCCGCGGCAAGGGCCAGTTCTGGTTCGTGCTGCAGAGTGACGAAGTCGGCAACCGCGGCGCCGAGCAGGATGGCGGCACCACGCCCGAGGACGGCATGCCCTACGCCATGCCGACCATTTACAATGCTACGTACATCGGCAGCGGTATGAACAGTGTCAACGTCGACAACGACCTCGCGCTGATCTTCCGTGACAATGCGGGCGGCAAGTACCACAACAGTATCTTCACCGAGTTCGCTGGCAGCGGAGTTGAGGTGGAGGATCTCGCCAGTGGCGAGGACTCCCGCGCCCGTCTCGAGGCCGGTGAGCTCGCGCTGGTGAACAATATCTGGTGGAACTTCGGTGCCGGCAGCACCATTGCAGACATCGCCACGCAGGACTTCGTGCAGACGCATCTCGGTGCGAACAACAACCAGATCGTCGATCCGAAGCTCATGAGCATCAGCCACACAAATAACGGAGCACTCGATCCGCGTCCCGCCGGCGACAGTCCTGCCATGCAGAGTGGCGCGATGCCCCCGAACGACGGCTTCTACAGCCAGGTCTCCTACATTGGCGCTTTCAGCAGCACCGACAACTGGGCCAATGGCTGGAGCTATCTTTCCACTGCCGATGTGCTTGGCGTGCAGGAGTCGTTCGACACCCGCATTCCGACCACGGTGGAACTGGAGCAGAACTATCCCAACCCGTTCAATCCCTCAACCACCATCCGCTTCGCCGTTCCGCAGGCCGGACACGTGCGCCTCGCCGTATACAACATGTACGGTCAGCTCATGGACGTCCTCGTCGACGGCATGCGCGAAGCCGGAAGCTACGACCTGACCTGGACCGCCGACAACCTGCCCAGCGGCACGTATCTCTACACGCTGCAGACGGCCGGCAAGATCCAGACCCGCAAGATGGTGCTGGTCAAATAACCCGCACCGTCGTTCAGATAAAAAACGGTCCCGCCTGGCGGGACCGTTTTTTATCTGGTTCAATGATCCTATTGTAGGACGGATTGATTCCCGATATCGATGGCTCGACAGAAGAAACATGAGGCTGCGAGAGAACAGAAACCGTGATGTTCTCATACTCAGGGGAATCAATCCGTCATTTCGTTGAGAATCTCCTTGCCCTCCTCCGGCAGCGAATCCACCCCGAAAAAATGCAGCACGATCGCGAGCGCGATGATGATGATGCCGATCCCCACGGCGAACTTGAAGAGCTTCTTGAAGATGGTGAAAACCAGCGACGCCAGCAGGCTGACGATGATGACACCGAGAATGGGGTTTTCGAGGATGAGAGTGAGATAGCGTTCCATGCCGTGCCGGGGATTGCGATGTCCATGGATATGATGGCTGAGAAAAAAGTACGGATTTGCGCGCAGATGTCATACGCGAGAAATGATTCTTTTCCGCGCAGACCGTATCTTGCGGTATGAACGGAACCTCCATGAGCATTCCATTCCGTCTTCCCGAGATCTATCACGGACTCGCGGAAGGGCACGGCCGCCTGCACGTGGGCGAGGAAGGCCTGCGCCTCGAATTTCGCGTAAAGGATGCGGTGTTCGGTGTGCTCAAATCCCGCGTCAAAGAGGTATTCATCCCCTACGCGGATATCGAGTCCTTCGAGCTGAAAATCGGCTGGTTCCGCCGCCGCCTTTTCATTCACACCCGCAGTCTGCAGCTCGTCGAGGATTTCCCGGGAGACGATGACGGATGCATCATCCTCAACGTGCGCAAATCCCCGAAAGACCGCATTCGCGCAATCCACTCACACATCACCCTCCACATGTCCGAGCAGAAGCTGCGCGAAATCGACTCCTGGCCGGATTCGCTGTAGAAGTACATGATCAACATCCCCGAAATCCTCACAGACGAATTCTCCCTTCAGCCGTGGCAGGTGACCAACACGCTGGCTCTGCTGGAGGAGGGAGGTACCATCCCATTCATCGCGCGCTACCGCAAGGAACGCACGGGCGAACTCGACGAAATCCGACTCCGTGACCTGGTCGAGCGCTACACCTACCTGACCGAGCTCGAGGAACGCAGGCAGACGATCCTCAGCTCCATCGAGGAACAGGGCAAGCTGACGGATGAGCTCCGCACGGCCATCGAGCAGTGCATGCGGAAAACCGAGCTCGAGGATCTCTATCTGCCGTACAAACCGAAAAAGCGCACGCGTGCGACGGTGGCGCGGGAGAAAGGACTCGAGCCGCTGGCGGACATCATCCGCGCATGCAATTCGCCGGAAACAACCGCGGCGGATCTCTCTGCGCAGGCCTCCGCATTCGTCGACGAAGAGAAGGGCGTCGCAACCGCGGAAGAGGCACTGGCGGGTGCATCCGACATCCTCGCCGAGGAAATCTCGGAAAAGGCCGAACTGCGCGCGCACGTCCGCGGCGAATTCGTGCGCAACGGTGTATTCCGCTCGCGCATCAAGGACGATCATCCCGAGGGAACGACGAAATTCGAGATGTACCGCGACTTCTCCGTGCCCGTGCGCGACATCGCGCCGCACAACATGCTCGCCCTGCGGCGCGGGGAGGCGGAAGGAATCCTGTCCTTCGATCTCGAGTTCGAGCGGGATGCGCTGCTCGCGTGGATCGAACAGCGCGAGTCGCACAGCAGCGCGCGGGAGGTGCGCGACTTCTACCATGCCATGACCGCCGATGCATTCGACCGGCTCATGAAGCACACGCTCATCGGTGAAGTGCGCTACGAGAAAAAGCTCGAAGCAGACATGGCGTCCATACAGACCTTCGAGGTCAACCTGCGCGAACTCCTGCTCTCCGCGCCCGCGGGCATGAAGCCGACGCTGGGCGTCGATCCCGGCTTCCGTACTGGCTGCAAGGTCGTGGCCATCGACCGCACGGGGAAATTCCTCGAATACCGTGCCGTGTTTCCGCACACCGGCGAGCAGAAACGCATGGAAGCAGTCGGGGTGCTGCACGACATGATCACGCGGCATGGCATCGAACTCATCGCCATCGGCAACGGCACGGCGGGACGCGAAACCGACACCTTCGTCGCCGAGGTGATCCGCGAGATGGATCCGCGTCCGGTGAAGGTCATGGTCAACGAATCCGGTGCATCGATTTATTCCGCCAGCGACGTGGCGATCGAGGAATTCCCCGACCTCGATCTCACCGTACGCGGCGCGGTCAGCATCGGCCGCCGTCTGATGGATCCGCTCGCGGAACTGGTGAAAATCGATCCGAAATCCATCGGCGTCGGACAGTATCAGCACGACGTCGATCAGCGCCTGCTGCGGAAAAAGCTCGACGAAACCGTGGAGAGCTGTGTCAATCACGTCGGCGTGGACGTCAACACCGCCTCGAAGCAGCTGCTCTCATACGTCGCCGGCATTACGTCCACGGTCGCGAAAAACATCGTGCAGTACCGCGACGAGCACGGCGCCTTCCGCAGCCGCGCCCAGCTGCTCGACGTGCCGCGCTTCGGTCCGAAGGGCTTCGAGCAGGCCGCCGGCTTCCTGCGCATCCGCGGGGGCGAGCAGCCGCTCGACAGCACGGCCGTGCATCCCGAGAGCTATCATGTGGTGGAAACCATCGCGCGCGACCTCGATCTGTCGCTCGACCGCATCGGCGAGATCGCCGCGAAGGTGAAGGATATCGACATCCGCCGCTATGTCACCGGCGACGTCGGCGAACCCACGCTTCGGGATATCCTGCGCGAACTCGAGAAGCCGGGCCGCGATCCGCGCGACAGTTTCCGCTATGCGGAATTCAGGGAGGGAGTAAGCGAGATCGCGGATCTGAAGCCGGGGATGGTGCTGGAGGGCGTCGTCACGAATGTCGCAAACTTCGGCGCCTTCGTCGACATCGGTGTGCATCAGGACGGACTCGTGCACATCTCCCAGCTCGCCAACCGTTTCGTCCGTGACCCCAAGGAAGTCGTCAAAGTCGGCCAGATCGTCTCCGTGCGCGTCCTCGAGGTCAACGAGCAGCTCAAACGCATCTCCCTGAGCATGAAGAAGGAGGACAGAAATAAAAAGCCCGCCGCTTGACGACGGGCTATTCTCTTGAGGGTAAGGGTAACCCCACGCGTGAGCGTGGGGTGCACACGCGTGAGCGTGGGGTGCACACGCGTGAGCGTGGGGTGCACACGCGTAAGCGTGGGGGCGGGACGCGTCAGCGCATCAGCACCATCTTTCTCGTCAGGGTCTGGCTCCCCGCGCGGAGGACGGCAAAGTACGTGCCCGCAGGCAGGTTCGATGCCGCGAACGCGGCCGTGTGCGATCCTGCCTCGCGGCGCCCCTCGACCAGCGTTGCGATCATGCGGCCGGAGGCGTCGTACACCTGCAGCTGCACGTCATCGGCGCGATCGAGCGAATAGCGCAATGTCGTGGATGACGCGGCACCGCTGCCGAAGGGATTCGGATAATTTGCGGCGAGTGCGATACCGGAAGGCGCCGCTTCGGGCTCACCGACGGATGTCACGGCGTCGACCGTCCAGATGCCGCGGCCGTAGGTACCGACGACCAGCTTGTTCTCCGGCGTCAGCTTCATGTCATAGCACACGACGTTCGGCAGTCCGTTGCCGAACTGCTTCCAGTTCTCGCCGCCGTTGGTCGTGTACCACACGTTGACATCCGTCGCAAGGAAAATCGTATTGGGGTCATCCGGATCGGGGATGATGGCGTTGGCCGGAATGTCCGGCAGATCACCGCTGATGTCCTCCCAGGATTCCCCGCCGTCGGTGGTCTTGAACGCATGTCCCGTCCCGTACCCGGACATGGAAATGTACACCGTGTTCCAGGTGCCGGGAAGGATGTTGATGTCCGTAATCCAGCGATTCGGCAGGCCTTCACTCATGTTGATCCATTCCGGATCGAGTGCCAGCACGTTGAAGCAGTAATACACCTTGCCGTCGCCGGTCGTGGCATACATGTAGCGCGGATTCTCCGGCGGCATGGCGAGATCGGTCACCACCGAGGTGTTCGTCAGGGCGCTCTGGCTGATGGTCAGCCACGACCCGGCGTCCTTGGCGGGACTGAGACGATGCATGTAATGACTGCCGGTGTACAGACGCTCGCCGCTGGGATCCAGCAGGAGGGGGCGCACCCAGTTGACGCGATATCCGCTCAAGCCGTTCCCCACCCGCTGCAGGCTGGTGCCGTCGAAGGTGCGGTACGGCGTCGTGTTGATCGTGAAATACATCAGGCTGCTGTTGTCCGGATCCACGGCGATGCGTCCTCCGTCACCGCCGCCGACATACGACCAGTTTGTCAGTCCCGGCGAGGCCTGCCGCATGTTGCTGTTGTCCTGCGTGCCGCCGTAGAGCAGATCGCTGTTCGACGGCGCGTATGTGATGCTGTAGAACTGCGTTGTGACGAGTCCTTCGGACTTGTCCTTCCACCCGCTGCCGGAGGTTGTACTGATGAAAATGCCGCCGTCGTTCGCGGACACGATCACGGAGGGATCGTCGGGCTTGAACGCAAGGTGATGCTGATCGGCATGCACGTAGGCGGGATTGTCCGGGTCGATCGTGCGCAGCTCCCAGCGCGTCAGCTTTGAGAAGCCGTCGCCGCCGTTGGTGCTGCGGTACAGGTCGATGCCGCCCATCATCACGAAATCCGGATCGGTCGGCGAGGTGGCGATGCAGAGATCGTAGAAGGCCTGTCCGCGGGTGAAACCGTTGTTGATGGCTGTCTGTTTGCGTTCCCATGTCTGTCCCGCGTCGTAGGAGATGAACACGCCCTTGAAATCAATGTCGCCTTCGGGCATGCGCCGGCGGCTGAGTGCCGCGCCTGCATAAATCCGGTCGGGATCGGACTTGGGGATACTCAGCACGATGCGTCCCAGCGAGTCGCCCGGCGCGAAATTCGTCTCGAGTTTCTCCCAGGTCCAGGATCCGCCTCCGGCATGGGAGACGTACACGCCGTTCGAACTGCTGCCGAAGTCATTGCCCACCGCGGCATACACCGTGGAAGGGTCGTCGGGCTTGTACAGCACGTCAGTGATCACACCGCTGAGCGTGCTGCTCCAGTTCTGTCCGCCATCGGTGCTCTTGTAGAGTTTATTGGTCGTCGCAACCAGGAGCGTATCGGAGGATTCGGGATGCAGGGCGATGCGGTGCACCGCGCTGCTGGTGGCCGGCCAGGGAAGCAGCTCCCAGTTGTCACCGCCGTCATCGCTGCGCAGCACGCCGACACCGTCATAGGTAGGTGCGCCGCTGTAGCGCGGATAGTACTGCGCCACCGGCTCGCCCGTGCCGGCGAAAATCGTCGAGGGATTGTTCTCGTCGATCGCCAGTGCACCGACCGTCATGCGCGGCTGGCCGTCGGTGAGGGGCGTCCAGCTCTCGCCGAGATCGGTGCTGCGCCACACACCGCCCGAGGCGCCGCCGGCGTAAATCGTGTTTGTCTCCACGGGATGAAACGCCACCGCGCGCATGCGCCCGCCGATGTTTGTCGGTCCCTCGGACTTCCACGTCGCAGCGGTGGAGAACGGCTTCAGCAGCGCGCTCTGCGGGGACTGCGCCACATCCTGCCACGCATCCCAGAGCCGCTGGTCGATGTTCACGCCGGGATTGCCGTACGCGCGCTGTTCGTAATGATAGCGCAGCATTTCGACAGATTCCCGGAACGGTTTGGCTTCGTCGACGCCGAATTCCGGCGGCGCATTAAAAAATGCCGGACGCGGATTCAACAGAAACAAAAGGGCGATGCTGCCCGTATACAGGGCCGTGAGTACGGCAGCGGGAGATCGGAACACTCGAGACATGGAAACTCCGGATACACAATTTCGAAACGTCAATCAGTGTGCAGTATATTGCACTGCATCCGGTAAGATGCCTGCAAAATCAAACAGAAGCAATGGAAATCGACATTCCACTGTCAATACTGCCGATTTCGAATCCCGTTTCCCTGTGATGATTCATTCTGACCGGTTTTTATCCATCATATATTCGGCATGATCCATGAATACAATGAAGACACTTTCCCTCGGCATCTTTGTGATGATGATGCTCATCCCCGTCCGCTCCTCCGCGCAGGAATACAGGATCGGACAATTCCAGGGCGGACTCGATTTTCTCATCGCCCTCCCGCAGAACGAGTTCAAGGAAAACTCGAATGACGCGGGGTTCGGACTTTCGCTCGACCTCGGCTATGTGATCCCGAAGCTGCCCGTCGTGGCCGGCATCTCCGGCGGCTTCGCAACCTACGGCAGCCGCACCTTCAATGTGCCCTTCTCCAGCACCGTGCAGCTGGTGAACGTCGATCTGACCACCTCCAACAACATCGCGCTCGGACATCTCTTCCTCCGCTTCCAGCCGCAGGATGGCATGTTTCGCCCGTATTTCGAGGGCCTCGTGGGCTTTCATTACCTGTGGACCGAATCAAAGGTGGAGGACGAGCGCTTCGAAGACAGTGACATCGCCGGATCGGTCAATCTCGACGACATCGCCTTCAGCTACGGCGCCGGCGCGGGCGTGATGTTCCGCGTCTACCGCGGTGAAACAGACGAGCCGGGACGCGGTGTGGAAGTGTTCATCAACGGCCGTGTCCGCTACCTTTACGGCGGCGAAGCCAAATATTTCAATGAGGATTCCATCACCGCGGCTCCCAACGGCGCACCGATTCTTGAGGAGCGCTATGCGAAGCAGTCCGAGACGGACATGATGAACATCGCGCTCGGCGTCAGCGTCCGCTTCTGAGATGGGGATGCGGGATTGCCCCTGCCGAATCCCGATCCAGGGCACTCACAGCACAATTTTCGTGTTTTTATTTGCAGTACGGGCATCTCAGGATGCCCGTTTTTGCAGGATAACAGAAGGATTGTCATAGATGTCAAACGGGGATCGCCCACAGGCACAACCAGAAAAGAATGCAGCTCCCGCTGGAGATGCGCCGCGTTCTGAATCGGGACAGGTAGACCATGGCCGCCGCGATTTCATGCGCAAGGGCGTGTCCGGATTGACGATTATTTCGCTCAGCGGACCGATGGTCGGGAAGGTCAGCCGGGATGATGATTTCGAAGTCGTGCACAAGACCGTGCGCATCAACAATCTCCCGAAGCGGGTGGAGGGATTCCGCATCGCGATGATCTCGGATATTCATTCCGGGCCGTATATGGATAAGAAGGATATCGATCCCTACGTCACCCGGATGAACAAGCTGAAGCCCGACGCCATTGTGCTGCCCGGAGATTTCATCCAGAACCGCAACGAGGAGGTCGAAGCCGTCGCCGACGCATTGCAGAAACTCGAAGCGCCTTACGGCGTGTACGGCAGCACGGGCAACCATGACTATTTCGCCGACGCGGATTACGTCTCGAAGGAACTCGGGCACGCCGGTGTTCGCATGCTGCGCAACGAGCACATCGTACTCGACGTCGACGGCGCGCCGCTGGCGCTGATCGGACTTGATGACGTGCGTTCAGGCCATCCCTTTGACAACCTGTTCCGCTCTGCCGTCGATGGACTCGACGCGCGCATCCCGAATGTCGTGCTCTGTCATAAACCGTATTACCTGGAGGAAGCATCCGAGTGGGGGGTGGATCTCATGGTCAGCGGCCACACGCATGGCGGACAGATTGTCATCGCGCGCGTGTTCGACACCGTCATCACGCCCGCCGCGCTGATCTCCGGCTACATCGAGGGACTCTACCGCCTCGACGGCACCCAGCTCTACGTCACCCGCGGCATCGGCACCGTCGGCATCCCCGTCCGCATCAACTGTCCCCCCGAAATCACCGTGCTCACCCTCGAATCCGCGTAGGATTTCAGGCAACGAGAACGCCCGCCGGATCCGTGTCAAACGGACGTGGCGGGCGCTGCATATCTGCCGAGGTCCCTCAGGGACATCCGTCGCGGACACCTGCGTTGAGACGCGGTGCACTGTCCTGTCTCGGGTCCGCAGAAGAATCCCCTACGGCGAATTCCGATGAATCATCCGTGGGAAGGGGATGGTCTCGCGCACGTGATCGATGCCGCAGATCCACGCGACGGTGCGCTCCACGCCGAGGCCGAAGCCGGAATGCGGCACGCTGCCGTAGCGGCGCAGGTCGAGGAACCACTCGAACACCTCCTGCGGCAGGTCGTGCTCGCGGATGCGCTCGAGCAGGTAGTCGAGATTGTCCTCGCGCTGACTGCCGCCGATGATCTCCCCGTAGCCCTCCGGCGCAAGCACGTCCATCGCCAGCGCCTTTGTTTCATCCTCCGGATCCCGCTTCATGTAGAATGCCTTCACGGCCGCGGGATAGCGGTGCACGATCACCGGACGGTCGAAATACCAGGTCAGCACGGTCTCGTCGCTGCCGCCGAGGTCGGCGCCGTGCTCGAAATTCTTTGCGCTTTCCTTCCACTTCGGCAGGTTGCGCAGCAGCTCTTCGATCTCGTCGAGGCGTACGCGGATCTGGATCTCCCGCGCGTCGAACTTCTTGCGCTTCCATTCCTTCATCTGGTTGTAATTCTTCTTTCCCTCCTCCAGCTCGGCGGTGAGCTCCTCGCGCTCCTTCTCCGCCGCCGCGATGCGTTCGTCCACCATTTCGCCTGTCTTCTCACTGTGCAGCATCTCCACCGCCTCGTCGTAGGAGACGCGCGGGAAGGGCGGGAGGATGTTCTCAAGCGCCGCGGTGTCGCGTTCGAGTTCGGCGAGTTCATGCTTGCGCTCCTTCAGCACCGTCTGCACGATGTGCGAAATGAACTCCTCGGCGAGCGTCATGTCGTCGTCGAGATCGAACCAGGCCATTTCCGGCTCCACCATCCAGAACTCGGTCAGGTGGCGGCGCGTCTTCGAGGCCTCGGCGCGGAAGGTCGGACCGAACACGTAAATCTTGCCCAGCGCCATCGCGCCCGCTTCGCCGTAGAGCTGGCCGGACTGCGTGAGATACGCCTTGCCCAGGTCGAAGTACTCGGTCTCGAAGAGGGTGGACGTCCCCTCGACGGCGTTCGGAGTGAGGATGGGAGCGTCGAACAGTACGAAGCCGCGATCGTCGAAGAAATTGCGGATGGCGCGGATGATGCTGTGCCGGATCCGCAGGATGGCCGCCTGCCGGCGGGATCGAATCCACAGGTGGCGACGCGGCGCGAGGAAATCGATGCTGTGCTCCTTCGGCGTGATCGGGTATTCCTCGGCGACATGGGCCACCGAAAGCGTGCGCACGTCCATTTCATAGCCGCCCGGCGCGCGCTCGTCGGCGCGCACGGCGCCCGTGACCGTTAAGGAGGATTCCTGCGTGAGCGTATGGGCGCTCTCCCAGTCCGCTTCGGACACGCTGTCCGCGGACAGCACACACTGGCACAGCCCCGTGCCGTCGCGCAGGATGAGAAACAGGATTTTTCCGCCCTCGCGCTTGTTGTAAAGCCAGCCCTTGAGCGTGACTTCCGAACCGACATGCTGCGCGAGATCTTCGATGTAGACGTCTACCATGAGTGCGCCGTGTGATTGCTGTTCGACATGCAATCATACAAGATACGAAAATTTGCAGGGGGGATGTAAAAACCCCCTGCCTACTTCTCGACCTCTAATTCCACCACTCTCCCGTACACCTCCTCGAACAGCTCTTTGCGGCGCTCGGCGCCCCAGAGCTCGATGCTGGTGTCGGCTTCGCGCTTGAGCCCGAGCTGGATGCGCAGGCTGCCGTCTGCGTCCTCGCAGTGCAGGCTGGCGAAAATGTCGCGGTGGCGGCGGTCGAGTCCGTCGGCGATGCGCAGGATGGCAGCGAGCTTGCGAACGCGCAGGCGATCCTTCTCACCGAGCTTCGGATAGCCGTCATGCTTCTGCTTCGGATGGCTCTTCCGGTGATAGCGCGCCACGTTGGAGATGATCTCGATCTCCCGGTCGGTGAAGCCGAGCAGCTCGCTGTGCCGGATGAGGTAGTAGCTGTGCTTGTGATGCTGCGAATGCGCGATGTGATAGCCGATGTCGTGCAGCACGGCCGCGGCCTCGAGATACTCGCGTTCGGTGTTGCCGAGCCCGTGCAGCCCGTGCAGCTGATCGAACAGCGCCAGCGCGTACTTGCGCACCGTGGCGGCATGCCGTGGCTCGTAGTGACAGGACTCGGCGAGATGGTAGATGCTGGCCTTGCGGATGTCAGTGAGGTGATCGACCGACCGCTCCTCCCCGATGATTTTCTGTATCGTGTCGAGCAGGATGCCCTCGCGCAGCGCGTATTTACTCGTCGTCATGCGCTCGATGCGCAGCTGCTCGAAAATCTGCTCGAGAATGAGCACGCCGGCCACGATGATGTCCGCCCGCGCGGGATCCATGCCCGGAATCTGCCGGCGCTTCTCCGCCGTCTTTGCCGAAAGTACCGCATCGACCACGCGCCCGAGTTCCTTCCGCGTGAAAGTCACGTTGCCCGCATCCTCGTTGAAGGTCTCGCCCTTCGCGGCGAGTATCATCGCCGCGGTGTTGAGTATCGTGCCGGAGGAACCGACTACGGTCTCCACACTGCGTCCGCGCATGGCGCGCACGATGGGATGCAGCGCGCCGGACAGCCAGGCGCGGCACTGCTCGACATGCTTCCCCTTCAGTGACGATCCGCTGAAAAAGCGCCGGGTGAGGCGCACGGCCCCGAGCTTGAGGCTGTTGGCGTACTGCACGCCACCCTGCTCGCCGATGAGGAACTCGGTGCTGCCGCCGCCGATGTCCACGAGCAGCAGTTTCTGCTGGTACACCGGAAGCGCCTGCATGACGCCGAGATAGATCAGCCGCGCCTCCTCGAAGCCGCTGACAACTTCGATGTCGATGTCCAGTTCCTCCCGCACGCGGTCGACAAAGACCTGCCGGTTGTTCGCCTCGCGCACGGCGCTGGTGGCGATGGCGCGGATGCGCGCGTCGTGGGAGTGCGCGAGAAGCTTGAAGCGCCGCAGCGTCTCCAGCGCGCGCTCCATCGCCTCGTCGCCGAGATGCTTCATGTCGGTCACGCCCTCGCCGAGACGCACGACCTCCTTGTCCTTGCCGAGCACGTTAAATTTCCCGTTGCTCCTCACGTCGGCGATGACGAGGTGAAAGGAGTTCGTCCCGAGATCGATGGCCGCAAGGCGGCGGATGCGGTTCGGCATGGCGCTATTCCTTCTCCTCGGCGACGGATTCCTTCATCCGCACATGCTGCCGCCGCAGCATCTCGGTGAGTACATGCCAGACCTTGTCGGCGGAAATGGCCTCTACGCTGTTGCCCTGCCCGAGGATGAAACGGTGCTGATCGCCCGGCGGCGCCCACTGCAGCGGATCGGTCGGACCGAACAGACTCAGCGTCGGCGTGCCGACGCCGGCGGACACATGCATCATGCCGGTGTCATTCGTCACGTACAGATCACAGTTGCTGATCACCGCGGCTACCTCACGGATGGGTTCGTTGTGCATGACAAGACAGGCGTTGGGCATGTTCAGCGTCATCTCGTGCAGCGGCTCATCGTCGTCGGGACCAGCCGTGATCACGATGAACGCGCCGTATATCTCCGCGCAGCGGTTTGCGATCTCCGCAAAGCGCAGCGCATCCCAGCGGTTGGGAATCTTCGCCGCGCCGGGATGAAAACCGATCACGATATCCCGCCCGCCGCTCTTCGCGGTGATGCGCTCGCGGCCCTGGCGTATCTCCTCATCACTGAGTCCGATCTCCAGCTCGGGCGATACCGGGTCGAGCACGAGAATGGATGCGATGTCGAGATTACGCTGCGTCTGATGCCGCGTGGGATCGCGTCGCCAGTCGAGATTCACCGCCACGTTGTAGAAATACGCGGTCAGGTTCTTTTTGCCGTTCAGCGCGGCCGGACCGATGCGCCGCTTCGCCCCGGAAAACCAGGTCAGTACGTCGCTGGTGACGGACATCGACACCGTACTGGGCGTCATCGCGAGATCGAAGCGCCGTCGCTTCAGCGCGCGGCCGAAACGCCACACGGTGAAGGGCGAGCGCACGAATTTCTTCTTGTCGTACACGATGATCTCGTCGAGGAAAGGCGCCCCGCGCAGGATCTCGCTGTTCAGCGGACGCGCCAGCAGGGCGATGTGCGCCTCGGGATACGTCGCGCGCAGGGCACGCAGCAGCGGCACGGCGCAGAGCATGTCGCCGAGCTGATTGTGCTGCCGGATGACGAGAACATTATGCACGGAATTGCGCGGTACGGTGGTTACCGTCCGTGCATGCACGAAAAGGCGGAAGAATCCGAACAGCAGGCGCTTGAAGGATTTTTCCAGGAATTTCATGCCGTGCCTTTCCCGCTCACTTCTCGTCCCTTTCGTCGTCGAGTTCCTCGAAATCGGCGTCCACGGCCTTGCCGTCGAAATTTTTGCGGCGGCGGGTGGATTCGAAGGGATTGCGCGGACGCTGACGGCCACGCGAGGCGCCGGTCAGCATGCGAAACAGGCGGAAAACAAACCAGCCGATGACGGCGATGAATATGATACGGAACAGCATCAGGAATCCCGTGGCAGTCGTGACATGGGTGTGTAGTATTCGGTGGCGACGTGGTCGGGCTTGAGGATTTCCCGGATCAGCTCGTCGAGATGATCCTCGTGCTTGACGAAATCGATCTCCGTCGCGTTGACGATGAGCAGCGGCGAGGACTTATAGCGGAAGAAGAAATAATTGTATGCGTCATTAAGGTCGGAGATGTACTTCCGCGACATGGCGCGCTCGAAATCCCGCCCACGCAGGCGGATATTGGCCATCAGCCGCTCCACGCTCGACTGCAGATATACGATGAGATCCGGCTTGGCGAGGCTTTTCTCCATGTTCGCCGCGAGCATGTCGTAGAGATGCAACTCGTCGTCCTGCAGGTTGAGATGCGCGAAAATCTTGTCTTTCTCGAAAATGTAATCCGTGATCAGAAAATCCGCGAACAGCTCCTGCTGCGAGAGCGTCTGCAGCTGTTTGAAGCGCGTGAGCAGAAAGAACAGCTGTGTCTGAAACGCGTAGCGCTCGGGGTGCTGGTAGAAGCGTTCGAGAAAGGGATTCTCCTCGAAGCGCTCGAGCACCAGCTGTCCGCCCAGCCGCTCGTGCAGCAGGCGGGCCAGGCTGGTCTTGCCGGCCCCGATCACTCCCTCGATGGCGATGTAGCGGATGTCTTTCTGCATTGCACCTGTGTCGGTTCTCGTGGCGGTTACCGTGCGGATGCCCGCTTCGCGGGATGCTGCCGTTTTCAGCGGGATCTCCGCTTTCAGCGGGATGCCGCCGTTCAGCGGCGGCGGATGCTGCGGCGGTCGCGGCGGAGCGCGCCTTTTCTGCGCCGGGATGCGCGGCGTGCGCTCCTGGCGGTCGTGGCGGACGGCTCGAGGCGCGCGTTCGTCGGCCAGATGCGTCCGCTGTCGGGCGCGCTCTCGGTGAGCGCGGCGATGGACGCGTGGAGGACGGGATGCATCTCCGTACCGGCGAGCTCCTGCAGCGGCAGCAGCACGAACTGCCGCTCAGTCAGTCCGGGATGCGGAATCTCCAGTCGTTCATCGTGCACGACACGCTCGCCGTAAAGCAGGATGTCGATGTCGATCAGCCGGGGACCGTACCGCCGCGTCGGTACGCGACCAATGTCGCGCTCGATATCCTTCAATGCCCGCAGCAGCGCGGCGGGCTCCAGCGCCGTGCGGATCTCCGCGACGGCGTTGAAAAACTGCCCCTGTGCGGAGTCGCCCCAGGGTTCGCTCTCGTAGACGCTGGAGGTGCGCAGCACGTCGGTATCGGGCAGCAGCGCGATGCGGTCCAACGCCTCCTGCATCGCATGGGCGCGGTTGCCAATGTTGGATCCCAGTCCGAGATACACCGTTTCGCCCTGCGCGATACGCGTGAGGATGGCGACGGACTGCGTGTCAGCGGCGCTCATCGACTTCCACCTCCACGTAGTCGATGACACCCTTGATGGGCACGCCGGGCTTGCGCACGCGCACGGCCACGCCGTTCACTTCCGGGAACTGCTCGAGGATGCGCTCGGCGATGCGCCGCGCCACGGTCTCGATGAGTTTGAACGACTCCTTGGTGACCAGGTCCTGGATGAGGTTGTAGACGTCTTCGTAATTGACCGTCTTTTCCAGGCTGTCAACCTTCGCGGCCTCCTCGAAATCCGTCTCCAGCTCCACGTCGATGTGGAAGCGTCCGCCGAGGTGGCGCTCCTCGTGAAAATTCCCGTGATATCCGTAAAAAACGGCGTTCTGCAACCGTATGAAGTGCTTCTTTTCCATCTTTTCAAACTACGCCATTCAGGCCATTTCCACAACCGGCGGTCGGTGCAAATCCCGTTATCCCTCCGGTTCGGAAATGCGCTCGAGGGCCGCGCGGAGGCGGCGCAGGCATACATCGCGTCCGAGCACCTCCATCATGTCGAAGAGACTCGGCGAGGCCGTCGTGCCGGTGAGCGCGAGGCGGATGGGATGAATGAGTTTGCCCGCGCCGACGCCGGCATCCTCGGCCGCCCCGCGGATGACCTCCTCAAGCGTCGCGGCGGTGAAGTCGCACTCCTCGAGCCGCGGCAGCAGCCCACGCAGCAGCGCACCGGTGCCCGCCTTCCAGCGCTTCGCCACGCCATTCTCGTCGTATTCCTCCGGATCGGCGTAGAAGTAGCGTCCGTTCGCGAAGAAATCAGGCAGCCGCTCCATGCGCTCCTTCATCAGCGGCACGATGCGGCGGATGTCGTCTTCGGGGATGTCCGCGAGGTCATCGGGACGATGCCGCAGGATGCGGCGGAACAGGTCCTCGTCATCCAGCAGCCGGATATGCTGACCGTTCATCCAGTCGAGCTTTTCTTCGTCGAATACCGAGCTTTTCTTCAGCACGCGCACGATGTCGAAGGTGTCCACCAGTTCGTCGCGCGAAAGGATTTCGCGGTCATCCCCGGGCGACCATCCCAGCAGGGCGAGGAAGTTGAACATCGCCTCGGGCAGGTAGCCGCGCTGCTGGAACTCCCCGACGGACGTGGCGCCGTGCCGCTTCGAGAGCCGCTTTTTGTCGGCGCCGAGAATCAGCGGCAGGTGGCCGAACTGCGGCATTTCGTAGCCGAGCGCACGGTAGAGCATGACCTGCTTGGGCGTGTTGGAGAGATGGTCGTCGCCGCGAAGGACATGCGTGACCTCCATGTCGTGGTCGTCGACCACGACGGCCATCATGTACGTGGGCGTGCCGTCGGAGCGCAGGATGACGAAGTCGTCAATTTCCTCGTTGCTGAAGGATGTCTCGTCATGCACGATGTCGTTGAACACCGTACGGCCGTCGGGGACGGCAAATCGGAGCACATGGGATCGCCCCTCGGCATCCAGCGCCTGCCGCTGCTCGGCGGTGAGATGCCGGCAGGTGCGGTCGTAGAGAAAGGCGCCACCGGCGGACTCGGCCTTCTCGCGCTTGGCCTCCAGCTCCTCCTGCGTGCAGTAGCAGCGGTATGCGCGTCCTTCCGCCTCGAGACGGAGGCATTCCTCGCGGTGGCGTTCGATGCGGGCGGACTGTATCACCGGCTCGCCGTCCCAGTCCACGCCGAGCCAGGTAAGTCCGCCCAGGATCTCGCGTGTCATTGCATCGCTCGACCGCTCCCGGTCGGTGTCTTCGATGCGCAGAAGGAAGCGTCCGCCCGCGCTGCGGGCGAACAGCCAGTTGAAAATGGCGGTGCGCGCGCCGCCGACATGCAGGTAGCCCGTCGGACTGGGCGCGAATCGGAGTGTCATTGTTCGGGACATAATCGGGGATGCTAAAATGAGGGAAATGAATGAGTTACGGCGCGTGGTGACTGGTGGGTCAGAAAATTGACTCACCGGTCATTTTTCTGACCCTTCCGTGCAATCCGTGCAATCGTAGGGGCGGGATTCATCCCGCCCGAATCCGTGTCATCCGTGCGGCGGCGGACGCGACGCCCCGGGCGAGATGAATCTCGCCCCTACAGGGGACGGGGGCCGCGATCAGGACCGGGTCGGGGGCCGGACGCGCGCCGTTTCACGACCTGCCGACATCCGCCACGCGGTGCGCATGATGAGGATGAATACGGCCAGGGCCAGCACGCTCCAGAGCACGCCCCAGACGATGGCGGGAATGCCGGTCATGCCGGCGAAGATGCTGGCGTCGGTGACGCGGTCTTCGAGCGTGACGAGATCCTGCTTGACATCGACCAGCGCGTAGAGACAGCTCATGGCGCCGAGATACTGCACGATCACGCGCAGCCAGCGTTCGGACAGCCAGCGCGCCGCGGCCAGCAGCGCGCCGCCGAACACGATTCCAAAAATAACCCCGAAGCTGTTGCGGACAAAAAGGAGGGTCACCAGCAGCACGATCACGCCGGTGACGGCGGCGAGCATCACGCTCATCCGGGCACGCAGCGACAGCAGGAAGATCGCGCCGCCGAGCAGCATGCTGCCCAGGTAGCCGCTCGATACCACCACCCACGACCATCCCCCGCGGGTGACCGCCATGCCGCCGATGCGGCTGTCGATGGTGATGCGCTCGACCGATCCGCCGGTGAGCAGTGCCGCCAGCGCGTGACTCAGCTCGTGCAGCAGCACCACGAACAGCTTCACCGGATACAGCGCCGGCGAGCTCCAGAACAGGATCGAGAGCACGAGCAGTCCGATGATCAGCAGAAGCTGCTGCCGGGGCGTCATTAGTGCGCCTCCAGCCAGGTGCGTCCGGTGCCGGCCTCGACGTCGATGGGCACGCGCAGGTCCATCGCCGTGCGCATGCGGTCGACCACCAGCGCGTGCAGCTCGTCCGCCTCCGCCTCGGGCACGTCGAAAATCAGCTCGTCATGCACCTGCATGATCATCTTTGCCGCGAAGCCGCGCTCGCGCAGCTCCCGGTGAATGCGGATCATCGCGATCTTGATCATGTCGGCCGCGCTGCCCTGGATGGGCGCGTTGATGGCGGTGCGCTCGGCGAACATCCGCACGTTGCGGTTCTTGCTGCGGATGTCGGGAATGTAGCGCCGCCGCCCGAGCAGCGTTTCCACGTAGCCATGCTCCTTGCAGAACGCAATGGTGTCGGCGATGTAGCGGTTGATGCGCGGGTATTTCTCGAAGTAGATGTCGATCAGCTCCTTCGCGTCGTTGTTCTCGATGCCCAGGCGCTGCGCCAGTCCGAAGGCGCTGATGCCGTACAGAATGCCGAAGTTCGTGGTCTTCGCGCGCCGCCGCTGTTCGGACGTGACTTCATCGGCCGAAATCTCGAACAGTCGCACCGCCGTGCTCGTGTGGATGTCCTCTCCCGACGCGAACGCCTCCAGCAGTCCCTCGTCGCCCGAAATCTCCGCCGCCAGGCGCAGCTCGATCTGCGAGTAGTCGGCCGAGAGCAGCACGCGTCCTTCATCGGACGGCACGAAGGCCCGCCGGATCTCCCGGCCCGCCTCGGTGCGGATGGGAATGTTCTGCAGGTTGGGATCGGTGGAGCTGAGGCGTCCGGTCGCGGCCACGGCCTGGTTGTAGGAGGTGTGGACACGCCCGGTTTCGGGATGGATGAGCTTCGGCAGCGCATCGACATAGGTGGATTTCAGCTTGGTGAGCTGCCGGTAGAGCAGGATGTGCTCGATGATAGGGTGGATGCCGACGAGGGATTCCAGCACGGAGACGTCGGTGGAGTATCCGGTCTTGGTTTTCTTGCGCGCCGGCAGCTCCAGCCGCTCGAAGAGCACTTCGCCGAGCTGCTTGGTGGATTTGATGTTGAACTCCCCGCCGGCAAGCGTGTGGATTTCCGTGGTGATGCGGTCGATCTGCTTTTCGAGATCCAGCGAAATCTCCTCGAGGATGCCGGTGTCGATGCGCACGCCGGTGAATTCCATTTCCGTGAGCACATGCACGAGAGGGAATTCCATCTCCGCGAGCAGTTTCGCCTGCCCGGTGTTCGCGATTTCCTTGCGCAGCACGCCGGCGAGCTGCAGTGTGATGTCGGCATCCTCCGCGGCGTAGGGCGCCACCTGCTCGACCGGGATGTCGGCCATCGACAGCTGCTTGCGTCCCTTGCCGATGAGGGTGGAAATCGGCACGGGACGGTAGTTGAGGTACTGCATCGCCAGGGCGTCCATGTTGTGGTCACCTTCGGGACGCAGGATGTATGCCGCGAGCAGGGTGTCGTAGAGCGGGAGGTCGCATGCGATGCCGAGGCGGCGAAGGACGAGCAGGTCGAATTTCAGGTTCTGTCCGATGAGCACGGCGTCGCCGCTGAAGAGGGGACGCACGGCTTCGACGATGTCGTCGCGCGCAAGTGTGCCATTGGCGGGAACGTACCAGGCGTGCCGGGGACGCACGGCGAAGGACATCCCCACCAGCTCGGAATGCAGCGGATGGCGTCCGCTGGTCTCTGTGTCGAAGCAGAATTCCATCTCGGCGGCGATCTCCTGCACCATGGCGTCGAGCTCCGCGGCCGTGGTGACCGTGACGTATTCGTGCTGCTCGGATTCGATATCCTTCATGCCGGTGGAAGAGCCGGTGCTGCCGTCGCCGGATTCCTCCTCGAGCTTTTCAATGAAGCTGCGCATTTCGAGTTCTTCGAAAATGGAGCGCAGCGTCTCGCGGTCCTTTTCCGCAAAGCGCAGATCCTGTGGATCGACGTCCACGGGCGCCGCGGTGTCGATGACGACCAGGTCGCGCGAGAGGAAGGCTTCGTCGCGCTGATCCTCGAGTTTCGTGCGCACGCCCTTTTTCGCAATGTCGTCGAGATGTTCGTACAGCGCGGTGATCGAGCCGTATTCCTGTATCAGGGGAATGGCGGTTTTCTCGCCGATGCCCCTGACGCCCGGAATGTTGTCGGAGCTGTCGCCCATCAGTCCGAGCACTTCCACCACCTGTTCCGGCGTCACGCCGAACTTTTCGCGCACGCCTTCGATGTCGACGATCTCGTACTGGTCGCTGCGCTTGCCCGGCCTGTACATTTTCACGCGCTCGGTGACCAGCTGCATGAAATCCTTGTCGGGCGTGACGAGATAGCATTCGAGATCCTCCGATTCCGCGCGCCGGGCCAGCGTGCCGATGATGTCGTCGGCCTCCCAGCCGGGCAGTTCGAGCAGTGGGATATTGTAGGCCTTGACGATGTCTTTCAGGTACGGGAGCTGCTCGACCATGTCATCGGGCATTTTTTCGCGCGTGGCCTTGTATTCCGCGTAGCGTTCGTGCCGGAAGGTGGGCTCGGCGGTATCGAAGGCGACGGCGACGTGGTCCGGTTTCTCGTCGGAGAGGATTTTCTCCAGCGTGTTGACGAAGCCGAAGACGGCGCTGGTGTTCATGCCTTTTGAATTGATCAGGGGACGGTTGATAAAGGCGAAATAGGCGCGGTAGGCGATGGCCATTCCGTCGATGATAAAGAAGCGCTCCATGGATCTCTGCCGTTGGTGTCGTGGAAACCAAAATATCAGCAAACCGCGGCGGAAATGCGAATCCGGCGGCTGTTTTGCACAAGATCTGCCGGATTTCCCGAGCTGGGAGGTCAGGACTTGACTTCGTCTGGAAAATTTGATATATCTGAACTATTCAACAATACCTGACAGCATTATCCCCAACGCGCTGCGACCGCAGGGAGCAACCGCACAGTCGTTCGGGAGAATGTCCGCGTACTTTGCGCGGACGCAGCATGACGCGATAACGAGTCGAACCAGTTCCTCAAAGAGCTGAACTTACCATACTCTTCTATCAACGCAGAGGATGCTGCCATGAACGCTTTTCGAACGATTCGGGCGCTGCTGTTTCTGTGCCTGAGCGGAATGCTCCTGTTTTCCGTTCAGCTGCAGGCACAGGAGATGGTGCCCACGCCTCGCTACGTCCCGCCCGACATCGTGTCGGCCGGGGTCGAAGCGCACTATCAGCACCTGGCCGTCGTGGAGAGCGACTGCCACACGGATGCTGAAGCGCGCGCACTCGCCGACGCGCTGACCGAGCGCGGCGCGCTTGTTTCCATCATATCCTCGCCCGGACGCATACTCGCCTGGGTGCCGCCCGATGCGCGGGAGGAAGTGCTCTCGGCACGGATCTCCGCCGCCGGACGCGATTTCGGCGTGGAGGCGGTATCCTATACCGTCGCCGACCTCGACAATCGCCAGCTTCTTTCCAAGCGTGAGCTGACGGAGGCCGACGAGGCGGTTCGGAATTTCCTGGAATGGGCGCATATGCCCATGACCGAGGAACGCCGTCAGGCGATGGAGGAAGCGGAACTGAAATACGAATCACTGCGCGACGTGCTGCCGAATGACGGCCCGGTGATCGTCGTGAACGCCCCCGAGCCGGAAGGACCGGGGGGCAGTGAGGATGAACTGCTCGGTCATGCCACCAAGGCTTACGGACACGTGCATCACAGCACGTTTTTCGTGGAAAGCCGCAGCGGCACCGGGTCATGGGACTGGCCGACGAGCGTCTACAACGACTATCGGACGCTGTGCTCCCAGGCGATGACGTTCTGGACGTCGGAAGCCTCCAAGTACGGCCGCACGATGATCCATCACTGGCATATTTTCAGCCCGTGGAATTCGGCGTGCCAGGTCAGCGGCGAACCGACCGTAATCAAGGAAGAGAATTTCATCCCGACGGTTCTCGACCGTGTATTCGACGAGCCATTCCCCCTCAGCTGGGGAATCGGTGATCACGTGCTCTGGGTACGTGCATACAACAGTTACGTCCGAAATCATTACGGCGGCGATGAAGCCTTCTGCGGATTCATTGCCTACAAGGGCACTCCGGAAGAGGGCATCTGGCCGCATGCGGTCTGGTGGCAGAGCGGAGGCGACCGGGATGGCTTGTATTATGCGCTGGATAACCGCTACTGGCAGGCCGTCCCTGATCCGCTCGCGAACCCGTATCGCAATGTCATTGCCCACGAAATCGGTCATATTTTCGGCTGCCCGGACGAGTACCTGAAAAAGCAGAGCCAGTGTGACGATACATACCGTGGCCAGCCGAACTGGAACTGTCAGCGCTACCAGCCGGCGCCCGGTCACCCGGGCTACCGAATGCACGGTTTCGACGGGATCATGAAAGGGAATTATACCGGTGGTACGAGCCTTGCGACGCCGGTGCATACCGGATTGATTCCCGTTTCGCAGCGAGTTCCGCTGCGCCGCTTCCGCACGACGCCGCAGGACTTCCCCATGCATCTGCATAACTGCGATGGGGGAACATGGCCATTCTATGAGCCGATTTATGTTCCCGTGGCGCATGACTACTGCATGCGTGTCACCGTGTACCTGACCCGCAGCTACGGCGGCACGACATACTATTTCAGCCACTGGGAAGTGAAGTACAAAGACGGTCATTCCGCAGATCTTTACCATTACGGAACGGAACTGCCGTCCTCGGCACTGTACTCCTCCTGGAGCAATCCCATCGTGGATGTCGTGGCGCATTACACAGCGAATCCGCCGGATTATCAGACCAGCAACACGACACTGACCGCCTGGCTTTCCGAGTACAACCACACGATGTCACCGGATCCCTGCGTGGCATTGCGCTGGCGCTCGAATTACGACATGACGCATACGCAGACGAAGATCGAGTATCAGCGCGGGTCGAGCTGGGTGGAAGTGACACCGTCGCATATTGTCCTTAATCATCCCAACGTCGTCAATCGGAACGAGTGGACCGGGGCGCGGATTCACTCGGTGCCCGGCACGGGTGGGAATGAGGATATCCAGCCCAACCGTGAATACCGTTTCCGCATTCGTGGCGTCTACAATACACTCGAAGGCAATCCATCCGTCGTGGCGAGTATCCGCACGCGCCCGGCGAGTCCTGCCGACACGGTGTACTGCTATGACGCCAATGAGGTGAACACGGCATCCTCGCCGAAAACGCTTCCCTCCATGGGACCGGGTATCGATCCTTACACGGTGCACGGTGCCGTGACGATTGCCGGTGCCTCCGGCGAATTCAGCTGGCGCCGTCCCAAGGCGGATCATTACCGCATCACCGTCATCGGACTCAGTTCCTCGTCCGTCCTGTTCGGCACAAAGGTGCAGATGCTGCTGAAAGTGAAGGATGGATCGCATTTCAAACCGAAGATGAGCTGGCGCCGGGCGGGAACTACCACTGAACATCCTGCATACTACAGCACGACACTCGGCGGGTGGGTCATGAGCCTGCCCGAGGACGGCGAGTACATCATCAAGGTGGACGCGGAAATCCGCAACATTTCCGGAATGTACGATCTTGTCGACCGCTTCAGCGGACATTTCGGGTACGGTGAATATTCCATAGCGATCTCGCGGGCGCAGATCTATCCGACCCTCGTGGGAATCTGCGCCAATTGCGTGCGCGTGACCATACCGAAGCCGTATCCCGGCCTCGTGATCATGGAGCCCTTCCCGCCGCCGGAGCTGGTGATTCCGACCCGACCGGGATTCGATCCGAAGACGGGCGCGAACTTCAACCTGCTTTACATTCCTCCTCCGGACCAGACATTCGTGCGTTTTGTCGGAGAGACATTCTCCGGCGCACAGAATCCTCTGCCCATCGGCATTACGCCGAATACGCCGCCGGGTGAGCATGTAGTGATCCCCGAGACCAACGAGCTTCCGAACGACGAAGTCGGACTGGTTGTTCTGAATCCCAATTGCTGGAATCCTCCACTATACGTTCACACGACTCATGCTGTTGGCAGCACGACAATGGCGGAGGCAAAGCCAGCCGAGTTCCATGAATTCATCAGATGGGTTGGCGACACCAGCGCGGCAACCAATCCCCTGCCGGTCGTGATGTGGAAGCATAAGCGGCTGATCGCGGTCTACCGCCCGAAACCCTGCATACCGGAGCCCATGCCGCAGTGGTCGCATATCATCTCCGTGACCAATGCGCTGCAGGGCAGCACACGCCTGGAATACGGCATGCAGGGCGGTGCGAGTGACAGTCTCGAACCAGGTCAGACGGATCTGCCGCCCATTCCACCGCCTCTGACGTTCGATGCGCGCTGGACCAACATCAAGGCCTCGCAGGGCAGTCCGACGGATATCCGTGGCATCAAGCAGCAGCATACGTACATCGGCAGCCTGCAGTTCGCTTCGGCGGCCGCGCCTCTGCGCCTGCAATGGTCCACGCCGCCGCTGTCGTCGTCGTTCACGATGCGGCTGCGCATCCCCGCACTGTCGGTGGATCTCGACATGCACACGACATCGAGTTACGAACTCTCCGATGAGGGCACGTACATCTTCTATGTCGACGTGAAGGAGCCGGAGTGTCCGCCGCCGACCGAGGAGCCGGAGGTTGACATCACGACCGAGCGTGTCGATCCGGATGAGTTCCCCTGCGTGAACCTCGAAGTGCTCATCAAGCACAAGAAAACAGGGGCGGCGCTCCCGTATTACAATCCCTTCCGTCTGAAGATCTACGAGAAGAATGGCGAGGGAGCCTTCGTCCCGGCGCGCGTCTCGCGCATCACGCAGCTCGATTCCACATTCATGCTGCGCATATGCCCGGACGAGGAAAACGACGATCCGGAGCGCGAGATCATCGTCATCCCGGACGAGGACGACCCGACCAAGATCCCGGACACTACGACGATCGACATCCCGGATTACATCCCGGATCCGAACGAGGACATGTTCCGCTTCACGCGGCGCAATTCGGGTGACTGGGAGATGGTCTCCCTGCCGGTGAAGATGGTCAGCGGCATCATGTCATCGCTCTATCCCGATCCCCTCACGAGACTGTACCGCTTCAACATCACGCACGGGTCGTATGAAGGGGTTACCGAGATGGACTTCGGCGTCGGGTACTGGCTGAAGACGGCCACGCCGTCGACACTGTTCGTCGGCAACGAGGTGACCAGCAACACGCTGAATAATCTCAGCGGTCTCGGAGAGCCCTACGGGTATGGCTGGAATATGATTGGCAGTATTTCGCATCCGGTGGCGGTGAGTGCCATCGGGCAGAATCCCGCAGGGTGCATGCATTCCATCTTCGGCTGGGATCCCTCCCTCGGGTACGTCATTCCGACCAGCGTCGATCCCGGCGAAGGGTACTGGGTGCGGCTGGATCCGAACGCATCGCTTTCATTCGCTGGAAGCAGTCCCCGCGGCGGAGATGCGACGACCTACGAGAAAGCCATGGCGGGGATCACGACCGTTGCCACGCTGAGCGTCATGCCAGGCAGTAGCGGCGGACAGATCCTGCGTCTCGCTTCGCGGCCGCTCGAAACCGGTGAACTCGATATCCTATCACTGCCGGTGCTTCCTCCGGGCGGGCTCTTTGACGCACGCAGCGGAGAGGGGACGCTGTTCTTCAGTCCGGGCGACAACACCCTGCGCATTCAGCACCGTGGCAGCGTCCGGCTGGCCCTCAAGCCGCGGTCCGAGCTGCTGCGTTCCGTGCAGCTGCTCGACGAGAACGGTGCGCTGCTCTACGAGTTCCGAACCGGACAGGCATCCGTGTTCGAGGTCGATATCAGCGGTACGCGCAGCTTCCTTCTGCGCTACGAAGTCTCCGAACCGCACACGCCGCGCTTCGCGCTGGAGCAGAACTACCCGAATCCGGTGCGCAGCGGTGAACAGACTGTCCTGCAGTACAGTGTCGACCGGGAGGGTCCGGTGCTGCTGCAGGTGTTTGATCTGCTCGGCAGGCGCGTCAGTGCGCTTGTCGACGCGACGCGGCGTCCGGGCAGTTACGCGGTAACCTGGAGAACGATCGATGAGCAGGGTACCGCCCTGCCCTCCGGTCTGTACATGATCCGCCTCGAATCGGGCGGAAAGGTTCTGACACGTCGTTGCACCATCGTCAGGTAAGGAGGCGGCCATGAAAACCATCACCATCAGCATGCTGCTGCTGCTCTGTGCCGCCGCAGCGCTCAACGCCCAGGAATACCGCGGTGCGGAGATCGGCCTCTGGGTGTCGAATCAGAACGACCGTGAAACCATGCTCATACTCGGTGTCCGAGAAGGCGCCACGTCCGGTCTCGACCAGGCGCTCGATGAATACGAGCTCCCGCCGACACCGCCGAACGAAATCTTCGATGCCCGGGTAATCAGCACACCCGGCGCATCCCAGCTCGGACTCGGCGGCCTGCGCGATTACCGTGCGCCGGAGAGCACGACCGAGGCGTTCACCATCACGTATACCATCGCCTGGCAGGCGGGAGAGGGCAGTGATGCCATTCTCATCACGTGGGTCGCTCCGTACGAAGGGCGCATCACCGCGATGAGCATCGACGGCGTGGACCAGGCGGGGGAGAGTGAATGGGAAAGTCAGATCACACAGGGACAGGCGATCGTGCGCGTGACATTCAATTACATGCCGCTCGAATTCGTCGCCACGCCGCCCCAACTCACGTTTGATATCGAGAATCGTTACGATTCGCCGTCAGCCGACATTCAGCTGGTGACGAAGAACGATCCCGGCGCAGCGTGGACGGCGACGTGTGATGCGTCGTGGCTTGACGTATCGCCGGGTTCCGGTTCCGGCGATGCCACGCTGACCGTCGCGGTCGTGAACACCGACATGCCCAACGATGATTACGAGGCAGTCATTCGTGTGCGCTCGCCGGTCTATCCCGCCCAGCTGGATATCCCGGTGATGCTGTCCCTCGCGGTGGGTGTCGATCCGACAGCGACACCTGCATCACCGCGGCTGCTTGGCAACTATCCCAATCCGTTCTCGGAGGAGACTGCGATTCATCTGCAGCTCGGCGCCGCCGCGAACAGCGACGCAACACTGCGCATTTATGATGCACTTGGCCGGCTGGTGGCTGACCTGACCGGTCAGCTGAAAGCCGTCAGTGATGCGCAGCACGTGCGTTTCCATGCGGCCGGACTCCCGCCCGGGCTTTATTCCTGTCGGCTCGACTGCGCCGACCGCACGCAGACCCGCAGTCTCGTGCTGCTGAAATAACCAGTATCCCTTCAGGCCGTCCCGTCCCCGCGGCGGGACGGCACTTCAATCACACAAACATGGATCACGTCATGCCACGCATTACAGTCATCATCGTTCTGCTGCTGCTCCCGTGCTCCCTCGCCGCCCAGTACAGCGGTGTCAACAGTTCCCTGCGGCTCTCCGGTACGGGGTATATCTCCGTGCCGTACAGTGACAATCTGAATGAGGGGCTTTCTTCTGCCGGTATCGTGGCCATGGATGCCTGGGTGCGCCCAACATCCATCGGCACGAACATGGCAGTCATCGGGAACGACAGGAGCAGCGGATACTGGTTCGGGCTCAACAGCAGCGGAAGAGTGCGGTTCCTTCTCAATCCCAAGGACGCCTTCGAGAGCAAATCGACGATCAGTGCCAATGTCTGGACGCACATCGGCGTGCATTATTATCCGGAAACGCAGGTCGTTCGCTTCTACATCAACGGCGCGCTTGACCGGAGCGTCAGCGCCCCGCAGACCTGGATCGGATATGCAAAGAGTGACCTGCGCATCGGTGCCGACAGGTCCGGCGCCAGCGCAACGGATTACTGGCGCGGTCTGCTTGACGAAGTCCGCATATGGAGGGGCCTCATCGATTTTTCATCCGCTGAGGGCGATCTCTACAAAATCCCTCACGCGGTCGCGGGCGGTCTCTACGGCAGACAGCTCCTTGCCTGCTGGAGACTGAACGGGAACGGAAGCGATCCCGTGGGCGGCAACAACGGAAGCCCCGTCGGCACCGTTACGTACGCCGCGACACCGGATCCGCCGTTTTATTCGCGCATCGGCATCTGGTTCCGGAATGCGTCCACGCCCATGCAGTCGGTCGATCATTTCCTGATTCCCTACAGCAAGGATCTCGAACTGCGCAGCAACTACACGATCGAATGCTGGATCAAGCCCTCCACCTCCGGGGGCCATTCGCAGTTCCAGACGCTGTTCTGCAAGACCGTGGCAATCGCTCCGCAGTATCCGGTGTGGATCGGCATCAACAAGACGAACAACCGCATCCGGTACATTCCGAACGGCGACACGCAGGACTGGTTCGAGAGCGCTGCCGCTGTTTCGATCGGCAAATGGTCGCATGTTGCCGTGCGATTCTCCGGAAGAAGCGGGAAATACACGGCCACCATATTCATCAACGGACTGCCGCGGGGACAGAAAAAATACACCACGGAGGGGCCGTCGAACAACGCTCCGATTGTCCTCGGCGCCTCCTCGTCCTCACCATCGGCCAACACCCTTTACGGGTATCATGGCATGATGGACGAACTGCGTATCTGGAACACCGCGCGCAGTGATCTCGCCATCGCCGACAACTACCGGCGTGAAATCTCCGGCGGATCCACCGGCCTCGCGGGCAACTACCATTTCGACGGGGATGTGCTCGATGCCTCGGGTTCCTACAACCACGGCTCGAACTACTACGGCTTTTCGCAGTTCTATTTCTATCGTTCCGAGGACCTGCCTTCCGAGCCGTCCCTGACACTGACGGCTCCCAAGAGCGGGGATCAATGGACGATCGGTGAAACCGTCGATATCACCTGGAATGCGCAGGGACTGCACTATGTCACGGTTGATCTATCACGGGACGGCGGCTCCACCTGGACTGAGACGCTGTACAATGCCGGCGATGCTTCCACAGGCAGTGTAAAATGGAATGTCACCGCTCCCGAAACCGGAGATGCCCACGTCCGTGTACGTACGCCCACGAGCACCGGGCTCGAGGATCGCGCAACGAAAGTCGGCATCCGCGAGCCGAAGCCCGTTCTCGATGTCCGCCCGGCGTCGATTGCCCTGACACTCTCGCGCAATGCGCCGCTTCCACCCCCGCAGCTTCTCTTTCTCCGCAACGCGGGTGGGGGCCTGCTCTCGTGGACGGCCGATGTGGGCAGCGCCAACTGGCTCACGGTCACTCCGCGTGCCGGCACGGCGAATATCGATACCGTCGAGGTACAGATCACTTCGACCGCCATGACGGAGGGCATGTACCGGGCGGAGATCACCATGGGTGGCAACGCCGAAAATGCCGGGATGAAAATTCCGGTGGAACTGACGATCACGGCTCAGCGGGTGTATTCCGTCTCGGGTACGCTGCGTGATCCGACGGGTGCGCCTGTCGGCTGGATTCCCGTGCGTTCCTTCGGCGAGGCGGAGGTTACCGCAGAAAGCGGACAGGACGGGAAGTACGCGCTCGAGTATCTACCTTCGGGCGATTACGACATCATGCCCGCGAGCTACTATTACCGCAGTGATCCCGCGCAGCGCGCCTACCGGCCGCTCAACAATTTCGAGATCGGTGCGGATTTCACGCTGACGCTGCGCCGACGCAGCCTGATGTTCCGCTATCACGAGGGATGGAACCTGGTGTCCATTCCGCTGGATCCCGACGAGAACGACCTGCAGACGCTGTTTCCGGATGCGATTCCGCCGGCCTATGCCTGGGATTCGGATTCCGGGTATGTCATGCGCTCATCGGTTAAGGGAGCGACGGCGTACTGGATCAAATTCGCGAAACGCGACAGCGTCGTGCTCAACGGCGTCATGATTCGCGACATTGTCGTCACATACGGCGCTGATGAAACCGGCTGGAACCTCTTTGGCATGCCAAGCGGTCCCTGCCCCGTATCCGAAGTCGTTGAAGCTCCGTCAGGCATGTTCACCAATCCCTATGAATTCGATCCCGTATACGGGTATCTGTATCCCGCCGACGGCATGTTTGTCGCGGGGAAAGGATATTTCGTGAAGATTCTGAGTCCGGGAACGGTACGCGTGCGTGCGCGGGAGGAGATCCATTCCTCGCCCGCCCGCAATCTCATGCGTTTCCCCGGCGTAACGAGAATCGAATAGGATCGACTGTAGGGCCGAGCCAGCGGCTCGGCCTGGTTCCGGAACCCGCCATAATCAGCAGGGCCGAGCCATTGGCTCGGCCCTGTCCCGGTTCGCTGGATTCATCGAAACCGGCAGTTACATCCGTTTCGGGAGGGTGCGCTTGAGATCGAGGATGACGGGTGCGTGATCCGATCCCATGACATCCATCTGGATGGAGGCGTCCCTGCAGTAATCGATCAGGTCGGGGGTGACGATGAAGTAATCGATGCGCCAGCCGGCGTTGCGATCGCGCGCCCGCGTGCGCATGTCCCACCAGGAATACTGATCCGCCGCATCGGGATGGAAATGGCGGAACGTGTCGATGTATCCCAGATCGGTGATGCGGTCGAGCCAGGCGCGCTCGATGGGCATGAACCCGGAGGTCTTCTCGTTCTGCTTCGGGTTCTTGAGATCGATTTCGTGATGGGCGGTGTTGACGTCGCCGCAGATGATCAGCGGGAGCTCCTTTTTGCGCTCCTCCTCGAAGTGTTCGAGGATCTGGTCGTAGAAATCCAATTTGAAACGCAGACGCTCCTCGCCCCGTCCCCCGTTTGGGAAGTAAATATTGTACAGCGCGAACTGCGGGAAATCCGTGCGAAGCACGCGTCCCTCGGTGTCCATCGGAATGATGTCCGTTCCCCTGCGCACCGCGGTCGGACGCTTTTTCGAAAACGTCGCCACACTGCTGTACCCCCGGCGCTCGCCGGAATGCCAGTGCGTGAAGTATCCCGGCGGCGTCAGCAGGGTTTCGTCAAGCTGATCCTCGTGCGCCTTGGTCTCCTGCAGGCAGAGAATGTCAGGGGATTCGTCCTCGAGATAGTCGAAAAAATTCTTCTTTGCGATGGCGCGAATGCCGTTGACATTCCACGAAACAAGACGCATGCGCTATTCCTCTCCTTTCTTTTTCGTCGATGAGGATTTTTTCGAACGGGTGCTGCGGCGTCGAGTTGAGCGGCGGGGCTTCTTTTCCGGATCTGTGTCCGCGGCTTTGGCATTTGCGGGCGGATTGCCGTCATCGTCTTTTTTGTCCTTGTCTGAATTGCTCTTTCCAGCATTCGGATCGAATTCCTCGATCTTCAGGCCGGATTCCGCATCATCTTTGCCGGCGGATGCCGTTCCCTGCTGGGGATCGTTCTTGCCGGAATCATCAGTCGAGCTGTTGTCCGACTTCGCGGGGGATTTGCGTCCCCGGCCCCCACGGCGGCCACGGGAGGTCTTGCGTGCGGCGGGTTTCTTGGTATCCTTCTCTTCCTGCTCCTTTTTGGCATCGTCCGCACCCTGTGCCTCGACATGTTCCGCGTTCCCGTCAGATGCGTCATCAGCCTTCCCGGAGGATTCTTCCGCTGTGTCTTTCTCGCTGACGTCCTTCGCCTCGGCAGTATCTTTCGAAGCGGACTTCGAGCGGCGTCCCCCGCGCTTTCTGCGCGTGCGCGTCGTCGGTTTTTCCTTTTCCCTGCTTTCCTCGGCCGTATCCTCTCCCTGCTCATCCGCATCATCGGGGGATTCCGCTTTGGCCGCCTCTTCCTTCTTGCGCTCATCCTCCTGGCGCTTGCGTTCCTCCTCCTGACGCTTCCGCTCTTCCTCCTGACGCTTGCGTTCCTCCTCCTGGCGCTTGCGTTCTTCCTCCTGACGCTTGCGCCGCTCTTCCTCCTGCGCCATGTATTCCTGGCGTCGTCGTTCCTGCTCGACACGGAGTTCATCGAGGAACTGATGGATTACTTCGCTGTTCTTCTGCGCCACCACCGGCAGCGGAACGCGGCGGTGATAGGGCGATTCAGCGGAGGTGAAGAGGAAATCTCCATCCTCGTAGCGCACGGCCGGATGCAGCAGCTCCTCGGAGAGGTTCAGCAGATCGGCAATGCGGGCGGGCTCGTTGACGAACGTAATCGGGCCGATAAAGTAGTTCTGGACACGGCTGGCGAGCATGCGATCGAGAGACACCGCGTTTTCCAGTGTCAGACAGAATCCGAGTCCGTGTCGCCGTCCGTTTGTCAGCAGCGTCTGAATGGTGTCGTTGAAACGGTCGGAGCCGGGCTCGCGTGTTGCCGCACCGTTGCGTCCCACGTAGTCGTCGACGTTATTGAAGATGAACAGGACGGGCACGCGAATTTTCAGGCGCTTGAGGCGTTCCTCGATCAGGGTCTGCGAAAGTGTGCCGATGAATCGCAGAATATCGGTGGTCTTCTGGCCCTGCACGACGAGCAGACTGGAACTGCTGTCGTCGTTGAGCTGGGAGACGATGTCCGGGATGGATTTTCGCGCCGCGGCGGGGATGTCTTTCGAGTAGGTTTCGTACACGGACTCGATTTCCGCCTTGAGATCGTAGAGCGTCCGCCGCGCGGAATGACTTTTCGATTCCTGGCTGAATTCATCGACCATGTCGAGCATGTCGCGCGTGTTTTTCTCGGTAAAGCGCTCCCCGCGGTAGGTCTCGGCGATGCCCTGCATGAGCTCGGATATGTATTCCTCCGCATCCTCCTCGACGCCGTCGAGAATATCGACACGGATTTCATTGATGAACTCGTCCACCTTCTGCTCATGCGGCCGGAAGATCGCGATGCGGTGATCGCGCAGCCAGCTGGAGATGGCATAGCTGAAGTCATGGCGGCGCTGTTCGAGCACGGAGGGCAGGATCATCATGTCGAGGTAATCCAGCACCGCGCGCTTGTGCGCCGAGCGGTCGCCCGGATTGCGCATGGAATTGAACACGCTCGACGGAATGAATTTGTCGTTCAGTCCGAGAATGCCCGCGCGCTCAAAGTTCGAGATGAGCGGGGCGAGGGAGAGCGTGCCGAGGTTGTTGACATCGCAGTACACGATATGCACCGGATGTTCAGTATCCTGAAGCAGCGACTGGATGAGCGTATTGACGATCGTCGTGCGGGCCCGCGGGCGGGCACTGAGTACAGCGGCGTTGCCGCGCAGCAGTGTGACCGCGTCGAGTCCGACATTGACCTCGGGATTACTACGGTAATGACCGATGTCGATGCGTGAGCCGTTTTCCTGCAGGCGGCTTTCCGGCGCGATGTGATGGATGACGGCACGGGTCATGTCGTCATCGAGCACCTCGATCTTCCCGTCGTAGGCGGGGAAGGTGTCTTCACTGTAGATCTCCGGTCCGGTGCGGGCGTTTTTGTAGCGCAGCTCCTGGCCGATCGGCGTGGCGGTGCAGCGCAGCGAAATGTGGGTTTTCTTCGCTGTCTTCTGCTCATCCGGGGTTGGGAACACGTCCACGATCTGCAGAATCGTGTAGCGCTTGGAACGTGCAGCGTGGTAGACGTTTTCCGCCGCGATCAGGCGTCCGGGTTCGATTGCCGTGAATTCTTCCTGTGGGACGGAAAGGGTGACCGTGCACTGGAAGCGGGTCTGGTTGTTCGGGGTGAGGTCGGTGACCGCACCGGAAATACTGCTGATGAACATGTGATAATCTCTTGTGAAAATGCAGATTCAGTTGCTCTGGAAGAGCGGAGCCTTCGGCCGGGCCGTGTGTCTTATGATCCCTTGATGAGGACGGCACCGAGGTCATTGATGAGCATCTGTACGATAGGAGGAGGCGACGCCACGGGGGCATCCGTATTGTTCTGCGTGTCGGCCTGTTCCCGTCCAAGGGACTGCTGCGGCGGTTCCGGCGACGGTGGCGGAGGACCGTACGGAGCGACCGCGGAGAGCGAGGCGGAGTGCAGCGCCTGTTTGAAGCGCTTCTCGGCCCTGCGCAGGGGCTCGGTGGCATCTGACGCGTCGGATGCGTCGGCCGAACGGGAATTCCCGCGCCTGTCCGGGGCGGTACCGGATGCGGCAGCACCGGAGGCGGCAGCGCCGGAGGCGGTGCCAGCGGATGCGGCTGAACGGTTGGATGCGGCATTGCCCGCGCCATCCGTGCCGCCTGCGTGCAGGATCTGCGGAGATCCGCCCGAGCCGAGGTTTGAGAGCAGGGTGCTGATCTCGATGGTACTGTCCATCTTGATCATGTCAATCAGCGCGACCTCGAACTTGAGACGAGGCTGCGGACTGTAGCGCACGGCCTGCATGGCCTGGGCGGTAATCTTCAGCAGACGCAGAAGATCGCCTTCGCTGAAGTGCTCGGCGAGCTGCATGTAGCGCTCACGCACATCAGCCGGGGCCTCGATCAGTCGCACATCGCCCGTGGACCGTACCACGAGCATATTGCGGAAATGTTCCTCGAGACCCTGCAGAAAATCCTGAATATCGTACCCGCTCATCACGACCTGTTCGGCAAGGGCGAATCCCCCGCTGCTGTTGTTCGTGACGATCAGATCTGTCAGGTGAAAAAATGTATCCTGATCGACGAAATGCAGCACCTGGCGGACGTCATCGTACGTCAGGGATGTGCCGCTGAATGCGACGACCTGGTCAAAAATACTTTCGGCATCGCGCATGGAGCCGTCACCACGGCGAGCGATGGCGAACAGCGCCGCATCCTCGGCCTCGATTTCTTCCGCTGTGCAGATGTGCCTGAGCTGTTCGACAATGTCATCCGTCGCAATGCGCCGGAAATCATACCGCTGGCAGCGTGAGATCACGGTGGGAAGCAGCTTGTGCGGTTCCGTGGTGGCGAAGATGAAGATCGCATGTGCCGGCGGTTCCTCGAGCGTCTTCAGCAGCGCGTTGAAGGCGCTCTTCGACAGCATGTGGATCTCATCGATGATGTACATTTTATACTTGTCACGCGTCGGCGTATAGCGCACCGCATCGCGGATGGCGCGAATCTGGTCGACGCTGTTGTTCGACGCACCGTCAATTTCGATAACGTCCATGCTTCGTCCCTGGGAAATCTCCACGCAGGTGTCGCAGGTATTGCAGGGCTCACCCTTTTCCGCGTTCGGACAGTTCAGCGCTTTGGCAAAAATTCGCGCCGTCGTGGTCTTGCCGACACCACGGGGACCCGTGAACAGATAGGCATGCGCGATCCGGTCAAGGGTGATTGAATTGAGAAGGGTGTTGACGACATGTCCCTGAGCGACAACTTCCTGGAAGGTGGAGGGCCGGTATTTTCTTGCGGTAACGAGAAATGACATGGACAACGTCTCTGGTTTCAATTAGGAAAATTAGCGACGGAGGCGCTGAGAAGCAAGGCGGAACTCCCGGATCCCGATCACTCGGCGCCGGGCAGGCTGATGCGTACGGTCGTTCCTTCGCCGGGTGTACTGTCGATGGCGATGCTTCCGCCCGCATCGTCGATGATTTTCTTGACGATGGCGAGCCCGAGGCCCATGCCCTCGGTTTTTGTGGAAAAGTTCGGTTCGAAAATCCGCGAAAGCAGCTCCGGGGGAATACCGCTGCCACTGTCAGCGACGGTGATGAGAATCGTATTCCGGCTGCGTCCGGCTTTCACCTGCACGCGGCCACCCTCCGGCATGGCCTGAACCGCGTTCCGAAGGATGTTCGTGAAGGCGCGGGCGAGCTCCTCGCGATCCGTGAGTACGGAAGGGAGATTGTTGTCGATCTGCGTCTCAAAGATGATCTCGTCGTGACTGTGGAAGAGGGCGACTGACTCGGTGAGCGTCGCGGCGACATCCACCGCCGATGTCGAACGTCTCGGCATCCGCGCGAAGCGCGAGAACTCGTCGCTGATGCGCGAGAGGCTTTCGATCTGATCCACCAGTGTCCGTGTGACCTTGTCGATGATATCCCCGAGCTGGGCCGCGCCGTCGTGCCATGCGCGCTGGAGATGCTGCACGGCCAGCTTCATGGGTGTCAGGGGATTGCGGATCTCATGCGCGACCTGTTTGGCCATTTCCTTCCATGCAAGTTCACGCTCGGCGGCGGCGAGTTCCTCCTGGCTCTGGCGCAGACGCGTGGTCATCGTGTTGAAGGAATCCATCAGATCCACGATCTCCGCCGAACCGTGCACCTGCACGCGCCGGTTGAGATCCCCCGCGGTGATATCCCGCGTGGCGCGCAGCAGCTCCTTGAGGGGACGCGAGATCTGCCGGGCCAGCGTGCTGCTCACCGCGAACACAAGCAGCGCCATGATCGTGATCCAGAGGAAAATCGTGGCGGAGGCACGCACGTATCCGCTTTCCATCTGTCCCCGCTGAAAAAGTGTCGGGGTCGAGATCACCGCTGAAAGCAGGCCGTCGGGATCGCGCAGCGCACGATAGCCGACGTAATAGGAGAAATCCGCGATCTGTTCCGCCGCGAAATGAACGTCGCGGCCGAGCAGAACGATGTTCACGTATGCCTGCGGGTTGAGACGATTGCTGAGCAGCCCGACTTTGTAGAGTTCAGGCTTGCTCGTCGCCGTCAGCTCGGGCCCGCTGTACACATTGATGTCGCGTCCCGAGCGGATGCGGATTTCCTGGCAGATCTGGTCGCTGACGAAAGCCGGCAGGGCGGTAACCGACACGCTGTCGGGCAGGCGTTCGAGCAGGTTCGCGCGCAGGACGTCCAGATCCTCGACAACCTGCTGCTCAATCTCCCGGCGGGTGGTGTCACGGACAAAATCCCGTCCGGTGATCCAGATCAGCAGCAGCGGGATTGCCGCGACGGCGAGCAGAGCGAGCTGCAGTTTCCGTGCGAAGGTGAGCCGCGACAGCCGGCGGAAACGGCCGGTGAGCAGGGCAACGGCGACGAGGATGAGACTGCTGAACAGCAGGTACAGCATGGCGATGCGGAGTCCGCGATAAATCGACAGAATCAGGACGGATTTCCCGCGCGTGATGGATAGCACTTCGGTGTGCGGATCCGAGACGGCCATGAAGTAGCTATCGAGCGAGTCACCCTCGACAGGGAGTGTGCTCCAGGCCGTCTGCCGTCCGCCCGCGAATGACGCGCGGACCTTCTGCGGCAGGCGGATGCTGCGTTCCAGACGGCGGTCGGTGGTCTGGATCACGCGTCCGTCGCGAAAACGGCTGATGATGAAGTTGTCTTCCGGTGCCAGGCTGACATTCGATGCGGTGTTGCGGAGAAGATCGATGGACTGGCGGGTCATCTGCATGGGATCGAGCGCTTCGAGCACCACCACCGCGGTCAGTGTGCCAAGGCGGCCGGTCGGAATGTCGGTGTAGGCGCGAAGGTAACGGCGCCCGCGTGTCTCCTGCCAGCGGTAGGTGGATTGCACGATGCCCTCGGTGCTTTCGATCGTGGAAGACAGGGTCTGCACCGAAAGAAGGAAGGGATCGTTGCCGACGGCGAATCGCGAGACGAGTGTGCGGCTGGAGTCGAGCAGGAGAATGGCGGAGTTGTTCTGACGGCGGCTCAGCGGCGAGCCCGCCCAGATGCGGAATGCCGCCTCATAGTCAGGACCATCACGATCATTGCCGCCGGGCAGTTCGTCGATTCTGCTGCGCGAGACGTATTGCAGCGTCTGTTCCATCAGTACCTGTGACCAGCCGTCCACCGGCCGGGAGAGATCGATGGCGATTGCTTCGATTTCGCTGCTGCGTTTGACTTCCATGAAATGCCCGAACAGAGCGATGGTCAGCACCGAACCGACGACGGTCGTGACGGCGAACGGAGCGACGAGGGATTCAGACCACCCGTGAATCGGCGGGACCCGAACGACCAGCGGAACGCAGAAGAGCATCCCGATCAGGATGTATGTCCACAGCGGAAGGAGCAGCGCGTGGGTTGTCGCGAGAAGGAGGACGATGCCCAGGAGCACGCCCCCCGCCAGCAGCGGCAGGCGCAGGCGCGGAGGAGCGATGGCGGATACCGCTTTCTTGGCCAGCAGGTACATGCCGAGCAGTCCGAATCCCAGTGCGAGCGACAGCAGGAACGCGTTCGCGATCATGAGAAGAAACATCGGGCGCTCGAGGAAGCCGGCGATGTCGTCGTAGTTGAATGTCGAATCGATCACGAAACTGCGCAGCGAGGCGGTGTATCCCCTCAGCACGAAGGGCAGGAGGGCGAACACCGCGACAAAGATCAGCAGCGCCGCGAGGAGACGTACATCGCGGCCGCGATCGCCGAGGATGACCCGGTAGACGAACATCATGGTCAGAACGAGCGCGAGCAGAGAGAACAGGAGTTCTCCCGGGGAGCTTGTGATACCCCCTCCGAACGTGGAGGCGAACCAGGCGGGATCGCTCAGCGGGCCGGGGAGGAGATTCGTCCCGACGTCAAGAAACAGCAGCAGATAGCGGATCAGCCATATGTGCACGGCGATGCACAGGGCCGCTGTCAGGGGATGCAGATTGAAATAGATCCGGAAAACGGGAACAGAGACCACGAGGAAGACAGCCATCAGCAGCACGCCGATCACGCGGTCGAATTGCAGGATGATCTGCTGCAGATAGGTTTCACGATCTGCGGTGTGGAATGTCACCCAGCCGAGCGTGTCGTCTGCTGCGGAAAACGGCAGCAGCATGAGGCTGCGGCCCGCGGTGCGCGCATCTCTGTGGAAACTGAGATCCAGGTCGAGTTCGCGTCCCAGGTCCCCGATGGATCCTTCTTCCGCGATGAACCGGCGGTTGATGGGAACCGTTGTACTGAGCGGTGTCCCGACGCGCAGGGATCCGAGTGTATCGCCGGTGCCGCTGACAATGGCAGACGTGTGTGTCAGGAACACGTAGGGAAGGCGCTGGATGACGGTGAATGCGGATGGTGATGTGCCGGGGGAATGATCGGACCGGCGCGGGGCGGCTGTCATGGGTTCTCCGCTGAAGGCGCGAAGCCTGCCGGCGGGATCTCGAAGTTCGAACGACCAGCGCTGGCTCGGGACGGTTTCCTTCAGACGTCGTGCGGCATCCGCCCGGCGGCGGGGATCGTCTTCCCCGCCGTAGAGATCCTCCGGGCGTTCAGCGTGCAGCGCGGCGCTCTGTTCCTCAAGTGCCCGGAGAAGATCCTGCAACCGGCGTTCGATAAGCTCTGCCTGCCCGCGGTTGACTTCCGCGTTCAGATTCTCCCAGTTCTGATTGACATGACGGAGAAAATACTCCCTGCCGGCGAATACCAGCGAGAGCAGTAACAGCAGCATCGCCGTTACATACATCCAGCGCTGCTCGCGCCTCAGCCATGTCACACGGTCGTCCATGGTATCAGACCCGGACGCCGATCAGCGTGTCGCCACGGTAATCTGATTGATCACCCAGCGGTTGCCGACCTGTGCGAGGCTGATGAATATCTCCGCGCTGCCGCGTCGTCCCCGCCGTTCGTAGGTGAGGGGGCCGAAGCCGTACGGGTTGCGTATGGAGAAATTCCGGCTGCTGAATGAAAAACTGATCGGCGTATACGTGGAGAAAAACGATTCAAGAATCAGGTACGCCTGTTCGGCACTGTAGTAGCCGTTGATTCCTGTGAAGAGATTCAGGTACACCTTCCCGCCCAGCCGTGCCCGGAGATAGCGGATATTGCCGGAGGAAAGCGCATCCTTCGCGTTCAGAAGCAGCTCGCGCGCATCGCGTTCGGATTCCTGTTCGTCCCCGGTCTGTGAGACCGCCGCCGGCGCCCTGTTTCCGGAGATCGCGCCCGGAGCAGCGTCCGTTCCGGACACGGTGACTGGCAGAAGCAGGGTGACGATGAGGAGGCTGACCAGCAGCGGGTGCGCACGGGATGTGCCGGCACGGATATTTCGCAGCGGCGGTCGCGGATCTGATGCAGCGACGCGGTCCGTGGCAGGCCGCGCGGCGGCGGACAGGGTGCCGGTGTGTTCTGGAATCAGCATGTGTACGAACATAATTTGAAAGCACCCGGAAAGCAACCGGGTGCCTCGGTGATGAATCGTCTGGGCTCGGCGTGTCCACACACTCATCGGGAGCGCGTGCGTCCCCCGGCGGATGATCTGCTCTCGCCGGAACGGGTTGCGCGGGAGCGGTCTCCGCCGGAACGGCCGCCGATGCTCATGCGCCGGTCATCGCTGCCCGACCGATCCCGGGAGACGGAACTGCCGCGGCGGGAGGATGGGGAAGTGGACCGTGTCGTTGGCCGCGACCGGGAGGATGAGGAGGATGGTGTCACGCTCCTGGATCGGTTCGGGCTCGATGAAGGCGATGAGGATCGCAGTGCCGGTGTGCTCCGGCTGCTGCGCGTTGAAGTTCTGTCAGGGGAGGCCGACGGCTGCGTCCGGGAAAGTCCGCGTGAACGTGAATCGCCTGCCGACCTCGAGTAACCGGAGGTGCTGCCGGTGCGTCCGCGGGTGCCGACAGAACTGGAGCTGCCGGTGCTCGACCGGCTCCGGCTGACGCCGCTTGTGGTGCCGTTGCGCGACCTGCTCCGGTCGATGCTGCTCGTGCCGCCGGTGCTCGACCTGCTTCGGCTGACGCCGCTTGTACCGCCGGTGCTCGACCTGCTTCGGTCGATGCTGCGTTCGCTGCTGCGTGAAATCGAGCCGCGTGATCCACCGGTCGCGGTGCTGCCGGCACGGATGGTCCCACTGCGACGGATACGCGTATCCCGATATGTGACCGGCCTGAAATTCCGTGTATACAGCGCTCTGGTGTGGGTGGGACGGTAGACGACATGCCGTACCGGACGCGTGATCGGGCGCACGGGATAATAGTTGCCGAAACCGAACGCGCAGTCGATGTAGCGGATCCGTCGGTGACGGTAGGCTGGTATCGTCCGCAGTTCGAATCGCCAGAAGGGACCGACGTAGGAAAATCGCGCGGATGCCGGATAGTAGTTATAACCCCACCAGTAATCATACTGCCGCGTCAGGCGTACGCTGTAGCGCGCGCATGCATCGCGGTACGGATCGAAATGAACGGTGCGTCCATGGCAGTCATAGCACATGTAGCGGGGGTACCACACGCGGCTGCCCACAAAGAAGGAAACTGTCGCAACCGCATGAAGATGACTGCCGCCGATCAGGCGCGTGTTGATGCTGTTGATGGCGAGAAACGGATCTCCCGCGATCGGTGCAACATCGAGATGGTAGCGCCCGCGGTACACCCCGAGGCGAAAGGCATTCGGACGCCGCGAGGCGGCCGCATGGAGATACCCGACGCCGCGGGGACCGCGCAGCCGGAGGTCCATCGCGTCATAATAATCCGGCAGCCGATACGTCATCCCTCCGAAGACGTAGCCGTCATCGGGATACTGCGGGAAGAGTATGTCGACGTTGCCGTCGGTGTCGATGCTGTATATGGTGACATAGCAGTCGCTGTTTGCGCGAAAGTAGACCTCCATCTGGTCGCCGATGCCGTAGACTTCGTCCTGCATCCGGTCGGTCCAGAGATCGACGCTGAGGTTGTGATCGCGATGCACGACCGGTCCGATATCGGAGACGGGAGCGCCCCAGGCATTGGATTTGAGCAGCGGCATCAGTGCCAGGCAGACAGCGAGGATAATCAGTAAGCGTTTCATGACCTGCCTCCGTTTCGGATTTCGGGTGATGGGAAATTGTGTGTTGTCGTGCGTATCAGTGCCGCCGCGCGCCGGTGCGGCTGCGCTTGCTCAGCGTATTGCCGCGTCCCGCCACGAGCTCGGGATTGCCCTGTGCCACCTGGTAGGCCCAGTCGAAGACGACGCCGCCGGCGGTGACGTCGATGACGCGCACCTTCGCATAGTGATTGTCGAACGTGCGGATGACGAATGTATGTCCGCGGACGGCCATAGCGTCACCGGTCGGATTCCATCCGTCAGCGGGCGCGCTGGAGATCTCGTCGATACTGCTGGTATAGCCCATGTCCTGGATTTCGGAGTCATCCCACACGACAAGAAGGGGGATGCCGGTGTCGGTGATCTCGAAAAACAGATCGGTGAAATCGGTGTCGAAATGCAGCACGGCGTACTCGGAAAAATCGTATCCGGAGCGTCCGGGATTGAGGAAGCGGTCTGAGAGTGCCACGCCCCGTCCTTCAGGACGCGGCGTGTCGTAGGCGACATCCCGGCTGAGGTCGCTTTCATTCCCGTTGACGTCATAGGCGGTGACGGCGTAGTAGTTGGTCACACCGTTGGTGGCGCCGCGGTCGAGGAAGGTCGCCGTGCGCGATGTGCCGATGAATTCGTACGTCCCGTTGTAGCGGTCGCTCACATAGACATTGTAGCCGGCGAGATCGGGTTCCTGGTTTTCATACCACTGCAGTTCCACGGCATTATCCAGTGATACGGAAAGGATCCCCACCGGCGGCAGGGGCGGGACATCGTCGATGTAGACGATATCTTCACAATCGTCGTGACAGCCGGTGAGGAGAAGGATGATGAATAGCGGGAAGAGGATGAACAGTGAACGATGTTTCATTTTCTCAGCTCCATAACTGTGTGCTGCTCTGAAGCATGCAAATCCAATGCCAGAATTGACGGAGCCGAAATTCACGGTATACGCGCAGGTTCTGACAGATGACGTCTTCATCCGCGTGCACCATCGAGCGCGATACTGTGTCAAAAAGTGGACAGTGTGGGAAAGGGGGAGGGAGAGGGGAAACAAAAACCCCGTCCCCTGGAGAGGGACGGGGCTCTATCGCCGTTTCTTCCGGCGGGAATCAGTTGAGCCCGAACTGCGCCATCAGCTGATCGGCATCCTGCTTGTACTGCTGATTCTTGCTTTCGCTGACTGCTTCGAGCATCTCGCGGGCACGTTCCATGTCACCGGCAAGTGCGTAGTCGCGCCCGGCGGCGAGCATGCGTTCGTTCTTCAGCACTTCGTTGTCAAACGTACGCGCGGCCCGCTCGAACAGTTCGGCTGCGTCCGCGTACTGCTCGCGTGCTTCGAGCACCGCGGCCTGTCCCGCAAGCGCTGCGGCTTCGAGCATTTCCGTACCTGGCGAGGCATCTTCAAATGTCGCCATGGCCTTTTCCAGATCGCCGGAGTAGAGGTAGGCATTGCCGAGATAGATCATTGCGATCTCGGCAGTCGGCGTACCGCTGTACTTTTCCGTGATTTCCTCCAGCCCCATGATACCCTGTGCGGGATCACCGGCGATCGCGATCTTGTACTGCTGCTGCTGGTAGAATTCCTGCACTCTGCGCAGCTCACGATTGGCGGCGATATCGTCGGCAGCCTGGCCTGAAGAATACAGATAGCCGATGATGACAAGGGCTGCAATGCCGAGGGCGACACCGCCCACGATTTTCGAGTTGGACGTGAACCATTCCTGCGCGCGATAGAGAAAATCGGCGCTTTTCGATGTCGGAATGGCATCGCGAGTGGAAATTTTTTTCTTGGCGGTTAACACAGATGATCTCCGGCTTACACGATGTCGTGAAACATGTCTGGTACGCCTGGGGGGAGTCGAACCCTCAACCTTTGGCTCCGGAGGCCAACGCTCTATCCGATTGAGCTACAGGCGCATGATTGTTCAGCGAATTGCGGGAGCTTTCATGCAGGGCCGCCCGCAAAAGATGCAAGTTCAAATATACAAAAGTTTCGACAGCAGGCAAAGACCGCCGTGCCCTCGAACCGTCGTGCCGGCAAGCGGAGCATGTCGCTCCCGGTCTAGAAATGCTCGAGATATTCCAGGATGAACGGATTATGCATGCGCTCGAAGCCGATGGTCGTCGAGGGGCCGTGTCCGGGATACACGACCGTCTCATCGGGAAGGGTCAGCAGCCGTTCCACGATACTTCGCATGAGCGTATCGTAGTCGCCACCTGGCAGATCCGTGCGTCCGATACTGCTGTGAAAGAGCACGTCACCGGCGAAAAGAATGTGTTCTCTGCCTTCATGAAGGACAATATGCCCGGGTGTATGTCCCGGTGCATGGATGACCTGGAAATGAAGATCTCCGCAGGCGATGATATCCCCGTCTTCAAGTCGGACACCCGGGGTGACACCCTCAATCTGCAGCCCGAAGCCGGGGAGAATGCTGCCGGGCTGTTCGACCATCGACCCATCTTCCCTGCCAACGGCCACCGGAGACTGCAGCGCATCCGACAGCGCGCGCACATCGCCGACATGATCGAAATGTCCGTGCGTGAGGATAATCTGCACGACGCGCAGGTCATGATCACGTACGAGAGCGAGCAGTGCATCGCGGGATTCGAGAGGAACATCGATGATGAGCGCTTCCCGTGACCGTTCGTCCGCGACGACGTAGCCCATCGTATCGACGGGACCTGCTTCGACTGCGTGAAATATCATGTCATCTTCTCCTTCCACCATGATGTAATCGCTGTGGCAATCTCATCCGGAGCATCTTCCTGAATATAATGACCCGCGCCATGAAGAATGACGGTGTTGTGTGCTTTGAAGATTTCTTCGAAATGTTGCCGCTCCTTTTCTTTGAATGCGATATCCCGGTCACCCCAGACAATCAGGGCGGGTTTCCCGGTGAGGCTGCCGAGGCCGGCCTCAACCTGGGCAAGAAATACCGAGCTTCCGCGGATTTCCCGCGGAAAGATCCAGGTCGGCTCACGCGAATCCGGTGTGGGGAAGGGATTGCGATACGCCTTCATGACCTCGGATGGAACGCGGTGTCGTTTGACGTTCATCGGAATCATCACGTTGACAAAGGCATTGAAGCGACGGATGATGACGCGCCCGACCCGGCCGCCCATCAGGCTGGAAAAACGCTCGAAATGCGGATCGCCGTCGATCGGCCAGCCCCAGGTATTACCGATCACCAGGCCGGCAACCCTGCCCGGGTGCTTCCCCGCGAAGCGAAGTCCGATCGGGCCGCCCCAGTCCTGCATCATGATCGTGACATTGTCGAGAGCGAGGCTATCGGCGAAAGTCTCTATGATGCGGGCGTGGCTCGATGGCAGGAAATCGTATCCCGGGGCAGGATGTGAGAGTCCGAAGCCGGGGTAATCAGGCGCGATGCATCGGAAGCTGTTTCGAAGCCGGAGAATGATATCGCGATAGAGGAACGACCAGGTCGGATTGCCATGCAGCAGCAGGAGCACAGGGCCCGTGCCTTCGTCGACGTAATGGATACGGTGTCCGTCCAGCTCGACGAAGCGATTTTCAAACGGAAACAGGGATTGCGGTACCCAGTCTGCTGGATGATACTCTGCCATGCGGCGTTCGTGTGTTGTTGATATCACATACGGGAAAGCCCCAACGGGCCGACCGAAGGGGCTTCAAACATGCTGATGGGCGTTCCTTCGCCCTGTTTCTGTGTGCTCCCCGGGCAAGACTCGAACTTGCAACCCTGCGGTTAACAGCCGCATGCTCTACCATTGAGCTACCGAGGAATATGGAGATAATAAAAATATATTTCAGGGAAGGGAATGTCAAGTGTTTCCGCAGAGAAAATGGCGGGATATTTTTTCTTCAAATTCGCCGTGGAGATCGTGATTCGAGAGAAAAATGTCATATATTGGGGCGTTGCCGTGGCCGCCGGGAGATCGGCAGTTCAAGCAGACTCCGGCACATCCGGACGGGAGCTACTGAAAGCGCTTGTGAATGAGATCGAGGTTGCTTTTTTTGCGCTTCAATCGTATGTTTTCCCGTACTGATTGACACACGCCTCTTCTCACCATCTTTCGTGGTGAATCATACTTGAGCCCGCGTATTCCACAGATTGCCCATAGATCGTATTCGGAACGCAGCGCGATTGCGCTGTAATTCCCCGTTCGCAGATAACAGATCGGATAGACAGATCTTTCTTCATGCATTACTCAACCTTTACAGGAGGACCTATGCAACAAAAGCTGCTACGCAAAGCAGGGTTGCTGGTTATCGTGCTTCTGGCATCAGGAGCGATGTTCAACGGATGCATCGATGAACCCAACCCGCCAGTTCTGGACCGTATTATCTCGGAGGTCCGATTCGTCCATGCGGTATCTGACGCACCCGCCGTCGATATCTGGGTGGACGATGAAAAGGTGCTCAGTGGTGTCAGCTACAAGGACAATTCCGACTACCTGACCATCAATTCCGGAAACAGGTTCCTTCGTGTGGTGCCCGCGGGCGCAGACACGTCGCAGTCGGTATTCCGGCGTCTCGTGAGTGTCCGTTCGCTGACCAAGATCACGATGGCATTCTTCCAGAATGTCGATGACATCGAACTGATGAGCACGCAGGAGCGCTTTACGTACGCCGATGAGACGACGCCGCTCGCAGACAGCTCCGAAGCGGCGCTCAAGGTGATCAACCTGAATTTCGACGGTATTGATTACGGCATCGCGAAAAGTGTCGAGGGGAACAATTTCGAGTCGCTCGTCGACCCTGTCCCCGCGGGATGGCTGTCCGCCTATGAAGTCATCCCGGCGCAGAGCGCGACCTGTTTTATCAGCCGTGAGGGCGGCACCGTGATCACCGCTTCGCAGTTTGATTACGATTTCCAGGCAGGCTTCCGCTACTCCTTCATCATCGTCGGCACGGGTGAACAGGAGGAGCTTGATGTTCTACGCCTTACGGACGACACTCCCTGATCAATGATCAGTGTTTCCGCTCGGGGCAGGATTGGTGGAACAATGGAAGGACTGTCCCAATTGCAGCGGAGCTTCAGGAGGATGAACGAGTAAGCAACGATTTCTCAAGTTCTGAAGGAGGATATTATGCATAAACGGATACTGATTGCGGTCCTCTGCATGCTCTTTCCGGTTGCTGTCATGGCACAGACAGGTAAGATCGCCGGAAAGGTCACGGACCGCGAGACAGGTGAGCCGCTGATCGGCGCGAACGTCGTCATTGAGGGGACGGATCGCGGCGCGGCCACGAATATCAACGGGGAGTACGTCATTCTGAACGTGCCGATCGGTGAGGTGACGCTTGTCGCCAGCTATATCGGCTACCAGCAGATAACGATCCGTGACGTGCTTATCAAGTCCAACGAGACCAGGACGGTGGATTTCCAGCTTCCCAGCGAGGCCTTCAAGGTCGGCGAGGTGGAAATCATCGCGGAAAAACCGCTGGTCGACAAGAACGTGACGAACAACAAGTCAACGGTCACACAGGAACAGATTGAGAATCTTCCTGTGCGCGGTGTGGACGGAATCGTTGCACTCCAGGCCGGTATTGTCAGCCAGGACGGTGAAATCTATGTTCGCGGCAGCCGCGGGGATGCAACCGCCTATGTCGTTGACGGCGTGAACGCAAATGATCCCGTGTACGGTGGTCGCTCGCTTACGGTGATCAACAACGCCATCAAGGAGATCAATTTTCAGGCCGGTGGATATTCCGCTGAGTTTGGCGGCGCCAACGGCGGACTGATCATGACCACCACGCGGACGGGCAGTCGGAAACTGCAGTTCGGATTCGAGGCGATTACCGACAGCTGGAACGATCCGGGAGATGAGAATTTTCTCGGTTCGTACAATTATGGCTACAGCCAGTATGTCCTCACCGCCGGCGGTCCCATTTACGGTCCGGTCCGTTTCTTCGTTGCGGGACAGAATACATTCTCTCGCACGCCGGCCACATATCGCAATCCTATGACACTTGCGGATGATTATGATATGCTGCTCAGGGCCACGGATGCGCACGCATTACTTGCCCCTGAAGAGCAGGAGAAGGTAGGTATTTTCGATCCGCGCCTCGGTTCGAGTGCACGGAAGATTGATTACACCTATCCGGGTGGACTCATTTACAACAACGCCGTTGAGGCCTACGCCATCAACGGGAACATGACGATCGACCTGAATCCCATCAATATCCGCATCGGCGGTACGTACGGATATTCTGCCGGTCGAGACGGGGATTACACCGTCGGAACGGTGAATCCGGTCCCGTCCGACGGACCAATCCAGCGCGGCTATCAGGTTGGACGCACGGCATCGTTCAATGAAGCGACCAATCAATGGGAGTACGACCCGGTCGGAACAATCACCTACGGGAATCAGCATCGCTCGCTCAGCATCGAGAACGAGGACTGGAGCGCGAACCTGAAACTTACGCATCTGCTCAGCCAGAATACGTTCTATGAACTGTTCATCAATTACTTCGGGAATTTCAACCTGGCGATGGACGCGGAGCATCAGCATGACATCTTCGCCTATGGCGACTCCATTGCGAACTCCGCCCTGGGCTATGATTTTCGTGGTGATGGCGTTGCCCCCCTCCCGATTCAGCTGTTCGGCGACCAGTATGAAGTCTACGGTTCACCTGCCCGTGGTTATGCATATCAGAAGGACCGCTACTCTTCGATCAGTGCCAAGCTGAATTTTGTCCATCAGATTGGTCGAACCCATGAGATCAAGGTTGGTGGTGAGGCGTCGCAGTATGATATCCGGCAGTTCGACATTGCTGCATTCACACTGAAAAGCTTCTCCCGGGCGAATCCGGATGCCACGCCCACTCAGCAGGCGGTGAACTCCCGAACCAATTACTTCGGTTATGATCAGTGGGGCGCCTCACTCGACGACGGGCCGAACGGTCCGAAGAACCCGGTCTTTGCGTCTGTCTACGCGCTTGACAAGATCGAGCTTGAGGATCTCGTGATCAATCTCGGTCTTCGCTGGGATTACATTGATACGGACACCAAGGAATTCGTCAATCCGAACAATGTCCAGTTCGACGACGAGGGGATGATTCTTCAGGATCCCAGCAATCTGAAGGATGTGGAGATCAGCTCTACCTTCAGTCCCCGTATCGGTTTCTCCTTCCCGGTGACCGATCAAACCGTTTTTTACGCCCAGTACGGAAAGTTTGTTCAGCAGTCCCGTCTGCGTGACGTGTACCTGGGCAACGCCCTTGCCGCCGATAACATTCGTGGTGGATACGCGATCCAGAATCCGGTCGGCTTTGGTGTCAGACCCGAAACCACCATTCAGTACGACTTTGGTTTCCGCCAGCAGATCGGGGATAACCTCGCATTCGACATCGGCGCGTTCTACAAGGATATTCGCGACCAGATTCAGCAGCAGCAGATTCTTGCCGCTTCCGGTGCGCAGCATCTCGCGTACTACGTGTGGACGAACGGCGATTTTGCGACGACCTCGGGAGTTTCGCTCAAGATCAATCTGCGGCGAGTCGAACGCGTTCAGGCTTCCGTCGACTACACCTACTCGGATGCGAGAGGAACAGGTTCGGCTCCGTCGACCGCCTTCCGCGCCATTTGGCTTTCCCCGACGGAAACACCGTTTCTGCCGAAATACACCACCGCGCTTGATTTCGATCAGACGCATCGTGGCACGATCAATATCGATTACCGGTTCGGTCGCGATGACGGTCCGATGCTTGGTGGCATGCACCCACTCGAGCGTCTTGGACTGAATATTCTGTTCAAGTTCAATAGCGGACATCCCTATACCCGCGTGGATGAGAACAGTTACGAGAATCGCCGTCAGCCGGTGGAAGTGCTCAACGAGTCGCGCACACCATGGATGTTCCAGCTTGATGCGCGCCTTGACAAAACTGTTTCCATCGCCGGTCTCGATGTCAACTTCTACATCTGGGTGATCAACCTGCTCGACACGAAAAATGTGGAGGACGTCTTCATGCAGTCTGGCAGCGCCAGCGACGACGGATATCTCTCCACGATCGCAGGAAAACAGCAGCTGCAAACCTACCAGGAATTTGGCAATGTGTTTGCTGATCTGTACAGAGACTACTACTATCAGACCGTTCTGATGAATGCGAACCTGTATGGTCCTCCGCGGCAGGTGCGTCTCGGTCTGCGGTTGAACTTCTAGTTACTCTGGCAGGCATGATTTCCATGAATTTTCGTAGAAGTAATACAAGGAGACTGAGCATGAACTTGATTGGAAGGCTGTTCCTGTCGCTCGCTCTGCTCTGTTGTGCCGGCATGATGCAGGCTGGAGAGCATGAAGGCGGCAAGGACAAAGGCAGAATCCAAAAGACGTCGGATAACGATGTCTATGATTTTATCTCGATCAACAACATCCTGATGTGGATTTCCAACAACGGATCCACCTCGCATAACCCGCAGACGGATGGTTCCGGCCTCGAGTGGCCGACCGGAAGCGCGAAATATGCGATTTTCCAGGATGGGCTCGTCTGGGGCGGAAAGATCCAGGGTGAGATTCGCATCGGCGGATCAACATACAGTCAGGGCCTTCAGGCCGGGAACATCAAGCCTGACGGCACAGCAGATCCGAACGATCCCCGGCATCGGATTTTCAAGGTCCGGAAAGCCACCCGTGCGGCATTCGAGCTCCTGACAACCGCAGAGCAGGAACGTCTGCGTACCGACTTCATGGAGTGGCCCGATGAGTTTGGCGCCCCGTACTACGACAATGACAACTCCGGTACCTACAATCCGAATTTCGATAACTATCTCGATGGAGATGAGAACGTCGATACGCCGTTCCTGATCGGTGATGAGGTGCTCTGGTTTGTCTCGAACGATCTTGATCCGGCACGGACAAGTAATCTGTACGGTACCTCCCCGATCGGAGTAGAAGTTCAGACACTCGTCTGGGGCTACAATCAGACCGGTCCGCTCGGCAACATGGTGTTCACCAAGTACACCGTCATCAACAAGGGCGGACAGGACCTCGAGGAAGCCTATTTCGCGCAGTGGTCGGATCCCGATCTCGGCGATGCCGGTGATGATCTCGTCGGTATCGACACGACGCTCTCGCTGGGATACGTCTACAACGGTCTCGCCCAGGACGACGTGTACGGCATTCCGCCCGCGGCCGGATACGACTTCTTCCAGGGACCGGTGGTCCCCGGTGAGGAAGGTGACGAGGCCATCTACAACTTTGGCACGCTCGAAGGGTGGAAGAACCTCGAGGTCTCCTCCTTTGCTTTCTATATCAACTCGGACGCCGTCTATGCGGATCCCGACCTCGGTACCGCGGAAGGCGCGATACAGATGTACAATTACCTGCAGTCGAAGCTGTATGACGGCCAGCCGTTCGTGGATCCTACAACGGGTCAGGAAGTGGCCGTCACGCTCGCGGGTGACCCCGTTACGAAGACCGGCTGGATCGACGGTATCGTCAATGCACCCGATGACCGGCGTTTCCTGATGACCACGGGACCGTTCACGCTCAACAGCAGCACGGACCTGGAAAACGGAGAAATCAACACGCAGGAAGTGGTGGTCTCCCGCATCGTCGGCCGCGGTTCCGACCGCATTTCCAGCCTGCAGGTGCTGCGCTACTACGATCGCTTTGCACAGCTGGCCTTCGACAACAACTTCGATCTCCCACAGGCGCCCCCGTCACCGCAGGTGGTATCTTCGCTGCAGGATAACACCATCATCCTGACATGGGGTGATTTCGAAGGAGTCAACCGGACAGAGAGCTTCGAAGATGAGGGCTTCGCGTTCCAGGGATACAATGTTTATCAGTTCCCTTCGTCGAGTTCGACCATCGACGACGCGGTGCGCATCGCCACATTTGACGTGATCGACAACGTGGCGACGATTTTCGACGAAGTCATCGATCCGAAGACCGGTGCGGTCGTGACGCTGCCGGTGCAGTTCGGGACCGACTCTGGCATCGAACGTCTGATCGAACTGAAGAATGACGCGATCACCGATCGCCCGCTGGTCAACAATCAGCCGTATTATTTTGCGGTGACCGCCTATTCATACAATCCCGATCCGGAAGCGACACCGCGCCAGCTGGAGTCGACACCTGTGATCATCGAACTGCGTCCCAAGACCCTCGATCCCGGCTATCGTGCCGGCGCCGAGGTCGGCGAGATGCTCCAGGTCATGCATACTTCCGGTATCGCCACCGGTGAGGTGCAGGTCAAGGTCATCGACCCCAACGCGCTGACCGGTCACAACTATGAAGTGACCTTTGCATCCCTCGGGAAGCGGACTGTCGATTTCCACGGCGATCCGCTGGAGTTCGACTACTTCGGCTGGAATCTCAGAGATATCGATGACAACGAGCAGCTGGTGACCAATTCCGAGGTGTACGGCGGTCTTCAGGCCGGCTACATCATGGACGGATTCCAGGTCGGTATTATCGGTAACGGCATTTATCAGACCGGCGCGGAGATCCTCGACATCACTCACACCGGTGGACCACAGGTGTATGATGCATACGCCGGGTTCTTCCTTGTCGGGTGGGACTTCTTCGGAAGCAGTATCATGCCGTATGAAGTGAACCAGATTGTGGAGATCCGCTTCGATCGCAACAATACGTCGAAGGGCTATGTGTATCTCCGCAACCAGTCCGACGATACGGTCAACGTCAACTACGGGTTCGGTTCATACTCCGATTCGCCCGTTTCTGTCTGGGATGTTACCGATCCGAATAATGAGAAGCAGCTGTCGTGGATGCTCGTGGAGCAGCGCGAGGGTGCCGCTCAGGACGCCACGTTCGCACCGACCGGCAATCCCGGTGATCGCGAATATTTCTTCGTCGTTAACGAACCCTACAGCGAAACTCCGAATTCCAGTTACACCGGTCCGGAATTTTCCTTCTACAACGCGGCCATCTCGAATGCGATTCCGATTGTCTATGCATGGTGGCCGCTCAACATTGCAGAAGGTCCGGTCAAGTATCCGTGGGATGATGGATACACAATCACCGTCATTCCGAATGTCCCCTTCAAGGACAATGATGTATTCACATTCACAACAACCGAGGCGACATATTCCGATGCGGTCGCGGCGGAAGACATCACCGACATCCAGGTCTTCCCCAACCCGTATCTCGGATCGAACGAGCAGGAGCTGAACAAGTATCAGCGATTTGTGACGTTCAATCATCTTCCGCCGCGTGCCAACTTCCGCATCTACTCGGTGTCGGGTACGCTGGTCCGCTCCTTCGAGAAGAATGACAACACACAGCTCGCCACCTGGGATCTCCAGAACGACAACGGGCTCCCTGTCGCCAGCGGGATGTACATCATCCACATCGAACTGCCTGATCTCGACACGGAGAAGGTACTCAAGCTCGGTGTGGTCACTGAGGCGCAGTATCTCGATCGCATCTGATGTGATGCTGTCTGCTGAACGATGACGATGAACAACAGTTGTGAATCAGGTACATCATTAAGGAGATATATTATGCGTACTACGCTTTCATCTATCTTGGCATTCGCGATGGCGCTCGTTGTGCTGGGCTCCGCTGCGATGGCCCAGGGTGGCGGTCGCTCAGGGACAGCTGGTGCTGATCAGCTGCTGGTCCCGGTGGGCGCCCAGGGCATCGCGCTCGGAAGTGCCTACAGCGCCGGGATTTCAGGGCTCAATGCGATCTACTACAATCCCGCAGGTCTGGCGGCGAGCAAGCATACGGCGGAAGCCATGTTCTCGCACACACAGTCATTCGGCGATATCGGTGTGGATTATGCGGCTGTCGGAGCACAGTTCTCGGGCTTCGGGTATCTGGCCTTCTCTGTGAAATCCCTCTCGTTCGGTGACATCGAACTCACCGACGAACGCAATCCTGACGGAACCGGGGCGACGTGGTCACCGAACTTCATTGCCCTTGGTCTGACATACTCCCGTGCTCTCACCGATCGCATCCGTGCCGGTGTGTCTGCATATCTCATCAGTGAGGATCAGTACCGTGTTTCGGCCTCGAATACTGCATTCGACATCGGTGTGCAGTACCAGGGCCTCGCCGGGCTGCGCGGTCTCTCGCTTGGCGTGACACTCCGTCATCTCGGAGGCAATATGCGGTACGAGGGTGCCGGTCTGACGCGCCGCGTCGACGAGCTCGACAGCAAGCGTGATCCGCAGCTCCTGCGGATCGAGGCTGCCGGCTTCAGCATGCCGACCTCTCTGGAGCTCGGGATGGCCTACACGAAGAGTTTCCAGGATCTGCATAATCTCACGGTGTCCGGCGCCTTTGAAAACAACAACTTCCTTGCGGACCAGTACCGTGTCGGACTGGAATACGGGTTCCGCAATTTCTTCTTCCTGCGTGGTTCCTACAATCTTCCAGGTGGTGACACGGAAGACTTCGCAGGGGAGAGCGCATATGAATATGATGCGGCATTCGGTGCCGGCGTGAATTTCGATGCCGGTGACCTTGCCATCATCGTAGACTATGCCTACCGGAACATGAAAACCTTCGACGGCAATCATGTGATTACCGTCGGACTGGGCTTCTGAGGCTCAGAACGATGTCTGACCGAAGGGCTCCGCATTTGCGGAGCCCTTCATGTTGATGGGGTGACGAAGAATCGCATTGTATTCTTTCGCCGCTTTACTACTTTATATGACAGTGCCGGCACAGGCATATTGTCCAGAAATCAGGATTTGCTCATGGTACATCGCTTCATCCTCGCCTGCCTGCTGTTCCTGCCGATCATTGCGAATGGACAGGAACCCGACCTGCGGATGAGCATTGATCTTGCATCATTCCGCTATGACAAAGACAACAGTTTCGTTGAACTGTACTACTCCCTTCCGCGTACCGGGCTCGCGTACGAACAACAGGCAGACCGGTTTACCGCCGCTGCTGTCATTCACACGATCATCCGGCGGGAGGATGATGAGCAGGATCCTATCCTGAAAACCTGGCGCGTACCGGTTTCCGTGAAGGACACGGTCGGACTCACCAACAAAACCCTTATCGGGCGCGTACATTTTCTCCTTGAACCGGGGCGGTACAAATTTGCCGTCATCTCACGGGATGAAGCGCGTCCCGCCGTCAGCGACAGTGTGGAGGTCATGTTCGAAGTGCGCGATTTTTCGACTCGTTCGACGGTATTCAGCGACATCGAACTCGCATCCTCTATCAAGCGAACCGATGAGGATGCCTCCAATATTTTCTACAAGAATACACTTGAAGTCGTCCCGAATCCTACGCTGCTCTACGGGAAGCAGCTTCCGAACCTCCTCTACTACTCAGAGCTCTATCATGCCAAGGACGAGATGTTTGTCGTGAAGAGCGAGATTGTCAGCTCGTACGGGAAGACAATGGTCAGCAAAGGGCATGAGCGCAGGGGTAAAATGGATTCACGTGTGGAAGTCGGGTCATTGAACCTGGGACCGCTGCCGACCGGTGTCTATACGCTGATTCTCACGTATGGAGACACGACGGGGACATTCTCCGCCACGCAGAGCAAGGCATTTTATGTCTTCAATCCCGACATCCCGATGGATACCACCGTGGCGGCATCGATTGCCGACCTGATCGCCGCGGAATTCAGCTCCATGGGTGAAGCGGAGCTGGACGATCAGTTTGCGATGGCCAAATATATCGCAACGAGCGACGAGAAGAATATCTGGGATTCGCTCGAAGGGTCGGAACCCAAGAGGAAATTCATGACGAAATTCTGGCGCGACCGTGATCCCGACGTCAACACGCCGCGCAATGAATTCTACGAAGAATATCAGCAGCGCATCGCAGTTACGAATGAACAGTTCCGTTCGTCGTTCCGTGAAGGCTGGCGATCTGATCGGGGGCGGGTGTATATCCTCTACGGACCACCCGACTACGTCGATCGCCGTTCCAGTGAGAGCGATATGAAGCCGCACGAGATCTGGCGCTATGACTACATCGAGAGCGGCGTGGAATTCATCTTTGTCGATCGCGGCGGATTCAACAGCTATGAACTGGTGCATTCCACCAAGCGCAATGAAGTGTACAATCCCGACTGGGAGCGCACCGCCGGGACTTACTAGCGCTTCGACCGCGTGAAAACGACCATCGAATACATGCTTTTCGCCGGGATCGCACGCATGCTGCAACTGCTGCCGCTTGGTGTGGTCCGTGTCATGGCTCGCGGTTTCGCGATGCTCGCCTACTATGTCATCCCCATTCGGAAGAAGCTGACCCTCCTGCAGCTGCGGCGCGCGTTTCCTGATCTGCAGGAAGGTGAGATCATCAGGATCGCGCGGGAGAGCTATGTCAATCTGGTCACCACCATTTTCGAACTGATGTGGACGCCGCGTCTCAATGATGAGCTGCTGCAGCACATCCTGCGTATCCGCAACCCGGACGTACTGGAGAATGCCCGTCGCCGGGGCAGCGGACTGGTTTTGATGTCGGGGCATTTCGGGAACTGGGAATGGCTGAACATCGGCGTCCCTCGCCTTCTTGGATTTTCTGTCACGACAATTGTCCATCCGCTGCATAATCCTGCCGTGGATGAACTGGTGGAATCATGGCGGACGATGTGGGGCAGCCGCGTCGTCCCGATGGGAATATCGATCCGGGAAATCATCCGGACGCTGAGATCCCGCGGCATCATCGGGATGATTGCCGATCAAAGCGGACCGAGCGGCGCATATTACGTTCGCCTGTTCGGCCGGTACGCGGCCACATACGAAGGACCAGCTGCATTCGCCCTGCGCACCGGTGCGCCGGTTGTGATAGGATTTGCCGTCCGCGCGTCCGATGGGAATTACGACGTCGAACTGGAAGAAATCTCGACCCGGGATCTCGGGGTGGAGGAGGAAGAACGTATTCGCGAGCTGACGCGACGGCATGTGCGGGCGCTCGAGCGGCAGGTCGCCGCCCATCCCGGTCAGTGGCTCTGGCAGCACAAGCGTTGGAAGCACGCCCCGCATTCGGAAAGCGTGCTCATCGAGGATCCTGCCGATGCGTGACATACTGATCATTCAAACCGCGTTTGCCGGCGATCTCATCCTGACAACGCCGCTGGTCACGGAAACTGCGCGCTGTTTCCCGGATGCCGGGATCGATGTGCTCTGTATCCCCACGACAGCATCGCTGATGGATGGCCTCCCCGCAGTGCGCCGCACCATCATGTATGACAAGAGAGGAAGGGATCCCGGTCTGCCGGCACTGATGCGCACGCTGCGCAACGGGCACTACGATCTGTGTCTGTCACCGCATCGCTCTCTGCGCAGTGCCATCCTTGCGCGGTCGACGCGCGCTCCCGTTCGCGTGGCATTCGACCGTGCGACGGGCTCAGCCCTGTACACACATCGTGTTCCGTACGATCCCGCGGCGCATGAAGTCGTGCGCAATCTGCGCCTGCTCGAAGCCGTGGGCTTTGAGCCGGAATATGAGGCCACTCCGTCACTGCATCCGGCGGAACAGGACTATGCTGCGGCAGTGGACGTGCTCGGGGAACGAGGCGGTCGGCAGTATCTCTGTATTGCGCCGGGATCGGTGTGGGCAACAAAGCGCTGGACGGAGGAGGGCTTTGCCGAGACCGCAAAAGTGCTCGCTGACCGCTGGGATATCGTTTTCGTTGGCGGACCGGAAGACAGCGAACGCTGCGCGCGCATTGCCGCGATCGCCGGTGTGCCCGCGGTCAACACCGCGGGGAAACTGTCCCTGACCGCTTCCGCCGCGTTGATCGGTGGCGCTTCCCTGCTGATCAGCAATGACAGCGCACCGGTGCATATGGCTTCCGCGATGGGGACACCTGTTGTCGAGATCTTCGGCGCCACCGTGCCGGAATTCGGATTCACTCCCTATGGCATTCCGTATCGTATTGTTCAGCGCGAAGGGCTCAGCTGCAAGCCCTGTGCCATACACGGCGGGAATGCCTGTCCCATACAAACCTTCGAGTGCATGCGCGACCTGTCTCCCACCGCGGTCATCACGGCAGCTCGCGAGCTCCTTCCCGCATGAAAAAAAGCAGCGCATGCCGCGCTGCCTTCCAGTGGGGATATATTCATACGGCGATATCAAACTGCCGCCATGAGGGATGTTACGCGGTGTCGTTTCCGCTCGATTTTTTCGCAGACGTTGTGTCGGATGCCGTTGCTGACGGAGAGGATCCGGTGCCGTTCGCGGGTGTGTCCTTGGTTTTCGCATGTGTCCCGTTCCCGTTCTCTGCTGCGGGAACAGAAGATTTTTTATAGTCGGTCAGGTAGTACCCGGATCCCTTGAACACAAGTCCGGCTCCTGCACCAATCAGGCGCTGCAATGTTTCCTGCTCGCATTTCGGACAGGTTGTAAGCACCGGATCAGTCATCGACTGAAATGCTTCAAAGCGATGTCCGCATTCCTTGCAGGCGTAATCATATGTGGGCATGGACTGAACCTCGGATGAAAGACAAGTATCGAAAAAAAGAAAAACAGTGAAATTGTAAGATGCGTTTACGCGTGTCCCGGTTTCGTTTCACCGAAGTGCCGGACAAGTGCTTCACGGACATTTTCAGGAACGAAATCCGAGACATCGGTGCGGTGCCGTGCGAGTTCGCGGACGATCGAAGAGTTCAGGTATGTGAAGCGCTCATGCGGCATCAGAAACACCGTCGCGATATTCTGCGCGAGTTTGCGATTCATCAGCGCCATCTGAAACTCGTACTCGAAATCCGAGACCGCCCGCAGACCGCGGACCAGAGCAATGGCGTTTCGGCGATCCGCGTAATCCACGATCAGACCTTCGAATGTGTCGACTTCGATATTCGACAGGTGGCTGATGGCGCCACGGATGAGTTCAACACGTGTCTCCGTGTCGAAGAGCGGCTGCTTCGATGAATTCCGCGCTACGGTCACGATGACACTGTCAAAAATATCGATTGCGCGCTCGAGGACATCGATATGCCCATACGTAATGGGATCAAATGACCCGGGGTATACCGCGATTCTCATGAGGGATTTTCTCCGGCTTGAAATCGAAAAATGGAAACCGCTGTTGTGCCGTAGATGCGACGGTCGCGTGAGACGAGGTGTTCCGTCTCCGGCAACTGCGTGTGTGCCGCATGCTCCACGGTCAGGATACCATCCGGCTTTACAAGGCGTGCACAGCCTGAAAGCAGCGTCTCGTAATTCTCATAATCATAGGGAGGATCCGCGCAGACGAGGTCATATGCTGAAGATGCGCTCGACCAGAACTGCTCTGCACGCATGGATCGCACCTGTGTTCGATCCGCCACTCCAAGACGGCTGATATTTTGCTGCAGCACCGAGCAGTGTTCGCGGTTCTGCTCCACGAATACCGCGGAAGCCGCACCTCTGCTGAGAGCCTCGAGACCGAGGTTCCCGCTGCCGGCAAACAGGTCGCAGACATGGCACTGATCCCACACGATCATGCTGTTCAGAATATTGAACAGTGCTTCTTTCACACGGTCGGTCGTTGGGCGGAACGATGCCCGACGGGGCACATGCAGTGTGCGTCCCTTCATGTCTCCGGCAATGATTCTCATGGCAGCCCAAGCATCGCCGCGGCGGCGGCTGTCTCGAACATCCGTTCATTGTTGTGCGTGAATGACTCCTGCACCGCATCGGGGATGATGGTGTCTGCGAGTGGCACCGTGCGGATGGTCGGAGTCTGAAGGATTTCTTCGACGGCATCCACCGTGTGATGTTCCGCGGCTTCGCCGAACAGGAACACCTGGTTCAGTGTGCTGCCTCCCGTGCGGACGGGGAGACTTTCCAGCAGACGCACCGCCTGTGCGGGATAATGCTGCCGGTAGCTGATTGACGTCATGCGACAACCGTGGTAATCCGCTCCGGAATACTGGCCGGCGGAGCAATGGGCGGTATGCAGCCCGATGACCGCGTAATTTCTTTCTGTCTCGTGAGGGTAGAGCCGGCGGACAGCATGTTCCATGACAAACTGATCGATATCGATGGAAAGCAGTTCGAGTGTCAGATGCTCGCATGTCGATGTCAGGAAGCGGACGAGCGGATCCGGGAGGGCGACCAGCAGCACCTGCACGGCGTTCTGAAGCGGTGCGAGATCGTGTGACAGAATATGAAGCGGAAGATCCTCCGGAAAAGCGCCAAGCGTGCGGCATTCCCATTCGTACTGTTCGCGCCGTGCGTCAGCGGTCAGTGCCCTGTCGACCGGTACCGTGCATACGACCGGCAGCAACGCCGGAAGAACGATCGAAAGACTTCCGGCGTAAACGGTATGACGATGGTAGACCGCGGCCAGGTCTGCGATGAAACTGCGGGCGAGATCGCGATCGAACGGCAGGTCGTACAGGAGCGGGGAAGCGTAGTCGTGCTGTGTCTCCAACACATCAGCACGCAGGATCGTCATCTGACGATCCTGCTGCTGGATTTCGACAAAACGAAATGAACGTTCTGCGATCTCGAGGCCGATATGATGGGAGACGCTCATCAGCTGCCGCCTGCGGCAGCGGTGCCGCTATTGCTCCCAGGATGCCTTGTTGTGTTCATCCGGATCGGAGAGGGAACTGATGTAGCCGAAGCCGTCCGGATCCTCAATGCGGTAACGCGGAACGGCAGAAGTGTCATCCACCGCGATATCATACGGTGTGAGCGATTTCGGTGCATGTCGCACGGAGTCGATGGAGAAATCAGTCAGATACAGCTGCGACTCCGTGAAGAGACTGTCGAAGCGGTCCTGCGGCATACTGTCGCGGAGGACGGTAAAGAGCGAATCGACGTTCGGGGTGTACGTGCGCTTGTAGTTGAAATATTCCACCTGGGCTGTGCGCAGGGCCGACATGCGCGCGCGGGATTCCCACTTCATGTCTTCTTCCCAGGCGAGCCGCTGCCCCGGATCGTTGATTACTCTGAAGAGAACATAGGTCAGCCCGAGGATCACGACAATAAGGATGATGTCAACAATTCCAATCGGCTGTTTGTGTGCCATGAATGCCTCCGAAAGATAGTATGCAGGACAGCCTGCGTTTTATTCGACGGTAATGAATTGACGGATGCGCTGCAGTTTTTTCTCGCCGATGGATTTGACCTTTACCAGGTCTTCGACGGTTTGGAACGGTCCGTACGTCTGACGATAGTCCAGAATCCTTTCAGCCGTGACCGGCCCGATACCGGGAAGCGACATCAGCTGCGCTGCTGATGCGGTGTTCAGATTCACCATTTCGCCACGGGAGTCCCCGGCAGGGCTTGCGGGACGCGGTTCTGATTCCGAAGCGTCGCGCGCTTCCGTCAGTGCTTGCCGGGACCGCTGCGCAAAAATGGAATCCGATGCGCGATAGGACGCGCGTATATCCACGGCACCCCGGGCATCAGCCGGGCGCCATTCTGATATCAGGCTTCCCACCGAAATAACAGCGACCAGGAACAGCAGAACGAGTGTTTCGTTGCGCGTGAATCCAAGACGGTGCGCTGTAGCAAGGATGCGTTTCCACATTGAGGATACTGCCTCAGTTCACATCAGATGCAAAATAGGAAAGGCCTGCGAGTTATAAAAGTGATACAGACCGCGCCCGTCAGGAGAAAGAGTCGAAGATACGGCTGAAAAAGCTTTTCTTTTCCTCCTTGTCTTTCGGGCGAAAACCACCCATCTCGTTCATATTCGCGAGAAGCGCGCGCTCCTCGGAGGAAAGCTTGCGCGGCACATACACATGGACTCGCACCAGCTGATCTCCGCGACCGCTGCTGTTGAGATGGGGAATGCCCTTGTCGCGCATGCGTAGGATCTGTCCGGCGGGGGTGCCGGCGTCGATACGCAGTTTCGCGCGTCCGCCAAGCGTGGGGACTTCCACCTCGGTTCCGAGCGCCGCATCGGCAAAGCTGATGACCAGATTGTACAGAACGTCGTCGTCCTGCCGCTCGAATTCGTCATGCTCCTTTTCGCGGATGTAGACAGCGAGATCTCCCGCCGGCCCGCCCTTGCGCCCCGCATTCCCCTGGCCGCGAAGCGGGATATAGTTGCCGTCGCTGACACCGGGAGGCACCTTTACCTTGATCGTTTTTTCGCCGGGGAGGCGTCCGTCACCGTGACAGTCAGGGCAGGGTTCCTTGACCACACGTCCCTCGCCTCCGCAGTTGGAGCAGGGCACGATATTGACGAACTGGCCAAACAGTGAACGCGATACCTGCTGCAGTTCACCGCTGCCGTGGCAGACGGGGCATTCCTCGAGGGAAGTGCCTTCCTTCGCCCCTGTCCCGGAACAGCGTTCGCATTCGGACTGGCGTTTGACTTTCAGGGTTTTCTCGACGCCGGTGGCGATTTCCTCGAGGGTGAGCGGCAGCTGGATTTTCAGATCGGAGCCGGGAACGCCCTGGCGCCGGCCACGGGAACGCGAACGCCCGCCGCCGCCGAAGACTTCTTCAAAAATACTCCCGCCGAAACCACCGCCGAAGATATCGCTGAAATGGCTGAAAATATCATTGATGTCGGTAAAGCCCGGTCCGCCGGCCTGGCCGCGCAGTCCGTCATGGCCAAAGCGGTCATATCGCTGGCGCTTTTCGTCGTTGCTGAGCACCTCGTAAGCCTCGGCGGCTTCCTTGAATTTTTCTTCCGCGTCCTTGTCTCCGGGATTGCGGTCGGGGTGGTACTTCAGCGCGAGTTTTCGGTATGCTGACTTGATTGTCGTCCCGTCTGCGGAACGTTCGACGCCGAGGACCTCATAATAATCTTTTTTCATGAGCCGTTCCCTGTTCCCTCTCCATCGGAATCCCGCGCGACCGTGACCTTTGCGTGGCGAATCACCTTGTCGTGCAGCTTGTATCCCTTTTCGACTTCGTCGATGACGATGCCCGGTTCGTGCGCATCGCTCGGCACCTGCATCAGTGCGTCATGATATTCGACGTCGAAAGGCTTCCCGACGACTTCAAGGGGCTCAAGGCCGCGGTTCTCGAGCGCGCGCAGAAGTTTTCCGTAGATGATTTCGACGCCCTTGTAGAAGGAGTCGAAATCCGGATGTTCCTTCCCGTACGCGAGGGATCGCTCGAAATCGTCAATGACGGGGAGCAGATCGAGGATAATGTTTTCCGCGCCGAATTTCAGCAGGGTATCCTTTTCCTCGCGCGTCCGGCGACGGAAATTCTCAAATTCCGCAATTTTGCGGAGCAGCTGATCCTTGAGCTGGGCCACTTCAACGCGAAGAGCCTCGGTTTCACTCAGCTCCCCGGCATCCGCATCTTCCGCGGCGGCCTCGGGCTGCGGGCGTTCCTGCTCTTCCATGCTGGGGTCCTTGTCAGACATGCATTCTCCTGTTCTATGCTGTTGTATCCGAATTCATTTCGCTCACTGCGAGATGAGCTTTGAAAGATAATCGACAATGGCGATCATGCGCGGATAATTCATCCGCTTGGGACCGACGATGCTGACAGTACCGTTCAGCTGTCCGACGCGATACGGGGCCGCGATGATGCTGTAATCGCTGAGCTTTTCATCCTGGATTTCGTCACCGATGCGTATGGTCACCGCCTGTCCGCCGCTGAGCGAATCCAGCACATGCACGATGACCTGCTGATTCTCGATAAGATCGATGATGTTGCGCAGGCGCTCGGGATCGCCGAACTCCGGCTGCCGCGTCATGGCGTTGATCCCGTCGATGCACAGCGCATCGGGATCGAGCCGCTCCGAAAACACACGGTCGCTGGACTCGATGAACAGGCGGATGATCCCATCCTCGATATGCCCAGCATCACGGATGCGGTCGGCGAAGGTCTCCCGAATTTCCTGCAGCGTCAGTCCGGCCAGCTGTTCGTTGAGAAGGGAGGAAATACTCTCCAGATCCTCCCGACGCACGATAGTATTTCTGAGGTGCAGGATGATGGAGCGCACAATTCCCGACCGGATCGAGAGGATCACCATGATTTTGTCGCTGGCGACCTGCACGAGTTCGAGTCGTTGCAGCACGCCTTTTTCGAGAGAAGGCGCCGAGACGATGGCGAGCTGATGCGTAATCTGGCTCAGGATATGTGAACTATTGCGGATCAGCTCCTGCAGGGCCGCGTTGAGCGACGCCTCGAAACGCTGCTCGATCAGACGGCGCTCATTCTCCGGCAGGGAAATCTGTTCCATGATGGAGTCCACGTAATACCGGTAGCCGAGATCCGTCGGCACTCGTCCCGCCGACGTGTGCGGATGACCGATCAGGCCCCGTTCCTCGAGATCCGCCATGACATTGCGAATGGATGCGGGACTCAGCTTCAGCTCCATGCTTTTCGAAAGCGTTCGCGAACCGACGGGAGAAGCCGTCAGCACATGTTGCTGAATGATGGAAAGCAGGACCTGTTGTTCCCGCTCGCTCAGATCGTGTATGTCAGAGTTTGGAATATCCATGGACATTTTCGCATGTATGTGATGCCGCGCAGCACAGCACGGTGCATTCACACTTGCATCGAAACGAAAATACAACCTCCCCGCATGGAAATCAAGGTAGCACTCAATGACCCGGAGTGCTAAACCATTGATGTAATTTCAGTTACGGGAGAAAGAAAAATCCCGTCCCCGTTCGTGCGGCGGGGACGGGATGACGGACGATGGGGAAGGGGGTTTTATTCCGCCCGGAATTCCAGTGTGTGTTCCACCATATCGTCGACGAGGATGTCCACCGAGTAGCGGCCGGGAGCAAGCCCGTCCGGGAGATTGAGCTGGAAACCGATCCAGCCTTTCTCGTCGAACGGCAGTTCATACGTATCGATTTCGGTACGGTCTCCCGTGGCGTCGTGCACATACCACTTCGCCGCGAACACAGTGCCGGCGTCCTGTCCGGCGACATAAATCGGCGCATAGACCGTGGTCGTCCCGGCGTCGAATACCCATGTCGGCTCGGTCGGGAAAGAGGACTCGGAGATCGCGCGCGCAACGACGGCCTCCCGAACAGGGCTGTCTGGATACATCGGTTCAATGGTGAAGGGGACCGTCTGGGCGAACGTGCTGCCGATGGAGAGATCCACGGCGTATTCACCGTAAGGCAGCATACTGTTCGACAGGGTGAGCGTAAAGTCGATCCAGCCATCGCCATCCATCGTGATTTTGCTGGAATCGAGGATGACTTTCCCCTCCTCCGTTTTCTGGTACCACACCGCCTTGACGGGCGTATCCGCCGGCGTGTTCGCCATGAGAACCGAGCAATGCAGAAGGGGTTCCGAACCGTGAAAGGTTGACGTTTCCTCGAGCGGCTCAGACTTGTCATTCACGCTGCGCGCCATGACGGCGCGTTCGATGTTCGCGGTGGAAAATTCGCAGGCCTGCAGCGCCAGCAGCAGTACGGGAAGCAGGATGGCGGCGTTGCGGGAAAGAAGCGGCAGCAGCGATTTCATATGCGTAACCTCCGGGGTGGATGGAATATGCGCGTTGCGGCAGGCGATAGATCAGAGTGATCAGAACATTTCGCGCGCCCGTGCGTCTTCAATAAGGTAATCGCGCAGGATGCGCAGTCCCTCGCGGTGACCGGGAAATACAAGCTGCTTCCACGCCTCGTCGAAAGGCAGCCATGCGTGGTCGTCATGCTCGTCCGAGAGACGGATCGCGGCCTCGCCGGTGACTTCCGCCGCAAATACGGGGACATGATGAATGGAGTCATCCGGGGCAAAGTAAAAAGAGGCGACGTAAGGCACAACCACGAGCGACGGACATTCGATGCCCGTTTCCTCGAGTATTTCGCGTCGCGCACAGTCGACGGCGGTCTCCTCGCCTTCGATGCGTCCGGTGATCATCTGCCACATTCCGGGATACAGGATTTCATCCTTTGCCCTGCGGAGAAGCAGGTACTCAATATCCCCATCCCGCGAATGCCGAAAAAGATAGGCCTGAATAAATGTGCATTTGAATTTCATATGGCAGAAAATTGAATGAAGAATGCCAAAATGGCAGTCATTCTGGCAGGCATGAATGCCAATGTTGCAGGAATCGGAGTTTTCGGGATCGAACCGGTGCGTGGCATGGTTCTTGTAAAAGTACATTACCCGGACTGCAAGTTCAAATGAATGATCGGGCAGTGCAGAAGCAGACTCGTCAGCGGGGGCGAGGAAACACTCGGAATACGGAACAAGAGAGGAAATCATGCAGGAAAACGATCAGGCACAGCAGGGTTCGCAGATGACACGGGAGACCGGGCAGGTGAACGTCCCCATTCTGCCTCTGCGCAATATTGTTTTTTTTCCCGGCCAGATCATGCCGCTTTTCGTCGGACGTCCGAGTTCAGTGCGCCTGATCGAGGAAGCACATCAGGCCCAGCGTCCGGTGCTCGTACTCACGCAGCGAGACTCGTCAGTCGATTCTCCGCACACCGCGGATCTCTATACAAAGGGAACTGTCGTACGCGTTGTAAAGATCTACACGATGCCCGATGGCTCGAAGAGTGTTGTCGTGCAGGGGCAGTACCGTGCGGAATTCATGCGCATGACAGACGAGGAGCCCTATCTGACCGGTGATATCCAGCCGCTCGAGGAGGAGATACCGTCTATCGAGGATGTCGAGGTCTCCGCGCTGGTGTCGAACATCCGCCAGCAGCTCAAGAAGCTCGAGCAGCTTCTTCCGGACTCCAATCCCGAACAGCTGAATCTCATCATGAATACGCAGGAAGCCGAAACCTTCGCCTTCCTGGTTGCGGCGATGCTCAATCTGCCCGTTCCCGAGAAGCAGGAGCTGCTCGAGACGATGGACATGAAGGAGTTTCTCAACAAACTCGTCGTGGCACTCAGTAAAATCATCCAGCGACAGGAGCTCAGCCAGAAAATCCAGGCCGAGGTCCAGGATTCCATCAACAAGGCCCAGCGGGAATATTTCCTGCGCGAGCAGCTGCGCGCGATCAAGAAGGAACTCGGCGAGGAAAAGGACCAGCTGGAGGTCGATGAACTGAAGAAGAAGCTCGAAGACATCGACATGCCCGAGGAGGTGCGCGAGGTTGCCGAGAAGGAACTCAACCGTCTCAGCGTGATGAGTCCGGCAGCGGCCGAATACGGTGTGACACGAAATTACCTCGACTGGCTGCTGGAGATGCCCTGGAAGGTCTCCACAGAAGACAATCTTGAGATCAGCGCGGTAAAGAAACAGCTGGATACCGATCATTACGGTTTGGAAAATGTCAAGAACCGCATTCTTGAATTCCTGGCGGTGCGCAAGCTCAAAAATGATATGCGCGGACCGATTCTCTGTTTCGTCGGTCCTCCGGGCGTGGGGAAGACTTCCCTCGGGCGGTCCATTGCAGAGGCGATGGGACGCAAGTACGTGCGCTTTTCCCTCGGTGGTGTGCGTGACGAGGCCGAGATTCGCGGGCATCGGCGCACCTACATCGGCGCCCTCCCGGGACGCGTGATCCAGAGCATCAAGAAGGCGGGAAGCAACAATCCCGTGATGGTGCTCGATGAAATCGACAAGGTCGGTATGGATTTCCGCGGTGACCCGACTTCGGCGCTGCTCGAAGTGCTGGATCCCGAGCAGAACGTTCATTTCAGCGATCACTATCTCGAAGTGCCGTTTGACCTGTCGAACGTCCTCTTCATCGCGACTGCCAATACGCTTGATACGATTCAGCCGGCGCTGCGCGATCGCATGGAGATCATCGAAATTCCCAGTTACATCCTCGACGAGAAAGTACACATCGCGCGGCAGCATCTGCTGCCCAAGCAGCGTGAAGAACACGGCATGAGCGGTAAACAGCTCGTCATGAGTGACGACGTGATCAGCGACATCATTGACCGGTACACGCGGGAGAGCGGTGTGCGAAACCTCGAACGCAAACTCGCTGACGTCTGCCGCGGCGCGGCCCTTCGCATCGCCGAAGGCAGGGCGAAGCGTGTGACGGTGAAAAAGGAGGATCTCCCCGACTACATCTCGTCACGGAAATATTATCCCGAGGTGGCCGAGCGCATCACTTCGCCGGGAATTGCGACGGGACTCGCCTGGACGCCGGTGGGAGGCGATATCCTCTTCATCGAGGCGACAAAAATGAAGGGGAAAGGCCGCCTGACGATCACCGGGCAGGTGCGCGACGTGATGAAGGAGAGTGTGCAGGCGGCGATGAGTTATATCTCAGCGAACGCGAAGGAACTGGGTGTCCCGGAGAATTTCCGCGATACGCTGGATATTCATGTTCACGTCCCGGCCGGGGCGGTGCCGAAAGATGGTCCATCGGCCGGTGTGACCATGCTCACATCCCTGACCTCGCTGCTGACCGGCCGCGTCGTGCGCAACGACCTTGGCATGACGGGCGAAATCACGCTGCGCGGGCAGGTGCTTCCCATCGGCGGCATCAAGGAAAAAGTGCTGGCCGCGCATCGGGCAGGACTCAAGGCTGTCATGATGCCGAAACGAAACGAGGATGACCTCAAAGAGATACCCGAAAGCGTACGAAAGGAGATAACCTTCCACCTGGTAGAGCGTATGGACGAGGTCCTGGAGATTGCACTCCCGAAAAAGGGGCGAAAAAGCGAATCCACAAAGAAATCCGTTGAAACCCGCGAAGAAAATTCGTAAATTCAAGGGATAATGGAAGACTGTTCAAATCTACGGTGAAGAATGAAAGCAACAGATAAAACCGCACCCAAGCCCGTCAAGGTAAAGCAGCCCGGTAAGGTGATCGGCATGGTGATCACCGAATGTCCGATGTGCAAGAACACCATCAGTTTCGACATTCAGACGGCGAAGTACTGTCCGTACTGCAATGCCGAAGTCAGCGTTGACCTTGACAAGGTGGAGGTGTTTGTCCGCGCCGCGCGGAATCCCAACCAGAAGGGCGGTCACAAGCGCGTCGCCTGACCATTCTTCCTTACTAATTTACACTGGCGCCCCGTCCCGCTTCGCGGGATGGGGCGTTTCTGTTTTGTCCCCCCGCTCGCATTGTTTCTTCCTGCCCCGTTGCCTATTTTTTCGTTTTACCGCACCCTGTTTTGTCACCATCTGCCGAATATCATGGCCAAAACACGATCCTCAGCCAAGAAGTCATCCCGCCGATCCGCCCCGCAGGGGCCGTCATTGTCGCAGCCGGCATTTCTCGAGAAGCACCGGCATGGCATTTTCATCGGTCTTATCGCGCTGCTGCTCGTGGTCTTTTTCCACGAAGCATTTTTCGAAGGGCATGTCTTCGCCGTTCCCGACAACATCGCATCCATCGTCCAGGAGGAAGGATACCTGAAGGAAGCCGATGAAGCCGGAGTGAACGCATTCTGGAATCCCTACGTATTCTCCGGCATGCCGACCTGGGGATCATCGCTTCCGGGACACGGTCTGTACCTGCACACGTTTCTCGATCCGCTCAAACCGATGATCATCATGCAGGTGTACGGCTGGGTGCAGGCCATCGCCAATATTCTGCCCCTGCCTCAGATGTTCTGGGACATATTCAATTTCTTCCTGCTCGGCGTGTTTACCTATCTGCTGGGCATACGAAAGAAATTCGAGCCCTGGGTGGCCTTTCTGGTGGCGGTCTCGGTGGTGTTTTCGCTCTACAGTCTGAACTGGATCATGGCCGGGCATAACACAAAGATCACGGTATTCGCCTGGCTGCCCGCGATTCTGCTCATGGTGGATCTGCTGTTCGAGAAGCGGAATCTGCTGCGCGTTGCGCTGCTCATCGTGGCCCTGCACTTCACGTTCAATTCCGGCCACGTGCAGATGGTTGTCTACAGCCTCATGGCCGTGGCGTTCTACATGCTCTATAAATGGTACGCCGGAGCGAAATTCAAGGAGGTTGCACTTGTGTCGGTGCTTGTCGTCGGCGCAGCGGCTTTCGCCTTCCTGATGCTTTCCGGACCGTATTTCGCGACCTGGGAGTACAAGGATTTCTCCATCCGCGGCGCGGGCTCCGGCGGTTCCGGGCATGCGGCACCGGGTGGCGGACTCGACTACGACTACGCGACGAACTGGTCGTTTTCTCCCATCGAGATCATCACGTTTTTCGTGCCGTCCTTCATCGGCTTCGGCAGTCCGACCTACTTCGGCAGCATGATGTTCACCGAGTCGCCGATTTACCTGGGTGTCGTTGTCAGCTTTTTCGCGCTGCTCGGCATCCTGCTGCGTCCGAAAGACAAGTTCGTGCATCTCTGGGTTGCGCTCGGCGTGTTCGCGCTGCTGGTGTCCTTCGGCCGAAATTTCAGTCCCGTGTACGATCTGCTCTACTATAACCTGCCCTTCTTCAACAATTTCCGCATCCCCTCGATGATACTCTTCCTGATGGCGCTCTGCATGGGCATGCTGGCGGGCGTGGGGCTGACATCCATCGTGAAGATGGTCCGTGATCGGAAGCGGGGCGGAGAAGGGGAGGCGCAGGTCAAGCGATTGACGAAAGTCATCTGGGTACCCGTGGCTGTGGCCGGCGCGTTCGTGCTGCTGCTGCTCGTCTCCGAAAGTGGATTCAAGAGCACCGTTGCCGACATGATGCAGGAGAATCAGCCGCAGAGCTACAGCGCCATGCAGCAGGTGGAGCAGGCCGCGCAGATGGGCAGGCTCGGCGAGGTCCCCGAGCAGTGGCAGCGTGTTACGCGTGATGCCATCTACGACATGGCGCTCAACGACGCCTTCCTCGCACTGTTTTTCATGCTGCTGGCGGGCGGTGCGCTGTGGGCGTTTGTGCGCGGAAAAATGGCGCTCACTGCCCTGCAGGTCTCACTGCTGCTGCTGATCGTCATCGACTGGTGGATCGTCGATTACCAGCCCATGCACATGATGCCGATGCAGCAGCAGGAACAGTCGCTTGCTGCCACCGACGTGGTTGAATTCCTGCAGAAGGACACCACGACGTTCCGCATCCTTCCCGCCTGGCAGCATTCCGACAACAACTGGTATGCCGCATTCGGCATCCAGAGTGTCGCGGGCTATCATCCCGCGAAGCTGAAATATTACGATGACATCCGCAACACCCTGTATAATCAGTTCAGTTTCCAGAGCGGGGAGCATGTCGATGCCGTGAACTGGGAAGTGCTGAGCATGCTGGATACGAAATACCTCGTAGTCAAGCTCGACTGGAAAATCCAGTCGTCCTTCCTCGAGCCGGTGTTTTTCGGACAGCAGGAGGCGGTGTATCGCAACAATGCCGTGTTCCCGCGCGCGTTTTTCGTCGGAGACTCAAAGGTGATTCCCGACGATGAAACGATGTTCAACACCATCACTTCCGTGCCGGATTACGAACCGCTGCGCTACGCGTACCTGAGCGAGGAACCGCCCGTGCAGCTGCAGCCGGTGTCTGACAGCGTGCTCGCGGATGCGAAGGCCGAACTCGTGCATTTCGGGATCAACAGTTTTGCCTATGACGTCGAGACCCCCGAGGATGCGATTCTCAAGATCAGCGAGGTCTGGTATCCCAGCGGCTGGACGGCGACGCTCGACGGGGAGCCCGTCGATATTCTGCGCAGCGATTACACGCTGCGCGCCGTGATCATTCCCGCGGGCGCGCACCGGCTTGAAATGCACTATGAACCCCGCTCCTACGAAGCGGGACTGATCGTCACCACCGTGACCAATTACCTGCTCGCCCTGGTGCTGCTTGCGTACCTGGTGATGTACATTCGCCGGCGGATGCAGTCGGGCAAGGGCGCGGCGGTCTCTGAGCAAAGCGGAGAGTAGCTGCACACGTGAACGTCGTCATTTCCGTCGGCGGGCGCTTCCACGCGATTGAGCTCGCTGAACAACTCGACCGGCGCGGGTACCTCGAGCGCATCATCACGACCAAGAGCTGGTATGTGCGCAAGCGCTTTTCCTCCCGTCGCTGGCGGGCGATTCCGGCGCCGGAGTATCTCGGCGAACTGGTGCGACGCGTTCCGTTCCTGCGCCGCGCAGGGTACTACTCATGGCTGAAAGACAACCTCTTCGACGCACTCGCGCGACGGTACATCCCGCCCTGTGACATTTTCCATGTCTGGGGGAATTACGCCCTCGCGTCCATCCCCCATGCCCGCCGGCACGGCGCCCGCGTCGTGCTCGAACGCGGATCCACCCACCCCCATTTCCAGGACGCCATTCTCCGCGAGGAGTTCGCCCGCTACGGTATCGAGCTCGAGCGGGCGCATCCCCAGATCCTGGAGAAGGGACTGCGGGAAATCGAGCTTGCCGACCGTGTCATCATTCCCTCCGAGTTCGTCCATCGCAGCTTCATCGCCAACGGGGTGCCGGAGGAAAAACTGGAGGTCATTCCGTACGGGTTCAATCCCGACAACTTCCACCGGGGCGAAAAAACGGACGACGTGTTCCGGGTGCTTTTTGTCGGGAACATCGGGATACAGAAGGGCGTCCATTATCTGCTCGACGCCTGGGAGCGCCTTGCGCTGCCGAATGCCGAGCTGGTATTCATCGGCAAGGTGGAGGACGGCATGCGTCCGCTGCTTGAAAAACACGCAGCACACATCACGCTGCACGGACATGTGAAACATGAACAGCTGCATCGTGAGTATGCGCGCGCCTCGGTGCTCGCGCTGCCGTCGCTGCAGGAGGGATCTGCACTGGTAACGTACGAGGCCATGGCCTGCGCTCTGCCTCTGCTTGTCTCCGAGAACACGGGCAGCGTCGCACGCGACGGCGAGCACGGGTTCGTCATCCCCATCCGCAGTGCCGATGCGATCGCGGAGAGACTGCAGTGGTTTCATGATCATCCTGAAGAGGCCGCGCAGATGGGACGCGCCGGGGAGGAATACATTCAGGAGTTTACATGGGACCGATACGCACGCAGGGTCATTGACGTGTACAGGGAACTGCTGGAACGCGACGCGGCCGCGCCCGACGGGGAGGAGAAATGAGCCTCGCCCGTAAAGCCATCGTGAGCACGCTGTGGACCAGCGGTCTCAATTACATTGCGATGGGCGTCGGCTTCGTATTCGGTATCGTGCGCGACCGCATACTCATGCCCGACGAGAACGGCATTTACATGTTCGGTCTCGCGGTTGTGGATCTGCTGTTCATCCTTGCCGCCGTTTCCTTCAATATTTCCGTGATCCAGTCTGACGAGGAGCGCGAGGACCTGTATTCAACGGCCTTCGTGCTCACCATCATCCTGAGCATCCTCATGCTGCTGGCCGCGCTGCTGGTGGCGTGGATCCTGCAGCTGCGGGATACAACGGAGATCAAGATCCAGGCCTTTCTTGTGCTGGCCCTGTTCAGCACGCTGAACCTGTTTACCATCCTGTTTTCTTCCTACCTCGAGAAGCAGCTGGAGTACAAGAAGATCGCGCGCATCAATCTCGTGGCGGTCCTGGCCTTTCCGGTCGTTTCGTACGTGCTGGTTGCAAACGGACTCGGCGCATGGGGGATGGTGCTGGGATACTGTTCGACATTCGTGGTCTCATTCGTGGGCATGACGCTGGTCAGCCGGTATCCTGTGGGATTGAAACTCAATCCCGTGACCGCAAAGTGGTTCCTCTCCATGGGGTGGAAGCTTATTTTCTCCCGGGGCATGGAGGTGATTTTCGTGCGCTACGGCACACTTGTGACAGAGCATCTGCTCGGCACACGGCTGCAGGGCAGCTACGGCCGGGCGCTGAAGTACTGGGAAATGGCGCCGCAAACGGTCGCGCCGGCGGTGGTGACCGTGGCATTGCCGACATATGCCAAAGTGCAGAAAGACCCCGTGCGGCTGTCGCGTGCATTCAGCCTGGTGCTCTACTTTCTTGTCCGTGCGCTCATGCCTTTCGTCCTCGTCTTCGGGGTGCTTGCGGAATCGTTCATTCGCATCATCGGCGAGCAGTGGCTCGAGGCCGTCCCTGTCCTGCGCATCCTTGCGGCGGGCGCTCTGCTGTCACCGATGTTCGAGAACATGAAGCAGCTGCTGTACGCGCGCGGGAAGCCCGAGGCCATCGTGCGCGTGCGCATCGCCCAGCTGGTCGTGTTCATCCCCGCCATGTACGGCTTCGTGCTCTGGATGGGCATCAGCGGCGCGGCGCTCGCCATCGTGCTGAACTACTTCCTCGGCGTCCTGGGCGCACTGTTCATCGTTCGGCGGGAGGTCTCGGTGCGATGGATGCACGTGTTCGTCCTGCCCGTGCTCTTCGCCGCTGTCGCGACCGGTGTGTTCCTTCTCCTGCCTCCGGGCATGCTCGGGATGGGACCGATCGTGCAGTTCCTTTTGGAAGCGCTGTATCTCCTTGGTATTTTTGCCTTGCTTGAGCTGGTCACGGAGCGACGGCAGCTCATCGAGCATGCAACGTACATTCGGTCCGTCATGAAGGGCGGCGATCACCCCGAGGCGCAATGAAGCTTCTTCTTGTCTGCGAATACTGGTACGGAACGGGAGGATGGTCCTACCGCGGCTATCTCGAACAGCTCGGCTGCGAAGTCGAAGTCTTCGATTTCCGCAAGCCGTTTTTCACCGCGGGAGCGGGACTCCCCGTCGTGTCCGCAGCGACGCGGCGCATCAATCGCCGCAGGATGAATGCGGCCTTCGTGCAGGCGGTCGCGGATTTTCGTCCCGACGTGGTCTTCTTCCTCAAGGGCGAAACGATCTACGAATCCGCCATCCGCGAGGTGAAGGAGAAGTATGGTCCCGTGCTGCTGCAGTGGTATCCCGACGGTCCCTTCAATATTGAAAACCGCAATGCTACGCGGGACAGCATCGCGAGCATCCCGCTGTTCGACATCTACTACATCTACGCGAAATCGCTGATCGCGCCGCTGCGTGAGTCGGGGGCGCAGCGGGTGGAATACCTGCCATTCTGCTACGATCCCGCCATGCTGCAGCTCCCGGAGCAGGTCTCGGATGAAGACCGCGCGAAATATGCCACCGACGTCGTATTCGCCGGCACCTGGGAGCCGATGCGCGAGTGGTGGCTGGAGAGGATCACCGAGTTCGATCTCTCGGTCTGGGGCAACATGTGGGAGCGCGTTCCCGAGACCAAGCCGCTTCGCGCGCACTGGAAGGGCAACGCGGTGTACGGTGAAGAGATTTCCAAGCTGTTCGCCGTGTCGAAAATTCACCTGAATTTCCTGCGGGAACAGAACAGGGACTCCCACAACGTGCGTACGCTTGAAATTCCGGGGTTCGGAGGTTTTCTCCTCACGCAGCGTTCGCGTGAGCAGTCGGAAGACCTTTATATTGAAGGAAAAGAAATCGCCTGCTTTGATTCGGTGGATGAGCTGAAGGAAAAAATCCGCTACTATATCGACCATGAAGACGAACGCCTGGCCATCGCCCGCGCGGGACACGAACGCGCGACCGCCGAGCACCAGGCCATACACAGACTGCGCCGCGTGGTCGATGACGCGCGCGCGCTGCTCGGAACCTGACCATGAATATTCTGCTTCTTACGTCTGATTTTCTTCCCAATGTCGGCGGCATGGCCACACACGCGCTGGAACTGGCCCGCGCACATGTGCAGAACGGCCATCAGCTGCATCTCGTCCATCCCGTCTACGGGAGTGGCGAGAATGCGGTTCGGGACATGGAGGGATTCACCGTCCATGACCTCTTCATCGACAGCGACACGCCGCGGATCAAGCATCTGAAATACATCCGCAGGGTGCGCGACTATGTGCGAAAGCTGCACGGGGAGCACGGGTTCCAGGTGCTGCACTGGCACGACCTGACGCCCAACTGCTGGACGACCTGGACGCTGCGGCGCGACATCCCGCTGGTGTGGACCAACCACACGTCGAATTACCTGGAGATGTACGAGACTCCCGCGGGCCGCCGCAAGATCCGCATGTTTCTCGGTCATGCCGACGCCATCATCAGTCCCAGCCGCGAGCTGTACGAAAAGTCCACCGCCACGGGCATCGCACCCGCGCGCAATTTCTACATCCCGAACGGGGTGGACGCGAAAAAATTTCATCCGGGAAACAGCTTCGGTGTTATCGACAAGGATTACGGCCTCGATCCGTCGCGCCCGGTCGTTATCTGTCCCCGTCGCCTGGAGCCTAAAAACGGTGTGGAATATTTCATCCGCGCCGTGCCCCTGGTGCGCCGCGAGGTGCCGGAAGCGCAGTTCCTCATCGTTGGCGGTGGTTTTCCCGAGGAACGGCGGCGTTTCGAGCAGCTGCTGCGGGAAGCCGGCGAAGCGCAGGACGTCTTTTTTACCGGGAACGTTCCGAACATCGCCATGCCGCAGTTTTACGCGCTTGCATCCGTCGCGGCACTCCCGTCGCTGATGGAAGCCACGAGCATATCCGGTCTCGAGGCCATGGCCAGCGGACTGCCGCTGGTCGGTACCCGTGTCGGCGGCATCCCTGAGATCATCGAGCACGGCACGAGCGGACTGCTCGTCGAGCCGCGCAGTCCCGAACAGCTCGCCGCGCAGTTCATCCGTCTTCTGCAGGATGCCGAGCTGCGCCGGACGCTCGGGGAAGGCGCGCGCAGACGAGTTGAACAGGAATTCGCATGGCCCGAAATCGCGCGGCGCACCGTTGACGTGTACGAAAAGGCGATTGCGGCGCATGGATGATTTCCGCCCCGTGACGGCAGGCCGTTCCATGCATTCACCGCACATGCATGCACGCAGCGACATGACAGCATCCAGCCGGAGGCGTCCGTGAAGGTTCTTGTCATCAGCCATACGTACATCACCCGCGTCGGCCGGGAGAAGTGGCGTGAGCTCGTGCGCATGTACGACGTCGATCTCCGCATCATCGTGCCGACGGTGTGGAAGGACTACCTCTTCACGATTCGCGCCGACGAGCATCACGACGACGAACTCGACGTGCGTCCGCTGCCGGTCTGGTTCAGCGGCAAGGAGGCGGCGCATGTTTACCGTTCCGGTGATCTCGGCATGCGGTCGTTTTCGCCTGATATTCTGCACGTCGAGGAGGGGACCGACGCGTTTTCCTATTTTCAGGCCCTGGTTTATCGCCGTGTGTTCGCTCCCCGGGCGAAGACGCTGTTCTTCACCTGGATGAACTTCGAAAAAACGCTCAATTTCCCGTTCACCTTTTTCGAGCGCTTCAACCTCATCCGCAGTGACGCCGCGATATGTGGCAACAGCGACGCGCGGGATATCCTGCGGGAAAAAGGATTCGAAAAGCCAATTCACGTTATGCCTTTGCTCGGGCTGGACCCGGAGCTCTTTCAGGAGCGGGATGCCGCGTCCCTGCGGGAGGAACTCGGGCTGCGGGGCACCGTCATCGGTTTCATCGGACGGTTCGTGCCGGAGAAGGGCGTGATGAATCTGCTCGAGACCGCCGCTCAGCTGAAGGGTGACTTCTCGCTGCTGTTCATCGGCGGTGGTGCGCAAGAGCAGGCGCTGCGCGAGCGCGCGAAGGAACTCGGTCTCGCGGAACGCATGCGCATGTGCATTTCCATCCCGCACAGCGACGTGCCGCGGCATATCAATGCCATGGACCTGCTCGTACTGCCGTCCTACACGGTGCCGCACTGGAAAGAGCAGTTCGGACAGGTGCTCGTGCAGGCGATGGCATCCGAGGTGCCGGTGATCGGATCCACACACGCCGAAATCCCGCGCGTCATCGGTGACGCCGGATTCACATTCGAAGAGCGGAACTGGGAGGAGATGCGGGAAAAGCTGCAGATGCTGCTCGACAGTCCCGATCTGCGCGCCGAGTACGGACCCCGCGGCCGCGCCCGCGTGCTCGAGCAGTACACTAACACACGCATAGCGGAACGGACCATGGCCGTCTACCGCGAACTCCTCGATGGGTGACCCTTCGAAGACTAAAAGGTTTGGTTTTCCTCATTGGCGGCGGTAATTTTGTTGACGGCAGGGATTCCGCGGCCGCCTCGCCGCGGGGCCTGAGTTTTACTACCCTTCCAACGCTTACAGAGTGATCCCACCATGTCATTCTTCTCAAAAATTATCGCAGCGACCATCCCCCTCGTCCCACGGCCCATCGTGGGTTATTTTGCGCGGCCGTACATCGCCGGGGAAACGCTGGAAGACGGCGTGCGCGTCGTCCGCGAACTGAATGCAAAAGGCATCATGGCCACCATGGACGTTCTCGGGGAGAGCGTCAATTCCCGCGAGGAGGCCCTCGACATGCGCCGGCAGTGCGAGCAGGTGCTTCATGCCATCAACGAGCACAAACTCGATGCCAATCTTTCCATCAAGCCCACGCAGCTGGGACTCGCCATCGACACGGCATTTTTCGAAGAAAACGTTCGCTTCCTGCTCGACATCGCGCGCGGGTACGACAACTTCGTGCGTCTCGATATGGAAGATCATCCCTTCACTGACAGCACGCTTGAGATGTACAAGGTCCTCCGGCGCGATTACGGCCATCACGTGGGCGTTGTGCTGCAGGCGTATCTCCACCGCACCGAGGACGATCTGAAGGATCTCATCGCAGACGGAAAGACGAACATCCGTCTCTGCAAGGGCATTTATGTCGAGCCGGTGGACATTTCATATCGCGACCGGAAGAAAGTGCAGGAGAATTTCAATCAGATCCTGGATCTTGGTCTGCGGGAGAACATCTACATCGGTATCGCCACCCATGACGATGTGCTGCTCGAGCACGCGCTGCGCAGGATTGGCGAAATGGATCTCAAGCGCGAGGAATATGAATTCCAGATGCTGCTGGGCGTCCGTGAAAAGCGCCGTGACGAAATCGTGGGCACGGGACATCGCCTGCGCGTGTACGTCCCCTTCGGTGACCAGTGGTACGCCTACTCCACCCGCCGGCTCAAGGAGAATCCGTCCATGGCAATGCATGTCATGAAGGCGATTTTCGGAATCAACAAATAAGAACACTGTGCTGAGACGAATCGCACGTGTCGTTGCCCTGTCGCTTCTTGCGCTGCATGTGCTCGCGGGGTGCTCAGGCGATTCCTCTGAACGGACTCCCTCGGCGGCGTTCACGCTGACCGACGATCTCGGCAGAGAAGTGCGCTTCGACAGCATCCCGCGCCGCATCGTCAGTCTGGCGCCGAGTCTGACGGAAATGCTCTTCGCCGTCGGTGCCGGTGACGCCGTGGTTGGTGTGACGCAGTCGTGCAATTATCCCGCGGCGGTCAGTACGCTGCCGGAGGTGGGCGATCTGCTGAATCCTGATGCAGAACGTGTTCTCGCCCTGCGGCCCGATCTGGTTTTCATTTCCGTGGAAGGAAACACGCAGTCGAGTTTCGATGCGCTTGAGCGCGTGGGCCTGCGGCTGTTCGTGTCGAATCCGCGGACACTCGACGGCGTGCTGACATCGCTGCTGCAGTTCGGAAGCATCACGGGACACGAGGATCGGGCGAAGCGTCTCACGGATTCTCTTCGCGGGATAGCCGAGGATCTGCGCGGAGCTGCCCCTCCTGCGCCGGCCAGCGTGCTCGTCCTGATATCCACACAGCCTCTGATGGCGGCGGGCGGCAGAACATTCATCAATGAAATCATCGCGCTCGCCGGGGGACGCAATGCCGCCGCGGAAGCGCCGGGCAATTATCCGACCCTGAACAGGGAGACCGTCCTGCGCATGAATCCCGATCTGATCATTTTCCCCGATGATATGCACGTGCGACGTGATGGTCTGATCGAACGCTTCCCCGAGTGGCGGCACGTGCGCGCGGTACAGGATGGACGGCTGCATGCCGTCGATGCCGACGTATTCCTGCGTCCCGGACCCCGTGCCTTCCTGGCGGCGCGCCGGTTGCGTGCGTTAATCAGCGGCACTGATTCACCGGCGCCCGATTCACCCTCGCCCTGAAACGCGAAACGCGGCCGGGGGGCCGCGTTCGCAGTTCTGCCGTCTTCACCGCATCGTGCTTCAGGCAGGATTTTCCGAGGTTTCGTTTGCGAGGGATTTGAGATCGATGCTGTCGAGCAGCTCCCGCGTCGCATCCTCACCGATCCATGATGTCTTGACCGTCACGATGAAGCGGTCGCCCACGAGCACGGTAATTTCGCCAGTCTCATTGGACTCCTTCCATTTCTCAATCGCGGGAAAGCCCTCGATCTCGGTGGTGCGTTCGTAACCGCTTGAGCTTTCCTTGGCGTATTTCATCTTCCACATCATGCGGAAGGAGGAGTACAGCATGGGAATGTAGGCATAATCGAAGATGTCCACATTCGCCTGCTCGCGTTCGCCGCGGAAGCGTATCTTGGCCTGAGAGTAATTCCAGTTGCCCATAGTCATTGTTTCGCCCTCTGCTCCGTCGGTCTCGAGGCTATGGAATTCCTCGGGCAGATAATCCATCAGCACGCGGAAGCTGACTGCCGGCTGCGGTTCCATGTCGGCGGTGGCGCCAGTCGCCATCTCCTCAGCAGATTTCCCCATTTCCTCCGCAGCTTTCCCCATGTTCTCCGCCGCTTCGGCGAGTTTGTCCAGTTCACTTTTCTGCTCGCCGTCGCCACCACAGGCGGTGACCATGAACGCAGTGAGCAGGCAACAGGTGAGCAGAATGGAATATGTATTCCTCATGCGTCTCTCCGTGAATGATGAGTAGAGTGTGTTTGAATTCCATGCGGAAAAATGAAATGTACCCCTTGTCCGGCTGAGGCGCAAGTGGAGAGACGGTCCCGTTTCCGGTTGCATTGCGTCTCAGTATTCGATGGTTCGTTCGCGGGGCTCGGTGATGTTGTCGGGTGCCGAGGCGTTGGTGTGGATGGTGCAGTAGCCCGGGAAATACTTAGCGTTCACGTATTCCATGACCGTGTTGGGACAGAAGGGATTCGCCAGGTTCTGAGACTCGAGACAGATTTTTTCCTGTGTGACGCCTTCGGGCTGGATGAAATCCCGCAGCACGAGGGGAATGCGTTTGTCCCCATAGGTGTATTTCATGAACCGACCCCAGATCGGGGCGGCGGCCACGCTTCCCTGTCCGTAGGAGCCGGTGAACGTGATGCGGCGGTCGTCGAAACCCGTCCAGACACCCGCGACGAGATTGGGTGTGAATCCGATGAACCAGGCATCGGCATAATCCTGCGTGGTGCCTGTCTTACCGCCTGCCGGACCGTTGAACCACCGCCGTGTTCCCGAGCCGGTGCCGCCGTTGATCACGGAGCGAAGCATGCTCGCCATGATGAAGGCCGTCTCCTTGCTGAGCACTTCGCGGATTTCGCTGGTGTTGTTTTCGATGACGCGGCCATCGCGGTCCTCGATGCGAAGGATGCCGAAGGGATTGGCGTAGATCCCCTCATTCGCGAATGCTCCATAGGAGGATATCAGCTCGAGCGGCACGACTTCGGATGTGCCGATGGCCAGGGAAGGGACGGGACGCAGTGGCGTTTCGATGCCCATGCGACGGGCGTAACGCACGACCTCCTCCGCCGGTGCGATCTCGAGAATCGTTCGGATGGCGACGAGGTTGACGGAGTTTTTCAGTCCGTTGCGAAGGGTGTATTTCCCGCCACTTTCTCCGCCAAAATTCCGGGGCTCCCAGAGTTTGCCCGAGCCGTCCTTCATGGAAATCGGCTCGTTGCTGATCTGATAGGCGGGACTGTAGCCGTTGTCAATGGCGACGGTGTAGATGAACGGCTTGAAGGTGGAGCCGGGCTGACGTGCGATCTGTGTGACGTGATTGAGTCCGTAGCGGAAATCCATCGCGGAGTTCCCCACCATGGCCTTAATCTCACCGGTCTGCGGATTGATTGCGACAAAGCCCACCTGAATCGTTGTGAGTGCCTGGCGGACGGAATCCACGAAGTCTTCGTCCGTGCGAAGCCGTATTGCCACGAGTTCACGTCTATCCGCGCTCCCCGCCGCTTTGTATTCTGGCGATGCCTTGATCGCAACGGTGAGCGCCGAACCGAGAATGGCGCGCCGCGAGGGTGTGTTCCAGCTCCAGCGGTTGTCGAACTGATCCTGGAAGGGTTCAAGATGCTCGCGCACCGCGCGATTCGCATGTTCCTGCATGCGGCTGTCGATCGTCGTGTAGACGGAGAGTCCGTCCCGATACAGGTTGAAGCCGTATTTTTCCGCTTTTTCGCGGAGCTGCTGGCGGACATATTCCACGAAATGCGGAGCGATGCCGGCGGAGCGCTCACGGGAGCGGGTGATGATTGAATCCTTGCGGATACCGGAGTACTCGGAATCGCTGAGATAGCCTTCGTCCACCATGTTCAGCAGCACGGTATTTCGCCGGTACACCGCGCGCTGGTAGCTGCGCCGCGGATCATACCGCGTGGGATTCGCGAGGGCACCGACGAGAAAGGCGCATTCGGAAGTGGTCAGGTGCTGTGGCTGTTTGCCGAAGTACACATTGGCTGCGGACTGCAGGCCATACGCGCCGCGCCCGAATGGCGCGACGTTGAGATACATGATGAGGATTTCATTTTTAGTATAGCGCCGCTCGATCTGCACGGCTGTCAGCATTTCACGGAGCTTGCGTGTGATGGTTACCTCGCGCGTCAGGTAAAGAAGCCGGGCGAGCTGCTGCGTGATGGTGCTCGCGCCGGGACCGCGAAGGGTGAGATTCAGGGCGCGTTCAACGATGACACGCGCCACGCCGCGGAGATCAACGCCCCAGTGTCCGAAAAAGCGCCGGTCTTCGGTGGCAAGCAAGGCCTCGAGAAAGGCATTCGGCACGCTGTCCAGCGACGTGATACGCGAACGGTTTTCCTCGAAAAACCGGTCGATGACGACACCATCGGCAGAGAAGACGCGGGTCGCGAATGGCGGGCGTGGATTCTCAAGCTCTTCGAGCGAGGGGAGTCCATCGGTCAGATGTGAGAGAAACATCCAGCCGCCGCCGATGATGATGATGACGGGAAGTGCGATGGACCAGAATCGTCGTGGCGTGATCGTCATGCCTGGTACAGCTCCTGTGTTCCGTTGATCATGGTGTGAAGCGTGATGTCGCCGTCACGGAAAACGGCGTAGGTAAAATAGCGAATCCAGTCTCCGAGGTTTACGTACACGCCGCCATCGAGTTCCTCACGCCGGGGGACGTGTCGATGTCCCATGATGACGATACCCGCGCCTTCGCGGATACGGCGTTCGGCTTCGAGACGCATGCCGTCGGTTTCCCCGTACTGTTTGGTGGCGGTGTAATCGCGGCTGCTGTTCGAAAAGCGCCGCGCGATACCGAAACCGAGGTCGGGATGCAGCAGACGGAAAAGGGACTGGGAAAGCGGTGAACGCAGCACGCGTTTGAGCATGCGGTAGCCGCCGTCGCGCACGGCGAGTCCGTCGCCGTGGAACACGTGGAAGCGCCTCCCGCCATACGTGAATCCCACATGATCCCGTTCCACGCGCACGCCGAGGTCACGTGAAAAGAAATCCCCGATGGCGAAGTCGTGATTGCCCGCGAGATAGGTGACCGTGACGCCTGAAGAGACGAGCAGTTCGAGCTGGGCGTACAGCCGGTGATAGCCACGCGGCACCACGGAGCGGTATTCGTACCAGAAGTCGAACAGATCGCCGACGATATAGAGCGCGGCAGCCTCGCCGCGAAGCTGCTCGAGCAGCGCGAGGAGACGTGAGAGCTTGCGGCGTTCGGCATCTTCGTCTCCGACGCCGAGATGGACATCGGAGAGGAAATACAGGGGTGCTATGGAACTGTCATCGACAGGCATATCATTTAAAAATGCCTATCGACGGCAGGAATTGCAAGTCATGGTAGCGGACACGGAGCAAGAGAGGTATTGTTCTTTTTTTTGTCCCAGTGTTGACATTCATGCCCCGGAGTGCTATTCTGTCACGGATTGATATCCATTTTCATGGAGCAATACGGGAATACGACTCTACAGACTGCACTGTCGACAGCGCCCTTCGCCGTCTCGGTGACAGGTTCCGGCAGGGTGCCATTTGCTTGACTTTCCAAGCGGTAAATGGTAGTTTGCACATCAATCATTAGGAACATATTCTTCGAGCTATTCAACCTGTTCATCATTCATAACCCCAACGGAGGAATCAATGAAAGTTGCTAGGCTATCCGCAGCGTTGGTGGCGCTCGTGTTTTTGAGTTCTCTGACTGCTGAAGCGCAGCTCCCCAGGGAATTCGAGTATTTCAAGACACCGAACGCACCCATCGCTGACTTCAGCACCACCTCCAGTTCGATCGATGTCCCCGATGTCTTCAAGATCTCCACGCTTTCCGTGCTGGTCGACATCGATCATCCTGCGGCTGCTGACCTTACGATCACTCTTTCCGGACCGACCGGTTCCTATACGCTGTCGACGGCGAACGGATCCGCCGGCGCGAATTATGAAAACACCATTTTCGACAGCAATCCCGGTACGGCGGTGCCCGGTGTCGCGATCAATGATCCCGGCAACGTGACTGCATATTTCCGTGGTGTATACACACCGGAGAGCACGCTGCCGACCGCCGGAAATCCCACCGGTCTCTGGACGCTTGAAGTGACCGACAATCTGCCCGGTGACGGTGGCACGCTTGTTCGTTGGGGCCTGATTTTCAATCGTTACGACAACTACCGTGACATCCGCATCGGTGGTGACCTCAACTTCCTCGGCAACACGACGCTGAACCCGGTCGGTCTGGTCGACGACATCACGCCGATTCCGCCGTACACGGTTCAGGGCCATCGTCCGCTTGACGACATGGTGTTGGCGCGCGGCCTGATCCAGAATTCCCAGACGCCGGGCGTTCTGAATCTGACGCTCAAGCATACGTATCCCGGTAACAGCACCTCGCTCGTCGCTGACCTCGACGCCGTTATCCCCGGCGAGAACGCATACCCCATACAGGCCATGTTCGACCTGCAGGGCCAGAAAGGCACGCATGTCGCCAACATCGATATGATGATGCGCGGTGACCTGTACATGTCGCGTTCCGACAATGCCGTTGACGTCGCGCTCGATGTGACTCCGGGTTCTCTGGCCTTTGACAACGGCATGCCGCAGCAGCTGCTTTCGCCGGTCGCCGGTGAGTGCAACGCGAACATTTACACGATCTATGCTCCGCAGACGATCACGAGTGTCGACATCTGGCAGGGAAGTACCGTGGAGCTTGAGCCGGATCCCACGACGACGATGATGGAAGTCAATGTATGGGACGCGAACAGCAACACGATCGTTGCCACGACCGGTCCCGTGATGCCGCCGCCGCAGGGCGAGAAGTGGGTTTCCTATCCCTTCTCCCCGCCGGTCAGCCTGCCTACCGGTGAATATCGTGTCGGTTTCTGCATGGCTACCGTTGATCCGGGTTCCTCGGGTCCGGGCGTGGGCATGGACCAGGCCGGCAGCCCCTTCGAGCCGCTCGGTTTCCTGGGCCGTTACTTCGGATTCGGTGTTGAGCAGTTCTCCATCGACGGCGGCATGACCTGGTTCGATGAGTTCTTCCGCACATTCACGACGAAGATGATTCGTCCGAACTTCGTGCAGCTTTCCGACGTCGGTGTCGTGGCCATCTATCCGGTCAACGGCTTCAGCGGTCTGGAAGTCACGGTCGATTTCGCCGCCTATGCGCACTACTCCTACCTGCCCAATCAGGTGACCTTCGGCAAGGTCTGGGTGATCGACAATGCGACGAACAATGTGGTCGGCTATCAGGAGAAGCGTGTGTTCCTGAACCAGGCACCCTTCCAGGATACGCAGGTCTACAACTTCCCGTCCCTTAGCTCTGGCAACTACACGATTCGTGTGGTGATCGAGCGTCCGGACGATGAGAACCTGATCAACAACGAGTACAGCCGTCAGCTGAACGTTCCCTTTGCTCCGATGGCCGTCCTGACCCCGGGCGCGATCAGCAACGAAGTGAAGAACGAGATCATCACCGCCTATGCCCAGCAGGGTGTGGATGTCGAGTTCATCGACCGCAACCTCGGCGACGTGACCTTCCCCGAGAATGGCAAGGTTCTGTGGGTTGGCGAGCTGAGCAAGGCGGATGCCGTTAACGCCCGCGAGTACGTGAAGAACGGCGGCGACTTCGCCATTCTTCCGGAACACAAGGCGAACGTGCTTACCGACCTGTTTGCACAGATGGCCAACACCAAGGAAACCGAGATGATGGATCGCGTCATGACCAAGCCGGTCGTGCATGATCTTCAGGTGCCGGCGCTGAATCCTGCACTGGCAATGCTTGCTGATCCGAATGCGCAGATGATTTCGCTGGGTAAGGGACAGAAGACCGACCGCATCGCGCAGTTCTACCAGCGCGTGCAGCAGGCGGACACCGAGCCTGCGAATCTGCGCAACCCGCAGAATTCGGTCGTCGTGACGCGCAGCGAAGACATGCGCGTCGTTGCAGAGCGCATCGGAAGCCTCTCCGTGGTGAACCTGCTTGTCAAGGACAGCCGTCCGGCCGAGCGTCGCTACGAAGAGATCAGCAATCCGCACAACTTCGAGATCACGCAGAACTACCCGAATCCATTCAACCCGACCACGAACATTGCCTTCAATGTTCCGGCCGATGCGAACGTGAGCATCCGCGTGTATGACCTCCTCGGACGCCAGATTGCGACACTCGTCGACGGTTTCCAGAGCGCAGGCAACTACATCACGACCTGGGACGCCACGAACAACTACGGCCAGACGGTTTCCAGCGGCATGTATCTCTACCGCATGGAAGCGATGCCGGTTGATGGTTCGGCTCCCTACGCTGCAGTCAAGAAGATGGTGCTCAGCCGCTGATAGGCGAGTAACCTACGCACCAGCGTAATTAAATTACGAATCCCGTCCCGCGCTCAATGCGGGGCGGGATTTTTTTTGTGGGGCTGAGGGCTATGTGCATTCACATCAAGACGCGTGTGGGTGCCGCATGCTGTTGCCGGCGGGGGTAGCCCCACCCGTGAGGGTGGGGATGCCGGAGGCTCCGTCTCACTCAGTTCTATTTTGTGTCAGCTAACGGTCCATGGCCCACGGCCAACAGCCAACGCCCAACGGCCAACGCCCAACGGCCAACGCCCAACGGCCAACGCCCAACGGCCAACGCCCAACGGCCAACGCCCAACGACCAACGCCCAACGACCAACGCCCAATCCGCCTTCGATCCGCTGCGGCGGACCTTCGGCGGCCCATTGCTCAAAGCCACAAAAAAAACCTGCCCCCGGGATGGCACGCGAGTGGGGGCAGGTTTGTTGCACGGAGGTATTATGCAATGAGAACGTCAATACGTCATAGGTGCTACGCTGTTTTGGTCATTGATCAGGGGTGTGGCCTGATACATTCTGAGTTTCTTTTATAAGCTGAATTATTTGCGGCCTTTGTGATTGCTCTGCTTGAAGAGTCCGATAACGGCAGACCAGGCCGGTGCCGAAGTCCCGGTACCGTGGTCAAAGCTATAACGGATTTCGGAACGCGGAGCTACGACCTGCATGAGCTTGCCGTTTTCCTCTACCTCGAGGTAGAGTCCGTCGTCAGCACGTGCATCGAGCACGGCGAACACATTTCGTTCGGGATCTGCGAATTTGACGACACCGTCGGTGACAAAACTGTCAAACTGCAGCTGGTAATCAGCGAGCTGCACCGTGCGCTCATTGATGGTCAGCATGCCGTCGCTGGTTCTGCAGATCATGGTCAATCCTTCATTCGCAGTCTGCGCGTAGGCAGCGGTTCCGATGAGCGGCAGCAGCGCAAGTATGATGGCTATGGTTCTTTTCATTGTTATGTCTCCTTACCTTGTCGCGAATCCTCTCGTTCGCTTTCATTTTCAACTCTGCCCATATACATGTAAAAACCGTGCCAAACCGTTTACGGGGCCCTGTGTCCCTGTATACGGCCCGTATTCAGGTGGGGATGTTTCCATCCCTGTGAAAATTGTGAACTTTTTGTGAATCACTTTCACGATCGGAAGAGCAGGAGCGCGAGCAGGAGTACGAGCGCGAGGATGAGGATGAGGATGAGCGGGACTCCTGGGAGATGGGAGATGGATGATGGTAGGGAGCGATACAGCGGATCGTTCCGCTCCATGGGATAACCCGGCAGGAGGATTCAGGGCTGTGAGCGGCTCAGGGCTGGGCGGCCTTGTCGGTTTTGCCGGCGGGGACGATGCTGACCAGCAGCATGTTTTCATCATTGAAGTAGGTATCGACCACGCGCCGGATATCCAGGGAAGAGGTGCGCTGCTGGCGTTCGAAGTGTGCGAACGAGTAGAGCGGATCTCCGCCGTAGAGCACGCCGAGGTTGATCAAGTCACCGCGGCCGCCCACGCCGTAAAACGCCTCGAGCGGCGTGTAGAATTCGAGCGCCACCTGATTCCGCGCAGCAATGATTTCCTCCTCCGTGACACCGTCTTTCGCAATGGATGCGAGCAGCTGCATTACCTGATTGTACAGCGGCTGGAGATCGGCGTCCAGTTTCACCGTTAGCGTGATCCAGAAACTCCCGTCGATTTCGTGCGAACTCTGGTACACATCCACGTTGATGAATGCCGGATTGTCGTTGACCATGGCCTGGCGAAGCACGGCATGCTTCGAACCGTTGAGCAGCTTTGCGAACACACGAAGGACCGCATCGTCAGGATGACCGTACCGCACCGTGGGGAAAATCAGGTGCATCTGGTTGAAGTCCAGCCGGTCCTCACGGATGAACGCTGACTGTCCGAACGGCGTGAATTCCTCGGGGATGTTTTTCCAGCGGGAGACGATGCCGGCGGGAATCGGAGAAAAATACCGCTCGACAAGCGCCCGGACCCGGTCCGGATCAAAATTTCCGGAGATGGTCAGGCTGGCGTTTGACGGCGCGAAATACCGCTTGACGAAGATCCGCGCATCTTCCACGGTGATGGAATCCAGATCGTCGGCCTCTCCGATAGTGCTGTGACGGTACGGATGCTCCGACGGATACATCTCATGAAAGATCTGCTGCATCAGCGTGCCGAGCGGCTGCCGCAGCCGGCGCTGATGCTCGCGACGCAGCGAGGTCATGATCGCGTCGAATACCTCGACAGTGACCGTCTGCTCCGCGTGCTGCAACCGGTCGGACTCGATGATGAGGGCGTCTTCCAGCATGTGCATCGGGAACACCGATGAAATGGAAAACCAGTCCACCGTCGTACGACCTGCCATTGAGACACTGTGCTCGCTGCGCAGCTGCAGAAGTTCGCCGCGCGGGAAGCGCCGCGTGCCCGTCAGCAGCATTTCACCGCAAATGTTCGCCAGCCCGGTCTTGCCTTCGGGATCGCGGGCCGAGCCGGCACGATAAGCCATGTTGACGGCGATGAGGGCCAGGGTGGTGTCGCGGTGGAGGGTCACGGCGAGGCCGTTTTCCAGCAGGAAGGATTCCGCCTCCGGCGCATAGTCGCCGACCTGGGCAATGGAAGGTGGAACCGAGATGAAAACGACAAAAAGCAGAGCGAGGATGCGTGTATTCATGCGCGCAAAATAGCGCGATGCGGTGATGCGATGCAATGACGTTTCGTCCCCGCCGGCGATCCGTCCCCGCCGGCGATCCGTCCCCGCCAGCGATCCGTCCCCGCCGGCGATCCGTTCCAACTTCGACTTGCCCCTGCCGGTACCCCGTTCCGCATGCGCAATGACGTTGACTTCCGCCGGCGGATATCGTAAGTTTCATGTACTCGGGGTGCTGCCGGGAGAAATCGGCAGCTGAGAACATACCCGTCGAACCTGACCCGGATAATGCCGGCGTAGGGAAGGAAGTTCCAGCGCCGTTGCCGATTTCCCCGGTCAACGGCTTTTTCTTTCCTCTCTTCGTGCCGCGCAAGGGTCGAGTTCCAGAATCACTCAATTGAAAGGAGCTGTATCATGAGGACATTCTGGTTACTCGCCCTGGCAGTTGTTTATACTTCCCAGGGCCTGACAGCACAAACCGTCAGCGGCATCGTCCGCGACGACCGCAGTGGATCACCGCTTCCGTCCGCGAACGTTCTGCTTATTCCGGGCGGAGATACTTCCGCCAGGGAACGTGGCGACGCCACCGACCGCGCAGGACATTTCTCTTTCACTGACGTCGCTCCGGGGACATACACGGTACGCGTGAGTTTCGTCGGATATCGCACCGCCGAGCGTGAAATCCAGGTGGACACCGACGGCACGATGCTCACCTTCGATCTGAAGGCCGTTCCGATGCCGGGGCCGAAAATCGAGATTTCCGCGATGAAGGCACGCGAACGCTTTTCGCCGGTGACCTTTTCCGACGTGCAGCGCGAGGAAATCGAAAACGAATACTTCGTGCAGGATATCCCCGTCATGCTGGCCGACCTCCCGTCTGTAACATTTTATTCCGAAGGCGGCAGTGGCATCGGCTACAATTACCTGCGCATCCGCGGATTCGACCAGCGCCGTCTCGCAGTCATGGTCAACGGCGTGCCGCAGAACGATCCAGAGGATCACAACGTCTACTGGATCAACCTCGTGGACCTGCTCGGCAACACTGAGGAGATCCAGATCCAGCGCGGGGCCGGAAGCGCGTTCTACGGTCCGCCCGCCATCGGCGGATCCATCAATATCGTGACGGGTGATTTCGCCGACCGCAAGGGTATCACCGTCAGCACCGGTGCTGGAAGCTACAACACGCAGCGCTTCGCCCTCGCCGTGGGCTCCGGCCTGGTGGACGACACGTATACCTTCTTCGGCCGCCTATCGCGTATTTCCACCGACGGCTACCGCGATCATTCCTACATGAAGGCCAGTTCGTATTACTTCGCCGCCACGCGCTATGATGAGAATTTCACGACGCGGCTGAATGTGTACGGCGGTCCGCTCGAAGACGGCCTTGCCTACTACGGCCTCCCGAAATTTGCCGTCAAGGACCGCAACGAGCGGCGGAAAAACTACAACTACTGGGCTGCGGAGGACGGCGCGTACACTTATACCTCGCCGCGCCGCAAGCAGGAGCACGAGAAGTTCAACCAGCCGCATTTCGAGCTGCTCAACGAGTGGAAGGCCTCCGACCGGCTGACATTCAACAGCGCGCTGTTCTATGTCATCGGACAGGGGTACTTCGACTATGACGCGACGGGCTGGACGAACGCGGAGTATTTCCGGATGACACCGGAGTTCGGGTTCGAGGATGAGGGTGATCCGCTGAATCCCATCATCCGCGCCTATGTCGACAACCGGCAGGTCGGCTGGCTGCCTCGCATGACGCTGGATCACGGCAGCGGATCGCTTACGGCCGGACTCGAACTGCGCCGCCACCGCTCCGTGCACTGGGGCCGCATCCAGTGGGCCGAGGGACTGCCCGAGGGGCTCGATCCCGGTCGCCATTACTATGAATACAAGGGCGGGAAGGACATCGCCTCGGCCTTCGTGCAGGAGCAGTACCGTCTCTCTGAGCGTATCAATCTCATGGCGAATCTCCAGTACACCTTCAACCGTTACAGGCTGTTCGACGAGAAGTACGTCGGCACGGAGTTCGACATGGATTATCATTTCCTCAATCCGCGTCTCGGCATCAACTACAATCTCAGCACGGCGTGGAACATTTACGGCAACGTATCCTGGACCATGCGCGAGCCGCGCCTGAAGAATCTTTACGACGCGGCAGAGTCCAGCGGGGGCGCCGAACCGCAGTTCGAACAGCGTGCCGACGGCAGCTACATCTATGACAGTCCGCTCGTCACACCCGAGAAGCTGCTCAACGTCGAACTGGGCACCGGCTTCATCGGCGAGCGCCACCGCCTGCTGGTCAACGGTTACCTGATGGATTTCGAGGATGAGATCGTAAAGAGCGGCGGACTCGACCGCTTCGGCCAGCCGATCACGGGCAACGCCGAGCAGACCCTGCATCTCGGTCTGGAAGTGGTCGCGCATTACCGCATTCTTCAGAATCTCGAGATCGACGCGAACGGTCTGCTCAGCCGCAGCCGTCTTCAGAAGTACACCGTGTACGACACCGACGAGAACGGTGTGGCCGTGCCTGTTGAGCTTGACGGCAACCGCATCGCCGGCTTCCCCGAGCAGCTTGCCAACGTCAAGCTCACCTACAGGCAGTCCGGTTTCACCGGCGTGCTGACCTTCCGCTATGTCGGCGAGCAGTATACCGACAATCTCGAGGGCAGTTTATATTCTCCCGCATGGGACGGCCGCGGACATGTCGTGGATTCCTACAGCGTCTGGAATGCGTCGCTCGGCTACCATACGCCGCCGGTGATGGGCTTCCGCGAAGTGGAGATCCGGCTCGCGGTCAATAACATCTTTGACCGCCTGTACGCGCAGCATGGCGAGGGCGGACAATTTTTTGTTGCCGCCGAACGGAATTATTTTGTGGACCTGCAGCTGCACCTGTAATCGTTCACGGAAGCGTTCATGACTTTTTCACTTCTGATCTGCAACGGCGAGATGCCCGGGACAGCGGTTCTGCGGCATCTCGCCGTGCAGGCACGCAGCATCGTCTGTGCCGACGGGGGAGCGAACGCTGCCCGCGATGCGGACATCCTTCCCGGCACGGTCATCGGGGATTTTGATTCCATCACGGATGAGACCCGGAAGGTTTTCTCCGCGCGCGGTGTGGAAATGCTGCGTCTCGAGCGGCAGGACGACACCGATTTCGAGAAGGCACTGAAACTCCTTGTCGAGCGCGGCTGCAAGCGTGTCGTCATCCTCGGACTTACAGGCAAGCTGCTGGATCATACGCTGGGCAACTTCTCGATTCTTCTGCGATATGTCGACACGCTTCGCGTGGCGATGTTCGATCGGGACTACCGCATGGATGTGCTCACGTCCTCCGGAAGCTTCCGCTCCGAACCGGGAGACCGTGTCAGTGTTGTCCCGCTGCGTACCGCACGCGATGTGCATTACGACGGACTGCAGTATCCGCTCGACGGTGAAGACCTCTCATTCGGGGATCTGGAGGGTACCTGCAACACGGCACTGGGGGAGCGCTTCGAAATCCGTTTCAGCGACGGGGTACTGCTGCTCTTCCGCAGCCTCCGCGCGGAATTATATCACGACCTCCGTCTTTAGGCGCAGGCGCAGGAGCACGAGCAGGATGCAATATCCACATGCGTGAGCGTGTGGTTCGCGTGCCAGTCTCCACACCCCCGTGCCTGCCGAAGTCCGCTGCAGTCGGACGAAGGCGGGCCGCCCGCTTTTCCAGCAGCCAGCATCCTCCAGGGTGCACATATTTCGATTTCAGAGTCGCCCCGGAAGCCGGAAATCTATTTTAATATATCCTAAAAAATATTTTAGGATACATTAAAACTCCTGTTTCTGCGACAAAAAGGGAAAAAATCCGTCATCTCATTCACGGCATCTTGACTTTTCCTCCCGGCGTTATTATGTTAGCACTCTGTAGAGTTGAGTGCTAACAAGTTCACAGCCACTATACAATTTTACGTTCATTCTTTTGGAGGAAACGGTTATGGCAATGAATCTGAAACCTCTGGCGGACCGGGTCATCGTTCGTCCACTCGAGGCGGAGGAGAAGACCGCCGGCGGTCTGTACATCCCCGACACGGCCAAGGAAAAACCGCAGCAGGGTGAAATTGTCGCAGTCGGACCGGGAAAGGTCAGTGACGACGGAAAGAATATTCCGATGGAAGTCAAGGTCGGCGACAAGGTGCTGTACGGAAAATACTCCGGCACGGAAGTCACCAGCGGCGGCGAGGATTTCCTCATCATGCGTGAGAACGACATTTTCGCCATCGTGGGATAAGGCCCTCGCGGGATAACAGCCACGCGGATTGCCTGACCATGTGTCCCTCTCCGCGTGCGTTCATTCCGCCGGTATCACTCAGACAGTTTCGAACATTTACAATTCATCATTCATCGATACACAAGGAGTAACTGCATATGGCAGCCAAAATCATCGACTATAACGTTGACGCGCGGACCGCGCTGAAGCGCGGCGTCGATCAGCTTGCGAATGCCGTCAAGGTGACGCTCGGTCCGAAAGGCCGCAACGTTGTCATCGACAAGAAATTCGGCGCACCGACCGTCACAAAGGATGGCGTGACCGTAGCCAAGGAAATCGAACTCGAGGATCCCGTCGAGAACATGGGCGCGCAGATGGTGCGTGAAGTCGCTTCCAAGACCAGCGACGTCGCCGGCGACGGCACCACCACCGCCACCGTGCTCGCACAGGCCATCGTGCGCGAGGGACTCAAGAACGTGACCGCCGGTGCCAATCCGATGGACATCAAGCGCGGAATCGACCAGGCCGTGCTGAAGGTCGTCGATGGCCTGCGTGAAATGAGCCAGGAGATCGGCGACAAGAAGGAGTCGATTGCCAGCGTCGGCGCCATCTCCGCCAACAATGACATGACCATCGGCAAGCTCATCAGCGATGCCATGGAAAAGGTCGGCAAGGACGGCGTGATCACCGTCGAGGACGCGAAGGGCATGGACACGCTGCTCGACGTCGTCGAAGGCATGCAGTTCGACCGCGGGTATCTCAGCCCGTACTTCGTCACCAACACCGAATCGATGAAGACCGAGCTCGAGAATCCCCTGATTCTCATCCACGACAAGAAGATCAGCACCATGAAGGATCTGCTGCCGATTCTCGAGAAGAGCGCGCAGCAGGGCCGCCCCATTCTCATCATCGCCGAAGACATTGAAGGCGAGGCGCTCGCCACGCTCGTGGTCAACAAGCTGCGCGGCACCCTGAAGGTCGCCGCCGTCAAGGCGCCCGGCTTTGGTGACCGCCGCAAAGCCATGCTTGAAGACATCGCCGTGCTTACGAACGGTACCGTCATCAGCGAGGAGAAGGGATACAAACTCGAGAATGCCACGATCAGCTATCTCGGCAGCGCGAAGCGCGTGGAAATCGACAAGGACAACACGACCATCGTCGAGGGTGCCGGCGAAGCCGATGCCATCAAGCAGCGCATCAGCGAAATCAAGGTGCAGATCGAGAACACCACCTCCGACTACGACCGTGAGAAGCTGCAGGAGCGCCTGGCCAAGCTTTCCGGCGGTGTCGCCGTGCTGAAGATCGGCGCCGCGACGGAAGTGGAAATGAAGGAAAAGAAGGCCCGCGTCGAGGACGCACTGCACGCGACCCGCGCGGCCGTCGAAGAGGGCATCGTGCCCGGCGGCGGCGTCGCCTTTGTGCGTGCACTGGCCAAGCTCGACGGCATGACCGCCGACAACGAGGATCAGAACGTGGGTATCGAAATCGTGCGCCGCGCGCTCGAAGAGCCCCTGCGTCAGATCGTCAACAATGCCGGTCTCGAGGGCTCGGTCATTCTGCAGCAGGTCAAGGAAGGAAAGGACGACTTCGGATTTAACGCCGCCACGGAGGTTTTTGAAAACCTCGTCGAAGCCGGCGTGATCGATCCGACCAAGGTCTCCCGCATCGCGCTGGAGAACGCGGCCTCGGTTTCCTCCCTGCTTATCACCACCGAGTGCACCATCGTGGAGAAGGAAGAGGAGACTCCTCCGATGCCGCAGATGCCCGGCGGCGGTATGGAAGGCATGTATTGATCGATGTTCCTCCCCGAAAAAAACTACGGACGCACATTTGTGCGTCCGTTTTTTTTTCTACCATCCCCCAGAGGATCCGCCGCCGCCGAAGCTGCCGCCTCCGCCGCTGAATCCTCCCGATGAAAATCCGCCGCCGCCCGACGACCAGCCTCCGCCGGATGCCCAGCCACCGCTGCTCCATGCGCCGCCGCGGGAGGTGTTCATTTTTTTCATTTTCTCCTGCATCTTCTTGCCGAAATCCGTTTTCGGCAGCAGGATTTTCAGGAGGGGATATCCGACGAGGTAGATGACGAGAATGACCGCGCCCAGGGGAAAACCGCCAATATTGAGAAAGGCCGCGGGCACGGCGTAAAAGGGAATGAGGAAGGCGTAGAGGAACCAGCCCATGCAGCCCTGCGTGGCGAGTCCGATCAGCGTGAACACGCCCACGATGCCCAGCCAGAACAGGGAGAAGAGCAGCATTTCCGTGCCGTCGCCCTGAGAGGCGCTGCGCACCACATCGGGGGAGAGATCACCGTCGGCCGCCTGCATCAGCGCTTCCATCCCCTCGCTGATGCCGGCCTCGAACTCGCCCTGACGGAAGAGGGGACGGATGACGTCGTTGATGACGTAATGAGACACGGCATCGGTGACGGAGGGTTCGAGTCCGTAGCCTACTTCGATGCGCATTTTCCGCTCATCGCGGGCGATGAGCAGGAGAATACCGTTGTCGGCACCCTCCTGGCCGAGCTTCCAGGTTTCAGCGACGCGCAGGGCGTAATCCTCCAGAACTTCTCCCTCAAGTGAAGCAATGGTGAGCACCACAAGCTGATTGCCGGTGCTGTCCTCGTAGGCGGTAAGCCTGGCTTCGAGATCCATCACGGCCTCGGAGCTGAGCATCTGCGCGGTGTCGTTGACGTGTCCCGAAAGGTAGGGCACATCCAGCGCCCACGCGATCGCCGAGCCAAGCAGAAGCGCGCACAGGATGACCGGTAGGAGAAAACGTTTCATGAGCACTCCGTCACTTGTCGCTGAAGCGGACGCGGTTGTCGAGTTCGTTGGTGTCGTCGGGGCGGATTTCCACGCCGCGCCGTTCGAGCAGATGGCCGCATTTCCAGATGGCCTCGAGCATGCCGTCCGCGGGCGTGCCGCCCTTCATGGCCTGCACGATGATCTGGACGATCTCATCCCACTCTTCTTTCTTCACCAGTTCGTTGATGCCGGTGTCACCGAGAATGCGCACGCGGCGCTCGAAGAGCGAAAGGAAGATGAGGATACCGGTGCGATCACGCGTCAGGAAGACTTCCTCGTCGAGGAAGGCCATGGCGGCGCGCTCATCGACGCGCTGCTGCTCGGTGGCATCGGGGATGAACGCGCGACGCATCGTCGGCACCCAGGCGGCGAGGGCCGCGCCGATACCGAATGCGACGACTGTCATTGCGCCGATCTCGGCGATGCCGAAGGGCAGCCACCAGTCCGTTCCGATATTGATGACGGAGAACACGAACAGCACCAGGAAACCGAACAGAGAGCCGCCGCGCAGCCAGGCTTCGGGATAGCTGTCCGAGCGTCCCACGACATAGGGCACAATTTCTCCCGACGTGCGGGTCTCCGCCTCCTTGACGGCTTCGGCAATGCGTTTTTTGTCTTCCTCCGAGAAGAGGGTTTCAGGCTTGATCATGCGGGTGTCCGTTGATGATGAACAATCGTTCCAAGATACCGATCGATATGGCATACTGCAAGGTTGTGAGGATCGACAGGATCGGGAGGATCGGGAGGATCGTAAGGATCGGGAGGAGTGTGAGGTTCGGGGGATTGACATTGGATTTATCCGCGTGTTGGCTATCTTTAATACTTCACTCACCTTCTCTGTACACCAACATCGGATGTTTCATGATGCGTTTGAAGGGTTTTGCCGCGATGCTGCTGCTGGCCGCGCTGTTTGTGCCGTCGGCCTTTGCGCAGTACGATCTCTCTGTCGATACCGTGCTGACGGATGAATACCCGAATATCAAGGTCAACGTGATTACCCGATTCAGCAACGTGATCACGCGTGACGTCGACAGCTCACATTTCCGTCTCGTCGAAGACGGATTTGTGCAGGAACCGCTGCATTTCAGCTGTCCCGGGGCGACGGAAAGCTTTTCGCTCTCCATTGTCATCGGTATCGGCTCGACGATGTCGGCGGGCGATATCAGCTTCGCGAAGGGGGTCGCGTCGCGCATCGTGAGCCGCATGAACGGTATCAGTGACGAGGTGGCCGTCATCACGTATGACGACAACGTCAATCTGCAGGCCGCGTTCACGCATATTCCCATCGTGCTTCAGCAGGGCATCGACGCCATCACTGGCACCGGACGCGGGAATTATTTCTGGGACGGTGTGTACGAGGGTGTTCGTTACTGCGCGAATGACGGGAACCGGGTATCGCGTGGTGTGCTGATCCTCTCGAACGGCAAGGGGGACGGCGGCAGCAAGAATTTCAACGATGTGGTGCAGCTCGCCAAACTTGCGAAGATCCCCGTTTATTGTCTCGGCATCAGTGCCGTGGGCAGCGATCAGGATATGCGCGATCTCGCCGCACAGACCGGCGGGAAGTATTTCGACAATGCCGACCAGACCGTGCAGGAGCTTGTCGACAATCTCAACGGCACGCCGCCGTACTGCACGCTCGAATACACGACCGATCATCTCTGCCGCAGCGGTGTTGACCGGCAGCTCGACATCCGTGTGCGGAAGAACAACGACAGCGCGTCGGTGACGCATGCGTTCGCTATGGCCGCCGATCCCGCCGACCGCGTGCCGGTGACGATCACGGTCGACTCCGCGACGGTCACGGCCGCACTCCCGACGGACGTCCCGCTGCTGCTCTCCCCGGCGGTGCAGGGCCAGCGGCTTCTCGGGGGTGAACTGGTCCTGCGTTTCGACACATCCCTGCTGAAACTGACCGATGTGACCACCGACGGCTATCTGGCCGAAGGCATGCAAGCGTCGGCAATGATGAATGCGAATGGCGCGATGGTCACACTCTTCGGTACCGCCCAGCTCGAAGGCAGTGGAACGCTGATGATGCTGGAATTCACCGGGGGCAGTGTGCAGGACGTCACACCGGCGACGGTCGATATCGATACGCTGACCGGACAGAGTGGCAGCTGTCTCGAACGCGCCTATCCCACCGCGACGCTCTCGGTGATCCCGAAACAGGCATCCATCAGCACCACGGCCCAGCCGGTGGTGTTCAACTGGGACAGCGGGGCCAAGCGCTACACGCCGCATCCCGGTGTGCTGACCGTGGAAGTCACGAACGACGGCGACCTCCCGGTATCCAATCTGACCGCGACGCTCGCCGAGACGCCGGAGCTGCGCATCGCTTACGGCGGGAGTCCGACCGTGCAGGTGATGCCGTCGTCGCTGGAGCCGGGTAAGAAGGGTACGGCGACCTGGTACGTGCAGATCCTGCCGCAATCCTCCGAGACTACCGCACAGGTGGAAGCCACGGTGGAATCCGACGAAGGTGCCACGGCCACACAGCGCCTGTTCGTGAACATCAAGGCCGCGGAATCCGCATTCGCGCTTGACTGCGAGGCCGATGAAATAACCGTCAGCGGCGGCGCCTACACACCGGATCCGGCTGAAGTGCGCGCAGTGGTCACCGCTGCGGGGACGGCCGATGGTCCTGCAGGTGATGTGACAATCGTCCTGCCGCCGGAGCTGACGCTAGAGAGCGGCGATGCGACACAGCCCTTCGCCTCCATGGCGCCGGGTAATTCCGAAACACTGACATGGTCAGTCGAGTATCCCTCGGCAACCGCGGATTACACCATCCTCCTCGTCGGCAGTGCTTCGGGCTATCCCGACGACACCTGCCGGGTGACACTGTCCGTGCCGGAACTGACGGCGCCGAACCTTGAAGTTACGGGAGTCGTGGATCCGGTGGTGCTGGATACGATGATGTCCCAGATGACTGTGACGTATCTCGTGCGCAACACAGGAACCGGGGATGCGGAAGACGTGCATATTGAAGCGCTGTGGCCACTAGGATTCGCCCCACCTATGGGCGAACCGGTCGGCCGCGATCTCGGGACGATTGCCGCCGGAGATTCGGTCGAGGCGGAGTTCAAGGCGGAAAAGACCGGGATGTATCTCTCGGACTGCGAAGCGGATACCCTGGACATCTGTGTCCGACTCGTCGTCGACAACACTCCGTCGCAGTCCTGTGTGACCAGTGTCATCGTGCTTCCGAAAACGAACCTGCCACCTGAGATCACTGATTTCATGCCGGCGGTCCTCGACACGACGGACAAGGATAATCAGATCGATTTCAGTGTCGATGTCTGGGATCGTTCAACAGGTTTTGTTCGATATGTATGGTATGTCGACGGTAACCAGCAGGGAGAGGATACGACGCACTTCTCCTGGACCTTCGATGCCGTCGGCATGCACGAGGTGAAGGTGGAGATTTACGATCCCTGCACCGTCGATGGCGGTGAGGCGGTCGAACAGGTGTGGTCGTTCTTCGTGCGCGATCCGACGGGCATTGCCGATGATCCGGCCGCGCTTCGCGCATTCGACATCACCGGCAACTATCCGAATCCCTTCAATCCCGGCACCGTGATCGAGTACCGCGTGCCCGACGGACGCCATGAAGTGCGCCTCGACGTGATCGACGCTTACGGCCGCGTGGTGCACATGCTGGTCGACGACGTGCGTTCTGGCGGTGTGTACCGGCAATCCTTCGACGCCGACGGCCTGCCGAGCGGCACCTACATCGCCCGTCTGCGCAGCGGTGCCGTCGTTCGGATGCATCGCATGGTGCTGGTCAAATAACCTGAAGGAACGAAGAGAATCGGTCGTTATCCGAATGAACTCCGTTGGATGTTGGAAGGTAACGCCGACCCAACGGGTCGGCGAGTCGAACCGGAGGACCCAACGGGTCGGCGGGTCGAACGGAAAGACGTTTCCAACGAATCGGCGAATCGAACGAATCGGCGAATCCAGCAGAAATTGAGATGATGTATCGTCATCAATGCGGTATGCAACGCACGATGAATAATCAGTTTCGCAGCGAAATGGGCGCCCGGGGCGCCCGTTTCCGTTTGATTCCCGGCGGCGGGTTCACCGGACGCCGAATCCCTGCAGTCCTGTCGCGGTTATGCGTCGTGATCATCGCGCTGCTTCTGATGCCGCGCTGGGATGCGGCGGCGCAGGATTTCGACCGGCGCGAGCGCAGCTACGACGTGCTGCATTACGACATCCGCGTGCGGCTGGATGAAGCGGAGCAGACCGTGCACGGCGACGTGCGTATCACGCTGCGGGGACTGCGCGCCTCGCATCCGCCGCATGAGGCGTGGAGCGGAGACGCCGTGCTGGACGCGGTGAACATGTCCATCACCGACGTGTCGTGGAACACGGGACGCGGCATCGACGCGGACGCAGGCATCCTGCCGCGCGCCTTGTCGATCAGCGCCCCGTCGCGCAGCGCCGGCATGCTCGAGGGCGCCTGGGCCTATGACTCCTCCCGGCTCGCCCTTCAGTTCCACGGAGCACAGCATCCCCTTGCGCCATCCGACACCGTCACCGTGCGCGTGCGCTATTCCTGCCGTCCGCAAAAAGGACTGTACTTCATCCGGCCCGATGCCAGTTATCCCGAAGATCTGCGGCAGATCTGGACGCAGGGACAGGGCGAGGACAACCGGTACTGGATTCCCTCCTACGACTATCCCAACGACAAGGCCACGAGCGAAACGCGCATCACCGTCGACACGGCGCTGCAGTGCGTGAGCAACGGACGCCTCGTCGCGCGGCGCGAGAACGGCGACGGCACGGCCACCTGGCACTGGTCGCTTGAGCATCCGCACAGCAGCTACCTGATCATGCTCGCTGCCGGACGCTACGGCGTCTTCGAAGAGCAGTGGGACGGCATTCCGGTGCGCTCGTACCATTATGACAGCGACGATCCCGCCGACGTGCAGCGCACGTTCGAAGACACCGACGCGATGGTCGCGTTCTTCTCGGACTACCTGGGTGTGCGCTATCCGTGGAGCAAGTACGCGCAGATTCCCGTGGCGCATTTTCTCTACGGTGGCATGGAGAACACGACGGCGACCATCATGGCCGACACGCGGCTGGTGGTCGATGCGCGGGCGGCGCTGGATTACGATCCCCAGCCGCTGATCGCGCATGAACTGGCGCATCAGTGGGTGGGCGACTGCGTGACCTACATCGACTGGCGCAACGAGTGGCTCAACGAGGGCTTCGCGACTTTTCTGCAGCAGATATGGACGCGCGAACGCTTCGGGGTGGAGGATATGCAGCTGCAGCGCTTCGACGGCATCCGCAGCTACATCGACTGGACCGACCGCGCAGGACGGCTGCCCGTGGTGTATCGTACGTCGACATCCTCGGCCAATACCTATTCGAAAGGCGCCGCGGTGCTGCACATGCTTGCGGACCTGATCGGCGAGCGGGATTTCCGCCGCGTCATGCGCGCCTGGCTCGAGCGGCACGCTTTCGGCAGCGTGGAAACCAACGATTTCAAACGCACCATCGAGGATGTCACGGGGCGTCCCCTGCAGTGGTTTTTCGACCAGTGGCTGTACGGGGCCGGGTATCCCGAGATCGAAGTCACGCGTGAAGCGCTCGGTGATGGGAGTACACGGATTGTATTCCGGCAGATGCAGGAGACCGATTCGCTCTGCGGATATTTCCGCATTCCGGTCACGACGTGGGCACTGCCGACGGGTGCCGGAGAAGCGCTGCGTGTGCACACGACATGGATCGACGGTGCTGAAACGGCGGATACGATAACACAGACGGGCAGCGGACCGCTGCTGCTGTTCGATCCGGAGCGGGTGATCTGCGGCCTGGTGTGGGTGGATTACAGCGCGGAGGAGAGCGCCGCGATTCTGAAGCTTGCACACGATTCAGAGATGGCGCCTGCGAGCAGGGAGGATGCCGGCACCGCTGCGGTTGTCCCCGCCCCCTGGCGGGTGCTGCTCGCCGAACGTCTTGCCGAGGATGCGGCTGCGATGGGTGACGAGGATATCCGCGCGGTGCTGTTCGGCGTGGCCATGGGCGATCCCGTTCCCGCCGTGCGAAAGGCCGCCGCGACGACGCTTGCGGAACAGCATCCGGGGCAGATCGAATGGGATGACGACCTGCGGGAAGTTCTTCTGAAACTGCGCGAGGATGCGGCTTCGGGTGTGCGCGCAACGGCGTGCAACGGATTGAATAATTTCCGTGATCCGGCGCTGATTCCCGTGTTCCGCGCGATGCTCGAGGATTCAAGTTATTACGTGGAGGCCTCCGCGATGAACGGCCTGCTGACGCTGGATTCCACCGGCAGCACGGATGTCGTGCGGGAGCGCCTGCTGTCGGATTCCTACGGCGATGTGCTGGCGCTCGCGTCGCTGGACTGGGTGCGCCGCCACCGGCTGATTGAGCTGCAGGAAATCGTGATCGAACTGGCCGGCCCGGGACATGGTCCCGCACTGCGTGCAAAGGCCTTTGAAACGCTGCTGGAGCTGCGCACCGGGCCGGAAATCATCCGCGGCCTCGTTCTGCGCATGCTCGACGAGCCGCGTCCGGAATTCCGCATGTACGCTGTTTCGGCCCTGCAGCTGTTCGGCCGTGAGGAGGCGCGCCGCATCCTGCGCGACCGTCTCGCTGAGGAAGATAATCCGCGCGTCCGCGCCCACATCCGGAAACTTTTCCAGCTTTGACGGCGCTCCCGGAAGTGGTATCTTGCGGGATGTTCCGGTTCCTCGGGGAACCGTCGATTCGGCTTTGATTTTATTCGAATGCCGTAATATATTTATCTCTCTGAGCCATTTTTGACGAAATGTTTGTGAAGTTCTCATACATATTGACGCTGGAGGTCTGATCGGCCGTGAAGAAATACTTATTCCGGATCATCCTGATTGTCGCTTTCATCCTCCTCTCCGGATATCTTCTGTACCCGACCTACATGGATACGGTACACGAGGGTAAGCTGGAGAACCTTTCCGGGGAAGACAGCACGGCATATTTCGATGAAAACGAAGGAGATATCCGCAGTGCCCGCGAAAAACGCCTGAAGCTGGGTCTCGACCTGCAGGGCGGCATGTATGTCACGATGGAAGTTGACATCGTGGAGTTGCTGTCCAAGCTGGCCAAAAACGAGGACGAGAATCTCCGGGAAATCCTCGCCGCCACGAAGGAGGAATCACTCACGAGTGACGAACCCGTGCTCGATATCTTCCGCAGGCGCTTCGAGGAGCGCAACATGCGGCTGAGCCGGTATTACGGCAGTATTCGTGATTCCAACTCCGATGTCATGAGCAAGCTGCAGGATGAAACCGAGAAGGCCGTCGAGCGCGCGCTGGAAATTATCCGCAACCGTATCGACCAGTACGGCGTCTCCGAGGTCGCGATCACGCGCAGCGGCAGCCGCCGCATCATCCTCGAGCTGCCGGGCGTGAGCGACGAGCGCGAAGTGCGCAGCCTGATTCAGGAGACCGCACAGCTCGAGTTCAAACTGTTTGCCAGCGAAAACCTGCAGCTGCAGGCCATCGAGAATTTCAACCGTGTGCTCACCGGCAAGCCGATCGAAGACACCACGGCGACGGAAGACACCACGGTCGTGGCCGATGAATCCGGTGACGAGGCGATCGCGGAAGGCGAAACCGGGGAAGACACTTCCGACGTGGCCGCCGCCGATGCGCTGGACTCCCTCACGGGTGACGCCGTCGAAGACGAGACACTGACGGAAGAGGAGCAGTTCGAAAAGTGGAAGGAGGAAAATCCCTTCCTCGGTCTTTTCATTCCCACCGAGTATGGTCTTTTCGCATCGGATGATCAGCGCGACCGCATCGACAACATCCTCGATCGCGATGACATCCGCCGCGCCATCCCCGAGGGCATTTCCTTCGCATGGGCGGCCAAGCCGGTGACGTTCAACGACGGCGCCGAGATGTATGAATTTTACATGCTGAAGAGCAAGCCCGAGCTTACCGGTGAAGTGATCACCAATGCACAGGCGCAGATGGATCAGCAGGGCTTCGGCGGGGCGGTGGTGACCATGCAGATGGACGCCGAGGGCGCGCGCGAGTGGGCGCGTGTCACGGGTGCGAATGTCAACAAGCGCATCGCCATCGTGCTCGACAATGCCGTGTTCTCGGCCCCGAACGTCCGGCAGAAAATCATCGGCGGGAATTCGCAGATCGAGGGCATGGAGGACATGGACGAGGCCCGGCTGCTCGAGATCGTGCTGAAGGCCGGCGCCCTGCCCGCACCGGTGGAGATTATCGAAGAGCGGACCGTGGGTCCGTCGCTCGGTGAGGACTCCATCAACAAGGGCGTGTTTTCCTTCGGCATCGGCCTGGTGTTCGTGCTGCTGTTCATGGTCGTTTACTACCAGTACGGCGGCATACCGGCCGACATCGCGGTGATTTTCAACGTCATTTTCATTCTCGCCATCCTGGCGGGATTCCAGGGCACGCTGACGCTGCCGGGTATCGCCGGCATCCTGCTCACCGTCGGTATGGCGGTCGATGCCAACGTGCTGATCAACGAACGCATCCGGGAGGAGCTGACCGCGGGCAAGACCCTGCGCGCGGCCATCGACGCCGGATACGCCAGGGCCTTCCCGGCCATCATCGACTCGAACCTGACGACGCTGCTGACGAGCATCATCCTGTACCAGTTCGGCTCCGGTCCGGTACAGGGCTTTGCGCTCACCCTGATGATCGGTATCATCTGTTCGCTGTTTACCGCCATCATCATGACGCGCGTCATTTTTGAACTCACGGTCGACAACGCACCGAACGTTGTCAAGTTCGGCTGATCGGAACGCCCCCTTCAACAGCAAGTGACTCAGGAGACAATAGAGTACAATGAGAATCTTCAAAGATCTGAACATCGATTTCATGGGGAAGCGGAAGAACTTCTACATCATCTCCGCCATCGTGCTCGCGGCAGGATTCGCGTCCCTCTTTCTGAAGGGTGTCGAATTCGGTCTCGACTTCAAGGGCGGCACCGAAGTGGTTGTTCGCTTCCCACGCCCGCTGGAAATCAACGAACTGCGCAGCTGGATGAGCCAGGCCGACATGGGCAGCATTGAAATCAAGTCCTTCGGCACCGACACGGATTGGATCATCCGCACCGATCAGAAAGGCGTCGGTACGACGGTGTCTGACCGCATCAAGGAAGTTCTGACGGATCATTTTCCCGATCAGGGCATCACGCTGCTGCAGGAAAACCGCGTGGAGGCGAAGATCGGCTCAGAAATGCGGCGGGATTCCATCGTGGCGATATTCTTCGCGCTGATCGGCATCCTGATTTACATCGGATTCCGCTTCAAGATCATTTTCGCCGTGGGTGCCGTGGTGGCGCTCTTCCACGACGTGCTTCTCACACTGGGCATCATATCCATTTTCACCGGGTTGATCCCCGGGCTGAACCTGGAGTTCGACCAGGCGATGGTGGCGGCATTCCTGACGCTTGTCGGTTTCTCGGTCAACGATACCGTGGTCGTCTTCGACCGCGTACGCGAGAATCTCAAGTTGTTCAAGTCCAGCGCCTTCGAACCGGTTCTGAACAAGAGCATCAACACGACGATGAACCGAACCGTCATGACCAGCATCACGACGCTGATCGCCATGCTCGCGCTGCTGTTCTTCGGCGGCGAGCCGACGCGCGGTTTTGCGTTTGCGATGTCGGTCGGCGTGCTGACGGGTACTTACTCGAGTATTTTCGTCGCGAGCGCACTGACACTTGACTGGACGAAGAGCCGGAACGCTAAAATCACCTTCTAAGAGGTTCGCATGCAGATCCCATCCTCAGAGAAGAACGGCGTGACCATTCTCGAACTGCAGGGGTCCATCCTCGGCGGTCCGGAAGCCAACGCCCTCAACGAGGAACTCCATCGACTGCTCGACGATGGCAAGAAGCAGATCGTTCTCGAACTGTCGAAAGTCACCCTGATGAACAGCTCCGGTCTCGGCATGCTGATCGGGGGATACACAACGCTGAAGAACAACGGTGGCGAGCTCAAGCTCGCCTGCCTCGGCGAGAACGTCCGGAAGCTGATCGAGATCACGAAGCTGCACACGATCTTCACTCCGTATCAGACCGTGGACGAGGCCGTCGCAAGCTTTGCTTCCTGACGGCGCGACAAAACAACGATACGGCCTCCCGGGGATTTCGGGGGAGGCCGGATGCAACCTGTTTCATGAGAGTTCGGAGAATGCGTAATGGCTGTGCGCGTGGTTGTCGGTGCCCAGTGGGGTGACGAGGGGAAGGGAAAGCTGGTCGACATTCTGAGCAGGGACGTTGACATCGTGGCGCGCTACCAGGGCGGCGCCAATGCGGGACACACGATCGAGATCGGTGACCAGAAGTATATTCTCCATCTCATCCCCTCAGGGATTTTCAACGAACATATCATCACCGTCATCGGCAACGGTGTGGTGATCGATCCCGTTGCGCTCATGGAGGAGATTCGCTTCCTCGAAAGCCAGGGTGTTTCGCTCAAGGGCCGGCTGAAAATCAGCCACAACGCGCACCTGATCATGCCGTATCACAAGCTGCTGGATTCCCTCTATGAGAAGGGGAAGCGGCCGATCGGCACGACCGGACGGGGCATCGGTCCGGCCTATTACGACAAGGCTGCCCGCGTCGGCATCCGCATCGTGGACCTGCTGGATCACGATATTCTCGAGGCCCGCATCCGGCGGAATATCGAAGACAAGAACCAGATCATCCGGAAGATCTACGAAGAAGAGGAACTCGACGTCGAGCATATCCTCGAGGAGTACATGCGCTTCGACACGCTGATCGACGAGTACGTCACCGATACGGCGCATTTCCTCAACGACGCGATCCGTGACGGCAAGGCTGTGCTCGCCGAGGGTGCCCAGGGTGCGCTGCTCGATATCGATCACGGCACGTACCCGTACGTCACATCTTCGAATCCCGTCAGCGGCGGCGCGACAATCGGCCTCGGCATCCCGCCCACGGCGATTTCCTCCGTGGTGGGCGTGATGAAGGCATACACGACGCGTGTCGGATTGGGGCCTTTTCCGACAGAGCTCGACGACGCCATCGGCGAGCACCTGCGCGAGAAGGGGCAGGAGTTCGGGTCCACGACCGGGCGGCCGCGGCGCTGCGGCTGGTTCGACGCGGTGGCCATGCGCTATTCCGCGATGCTCAACGGCATTACTTCCTGCGGCATGACGAAACTCGATGTGCTCAGCGGTCTGGAAGAAATTCGCATCTGTGTCGGGTACGAATACGAAGGAAAGCGCAGTGACCGCTTCCAGACGAACCTCAGGCGACTCGAGCACATGCAGCCGGTGTACGAGACCTTCCCCGGATGGGAGGAAGATCTTTCCAGCGTTTCCTCCTTCGACGATATGCCCGCCGCCGCACGCAGCTATATCGCGGCGGTGGAGGATATCATCGGCGTGCGCGTCGCCTGTGCGTCCGTCGGTCCTGAACGCACACAGATTCTCTTTCCCGGAAACGAACCCCGGTGGTGACGACAGCGACATGGTGATGACCGAAGCGCATACCGAACGGATGGTGCTGCTGGCCGAGGGACGGCTCAGCTCCATCGGTCTGCGCATGGTAATCGCCGCGCTGCTCTACGTTCCCGAGCGCATCGTCGCCGTCATTGACAGTACGAAGGAGCAGAAGACCACGCAGGAAGCTATCGGCTTCGGCGGGGAGACGCCCATCGTGCATTCGCTCGAAGAGGCGATGCAGTTTCGTCCCGATTCGATGCTCATCGGCATCACGCCGCTCGGCGGTGTGCTGCCCGACACCTGGCGTGCGATGATTCACAAGGCGCTTGACTCGGGTCTGCACGTGGTGAGCGGGCTGAAGCAGCGTCTCGGGCGTGATCCGGAGTTTGCGGCGCTGGCCGAGCGCAAGGGCCTGCGCATTCATGACCTGCATCATGTTTCGAAGAGTCATCAGATTCGCGCGCAGGGCAGCTGGCGCCGGCGCGATGTGAACACCATTCTCACGGTGGGCACGGATTCGAACACGGGAAAGATGACAACCGCGCTGATGCTGTACCGCGAAATGCAGCGGCGAGGAATGAAAGCAGCGATGATCGGAACGGGGCCGACCGGTATTCTGATCGCCGGCCGCGGCGTTTCGGCTGAAGACATCCCCAGTGATTTTATCAACGGCGCGATCGAGTTCGAGATCGACAAGGCCGCGAATGAGGGATACGAGTACGTGATCGTCGAGGGACAGGGTGCGGTGACCAACTGCGGCAATTCACCGATTGCGCTTGGTCTTCTGCACGGAGCCATGCCCGACGCGATGATTCTCTGTCATCAGCCTGCTCGTGAATCCGACGGCTACGGGTTGCCGCTGCCGTCGGTGGAAACCAGCATCAAACTGCACGAAGACATCATGCTCATTTTCAAGCAGGCGGGTGTGGTGGCGATCGGGTTGAACTCGATGGACCTCAACAAAGAGGATTATCGGCTTACAATCAACGATCTGTATCGGCGCACCGGTCTGCCTGCGCTCGATCCCATGCGCGAACCTGCCACTGCCATGCTTGACACCCTTCTCGAATATTTTTCCACGTACAAGCGCGTCGTGCTGCCGCACGAAATCAGCGAAATCCGAGACAGAATCTAGCCGTTGGCTATTCGCCGCCGCAGGTCCGTTATAACGATACGACCGCGGGTCGGCTGCGTTATCCGCACGCGTGAGCGTGTGGTTGTCGCGCGATGAAAAGACGTTCTCAGGAGCCCCCAGCCCACATTCAATTCATATTGATGATCCAGCGCACGATCGTCAGCACGAGCAGCAGCACTCCTTCCGCGCGTGACACGCGCCAGCCGGTGCGCATGGTGACGACGACGACGACCATGAACACGGCGAGCAGGACGATGTTGATATACGTGCCCGGCGTGAGGTGCAGGGGACGGATGATGGCGGCGAGTCCCAGCACCCCGAGAATGTTGAACAGGTCGCTCCCCACGAGATTTCCCACCGAGATGCCGTGATGTCCTTTGAGTACGGCGATGAATGACGTTGCGAACTCCGGCATGGACGTCCCGATCGCAACGATGGTCACACCGATCAGCCATTCCGAAACTCCCGCCAGGCGCGCGACCGCTGACGCTGAATCCACCAGGAAGGTTCCGCTGACGACGATCGTCACGATGCCGAGGATGATTTTCGGCACGTCCCACCAGCGGAATCCTCCTTCCGGAATCTCCTCCTCCAGCGGTTCCTTCTGGATGAAGAGGTAGAGCACGTAAGACACCAGGAGTCCGGCGAGCACGACACCTTCCCAGGCACGCAGTACTTCGTCCGCAAGAAAAATCAGCAGCAGGAATCCGGCCCCGATAAGCATGCTGCCGTCACGCAGGACGGTGCGGCGGTTCGTCGCGCAGGTACCGAAGAGCGCGACGCCTCCGAGGATGAACCCGAGATTGAAGATGTTGGAGCCGACGATGTTGCCGACAGAAATGTCGGCCTGTCCCCTGATCGCCGCAGTAATGCTCACGGCGAACTCCGGTGCCGATGTCCCGATGGCGACGATGGTCAGTCCAATCACCATTTCCGAGAGGCCCAGTTTGCGGGAGATGTGCGCGGCGGAAATGACGACCCACTCGGCTCCTTTCCAGAGTCCGACGACGGTGATACCCATGACGAGAATATGCGGCAGGAATTCCATGGATCACAAAATCGCGAAATTCCCCGGATGCAGCAAGCGTGAGGATCGTGAGGAGCGTGAGGATCGACAGGATTGGGAAGAGCGGTGGAGGGGAGGGGAGAAAGTGGGTAATGGTATTCAATGGTGGGAGAGGGGTGGGAGAAAGGGAAATCGAGGAAGAACGGGAGATCCCGGTGATGTGACCCGGTGATGATTATTCCGGGTACGCCTAAATTCAATAAAACCCCTGATTCAGGGCTGTTTGCGGCAGTCGGAAAAATAATTCCTTCCGTGGGAGAAAACGCTTGACTCTGAGCTTCAAAAGCTTAATTTTGGGAGAAAGTGGGTAGAAGTGGGGGATAGTGGTGCAACTTGATTGACAGAGGAAATGACAGGATTCAAAGGCAAATATGAACACGCAGTAGACGACAAGGGGCGCGTCAGCCTCCCGTCGAAGCTGCGCAAGAATCTTTCGCCTGAGGCCAACGATTCCTTTGTCATTACACGCGGCTATGAATTCAGTCTCGACCTCTTTCCGATGGATGTATGGAGTCAGCTGGAAGACGAGCTTCGCAGCAAGCTGAATAAACACCGCGAGGAGGATCGTCTCTTTCTCCGCACGCTCATGATGTGGGCGCAGGAAGTGACGCTCGACCGGCAGTCACGGATCATGATCCCCCAGGAACTCATGGAGTTCGCCGGGGTCACGGATAAGGTAATCATTATCGGTGCGCTGGAAAAGATCGAAATCTGGAGTCCCGAAAGCTTCCGGAGCTATCACGAACGCAATGCCGACCAGACCTACGAATCCGTCGCGGCGCGCGTGATGGGAGGCATGTGATGCAGGATGAGACAGGCGGATATCACATACCGGTGCTTCTCGAAACCGCCATCGAATACCTTGTCGGCGACGCCGACGGCGTCTATGTCGACGGAACGCTGGGCGGCGGCGGGCACAGCCTCCGGCTCCTTGAGAGAGTAGGCGATCAGGCGCGTGTCTTCGGTTTTGACCAGGACGCAGACGCCATCGCCCATGCACAGCAGCTGTTTCAGGACGAGCGCAGAATGACGCTCGTACACAGCAACGTGGTCCATCTGAGCGACGCACTAACGCAACATGATATTCCCATGATCGATGGGATCCTGCTTGATCTCGGGGTCTCATCACATCAGATAGATGTTCCGGAGAGAGGATTCAGTTTCCGCCACGACGGTCCTCTTGACATGCGTATGGACCACAGACATAGCGTCAGCGCCGCGGATATCATCGCACGCGAAAGCGAGGAGGAGCTCGCGCGGATCTTCTTCACCTACGGAGAAGAGCGGCACAGCCGCCGCATCGCACGTGCCATCATTCACGCCCGCGAGGAACAGCCAATCACGACGACCGGGGCACTCGCGGTTATCATCGCAACGGCGACGTCACCGGCGCATCGGAAGAAAACGCTCGCCCGGATTTTCCAGGCGCTGCGCATTGCGGTCAACGACGAACTGCGCGTGCTCGAGGAGACGCTCGACCACGCGTTTGCCGCATTGAAGATCGGAGGCCGGCTGGTGGTAATCTCCTACCACTCGCTGGAGGACCGGCTGGTCAAACGGTTCATGCGGTATGAGGCCGCCCCCTGCATATGTCCACCGCAGGCTCCGGTCTGCACCTGCGGAAAAACCGCCCGAATGAAGATTCTCTCAAGCAAGCACAGAGAGGCAGATGAGAGCGAGATACGTCGAAATCCAAGAGCCCGAAGCGCCCGCCTTCGGGCAGGTGAAAAGATTCACGCGTAAGCGCGTGCAGCCGGCCATGAATGCGCTCGCGCAGGATGTGCCGCTGGAGTACGTGCAGTCCGCGCCGCGCCGCCGGCGTGTGAAAGGGCTGACCACGTTCAACATCGTCATGATGCTGATGGTTTTTGCCGTGCTCATCACCTTCTACATCTCCAATGTGGTCAGGGTGGACAGTCTCATGATGGAGGCGATCGAACTTGACCGGCAGGAGCAGACGCTTCTGCAGGAGCGCGAAAACCTGCGTGCTGAAATCAACACGCTCTCAAGCTATAACCGCATACAGCGGATTGCCGTCGAGGATCTCGGTCTGGTCCATGCCGACCAGCAGCCGTTCTCCCTGACGGTGTTCGATCTCGCAGATAAGCAGACCGGACAATAATCGATCAAGGTGCCGTTGGATTCTTACGACTACAGACCGGGACGAAATGACGATCTGCGCGTGCATCAGCGTCAGCAGACTTCCGTGCGCATGTACCTGCTGATGGTGCTGTTCATGACGGGCTTCTTTGCCATTATCGTCAAGCTGTTTGTCATCCAGGTGCGCGATGCGGAGAAACTGCAGGAAATGGCGCGCATCCAGTACGAGAGCCGCGAGATCATTCGTCCGATGCGCGGCCTCATTCTCGATCGGCATCTTTCCATCCTGGCTTCCAATATCACCGAGTACACGCTGTCGGTGGATCCTTCGGTGATCGAACGGCCCGACACCGTGGCGCGCGTCATCGCGAACGCGCTGCGCATGCCGTACCGCAGCGTGTACAAGCATTTCCGCGACACGACACAGCAGTATATCATCATCGAGAAGCGTCTCCGTGAAGACGTGGCCGCGCATTTTGATGACTGGTCCTGCTACGGTGTGCGTCTGGAACCGGTGCCGCGCCGAAAGTACAATTTCAATTCGCTTGCCGGACCGGTGATCGGCTATACCAACATCGACAATGTGGGCCAGAGCGGAATCGAACTTGAAATGAACCGGGAGCTTTCCGGCAGGGAAGGCTACATCGTCTACCAGCGCAATGCTCGCGGGAGTCGTCGTCCGGAAGTGGACTATCCGCGGGTGGAGCCGGTCAACGGCAGGAATGTCGTTCTGACGATCGACCAGGTTTATCAGTCCATCGCCGAGGAGGAGCTGAGCCGCGGTGTGCAACTGCACGATGCGGAATCCGGTCGCTGCATTATCCTCAATCCGCATACGGGCGAGGTGCTGGCGATGGCCAATGCACCGAGCATCAATCCCAACAATCTGTACGAATACTCGCCCGAGAAAGCGCGGAACCGCTCGGTCACTGACCTCTACGAGCCGGGCTCCACGTTCAAGATCGTGGCCATGAGCGCGGCGCTCAACGAGGAGCTGCACGGACCGGATGATCGCATCGACGCGGAAAACGGTCAGTGGAAATACCATCCCGATCTGAAGCCGATCGTGGATGACCATCCCTATGCGTCGCTGACACTTCGCGGCGCCTTCGAACACAGCTCCAATATCGTTTCGGCGAAACTGGCGAACGAACTGGGCGACGAACGCTTCTACAAGTATGCGCGGAACTTCGGTTTCGGTGTCAAGACCGGCATCGAGCTGCCCGGTGAGCTGAGCGGGGACCTGCGCAAACCGCTGGACTGGGATGGAACGACGCTGAATTACCTCGCATTTGGATACGGGCTCGCGGTGACGCCGCTGCAGATCGCCTGTGCCTACGCGGCGATCGCCAACGATGGCGTGCTGATGCGGCCGTTTATCCGGAAGTGGCTGCTTGACCAGGAGCGGAACATCATTGACGAAACGGTGCCGCAGGTCGTGCGCCGCGTGGTGTCATCCGAGACTTCACGCATCATGCGCCGCTTCATGCAGGGTGTGGTCGACAGCGGCACGGCGCGGCAGGCGCGCATCGAAGGAGTGAGCATCGGCGGCAAGACCGGTACCTCGCAGCGGCTTGTGAACGGATCCTATTCCAACACCTCGCACGTGGCGTCATTCGTCGGATTTTTCCCGGTCGAGGATCCGGAGATCCTGATTCTTGTCATTCTCGATGCGCCGAAGCACGGGTATTACGGCGGCTCGACGGCCGGTCCGATTTTTCGCCGCATCGCCATGCGCATCATCAATTCGTCGAGTGCGTTCGCAAAGAAACCCGAGCCGCTGTATGCGTCCTTCAAGGGTGACGACCGCATCCGCGTGCCCAATGTGAAGGGGATGCAGCGGGAGGTTGCGCGGGACGTGCTGAAGGCGCACGGGTTCAATATGGATGCCCGCGGCGAGGGAGGGCTCGTGGCCGAGCAGTTCCCCGATGAGAACACGCTGGTCGCCCGGCGATCGGTCGTCAACGTGGAGCTGGTCGACATGAAACGCGACACGACAGGCGGACAGATCCGGGTCCCCGACGTCGTGGGCATGTCGCTTCGACAGGCCATGAATTTTATACAGAGCATGAATCTCGAACCGAGTCCGGCCGGGAGCGGTGTTGTCCGCAGGCAGTATCCCGAGGCCGGCGCGCTGGTTCCGAAAGGCACGCGCTGCACGCTCGACGCGGATGCGCGCATCATCACGGCAAATCTCTACTGATATGATGTTCAACCAGGTGGCCACAAATATCCAATCCCATCCTTCGGCCGTGCGGCTGTCGGGCCTGATGAACGATCTCACGGTCGTGCAGGTGGTCGGTCCGCATAATGTCGAGATCGCGGGCATCACCACGGATTCGCGTGCGGTGCAGCCCGGGTGGATGTTTGTCGCGACCGAGGGGGAACATACGGACGGACACCGGTTCGTTCAGTCGGCCATGGAACGCGGTGCCAGCTGTGTCGTCGTACAACTTCCTCAGTACGAAGCATATCTCCACCAACTGCTCACACCAGCCTACTGCCAGCACAACGGCACCGCCGTTGTGGTCGTGCATGACACCCGTATCGCAGCGGCCGTGCTTGCGGATCGTTTCCACGGTTCGCCGGCACGGAACATGACCATGATCGGGGTCACCGGCACGAACGGCAAAACCACCTTCACCTATCTGCTCTCTTCTGTTCTCGAGGCGGCTGGCATCCGTTCCGGTTTGATCGGTACCGTCGAGTACCGCATCGGCAGCGAAATCCATCCCGCGACATTCACGACGCCCCCGGCGGAACATCTGCATGCTCTGCTCGCCGACATGCGCGATGCGGGCTGCGCGGCAGTGCTCATGGAAGTGTCGTCGCACGCCCTGGCGCTGTCACGCGTGCACGGTATCGATTTTGACGTCAGCGTGTTCATGAACCTGACGCAGGATCATCTCGATTTCCACGGTACGATGGAGCGGTACAGCGAAGCCAAGGCGCGCCTGTTCGGTGAGTACACCCGAGGGACAGCCCTGATAAACGCTGACGACGCGGCCGCATCCGTCATGGGGAAAAAGCTCGGACGCCGCCGGCGCACCTTCGGAACGCGTCCGCGCAGTGCGTACCGGATCCGTGATATCGAGGCCACATCCACGGGGACGGCGCTGACCATCGACCATGCCGGTGTCTCTCATCGCATCGAGTCGAGTCTGATCGGACGGTTCAACGCATGGAACATCACCGCGGCGTTTGCCGCCGGTGTGGAGATGGGGATCACACCCCCGACCGTGATACGCGGGATTCAAAGTCTGCGCACGATTCCGGGACGATTCGAACGCATCGATTCGGTGGATGGCGTGACCGCCATCGTCGACTATTCGCACACGCCGGATTCACTGGAGAAAGCGCTTGAAACCGCGCGCGACATCGCCCGTGACGGCAGGGTGATTTCAGTGTTCGGCTGTGGCGGAGACCGTGACCAGGCCAAGCGTCCTGTCATGGGCGCGGTGGCCACGCGTCTGAGCGATGTGACAATCGTAACATCCGACAATCCGCGATCGGAGGATCCTCGCGCCATCATCGACGATATTCTCGCCGGTGCGGTCGAGGGCGCGCGCGTGCTGTCGCGCATCCAGCGGCGGGCCGCAATTCATCACGCGCTGAAAATCGCGCGCGCGGGTGACATCGTCATTGTCTCTGGCAAGGGACACGAGAATTACCAGATCATTGGCGGAACCCGCCGTCACTTCGACGACCGCGAAGTGGTGCGTCGCTATTTCGACGACCGGCGCGGAGGAGTCAAACCATGATTGGCACCGTGACCGACCTGCTGCGCATCCCGCATGTGTTCGCGAAGAACTGCGAGCATCTGGCCGCGCATGCGCTCGGTCGCGTGGTGACCGATTCGCGTGAAGCGAAGCAGGGCGATGTGTTCGTCGCGTTTCGCGGTGCCCGGGTCGATGCGCACGACTTCGTTGCGGAACTGTGCGCACGCGGTGTACTGCTCTGTGTGGTTGAAAACCGCTGGTACCGGAAGCATGCCGCCGAGATCACGGAGCTGCCGCTGCTCGTGGTGCGCGATACGATGCGCGCCTATGGCGATATCGCGCGTCTGCACCGCGAACGCTTCACCGTGCCGGTGCTCGCGGTGACGGGAAGCAACGGCAAGACGACGACGAAGGAAATGATCGCGGCGGTGCTGCGCACGAAATATCGGGTACTGCAGAACGCCGGAAACTTCAACAATCACATCGGACTGCCGGCGACGCTGCTGGAACTGACCGATGCGCACGACGTTGTCGTGGCGGAGATGGGCACCAACCAGCCGGGCGATATCGCCTACCTGTGCACAATCGCGCAGCCCACGCATGGATTGATCACGAATATCGGCCGCGCGCATATCGAGAAGCTGCGCTCACGTGAAGGCATCGCGCAGGAGAAAGCCGCGCTGTTTGCCGCCCTGTCGCCGCAGGATCTGGCACTCGTCAATGCCGATGAACCGCTGCTGCGCGGGACGGTGCCGCGGGGCGTTCGCCGCATCACGTACGGCACCCGGGCAGGCAGCGATATCCGCATCACCGACGTAACCCTGGATCGTGCCGGTCGCGCGCGGGTGCGCATCGAGGCATCGCGGTTCGTCCGTCGTCCCGTAATGCTGCGCCTGCAGGCCGTAGGCCGGCACGCCGCGTACAACGCGGCCGCAGCGCTGGCCGCGGGATTCGCATTCGGCTGCGGCATCCGTGCGATGAAGCGCGCGGTGGAACACGTGGCCAGTTATGACAAACGCATGCAGATCAGCGATGCAGCGGGCATCACGGTGATCAATGACACCTACAATGCGAATCCGGATTCCGTGCTTGCAGCGCTCGACCTGCTGCAGCAGCTCGACATTCCGGGACGGCGCTGTGTTGTGCTGGGTGATATGCTCGAGCTCGGGACAGTATCGCGACAGGAGCACGAGGCGATCGGCGCCGCGCTCGTGGCGGCTGACATACCGTATGTCATGACCTATGGCACGCGTTCGCGCGCCATCAGCAGTGCCGCCAGAAGCATGGCGGCAGTCTCGCGGCATTTTACCGACAAGCAGCGGCTCGTCGACGAACTCGCCGCCCTGCTCGATGCCGGTGATGCCGTTCTGATCAAAGGATCCCGCAGCATGAAAATGGAGGAAATCGTCGACGGATTTCTCCGCCGTTCAACCAGCGAGGAGGAACGGGCATAGTTATGTTCTACTACCTGTTCGAGTACATCAACGACGTCCTGAATCCTCCCGGATTCGATGTGTTTCGTTTCATCACGTTCCGAGCGGCGGCCGCGGCCATCACGGCCCTGCTCATCAGCTGGGTTGTCGGACCGCGCATCATCGCGCTCCTTCGGCGCCGCCAGATTGGTGAGGCGGCGAAGCTTGAAGCACCGGAGACACATCTGGTGAAGGCGGGGACGCCGACCATGGGCGGACTGATCATTCTGACCTCCGTGCTGGTGCCCGTGCTGCTCTGGGGCCAGCTGGATAACACATACGTTTGGCTCATCCTGCTGGCCACGGCGATGATGGGGGCGGTCGGCTTCGTCGATGATTATCTGAAAGTCGTCCGTCGTTTCCCCAAAGGACTGATCGGCGAGTACAAGATCGTGGGGCAGGTCATCGTCGGTCTCATCGTCGGCGGTGTGCTGTATTTTTCGCCGCAGTTTCAGGACTACAATTCCGTCACCACCGTTCCGTTTTTCAAGAACCTGGTGCTGGATTTCTCCTTCTTTTACATCCCGATGATCATTTTCGTGATCGTGGCCACGTCGAATGCCGTCAATCTCACTGACGGACTCGACGGCCTGGCTGTAGGTACGATTTCCATCGCATTCATTGCGATTGCCTTCATCAGCTACGCCGGCGGCCGCGTCGACTTCTCCGACTACCTCAACATTATCTATCTCCCGGGCAGCGGTGAACTGGCCGTGTTCAGCGCCGCGGTGCTCGGGGCGGGGCTCGGTTTTCTCTGGTACAACGCCTATCCCGCGCAGGTTTTCATGGGCGACACAGGGTCACTGGCCCTCGGCGGCGCGATGGGTGTGCTCATGGTGATGATCAAGAAAGAGCTTCTGCTTCCGATTCTGGGCGGCATCTTTTTTGCGGAAACCGTGTCCGTGCTGATCCAGAAGGCCTACTTCAAATACACCAAGCGCAAGTACGGCCAGGGCAAGCGGGTGTTCCGCATGGCGCCCATTCATCATCACTTCGAGCTGCTCGGCTGGCCCGAGCCGAAAATCGTTTCACGGTTCTACATCGTGGCGATCATTCTCGCAATTCTCAGTCTGGCAACGTTCAAGGTTCGTTAATCATGCAACGCGCTTTCGATATCGCGAGTCTCAAGGTCACCGTCATCGGAGCCGCCCGCAGCGGTCTGGCGGCGGCACGCCTGCTCAAGCGGAAAGGCGTCACCGTTTTTCTCACCGAGCTTTCACCGGAACAGAAATACGAGGAAGCCGCGCGCATCATGCGTGCGGAGGACATCCCGCACGAATTCGGCGGGCACAGTGACCGCGTGTTCGACGCGGACCTCTTCGTCGTGAGTCCGGGCGTCCCCTCCGATGCGCCGGTGCTGCACAGGGCCGAGCAGATCAGCATGCCGATCATCAGCGAGATCGAGGTCGGGGCGATGTTCCTCGACTGTCCGATCATCGCCGTGACCGGCACCAACGGCAAGACCACCACCACCACACTGGCGGGTGACATCGGTGCCGCAGCGGAGGAGCGGACGCTGGTCGCCGGCAACATTGGACTGGCGTTCACCGACGCGATCCTCCACAACGAGGGACCGGTGAACCTGGCCGTGCTGGAGATCAGCAGCTTCCAGCTCGATACCTGTGCGTCTTTCCATCCTACAACGGCGGTGATCACCACCATCACACCGGATCACCTGAATCGCTATCACGGTGACTTCCGTGAATATGTCGCCTCGAAGCAGCGCATCTTCATGAATATGAGCGCCGGGGATCATCTCGTGTACAACTATGACGATCCCGTTGTAGTGGATGCGGTGAAGACGGCGAGTGCCGACCTGTTCCCGGTCAGTTCGCTTCAGCGGCTTTCACGCGGCGGCTGGCGAGAGAACGGCACACTGGTTATCGACGCGGGAGAAGGAAAGGAAATCGTTGCGCGTGTCGACGATCTGCAGGTGCACGGGCGGCATAATCATATGAACGTGCTGATGGCGGCGCTTGCCACACGTCTGGAAGGTGTGAGCATCGATGTCATCCGCAGGGCCGTACTGGAATTCCGCGGTGTGGAGCATCGGCTCGAGTACGTGTGTGAGGTCGATGGCATCACGTGGATCAATGACTCGAAGGCCACCAACATCGACTCCGTGGTTATCGCGCTGCAGAGTTACAAGAATCCGGTCGTGCTTATCGCCGGCGGCCGCGACAAGGATGCCCTGTACGAGCCGCTAATGGAAATCGTCAAGGACCGCGTCCGCGCCATGGTGCTCATCGGGGAATCCGCCGAGCGCATGGAGGCGGAGTTCTCGAAAGTCACACGCGTCACGCGTGCCCGCGACATGCTCGAGGCGGTGAACATCGCGCGCATGGCCGCGCAGCCCGGCGACATCGCCATGCTATCACCCGCCTGCGCCAGCTTCGACATGTACGATAACTTCGAACACCGTGGCCGTGTGTTCAAGGAGTGTGTTCGCACCTTCTGCCGGGAGCCGATGGTCGCATGAAGCAGCGTACGGGACATATCGATCTCTGGGTCTTCCTGAGCGTGCTCGCGCTGATGATGTTCAGCGTCGGGGTCGTGTACAGCGCGTCGGTGTCAATTTCCGGCATCCGGCATGACGGTGATTTCAACTACCTGGTTCGGAATCATACCATCAGAGTGATCATGGGCATCGCCGCTCTGTTTATCGGCATGTTCGTGAACTATCATTTCTACCGGCGGATCAGCAAGTACCTGCTGATCATCGCACTGCTGCTGCTCGCGTATACGCTTATCGGCGGGACGGTGGTGAAAGGCGCGCAGCGCTGGGTATCTCTCGGTCCTGTGCGTTTTCAGCCCTCGGAGTTCGCGAAATTCGCGCTCGTCATTCATCTCGCGGTTCTGCTCGCGGCGAAACAGCGATATATCCACATGTTCCGCGACAGTTTCCTGCCGCTGCTGTTCTGGATTATGGCAGTGGTCGGGCTGGTGTTCCTCCAGCCGAATTTCAGCACCGGTGCGATCCTGCTCGGGATCAGTTTCATGGTGCTGTTCGTCGGTCGCGTGAAGATCATGCATCTCGCGGGCGTGGCGCTGGCGGGGATCCCGGTCATCTTCATCTATGCGGTATCGGCGACCTACCGCTGGAATCGCATCATGGCGCATTTCACGGAAGACGGAGGAGCCGCGGCGGGGAATTACCAGGTCAACCAGGCGATCATCGGGCTCGGCAGCGGCGGCATATTCGGTGTTGGCCTTGGCATGAGCAAGCAGCGCGAACTCTTTCTGCCGGAGTCGTACACGGATTTCATCTTTGCCATCGTGGGTGAGGAATACGGGTTCATCGGTGCCGTGATCATTCTCGCGCTGTTCACCATCATCATGGTGCGCGGGATGAAGATCGCCAAGCGCGCCACCGACGACCTCGGCCGCTTCCTCGCCGTGGGCATCACCTGCACTGTCACGGTCTATGCAATCGTCAACGCGATGGTCACGACCGGACTCGTCCCGACAACGGGTCTGCCGATGCCGCTGCTCAGCTATGGCGGCACGACGATCATATTCACCGCGTATGCGCTGGGGGTGCTGCTGAACATTTCGATGTTCACGCGCATTCGTCCGCGTGATATCGTTCTGAAACAGGAAGAACCCGCCGGTCCGCGGGTCGGGGAGCTGTACCAGTGAACCGGGCGTTGCGCGTCATATTCGCCGGAGGCGGTACGGGGGGACATCTCTTCCCGGGGATCGCCGTGGCCGAAGCGCTGCTGCAGCTGCGACCCGACAGCCGCGTCAGTTTCGTGGGTTCCGGCAATCGCATCGAAGCGCGCGTGGTTCCGGAACGGGGGTACGAATTCGACGCGGTATGGATCTCCGGTCTGCGCCGCAGCTTCTCATTCGCCACTGCGCTGCTGCCGCTTAAGCTGTTCGTATCGCTCATCCAGTCCTGGAACATTCTGCGACGACGGAAACCGCATGTGGTCGTCGGGACGGGTGGCTTTGCGAGTGGTCCGCTGCTGTATGTCGCGGCAAAAACCGGCCGGCGCACACTCATTCATGAGCAGAACGAATATCCCGGCGTGACCACGCGCAAGCTGGCACCGCTGGCGAATGAAGTGCATGTGACCTTCCCGTCGTCCGCGCGTATGCTGCCCGATGCCCGGCGCATTGTCGAAAGCGGCAATCCCGTGCGTCTCAGCCTGCAGCGCCACGATGCCGGTGACGCGCGGGTGCATTTCGGCCTGCATCCGGCCCGTCGAACACTGTTTGTCTTCGGCGGCAGTCTCGGGGCCTCGGCCGTGAACCGTGCCCTGCGTTCGCTGGTGCCGCGTCTCGTGCGCGAGGAGTACCAGCTCATCTGGCAGACCGGCGCGCGCGACATCGAGGAGTACCGCAGTCTCGGTGCGCTGTACCAGGGACAGGTGGTCGTTCGTCCGTTCATCGACGAAATGGATCTTGCCTATTCCGCCGCGGACCTTGTGCTCTGTCGCGCCGGCGCGACCTCGGTGGCGGAACTGACCGCGCTGGGGATGCCGGCGATACTCGTACCGTATCCGCAAGCGGCGGCCGATCATCAATACAAGAACGCCGCGGCGGTGGCTGCCCAGGGCGCCGCCCGCGTTCTGCGTGACAGCGAACTCGACCGCCTCGAGGCGGAGCTGTTTGCGCTGCTGGATGATGACAAGGCGCTCGAGCGCATGGCGGGTGCGTCGGCAAAACTGGGACGGCCGGGCGCCGCATTCGATATCGCCAGGGCGGTCATTCGTCTCGCTGAAGATCAGGAGGAAAATCGATGAACGCGCAGGAACACATCTTCAAGCGTCGCTACGATTTTTTCTATATCACGCTGCTGGTGTACGTGGCGTTTCTTGTGCTGTATATCCTCGTCACCGGCACGATCACCGACGGCACGCTGATGTTCGGTTTCCGCGATCCTGTCGTGTACATCATCGGGATCTTCATCGTTCACGCGCTCGTCATGCTGCTGATCAACATGGTGCGCAACCGCCGTCTGGTCCTTACCGGTGACAGCATGATTTTCCGCTCCCGTTTCGGTGCGCGCAACATCCCCTACACCGACATCGAACGCATCACACTCAAGCGTGACCGCCGCAAGCCCAACGACGGAACGTTCGCCGTCATCAAGCTGCATGTCGCCGACCGGCGCCGCGTTCTTCGCATCCGCGTCGCCAACTACGAGCATGAAAAGGAATTGTATCAGCTGCTGAAAAAACTCCAGCATGAGATCAAGAAAGAAGAATGAACATACATGGCCCTCGATACGGTCGCCCTTCGACAGGCTCAGGGTGACCTACTCGGCCTGACGATCAATCAAAAACCAGTAACCCACAACCAACAACTAATAACCAAAACCGGCCTCAGCCTTGAAATTCGCGAACATCAGACATATCTACTTCGTCGGCATCGGCGGAATCGGAATGAGCGGCATCGCCGAAATCCTGCTCAACCAGGGCTTCGAAGTCTCGGGCTCCGACCTGGCGCGGACGGACGTCACGCGGCATCTGCAGGATGTGGGCGCAACGGTGTACGAGGGACATGATCCCGCGCAGCTGAAGGACGTCGATGTACTCGTGTATTCCTCCGCCGTGGCGATGGACAATCCTGAGGTGGAAGCGGCCGTCGCGCGCAAAATCCCCGTCATCCGCCGTGCGGAAATGCTCGCCGAGGTCATGCGCCTGCATCATGGCATCGCGATTGCGGGCACGCACGGGAAGACCACCACGACCTCCATGCTCGGACTCGTGCTCATCGAGGGCGGACAGGATCCGACGGTGATCGTGGGCGGCAAGCTGCATGCCTTCGGCGGCACGAATGCGCGCCTGGGCAGCGGTGAATTCATGGTTGTGGAAGCGGACGAGTACGATCGCTCCTTCCTCCGGCTGAATCCCTCCATCGCCGTGCTCACGACACTGGAAGCCGAGCACCTTGACATCTACGCGAGTCTCGAGGATCTGAAAAATGCCTTCGTCGAGTTCGCCAACAAGATCCCTTTCTACGGCTTCGTCACGCTCTGCCTCGACGAGCCCGCGCTGCAGGAAATCCTTCCGCAGATAAAGCGCAAAGTGATCACGTACGGATTCAGCTCGCAGGCCGACGTGCAGGCCGTGGAGTTGAAGCAGAACGAAAACCGCGCGGTGTTCACCGTGCTGTCCTTTGGAAAGGAACTCGGGGAAATCGCGCTCGGCGTGCCCGGCGAGCACAACGTGCAGAATGCGCTCGCGGCCGTGGCCGTCAGTCTCGAACTCGGCATCCCCTTCGAGAACATCAAGGCGGCGCTGGATTCCTTTACCGGCGCGTTCCGCCGTTTCGAGGTCAAGGCCGACATCGGCGGCATCCTCGTCATCGACGATTACGCGCATCATCCCACCGAGGTCAAGGTGACGCTTCGCGGCATCAAGGCGGGATGGCGCCGTCGCGTGGTCTGCGTGTTTCAGCCGCATACCTACTCGCGGACGCGGGATTTCTACAAGGACTTCGGCCGCGCATTCATGAATGCCGACGTACTGGTAATCACGGACGTCTATCCCGCGCGGGAACGTCCGATCCAGGGCGTCACCGGTGAACTGATCGCCGAAGCCGCGCAGCAGTTCGGCCACAAGAACGTGCATTACATCCCTGACAAGGAAGATGTGCCCGGCCGTCTCACCGAGATCGCGCGCGAGGGCGACATCGTCATCACCATGGGCGCCGGCGACATCTACCAGTACGGCGCGAAATACATCGATACACTGGAGAACGCTTCCTGACACATGCTGTCACTTGAGCACATACGGAACATCTGCAGCGGCGAGATCCTTATTTCAGAGCCGCTCGCGCCGATGACATCCTTCCGCATCGGCGGTCCGGTGGACATCTACATCGAACCGCAGAATACGGATGAGCTGGTTGCGCTCATCGGGTACCTGCGCAAGACGGATGTGCGCTACATCGTGCTCGGCAACGGAAGCAATATCCTGATAAGTGACGAGGGCTTCCGCGGCGTGGTGCTCAACATCGAAAAGCACTTCTCCGATGTGTCACTCGATCAGGGCATCGTGACGGCCGGCGCGGGGGTGCGTCTCAGCAAGTTCGTGGACTTCTGCGTGCGCCACGGATTCGCGGGAACGGAGATGCTGGCGGGCATTCCGGGCACGCTCGGCGGGGCCGTGATCATGAACGCCGGCGCCTATGGCGGCGAGATTTCGGATTCCATGATCGACGTGACCGTATTGCGTGAAGGGGAGGTGCGCAGGCTCAACGCGGAGGAATGCGGTTTCCGCTACCGGAATTCCGATCTGTGGGATGATATAGTGCTTGCGGCGCGATTCCGTCTGCCGGAAGGCGACGAAGAGCAGCTGCGCGCGCGGCGCAAGGAGCTGCTGATCAAGCGCAATGCCGCGCAGCCGGTCGACCGTCCCAACGCCGGCAGTATTTTCAAGAATCCCGAAGGCACCTTTGCCGCGAAGCTCATCGAGGAATGCGGGCTCAAGGGCCGCCGTTTCGGTGCTGCCCTGATCTCGGAGCGGCATGCGAATTTCATTGTCAACACCGGTGGTGCGCGCGCGGCCGACGTAATCGAGGCGATCAACGTCATTCGCCGCGAAGTGTACGCAAAGACCGGTGTGGAACTCGAACCGGAAATCCAGCTTATCGGGTTTGCGGATGATGTCATCACCCCGCTGCATGGAGTCACATCATGAGGCGCAAGAAAACAGTCAAGCCCATGCGGTACCGGTCCGTCGGAATCATGACGTTCTTCGTCCTCGCCGGGATCGCCGGACTGGCCGTCCTCGCCGCGCAGTGGCGTGAGAGCGTCGTCGGTGTGGAACTGGCGGTGAGCGGTATCGACATCACCAGCGAAGAACAGATTCGCCGGGCGGCCGGTGTGACTGATACATCCGTGCTCGCCGAGCTGGACCTGCTGGAGATCCGGCGCACCGTTCTCGAGAATCCGTTTATCAAGGATGCCGAAGTCACCCGTGATCCTCCGCGCGTGCTGCGCATCGATGTGACCGAGCGCACGCCCATTGCGGTTCTACTCAACGTACAGATGCGCGACTGGTTGATCGACGAGGACGGCTACGTGCTGCCGGCCGCCCGTTCGGCCACCGTGCATGATCTCCCCGTGCTCACGGGGGCGGAGGGGATTCAGGAACTCAAGCCCGGTGTGCGCGTCGTCGAAGCGCGGGTGCAGAAGGCATTGCAGGTGCTGAAATATGCGAGCCATGTGGACCGCGAACTGCTCCGGCTCTTTTCGGAGATCAATCTTTCCCAGCGGCGCGATCTCGTGCTGTACACGCTCGAAGGGGGCGTGCCGGTGTTGTTCGGTCCGCACACGCGCGTGGAGGAGAAGCTGCGCTCGTTCCGCGCCTTCTGGGAAAACGTCGCGATGAAATATGATCCCGCATCGCTCGAGTACGTGGATCTCCGCTGGCGTCAGCAGGTGGTCACGCGCTGGCGCAATACGGGTGCGGCGCCCGATCCGGCGGCTCCGCGGCAGGAAACGGAGGCCGACAGTTCCGCGACGTTGGCCGACAATACGATGGAACAGGAATAACACTCATACATGCTGAAGTACCGCATATGAAAACACGCTACCAGGGCACAGGCATCGCAGATCACATCGTGGTCGGTCTTGACATCGGCACGACAAAAGTCTGCGCGATGATCGCGGCGAAGGATGCTGATGAGCGCATCAACATCCTCGGGATCGGCCGGGCCGAGAATGAGGGCATGGCGCGCGGCACCGTGACGCACATAGAGAAGACCGTGCGCGCCATCCAGCAGGCCGTCAGCGATGCCGAGCGGCAGTCCGGCATCAAGGTCCGCGCCGTCAACGTGGGCATCGCCGGTGATCACATCCAGAGCTTCCAGAGCCGCGGCGTGATCGCCATCAGCAATCCCGAGAACGAGATCACGCGCAAGGATGTCGAGCGTCTGCTGCAGGACACCAAGCGGGTGGCCCTGCCGTCTGACCGGCGCATCATCCATGTGATCCCGCAGGAATTCATCGTCGACGGACAGGACGGCATCTACGATCCCGTCGGTATGGCCGGCGTGCGCATGGAAGCCAACGTGCACATTATCACCGGCGGCATCACGGCGGTCCAGAACATCTACAAGTGCGTGGAGCGGGCCGGACTCGAGGTGAACGATCTCGTGCTGGAGCCGCTGGCATCGGCCAACAGTGTGATGAGTGAGGAAGAGAAGGAAGTCGGCATCGTGCTCGTCGACATCGGCGGCGGCACTACCGACATCGCGATTTTCGAGGAGCGGACGATTCGTCACTCGGCCGTGCTGGCCATCGCGGGAAAGAAAGTGACTGAGGATGTGCGCAAGGGACTCGGCATTCTCAACGACCAGGCGGAAAAGCTGAAGCGCGAGCACGGCTACGCCTACCTCCCCGAGATCGTCGACGACACGCCGATCATGCTGCCTCGCATCGGCAGCCGCGACGAAATGCAGATCAGCCGCAGCCTGCTCTGCCAGATCATCCAGCCACGGATGGAGGAAGTGCTTGAGATCGTCGCGCTGGAAATCAAGCGTTCCGGCTACTCGAAGCATCTGCATTCCGGCGTCATTCTCACCGGGGGCGGATCCCTGATCAAGGGCACGGCCGCGCTGGCCCGCGAAGTGCTCGGCATGCCGGTCAAGATCGGCATCCCCTCGGGCTTCAGCGGCGGCTTCGTCGACGAAGTGGAGAACCCGATATACAGCACCTGCGTGGGACTCGTCCTTCACGGTATGAAGAGCATCGGCTCCACCGGCTACGAGAGTGGCATGAGCGAGGGCAAGCCCAACATCGTCAAGCGCATCATCGACTGGTTCAATGAGCTGTAGAACAACCGAACCAAAGACCAAAAACCGACAACGGACAACTTGAAACAGTGATTACATACAACAATACTCATCACCCACACACTGAGGAGGGCCATATGGCTATCGTATATGACAACAGCATGGACACGCGGGCAAAGATCCGTGTCGTCGGTGTTGGCGGCGGCGGAGGAAACGCGGTCGATGACATGATCAACCGCGGCATGGAGAACGTGGAGTTCATCGCGGTGAACACCGACGCACAGGCGCTTGACCGCAGCGCATCGAATTACCGCATTCAGGCCGGCAAGAACCTGACACGCGGACTCGGTGCCGGCGCGGATCCGTCGGTGGGCTATCGCGCCGTGGAGGAGGACAAGGAGGAGATCGCCTCGATTCTCTCGGGCAGCGACATGGTGTTCGTGACCTCGGGCATGGGCGGCGGTACCGGCACGGGCGGCAGTCCCGTCGTGGCGAATCTCGCCAAGGGCACCGGCGCGCTGGTGGTCGGCATCGTCACCAAGCCGTTCCATTTCGAAGGCAAGCGCCGCATGGCGCAGGCCGAGGAAGGCATCGAGGAGCTGCGCAAGCATGTCGATACCCTCATCGTCATCCCCAACCAGAAGCTGTTGTCGCTGGTGGACAAAGGCACATCGCTCGCCGATGCCTTCCAGCTGGCCAATGAAGTTTTGTACAACGCCACGCGCGGCATCGCCGAGATCATCGCCGTGCCGGGACTGGTGAACGTCGATTTTGCGGATGTCCGCACCATCATGCGCGATATGGGTGACGCGCTGATGGGCAGCGGCATTGCCGAAGGTGAGAATCGGGCCGTCGAGGCGGCACACAACGCCATTTCAAGTCCGCTGCTCGACGGGATCTCCATTGCCGGCGCACAGGGCGTGCTGGTCAATATCACCGGCGGCGCGGATCTTTCCCTCGTTGAGATCGACGAAGCCGTCTCCATCATCACCGAGGCGGCGGGCGAGGATGCCAACCTCATCTTCGGATCCGTCATCGATGAGACACTGGAGAACCGTCTCATGGTGACCGTCATCGCCACCGGTTTCAACAAGCGCGCCCGCGGCGCCAATCGTCCGGCCGCGACGCAGCAGCGTCAGCCGCAGCGTGCCAGTCACATTCCGACCGGCATCAACGAAATCCGCGAGCTCGACGAGCCCGCGTTCATCCGCAAGGGCCTCTCCCTCGCATCAACCCGCGACGACGAAGAGGAAGGCCAGCAGGAGGATTCCAGCGGCCAGCGCATCGAGAAATCCAATCCCGACCGGCCAGCCTTCCTGCGGAAGATCATGGATTAGGCGAGCAGGAGCACGAGCACGATGCGGTAGCCCCAGGCGTAAGCCTGGGGGTGCCAGGAAATCAATACACCGCCTGCCCGCCGAAGCTACAGCGCCGAAGGCGCTGAAGCGAAGGCGGGTCATCCCGAGTAGCCCGCCGTAGTGCGCCGAAGGCGGGCGTATCGAGGGACAGTCCGCCAACACATTTCACTCGCACGGCACATAAGAAGCAAGATTGCAGAGGCGCACACCACGATCGGTGTGCGCTTCGTCTTTAAATCATCTCAAAGAAATCGCGATCTTCCGTCCGGCGGGGACTATGTTTCGCCCGGATGCGTTCGTCCCTTGCAGTATCTGCATATTGTGTGTGATATTCATTCAGAATCCGCTACATATTTGCAGAATCAGCATCAACAGCCGGAGAATGTCATGACGATCACATCACAAAACGAAAGAGACGGCAGCGAATACGATCCCCGGGCGGCAGTCAAATGGCTCGTGGACCTGCGGGAACGGCACGGGATCAGCCAGCGAGTTCTTGCCGATCGTCTCGGAGTGTCACAGAGCACCCTGTCGCGGCTCGAAAGCGGTGAGGACAGACACCTGAGCATTGCAGAGGCGGCTGCCTACGTCAACGCCCTCGGCATGTCTTGCACGCTGAAAATCTTCGACGATGGAATGCCTGCGGATGTGCAGCTGCGACGAACGGTCATAGAGGTGATGCGTCTGTTGACACGGCTTTCCAGGTTGCTCGAACGTCACGGGGCGAACGACGCGGTGATACGCGAACTGGACGCCTTCATCGGCGGCGGCATCTCGCCCCTGCTGCTCGAGGCGCTCGACAGCGGTGGATTCCACCGAGACGCGGCATTCGGCGTCATGAACCTGGAACTGGCACCGGGTGCGTAAGGCGCGGGTGAACACACAGCGGAGGGGGAAGCACAATGTGCTGGGTGAGTATTGAAGGTGGGAGTAAAATAGGCATCGCCACCCATGAATATAGGCAGCGCTGCCCATTGCGGTTTGGCCCCGTCCTGAATAGACTACGACGTATTCGACCGCCGAAACACGATCGGACTGATGACGTCTTCCACACACCTTGCATCGGATGCCGCGGAAACCGATATTTCCGATATCGTTATCCCCATACCAGCGTCCTGTGCCCGCAGTTCGTGGCATCGGCAGACCGGCCGAAACTGATCCGCCGAGGTCCCGTTTCGGCCACCGAGGTACTTCGCCGCAGATGTCTCCCTACGATGAGGACAGACCATGATGCGTCACACCACGTTCATCGCGCTTTTCCTGCTTGCTGGAATGCTGCCGATCGGGGAAGCCGTGTCGCAGTCGCACGAGGCCAGCCGGCTGCAAGCGGAACTGAAGCAGTACACGGTTACCGATACGCACCGCGTGCAGCTGCTGCTCGATCTCGGCGCATCCTGGCGGCGGACGAATCCCCGTAAAGCTCTGGAATATTATGCATCCGCTGAACGCCTTGCTCGAATACTTGAGGATCGCGTGCGGCAGGCCGATGCCATGATGATGCGCGGGTGGTTTACTGTCCGGCAGGGGAATATGAAACGGGGCAGTGCCATCATCCGGGAGGCTTCGGGATTATACGCCGCCGCCGGTGACAGCGCCGGAATTATCAAGTGCATGAACACCGAGGCAGGATTGCTCTCCATGCAGGGGAAAAACCGTGACGCAATGGAGCTGCTGCAGCGCTGTGCCGCGTATTACTCCGTTCGACAGGATACCAGCCGGTTGCTGCCGGTTCTGTCAAATCTCGGCAACTGCTGTACCTATCTCGGAAAGAAGACGGAGGCGATGCAGTATCGCGAGCGAACGCTGATGCTGGAGGAGGCACGTCATGATACTGCGGGGATCGCTGTGACCCTCATGCATATCGGTATTCTACAGGATGATCCATCCAGCGCACTTCGCTATTATGAACGCGCTGAACCACTGCTGCGGAGCCAGCGCGATGCGAATGCACTCGCTCACCTGTATAACAACAGGGCAGAGGACTACAAGCATCTTGGGAATTACGGAAAGGCAATGGAATCCTACGAGCAGGCCATCACATTGGGAGAGAAGCTGGGACTGAAGGACATCGTCGCCCAGGCGACCATGAACATCGCCGGACTCTACAGAAGAGAGCAGAAGCATGAGCGTGCCCTGCTTCATCTCATGCGCGCGAAGCTGTTCGCGGAATCACACGGCATGCGGCAGCTGGAGGTGAAATGCCTCGTCAATCTCGGGTGGCATCACAACTGCCTGGGGAAGTATGATGATGGTATTTCTTACGGGATGGAGGCACTGCGCCTGAACGATGAAGTCCCTGATCTTTACACTCGCATGTGCGCGCACGAAGTCATCTACCGGGCACATGCACAGCGCGGGGACTATGAAAGTGCATTCCGCTCCTTTCAGCAATTCAAGATTCTTTCGGATTCCCTGAACAGCGAATCTTCCCGAAAACGCATGGAGGAATTCAACGCGAAATACGGTGCCGCCGAAAAACAGCATGCCATCGAGCTGCTCGAAAAGGACCACGCGCTGCAGGCGGAGCTGCTGCTGCGGCGGGATCTCGAAGCACGACAGAAGGAGCAAGCGCTGACGCTTCTCGCGCAGGACCTCGATCTCCAGCGTCTTCGAACACAGAAGAAGGATGCCGCTCTCCGCGTGGCCGCTGACTCACTGATCCTCGCCCAGCAGGTACAGGTGATGCAGAAGGAGCGGCTTGCGCGGGAGTCACTCCTGCGATGGATCTTCATCGGTGTGAGTGTTCTGTTTCTCGTTCTTGCAGTTCTTCTCGTGCGGTATTTGCAGCAGCGTAGAAAACAGGGAGAGCTGCGCGCGGAGGCGGCGGAATACCGGGCGCGTTCGCTCGCTGCCGAGGCAGCAAAGAAACAGGCGGAAAATGAACGACGGGAACGCGAAGCGCAGGAGATATTCTCCCATCGTCTCCTCGCCTCGCAGGAGGAGGAACGTTCCCGCCTCGCCTATGAATTGCACGATACTCTTGCGCAGGATCTTATCGTCGTGAAAAATCGCCTCCTCATGGCGCTCGAGCAAGCAGACGGCCGGCAGCATGTGCAGGAAGGAATCCACGCGGTTACGGCGTCGCTCGAAGGCGTACGGCGCCTGTCCCGCGACCTGCGTCCCTTTCAGATCGACGAATACGGCATATCCAGCGCACTCAGGGGGATGCTCAAACGCCTCGACGAAAATTCGCCGCTTACTATTCATGCGGATATCGCCTCGATCGACGGGTTGTTCGACAAGGAACGGGAGATCACACTGTTCCGCATCACGCAGGAAGGGGTGAACAACATTCTCAAGCATGCCGAGGCCACCGAAGCGTCGGTTCAATTGCAGCGCCGCAACGGCAATGTGCAGCTGTCGATAGAGGATAATGGAGTGGGATTCGATACCGGCACCGTGAAGGGTGGATTCGGACTTCACGGTATCCGTCAGCGCGTGAAAATGCTCGGCGGGAGCATACAGATCACCAGCGATCAGGGAGCCGGAACGCGGCTTGAACTCGAAATCCCGGTTGCTTCGGAAAACGACAACATGGCCATCGAACATGAGATCGGAGAAATTCATGCCTGAGACGCTCTCAATCCTGGTCGCCGACGATCACCCTCTCTTTCTGACGGGACTCCGCCAGGTGATCGAGAATGTCGGTCATTTCTCTGTCGTCGCGGAGGCGAACGACGGCGTGACCGCCCTCAAACGATTGCGGGATTTGCATCCCGCGGTCGCCGTCCTCGATCTGCGCATGCCGGGGATGAGCGGTCTCGCGGTCGCGCGTGAGTTCCTCTCCGAATCGACGAACACGAAAATCATCATCCTGACCGCCTATGACGACGAGGAGATGTTCAACGACGCGATGGACATCGGCGTGCTCGGCTACGTGCTCAAGGACAGTGCCACGGCGGAGATCGTGCGCTGCATCGATACCGTGGCCATGGGTGAATATTTCGTGAGTCCCGCCCTCACCAGTGCCGCGCTGAAGACCCGCACCCGCGCCGGGGACGCGATGGACGCCGTGCACGGCCTCGACCTGCTGACAACCACCGAACGGCGTGTCCTGCGTCTCGTGGCGCGGGATCATACCACGGCGGATATCGCGGAGATGCTTACCGTCAGTCCCCGCACCGTCGATCATCACCGCGCCAACATTTGCCGCAAGCTCGAACTCTCCGGCATCAATTCCCTCCTTCGTTTCGCCCTCCAGCATCGCGCGCATATCTGAACTTCCCCGGGAAAAATAGGTATCGATGCCTATGGAAATAGGCATTGATGCCCATTGAGCCTCTGCGTGAGGATCGCGTAATTCCATACAGTGATCAGGACCAACCAGCCATGCGAATTCTCATTGTCGATGACAACGCCCGTATTCGAAAGACGCTGCACTCCCTGCTGCATCATCTGTTCACCGATACGATTGAGGCAGGGGACGGGGTGTCCGCGGTGGAGATGTACCGGCGCTTTCATCCCGACGTGGTGCTCATGGATGTCCGCATGCCGCGAATGAACGGCATTGAGGCCACGGCCTGCATCCGCTCGATGGATCCGGATGCCCGCGTCCTGATGGTGACCGAGTTCGACGATGCCGCACTCCGGCACAACGCGGAATTTGCGGGTGCCATGGGCTACTACCTGAAAGAGGATCTGATGGAACTGCGGCGCTTCCTCGAGGCGCTCTCCATTACGCTGTCGGATGAGAAGAATACATCGTTCGGAATATATCTGTCATGATGGAAGCCACAATATGAAGGAGGAGATGATGAACACTGCGATGCGACGAACCATGATCTGCTGTCTTTTCGTGATGATTCCGACGCTGCTGGATGCGCAGAGCTTCAGCCTGCTCAGGGATATACGGCCTGGGAATGACACCACACGTGCCGCCGTATCCCGTGACATTGCCGATGGAGTCATGTACTTCCAGACCGTCGACGCCACCGGGAATCCGACGATCTGGCGGACGGATGGAACGACAGCCGGGACGCGGCAGTTTACGGACGCCAAGGCCATGGGGATGATCCGCGCCATCGACGGTGTGGTCTATTTCCAGGGCGCGCCGAATCCAACGTACGGAATTGAGCCCTGGAGAAGCGACGGGACACCGGCCGGCACATTCATGCTGGCGAATGTGAACCTCAAGGAAATGAGTTCGTTCAGCAGGGATTTCGTGTCATTCGGAAATGAGGTGTATTTTCGCACCTTCTATTTCAAGCGTAAAAACGGTTCCCCGTATCTCAAGGATTACAACTGGGAGCTGTGGAAAACCGACGGGACACAATCCGGGACGGGGAAAGTCGGTTCGATGCCGTTTCACATGGATCTCACGAACGTCGGTAATTCGCTCATTCTTGACGGAATCGATCTGTATGCATCGGATGGTTCAGGCGTGACGGAACTGATGGATATCTGCCCGACCTTTCCGGCGGACTGGTATTCTTCGTGCATGTCCGATCCCTATGCGGGCTGGCCCCGCGTCTACCGGACAGACGCAATAAGGAAACCGGTCGTCGTGAACGGGGTCTATTTCCAAACCCTTTTCAACGCTGGTTCCGGCGGGGAGCTGTGGCGCAGCGACGGCACTCCGGCGGGCACATGGCAGTGCACGGACATCAATCCAGGATCTGGATCGTCCTATCCTTCCTTCCTCATCCCGATGGGCAGCTGGCTGTATTTTGCCGCGTATTCTCCCGACAATGGCACCGAGCTGTGGCGGTATCCTCTGAACGGGACGTCATTCAGCCAGGCGGAACGGGTGAGTGACATCGTGCCCGGTGCGGGCAGCTCCGAACCGATGTGGCTGACGGTCATGGACGGGAAGCTGTATTTCTCCGCATACCGCGAAACCGAGGGACGCGAACTCTGGAGGAGTGATGGGCTCCCCAGTGGATCAACCGTCCTTGTCCTGGATATCAATCCGGGACCGGAGAGCTCGGATCCCCAGTACACCTCTGTCGAATACGATGGCGGAGGCGATGGTGACAGGAAATTCAATCGCACATTCGCGACGATAGGTGGACGCATGTATTTCGCGGCGACAGAACCGACGCACGGCTATGAGCTCTGGAGCAGCGATGGAACTTCCGCCGGCACAGTACTGGCTGCAGACATCAACGCAGGATCAGGCAGTTCCAATCCGCGAGGATGTACCGTTCTCAACGGACAGCTGCTTGTCCATGCCTATGAACCGGCGGTCGGTTGGGAGTGGTGGGTATACAGCACGGGAGCAAACCTTCCGCCCGTTGCAGTCGCTGCGGCGAGTCCCACCTCGGGTCCTGTGCCACTGACTGTGCGTTTCGACGGAAGCGGATCATACGATCCCGAGGACGGCAGCAATATCACCTATGCGTGGGATTTCGGCGACGGGGTGGGAAGCTCCACGCAGATGAATCCCTCGTATACATACACGAGTCCTGCGACATATGTGGCGACCCTGACGGTTACTGATCCGGACAATGCAATCGGAAGCGACCAGGTGGCCATCACAGTCACGTCCACTCCGAGCGGGTATGTCTACATCGCGGATCAAGTTATTACCCGCGTCTCACTTCCGGGGAACAAGATCGCCGCGGAGAACGTGGTGACCATATTCGATGAGACGGACACTCCGGTTAGCGGCGCTGTCGTCTACGCGGATTTCACGGGCCCGACCTCGGGGGGCGTGTCTGGAACGACCGGTGCCAATGGAGAGGTGACGCTCGTTTCCGATTGGGACCGTAATCCAAACGGCGAGTGGTGTTTCACCATCACTGACGTTCAGGTATCGGGCAGGACGTACAATCCATCCGCAAACGTCATCACGACCGCCTGCGAGGGCAGTCCGAAAAAGAGCCTTCTGCGTCCTGCTTTCTGCGTCCTGCATCAAAACGCTCCGAATCCCTTCGCTGCGACGACGACGATCTCGTATACGCTCACAGCTCCGGCGAGGGTATCGCTGATCGTCACGGATGTGCTGGGGCGTGAGGTGAGAAGAGCTGTGAGCCGTTGGCCGATGGCTGTTGGCGATCATGCAATGGAATTTGATGCGAGCGGGCTTCCGGCCGGGGTGTACTTCTATCGCCTCGAAACCCCGGAGACTGTGCAGATGCGACGGATGGTGATCATGCGCTGATACGAGAACGCATCGTCGAGACAGAACCCGATGAATGGAGGATCTTGATGTTGTGCAAATTTCTCAGGATATTCAATTCAGAAAATCCGGATATATGTCTGTTCCCGAGCAGGAGCGGATGTGCGCGGCAGCGCGGCACATCCGTCTCCTGCGATCCGATGCAATGAAGAAAAAGGCTCCATCCACTTCAGAGAAACCGCTATTGGAGAAATGATGATGAAGGTAATAATGCGTGCGCTGATCCAAAGAGTGGCAATGACATTGCCTCTGCTTCTCGGTATGACCATTTCGGTTGACGCGCAATGGAATTCGGATCCAACGGTTAACACCGAAATCTCGACAGCTTCAGATGAACAGGTGAATCCAGTCATCTGCAGTGACGGAGGCGGTGGGGCTATTATTGCTTGGCGAGATGCTCGCGATTACTCCACAAACAGTTATGACATTTATGCTCAACGTATCGATGCGGCGGGGAATGTCCAGTGGATACAAGATGGAATTCCCATTTGCACTATGGCACTATGGCAAGAGAATCCGAAAGTCATCAGTGACGGCAGTGGTGGCGCAATAATTGCATGGTCTGGCCGAATCGGTGTCCACGCATCTGATATCTATGCGCAGAAAATAAGTGGATCTGGTCTCGTCCAGTGGAACGTAAACGGTCTGGGCGTTTGTACTGCCGCGCGCGGGCAATTTCGACACGAGCTCTGCAGTGATGGTAGCGGTGGCGCAATCATTGTATGGTGTGATGACCGGGTACTGAATCACGATCTGTATTGCCAGAGAGTCAGTGCTGCGGGAATCCCTCAGTGGGGAGCCAATGGTATTACCATCGCAACACCCTCAGGAGGTGACTTTGCGGATATCATGAGTGATGGCAACGGTGGGGCGATCGTTGCCTGGATGCGCGGCAGCAGTCCAAGTTCCGTATTTGTGCAGCGTGTCGACGGATCAGGAAATCCCCAGTGGGGGGCGAATGCCATTGAGATTGCACCTTCTACCGGCAGTAGAGGGTTCCCGGCTTTATGCAGCGATGGAAGCGGAGGAGTCATCGTTGCATGGGAAGATTCACGAGGCACAACGCAAAAAGATATCTATGCTCAACGTGTCGACGCGTCAGGGAATGTCCTCTGGGCGGTGCAGGGTGTGAAGATCTGTGACGAAATGGGGAGGCAGTCTGATCCCCGCATCCTGAGTGATGGGAACGGCGGCGCATTTATCACGTGGCCGGATCATAGAGCAGGTGAGGATATTTATGGGCAGCACATCAATAGTTCTGGCGCGATACAGTGGACATCAAACGGAATTGCACTCGGTTCGACTTGCGGAGATCTGTGCAGGCATGACATTGTCGGAGATGGATCCGGTGGATTTATCATTACATGGATCGATGGAGCCTCCGACGCTGTCCACTCGCAACGAATAAACGCTTCAGGTGTTGTACAATGGACCCAGGATGGAGTGCCCATCTGCACCGCGAACGGAGAACAAAGTAGCGCTCGGCTTTGCACCGATGGTTCGCACGGAGCTATCATCACATGGCGTGACGAAAGGGGAACGGATTGGGACATTTACGCTTCGAAGGTGAATGCTGCCGGCCAGCTCGTCGGTACTCCCGTACTTCCCCCGGATCCCCCGACAAACCTCACTGCTGCTGCACTGTCTCCGTCACAAATCAAACTCGACTGGAACGATAATGCGAATAATGAAACAGGGTTTATCATCGAAGCCCAAATGGGCGGTGGTCCATGGAGTCTTGCAGGCACCGTACCTGCCAGCATTGAGTCGTATGTCGTTTCAAATCTGTTCCCGCAGACGAATTACGGTTTCCGCGTGAAAGCGGTGAACACACAGTACGAATCCGACTATTCCAATATTGCCACGGCGACAACCATGCTCTTTCCGGCGCCCTCTGGCCTGACATCGGATTCGCTGACTATTGCTTCTGTTCTACTCAGATGGCTGGACAACTCGACGAATGAGGACTGCTTCACCGTCGAACGATCAACGGACGGATCATCATGGCAGATCGTCTCGAGTGTGAGTGCGGACAGCACTTCTGTTCGTGTCGGGGGATTGTCGCCGCTCACGAGATATTTTTTTCGTGTGCGTGCCATGGAGGGAACAATCGTTTCGGAGCCGTCCAATATGATAACCGTGGAAACTGCTGCGTTCGCCGCACCGGGAAACCTGCAGGCTGCGGGGCATTCCTCCGAAGAAGTGAAACTCACCTGGGACGACGATTCCGATGACGAGGACGGTTTTATCATCGAGTATCGTGAGACCGGAGATTTTTGGTCTGTCGCCGATTCCGTGATGCAGAATGTGGAATCGACTCTCATCGGCGGATTACAGCCTGCGACGATCTATGAATTTCGTCTTCGGGCGTTTGTAGGAAACATTACGTCTGCTTATTCGAATTCGGCGCAGGCGACGACGCTGCAATTCCTCGAAGTCCCCACGAATCTCACCGGCGTGCTGATGTCAGAAACGAACATCGTGCTTAACTGGGAGGATAACGCGACCGGGGAAACGGGCTACGAAATCGAACATCGGGAGGACGACGGGGAGTGGATGACGATTCACACGACGTCCGCCAATGCGACGATGTTCGACGCGCAGGGACTTACGCCCCGAACGACGAATCGATTCCGCGTGCGTGCTGTGGGCGATGGCGCTGCATCCGGGTATTCGGATGTCATTGCGATCGAAACACGCATGCTGCCGGCGGCGCCTCTGAATCTCCTGGCGCGTGCGGTCGACCATCAAACAATTCGTATCACCTGGCAGCGCGGCTCTCAGAACGAAGACGGGTATGAAGTCGAGCGCAGGGAAGACGGTGGTGACTGGGCCGTGCTCACGACCGCAGGTCCCGGTGACGGAGACATCCTCGATGAGAATCTCTCGATCACCACCACCTACTGGTACCGTGTCCGCGCCGGTAACGATCAGGGATATTCGCCGTGGTCGGACGTGGACAGCGCGACCACGATGGATATTCCTGTTCCGGAGGCACCGTTCGGCCTGCAAGCCGCAGCGATTGGACCAGCGTCGATCAACTTGTCCTGGATCATGCCTTCACCATCGACTGCTGAAGCATTCGAGATCGAACGTTCGGAAACGGGCGATCCCGGTGACTTCTCCCGTTTCCCCCCGGATGCAGAAGGTTCCGCGCGGAGCAGCGTAGTGGAAAAACTGCAGCCCGACACGGAGTACTTTTTCCGTATTCGCGCCGTGAATCGATCCGGTCCTTCGGGATACAGCAATATCGTCAGTGCGCGGACGCTGCGGTCAGACTATCCTTCCGTCCCACAAAACATATCCGCCCGTGCTCTGAGTGACACCACGATCGAAATCAGCTGGGAGATGCCTGGCGCCTCAAAGGAAGACGGGTTCGTGATCCAGCAATCCTGCACTGGCAAAGAGAGCGATTTCACCAGTCTTTCACCGGTTGCGATGCAGGGGGCGCGCGTGTATATAGATACCGGGCTCCTGCCGAGTAAAACGTATTACTATCGCCTTCGCGCATACAATGCCCACGGATCCTCTCCGTGGTCAGACATCGTCAGCGCGACGACGATGGATATCCCCATATCCCCGGAGCTTCTGGCGGCCATGAACGATAAGCAGGTACTGATCGATGAGCTGGCAGATGTTCTGCCGGATGGCAGCGGACAACTGAACACACTTCGCTCTTTGCTGGGTGATTATCCCCGCGGCTTCGATGAGGAGGCCGCGACCGCGCTCATTGAGACATGGAAGGCTTCGGGCACGGATCAACCTGCCCTGGCGACGGAGTCGCTGCAGCGCTATACACTGTTCGAGGAAGTTCTCCGCGACAGCTGGGGCGATAGTGATGCAATTCCTGCAATTCCCGGCGCGCAGGATATCGCGCAGCAGACCGGACGCGCTCACGCGATCGCGAGTAAGAACCTCGTTGCCCTCGCGCTCGCCTGGGACGAGGAACGCCGTTTTCTCAGTGCTGACGAGCCCAATCTGACTGCCGGGATGGAGGACGTGATTCTGTCACTCAGCGACAATATGACGCTGCTGTCAACGCTGATGGGCTCGAAGGATGCTGCAGAGGTGAACTCCCTGATGAAGGATATCATCAATGAACAGGGAAGCGTACAGGATCTCTCTGCCCCGCTGATGCTGTCCACGATCGACTACTGGCGGGAGCGAATACTGGGGAGGTATTTCATCCCGGCTGCCAATCCACTGATCCCGCTTTTCGCAGAGAAGACCGAACAGTTCGACGTCACGGGTACGAAGTCCGAAGCCGAGGCGAAGGGTGATGCAGTTCTTGCATCACTGCGCATGCAGATCGATACCCTGGGTAACGGCTTCAGTGATTACGGCAGTATCTGCTACGGGCTGGATGCCGCGTACTCCATCGGCCAGGCTGCCGGGAATCCGCTGGACATCTTCCTGCTCAAGCTCAAGGCCGTGCGTCCCCGCCTGGTCGACGGAATGCATGATGCCATCGCGAATGCGACTGTCCCCGTTGAACGCTTCCTGTATCTGACATCACCGGATGCAATACCCGGCCTTGGTTCACTCCCTGCGACTCTTCGCGACGCCGGGAATGCGATTTTTGATCCTGTGAATAACGGTGTGCAGGGCACGAGCACGAGCAGGAGCAGGAAGAATGTCGGTCCTGTGTTCTCTGCTCTGTGCCGCACTCAATCGGCTGCTCTGTCCACAACAGGTACGATCACCGCTGACCGCGACTATCTCATCGAACTCCGCGGCAAGGTGCTCGATGACGATACGGACTACATTACGGCCAACTTCGAGACCCTGCGCCGCAGCGGACAGTCGATGATTGCAGAAGTTGCATCACTGCAGCGTCCCCTGCTGGGTATCGCTCCCGAAGACATCTACCAGCAGGCGGACATGCGCGACAGCTACTACGGTTTGCTCGCGCGTGCGCAGCTGTTTAAGACGCGACGAGCGGTACTGTCTGTAGCTTTGGCAGATTACGTCCTCGGACCAACTGCACAGAAGCAGACCGATCTCATTGCGGAGATCGATTCCATTATCGGTCCTCTCGACGGTGCGATCAATGATCTGACAAACATGGTCACCGATGTCGGGAGCCTGATCACCTTACCTGTGCTCTCCATCATCGATGCGGATATTGTCCGCGATGAGAAGTCCGGTCCCGATCGCTGCCACATCCGTTTCACGGTGAAAAATGTCGGTGGTGGGGAAGCGAGCGATGCCCGGACGACACTCGATTTCCTGAGCAGTGGAGTCGCAATAGTGGGTAAGGACGAATTCTCTCTCGGTTCGCTGCAGCCGAGTGCTTCAATGCGCGACAGCATGGACGTAGACATTGCGGGAAGCGTCACACACGTGACATTTAGTGCCGTTCTCGAGACTGGCGGTCGCAGCTTCATCGATCGACGGACAATCGCGGTTCCACTCCGAGATACCACGACAACCGTCAGAGCATCCGGGCAGCTGCCGGCGTCCTGCATCCTGCACCAGAACTACCCGAACCCGTTCAATCCCATGACGACAATCCGCTTCACGCTGCCGCATGAGATGGAAGTCTCACTGGTGATCACGGATGCACTGGGGCGGCAGGTGAAGCGAGCTGTTAACCATGAGCAGTTAATGGTTGGCACGCATTCGGTTCGATTCGACGCCAGTGGATTTCCATCAGGGGTGTACTTCTATCGACTCGAGACATCTGACGGAGTCTTGGTACGGAAGATGGTGTTGATGCGGTAGACGAGTGGGGAGGCCGATCATTCTGATTCGTGCAGGGCAAGCTATCAGGCTTGCCCTGCTTGCAACCAGGCGAAAATCTGTCACAAAATACCATCATCGGAAAGGAAATTTTGTTGCACATTTGTTGCACGAATTCCCGTAAGTGCAGCAATATCAACAGAACGGAGATCATGGATTAGCGAAAAACGCTCCGCGTTTTTCGCGCAGCAGGCAGCAGGCCGTAAGCAGAAGGCCAACAGATGCGTCATCCTGAGTAGGTCGTGCGCCCAAGGCGCACGACCGTCTCGAGGGACAAGGGAAAAATCCGTCGTTCGTTTTCCCCTGCCCGCCGCGAAGCTCACAGTCGTTGCATATGAATCCGGCGATGCCTACATTGGGTGTGCAATAATCCGAGTAGTAGCTCCTATTATCTGTGACATCCAGGCTGCGCTGTCCATGCATGGCGATACGGCCGAAGGGAGCAGCCAGGGCGCATTGACATACAGAATATTTCGTTGCGAAACGGGAATACCGGAGATTTCTCATGAAACAGCTTTCTGCATGTATTTGCCTATTCACACTGCTGTCTGTCATCGCTACACCGCTCCTCGCGCAGCACACGTTCGAGCGGACATTCGGGGGTGAGCGATATGACAGCGGAAACGATGTACTGGAAACCGCCGATCACGGTTTTCTGCTCATCGGAACGACGCGATCCATCAGCAGTGACACGACCGATGCCTGGGTGATCCGCACCGATGCCCGGGGGGATACACTCTGGACTCGATCATATGGCGGCGAATCGTGGGACTCGGGGATTTCCGTCGTGCAGGGAACCGATGAGGGTTTTCTTCTCGGTATCGCATCGAGATCGTTCAGCGAAAGTTATGATGTGTATCTCGTAAAGATCGATGACCAGGGAAATACGGTGTGGACCAATACCTACGGCGGTGCAGAAGCTGATTACCTTCATTCGATGGACGCGACCGCCGACGGTGGATATGTCATGCTCGCCCATACGACGTCGTTCGGAGCGGGATCGCTGGATTTTTATCTCATCAGGATCGATCAGGATGGCGATACTCTGTGGACGAAAACTTACGGCGGCACTGATTACGACTGGTGTGCATCAGTCAAGCAGACGGCGGACGGCGGATACATCCTCGTCGGGGAAACCCGCTCGTTCGGTGACTCCGAAGGTGACGTGTACGTGGTGAAAACGGATGCCGACGGTGACCTGCTGTGGGAAAAGAGTTATGGCGATGCCGGTCACGACCGGGCACAGCACGTGCTCGCGACACCGGACAACGGATATCTCGTCATCGGAAACATGACTGTTCAGGACAGCGAAGACGAGTATGGATTCGCGCTGAAAATCGATGCGAACGGAGATCCGCTCTGGACAACCGTGCTTGGAGACGAACGGCTGTCAGAACTGTACGGCGCGACGCTGACGGCAAACGATACCTATGTGACGATTGGCGGCATCGCGGAAAGCGACGGTGACGACTATGACGTCTATCTGACAGAGCTGGACAGCAACGGCGATGTAATCACGGAACGCCTCTACGGAGGTGAAGAGCATGACTTTGGTTTGAGCGTTCGGAAAACTTCGGACAACGGATATATCATTGCCGGACTGACAGAGTCATTCGCACCGGGAAAAGATAATCAAGTCTACCTTATCAAGACCGATGCCGACGGGAAGGTGACAGGGATCGGTGAGCACGGGAAGGATGTCGTTGCGCGGGCCATTTCGCTTCACCAGAACTACCCGAATCCCTTCAATCCCACGACGATGATCCGTTTCACGTTGCAACGTGAGATGGAGGTATCGCTTGTGATCACGGATGCATTCGGGCGAGAGGTGAAGCGGGCAATCGCCCATGAGCACATGGCCGTCGGCACACACTCGGTCAGATTCGATGCAAGCAGCTTGCCCTCAGGAGTGTATTTCTGCCGACTGGAAGCCCCGGACGTTATCCAGGTCCGCAAGATGGTGCTGATACGGTAATCCCGGGCGTGAGCCTGAGGGCGGCAAGAAGTCAATAAACTGCCTGCCGCACGGAAGCTGAAGCGCCGAAGGCGGTGAAACGAAGGCGGGCCATCCTGAGTAGAACCGGCCCCTGATTTCAGGGGCCGGGCTGTTTCGCATCAATGCCGAATAGTCACCTTCTCCGTTCGTCGTCCTTCAGCGTGATCGACAACGAGCAGATAAAGGCCCGACGGTACATCCGCCGTGTGAATGCGTATGATGTGACTGCCTGCGGGTAGAAGCGCATTCTGTGCAATGGGCATCACCACGCGCCCGGTCACGTCGTGCAGTCGAATATCAGGTGATGCGGCTTCAGACATTGTCAGGAACAGGGTGTAGGTTTCATCGCAGGGGGAGGGGTATCCCTTCAGGACTAAACGGGGAAGGGGCTGGTCCAGATGTACTTCCACCTCCGGTGAAAACTCGAATTGCCCGTCGAAATCGATCTGGCGGAGTCGATAGCGCAGCACGGAAGTGGAGCGAGGAAGATCCTCGAGACGGTCGGTGAAGCGGTAGGAATGCGGTGCTGCGCTGCTGCCATGTCCCTCAACAAAACCGATTGGCGTCCAATCCTGCGACGCAGTACTCCGCTGCAGCTCAAAACCGTAGTTGCGTGATTCCGTCGCGGTTGTCCAGGTCAGCTGCACGATGCCGTTATGCAACGTGGCGGAGAGGGTGAGCAACTCTACCGGAGTGATCACCACTCCGGAACAGATGCAGGACGGATCAGCGAGGTTGAGCCTGCCATGTCCCGCACCGTTCGCGAAAATGGTGTCGGCGCAGATTTCCGCACCGATCGGCACGGAGATTTCCGCTCCGACGGGAATCGTGATAGTGCCGCGCTGGGCGGCGAGCATCCCCGGCAGCAGGAAACCCACCAGGAACACACAAAGGATAATGCTGAATCTGCATCGTATCATTGCTCTGCCTCCTGATTGAGAAGTTGCACGTGCCGGGCTGCGTTCTGCTGGTCCTGCTGAAGATTGCGAACAAGACGCTCCAGTTCGGTATATCGGTGTTCATTTCCCCGCCGTATTTCCTGCATTTCGTTCTCCTGAGCTGAAAGCCGTGTGCGGAGGCCGGCGATCTCCAGATCCTTGCTCCTCAGCTGTTCCCGGAGTGTTGCGAGTTCCTTTTGCAACTCAGCTACCGAGCTCACATTTGCCGAAGTCCTTTTCTCCAGCGCCTTCACGGCGATACAGAGCACACCGTCGACATCGGCCGAGGCGAGCAGGGTGTCGGTGCCGATCGTCCCGATCCCGTCATGACCAAACGCGGCGTACCACTCCTGCGCCATGGGGCCGTAATGCCTCTCGGTGAACGGGTCATGGCCGATGAAGTTCCAGCTGCCGAGACGCAGGTGGCTGAACTTCCGAAGCACGGATTCTCCATCTGCCGGTTGATGATTCTCTTTCTTGGACGAATCCGAGCAGGAACTCCATGAGGTGCTATGATTCTGAAGGACCACGCAATACGTGTTTCCGGCTGACTTGTCGGTGAACAGACTGAATCCGGTGTGGAAGACCGCGTAGAAATGATTGTTGCCATACGCCTGTCGAGTGCCTATTGATGTTGCACTGGCATCACCGAGGTACATGGAACCGGTCCTCCCGTTGGTCGAAACGAAACTCCCGATCGCGACAGAGTTGTCCCCGCTGGCAAAGAGTTTTCTGCCGATTGCACAGGATTCCTCGCCGGAAGCCTTCACATCAAATCCGAATGCAAACGATTTGTCCCCATCTGCTCGCGCAAGCTGACCCGCCGCCATGGAATAATTCCCGGTCGCGTACGCGTATCCGAATGCAGATGCCCCCCCACCCGAGGCTTCTGCTCCGTTCCCGGCAGCGAAAGACCATGTTCCGCTCGCAATTGATCTGTCCCCAAAGGCGGCAGCGTACATACCACTGGCCTTCGTACCTTCTCCCGATGCAAAAGAAAAATCCCCGATGTTTGAATCGTCCCAATTCCCGAACCGTGCGTAACCTGCGCGAAATGCCCCCTTTCTCGCGTACCAGATCATGATGGGACCATCGACAATCGAGGGCAGTGTTGTCCCCGAATTATAGGTTCCCGTGGCGAGGATACCGGCATCCGAATTGAGTGTCAGTTTGAATGCTGGGTTTGATGTGCCAATTCCTGTGTTACCGTTCCCGCGGACAGTAAACAGCGTATTGTTTGTCTTATCAACAACAGAGAATCCCTCCCCTGTCGTGTTGCCTGTGAGCCTGGATTGGATGTCCTGGGCCTGACTCACCATTGCACAGGTGCAGAGGCCCACTATCATCAGGTATAATCGTGCCGTCATCGTCATTCCTCCGATGGATTGTCTATGGGAAGGGGAATTATGCGCGATGGTACAGCGGTCCCTGAGGGACTGAGAGTGATGTGGAGCGGAATATTCGGGATTGCGTTACAGGGAAGGTAGTGGGCTCTGGAGGTAATGTCAACAGAATACGTCCTGACGTTCAGAAAATGAGACAAGGTTGACTTTAACGGAGGGAATGTGTAAAGTCGGGTGTCATTCCTTCTGTGAGAACGATGATGAATCTCCCGCAGCCCTTGGATGGAGGCGGCGGATGTTGTGCTGACTCGGAAGATGGTGCTGATGCGCTGATACGCGACACACAATGCGGGCAGCGGCACGAATACCGCAGACCGGGGGCGCGAGTCCCCGGAGTTATTGCCGATAAAAATAGGTGGTACTACCTATATCTTTCTCGTTTCCCGTTTCGTACCATTTCACAAGCGCAAATAATCCCATTTCATTTTTCCCAATACCCGCGATTTCTCCGGCCGCGGGTGGTTTGCCATGCCGTCGAGTGTCATTCTCTATAGAGGTGTGCCATGAAATATGCTCTGTCCTCCTGTCTCTGCATCAGTCTCTGCTTCATCCTGTGCCGGACAACCGGAACCGCCACGCCCGTCGATGGAGCGGGAGATCACGTACCCCGAAACACGCATACCATCACTGATCATCAGGAAACGCCCACACGAGGCCGGTCGCAGTCACAGATCGTGTTTACTGAAAACCGCGGACAGGTCGTGGATACGGATGGCAGACTCCGTCCCGACATCCTCTACACTGCGGACGCGGGAGCCGCACGTCTGTATTTCACGACCGGCGGCGTCAGTTACGTGTTTCATGAATCAGCCGGTGAGTCCAGCGATCTGGTTAAACAGGATGCGAGTGAAATATCCGGTCCGATGCGGGCGGCGTTTCCTGCGGACGCTGGATTCTCGACACATCGCATGGATATGCAGCTCGTCGGAAGCAATCCGTTCGTGCGCATCCGGGCAGAGGAAAAACTTTCGTCCTACAGCAACTATTACTATCCGCACTGCCCGGAGGGCATCACGCATGTGCCCGGGTACCGGCGGATCGTCTATGAGAATGTCTATGATCACATCGACATGGTGTTCGCGGCGGCGCCGGGCAAAACGAAATATGAATTCGTTGTCCGCGCCGGCGGTGACCCCTCGCAGATCCGCCTGCGGTACGACGGTGCGGTCGCGATGGAACATGCCGCGGACGGCAGGCTTTTCATCGCCACGCCCATCGGCGCGATCGATGAACAGTCGCCGTACTCCTATCAGGTCATGGGGAAGGACGTTCCCACAACATTCGTCCTGCACGGGAAAGAGGTCACCTTTGATGTCGGCGCCTACGACCCGACACAGACCCTGGTGATTGATCCCTGGGCGACGTATTACGGCGGAACCGAGACGGACGACGCGTACGGTGTCGCCGTCGATCCGAGCGGCGACATCATCGTGTGCGGCTACACCTACAGTACGGATTTTCCCGTCAGTGGAGGGCCGCAGGGAACGCACGCGGGAGGTTACGACATCGCCATCCTGAAATTCAGCAATTCGGGTTCACCGCTCTGGTCGACGTACTATGGCGGGAGTGCGAACGAGATGGGACATGATATCGCCGTGGATGCAAGTGGAAACATCGCAATCGTCGGTCCGATCGGCAGCATTGATTTTCCCGTCAAGAATGCCCTGCAGCCGGCGATCGCGGCGAAGACCGCGGATGATGCCTTTGTCCTGATGCTCAGCGGCAGCGGTGCCTGTCAGTGGGCAACGTATTTTGGAGGAACGTACCGTGAACACGGCATCGGGATCGCCTTCGACGGGAGCGGGGATGTCGTGATCACCGGATTTACCGAGAGCGATGATTTCCCCGTCAAGAACGCGTGGCAGAAGGACAAGAAACAGCAGAATGATGCCTTCCTCTCCAAGTTCTCGTCGACCGGTGCACTGCTCTGGTCCACCTACATCGGCGGTGAACGGGGTGACGGGGGCGAAGGCGTGACCGTCGACGCCTCCGGAGATATTGTTCTGGTCGGTGTCACCACGAGCCAGTATTTCCCGGTTCAGAATGCGTTGCAGCCTGTGATCGGCAATCCGAGTTCGAATGATGCCTTCATCGCGAAGTTCAGCAGCGCGGGAGTCCTCGACTGGTGCACGTACTACGGCGGCAGCGGCGGCGACGGTGCATACGCCGTGACGACGGACAACAGCCGGAACGTGATCGTGGGCGGCAGCACCGGCAGCGCCGACTTCCCTGTGAGCGGAGCCGAACAGCCCTATATCGGAGGCGGGAGTGACGCATACATTCTGAAAATGACCCCGGGCGGAGCCCGTATCCTGGCTACGTTCTTCGGCGGCAGCGGCGGTGATGGCATCGGGGGCGTGGCGACGGATGCGAATGACAACATGTTTTTCACGGGAGGGACAAACAGTGTCAATCTGCCGGTCGTCAATCCCTGGCAGCCCAAACACGCCAGCAGCAGTGACGCGTATGTCGTCAAGCTGGACCGGCATGGAAAGAAGCAATGGGCAACCTACCTGGGTGGCGATCGCTACGACGTCGGCCGGAGTATCGACTGTGACGGAAGCGGAAACGTGATTCTCTGCGGCCGCACCTCGAGCCTGGATTTCCCGGTGTACAATGCCTGGCAGCCGGATCTCGTGACCATCCAGTCCGGTGACAACTTCTACGGTACCGACATGTTCGTCGCTTCGATGTCTCCGGACGGTATCATCATGCCGCTCTACAAGCCTGCCACACCGACCAACCTGTCGGTGACCGCACTGTCGCCGACGAAAGTCATGCTGAGCTGGACAGACAACGCAGACAACGAGACCGAGTACATCATCGAAATGCGCAAGGAAGACGGACCGTGGCAGGTCGTGGCGACGGACACGATGAACGCTTTTCAGCACATGCTCACCGGATTGCAACCGCAGACGCGGTACACTTTCCGCGTCAAGGCAGTCAACTGGGCGTTCGACTCCGACTATTCGCCCGAAAAGGAGATCATCATGCCGGTGTTTCCGGCGCCGCTGAATCTGAAAGTCGCGGATGTTTCTTCAAAAGAGGTGGGGCTTCTCTGGGAGGATATCGCCACCAATGAAACGGACTATATCGTGGAATTGAAAAATGGCGGCGACTGGCGCCCGGTGGATACGCTCCGCGAGAACAGCACCACCGCCACCGTGACGAATCTCACTCCGCTGACGACTTACTCATTCCGCGTGTTCGCGATGGACAGCCTGATCGCTTCCGACTATTCGAACGTCGTACAGGCGACGACACTGAAATTCCTTCACGCGCCCACGGATCTCACTGCCTCGCTGTTGAGTGAAACCTCCGTTCATCTCGAGTGGACGGATCATTCCCCCGACGAGACCGGCTATGACATCGAACAGCGCATCAAATACGGGCTCTGGACGGTCATTCACACGGCGGATGCCGACGTAACGCACTATGATGTCACCGGCCTGACGGAAGACACGACCTATGCGTTCCGTGTCCGTGCCGTGGGTGCTGACGCTGCCTCCGCGTACTCGAACGAGGTGTTCATCCTCACCAGCCTCGCCCCCGCGACGCCCGTCAATCTCGTCGCGGACGCACTGGACATTTACACCGTGCAGTTGTCCTGGGAGCGTGCCTCGACGAACGAAAATCTTTTCGAAATCGATCGCAGTGAGGACGGCGCGACCTGGACCTCCTCTGTTCACACGACAACTGCAGGAATCACCGAACTGAAAGATGAGCATCTCGAACCGAATACCGTCTACTGGTACCGTGTTCGCGCTGTGAACGAAGTCGCGACCTCGGGGTATTCGAATGTTGACACCGCGCGGACCTATGCGCGCCCCGCTCCCGGCCGGCCGTTCTTCGCCGACGCCGAGGCACTGGATGGGCATACCATCAAAATCACGTGGGTTCTGCCGCCCAACTCGTATGAGGATGGCTGCGAGATCCAGGAATCCCCGACACGCGACGACGCGGACTTCGTGACAATCGAACCCGCGGTGGCGCCGGGGAAACGCGCGTATGAGCGGAAGGGCCTGGAGCCGCTGACAACCTACTATTACCGCGTCCGCGCATACAACAGCAGCGGAACGTCGCCGTGGTCGGATGTCGTCTATGCGACGACGCTCGAGGAGAATCTTGATCTGCCGCCCGTGCCGACGAACGTGTACGCGAGGCCCCTGAGCACCAGCGAGATACGGATCACCTGGGAGATGCCGTCGCCATCGAACGAAGACGGTTTCGAAATCGAACGTTCCGAGATTGCACATGACGCCGGCTTCCAGACGATCACATCGAATCTCGGCGCCGGCGACAGCAGTTATACGGATCACGGACTCCGGCAGAATGCGAAGTACTGGTACCGCGTGCGTGCGCGCAACAGCGACGGGTGTTCCGACTGGTCTGCCGTCGTCAGTGCGACAACCGACCGAAACCCGATGGGACAGGAACTGCGTGACGCCATGGCGATGAAAGAAGCGATGTTCTCCGGACTCGAAGAACTCATCCCCGATGGAAGCGCGTCAATGGTGATTCTGCGTCAGATATTCGCGGATTATCAGCGCGGGTACGACGAAACAGCAGCGCGCAGCCTGATCGCCCGGTGGCAGACCGGTTATCCTGAAGATCAGAGCAAAGCCGTGGAGGCGTTTGAACGCTTTGCATTTCTGGAGCGCGTGATGTCCAGCGGATTCCAGGATCTGAGTTATACCCCTCCCATCGAGGGAGCGGCGGGAACGGCGAAACAGGCCGCTGCGCCGATCGGAATGACGATGAGAAACGTCTGTGCGCTCAGTCTCGCATGGCAGGACGAATGCGCTTTTCTCGGTGCGGAGGAACCGTGTCTGGATGCGGCCATCGTCGACATGATCAATCCCGTGTTCGACGGCACCATTCTCCTCATCCAGCTTATGGGGATGACGCCCGATATGAAGCTGGCGGATCTCTACGTCACCATGCTGGAGGAGCGGGGTGAAATCCCGAATATGAGCAAAACGATACTGGTGCCGATGGTGGATTACTGGAAAGAGTACATCCTTGGGACGCACTATCTCCCGGCCACACAACCGCTCATCCCGTTCTTCGCGGATAAAACGGAACAGCTGGATTGTTCCGGAAGCCGTCAGGCGGCCATCGCGAAGCGCAGCACCGCGGTTCAGACAGTGCGCACCGAGGTCGATGCGCTGAGGATGGCCTTCGCACCGTACGGCAGCATCTGTACGGCGATGGATGCCGCGTACGCCCTCGACCAGGCGGCGGGTACTCCCCTTGAGGCATTTTTCCAGAAACTGCGGGATCTACGTCCACGCATGGTGACCGGCCTTCACGATGCGATCGCGGCAGCAGCCACGCCTGTGGCGCGCATGCTGTATCTCACTGCATCCGAAGAGATCCCGGAACTCGGTTCGCTCCCTGCGCTGCTCCGGCAATCCGGGCTGGCGATTTTCAATCCGGAAACGAGCGGATTCCGGGATGTACTTCCCGGCTTTTCCGCTGCGTCCGGCCGGACCGGGAGGAAAGCTTCCCCCGCTGCGCTGCGGCGTTCCGTCGTCGCTCCTTCTGTCGCTTCCGACAGGGATTCGCTTATCGAGCTGCGCGGCAAGGTGCAGAAGGGTGACACCGATTTCATTATCGAACATTTCGAGGCACTGCGCCGGAGCGGCCATGCCATGATTGCGGAGGCGGCACTGCTGCAGCGGCCCCTGCTCGGGATTGAGCCCATGGATATCTACCTCCGGCAGGATCTGCGTGACGATTATTACGGTGTTCTTGCGCGCATGCAGCTGCTTGCGATGCGCCGCGCCGTGCTGTCGGTTTCCCTGATGGATTATGTGCTCACACCGACGACAGAGCGGCAGGACAATCTCCTCGTGGAAATCGATTCCATTCTTGTCCCGCTCGATGCCGCCGTGGATGCGATCACCGCTATGAGAACCGGTGCGGAGAGCCTGATCACCTTGCCTGCGCTCGGTGTGACGGAAGGGGAGATCGTTCGCGAACCTTCGAGCGGTGAGCACCGCTGCAGTCTCCGTCTGACGACCGCGAACCTCGGCGGATCGGACGCTCCCGGCGCCAGGGCAATCGTCACCATTCTCAACAGAGACGTCACCGCGATGACAGGAAACGTTTTTTCTCTCGGTGCACTGCAGCCCGGAAGTTCCGGAGAGGGCAGCATGGAAATCGAGGTCCCTCCGTCGACCAGACATGTGGAAGTCTCGGTCGTCCTCGAGACCGGGAACCGTCGTTTTCTCGACCGCAGAACGATTGCGGTTCCGTCTCCGGCAGACACCACGACAGCTGTCGATACCCCCGGAGGGCTGCCGGCATCCTGCATCCTGCATCAGAACTACCCGAATCCCTTCAATCCCGGGACGACCATCTCCTATACGCTGACGAAACCGATGCGTGTAGCGCTGATCGTCACGGACGCGCTGGGACGGGAGGTAAAGAGAATCGCCAACCGTTGGCCGCTGGCCGCAGGCACGCATACGGTTGCGTTCGATGCGAGCGGACTCCCTTCGGGTGTGTTTTCCTATCGGTTAGAGACACCGGATGTTGTGCTGACACGGAAGATGGTGCTGATGCGGTAATCCCGGCAACGCTTGAATCTCATGCGGACAGGTCGTATTATTCGTCGTAATCCATCCAAGTATGTCCGATATTCCGCCGCGCCGAGCTGTCGCTGACTGCGGAGCATGTACGCATGTGTATGACTATCCGAGAGGTGTACCGATGAGTGCTCGAATGCATCGAATCCTTGCCACGGCAGCGATACTGGCATTGCTGCCTCTGACCGCGATGTCACAGGAGCGGTGGGAGCCCGTTCCCGGAGTCTACGGGGGAGCCGTCAAGTGCCTGCTGTTTCTCGACGCGAACACCGTGCTCGCTGGCGGGACCTATGGAGGAATATTCCGATCAACCGATGCGGGCCGGAGCTGGCATTACCGGGCGCTGTCAGGGTACTCTGTGTATGATTTCCTCGGGCTCGCGAGCGGGGACCTGCTCGCCGGATTTGCCGGAGGCGTCGCACGGTCGACGGACCAGGGAATGACCTGGGAAACCCTGGAAATGGAACCGGTGGGATTCATCGAGCAGCTGGCTGCCGATGGAAACGGAACCATCTTCGCGGGAGGCGCGCAGGGCGCATTCCGCAGCACCGACGACGGCCTCAGCTGGGAACAGCTCGATCTCGACGCTGATAATGCGCAGGTGCTCAGTCTGCTCGTCAATGGTGATGCGCTGTATGCCGGGACGAACAATGCCGGGCTTCTCCGCTCCGAAGACGGCGGGGATACCTGGGCACCGGTCGATACGGTGTTCTCCGGCGGACGCATCGTGGCCCTCTGCAGCGTTGATCAGACGCTGATCGTTCCGGTCTGGTTCAGCGATATATACTGCTCTACCGACAACGGTACGACATGGGAGGTCCGCAGCGGCGGACTCGACCGCCCCCGCATCAATCACCTCTGCGTGTGCGACAACGGCGATATGCTCGCATCCTTCTATACCGGGGAAACGATGCGGAGTACGGATCTGGGGCAGAGCTGGATTCCCCTTGGCACGCTCCCCCGCACTGATGGCGCGCTGACGATGTGCGCCGGTCCCGACGGAACCCTGCTCTGCGGTCTGGAAGCCACCGGTATCGCGCGCTCGACCGACGACGGAGCGACATGGACAGCATCCGCCGAGGGGCTGGCGAATCTCCGAGTGGATGATCTTCTCCTCGCTCCCGATGGTGCGGTGCACATCACCCCCTACTATCTGCACTGGCTGAAAAGCAGCGATCACGGAGAGCACTGGGAGGCCGTCGACGATGTGCGTGGATCCGGTCGACGCATCGCCGTCTCCGATCAGGGCGTCCTGTACTGCGCGCGCGAGTATGTCGGTGTGTTTCATTCCGAAGACAACGGCGTCACGTGGGTGGAGCATTCCGAGGGACTGGACCGTCCGCAGTTCCGCGGTTTCGGCGTCGCGGGGAACGGGCATATGTACGTCGTTCTCCGCGATCAGTCGTGCTACCATCTCCCGCCCGGAGCTGACGAATGGCAGCCGCTCGGCGGGATCATGGAAGGGAAGAACATCCTGTGGTTCCTGAATGCCGGCTCCCATTTCTTTGCCGGAACCCGGGACAACGGAGCATATCGCAGCTCGGACAACGGTCTCACCTGGGAGGAGTGTGGCGGCGCCGGGCGTGAGCGGCTGACCTGTCTCACCCGCGACGGTGCGGCGCTGTGGGCGGGATCGCTCGGCCAGGTGTACAGGAGCACGGACATGGGGGATTCCTGGACACAGCTGGGAAACGAGACCGCGGCAGTGGTCACGAGTGTGGTGCCCGCCGCGGACGGGAGTCTGTATATCTCCACGACGGCGCGGGGCGTCCTGAAATTGAATGCAGTGACGGATGAATGGGAGACCGTCGCCGAAGGGTTGCCGCGGGACAATGTCGATGAGATGGTCATCGACGGGTCGGGGACGCTGTTCGCGGTGGTCGACTGGAATGGTGTGTACCGGTACACGCCGTCACCGACAGGGATCCCGGCAGCCGTCTCACCTCTGCGTGTCGTCCTGCATCAGAACTACCCGAATCCGTTCAACCCGACGACGACGATCTCCTACACGCTTCCGCGACCGATGGTCGTCTCACTGGTGATTACCGATGCGCTGGGAAGGGAAGTGAAAAGGATCAGCAGCCGTGAGCTGTTTGCCGCGCCGGATCGGAGCGAAAACGGATTGTCCGGAGGAAGTCATTCCGTGCAGTTCGATGCCAGCGGACTGCCCTCGGGTGTGTATTTCTACAGGATCGAGGCGCTTCCGCTCTCACCGTCTCCTGCCGCTCCACATGTGCTGACGCGCAAAATGATGCTCCTGAAGTGATGTCCTCCAAAGTATTACCCGGGTAAAAATCTGCTTTTACCCGGGTAAAATATAATATTACCCGGGTAAAATTGAATATTACCCGGGTAGAATGCGGGGTGTGAGGGTTTCCCCACAATAAAGAGAGCATCCTGCCGGCCTCGGGATGCCTTTGGGCTGCGGCATGCCACGGCAGCGCGACTGCTGCATGAGAATCCGGATCCCTCCTGATGGAGCATGAATGCGCCAATTCGGATGATCTATGGGAGGATAGAAGCATCCGAACTTCCTTTCAGAATTGTAAGCCGATTGAAAGGGAATTGTCATGTGATATTCAATCTCCTGAAAGGTTGCCAACCTAGCTTTGTGGTGAGCCTAAAAAAGGACGAATCCCGTCTGCCCGAATGTGGATTCATGCGATTCACCAATTAAGGAAAGGTGCGCCATGAAACGCTTGCCCACGGTTTCTGCGCCTATATTGCTTCTGCTCATGTTATGCTGCTCGGTGACTGCTCTGTCGCAGCCGATGCGGATTGATTTCCGTCAGGCAGCGAATAACGACAGTCCCTACAGCACGGGAGAAGTACATTGGGTCCAATCAATTCTTCATCAGAATAACGCTGTCTATTATGAAGGCATGTCCGTGCCCCAGCGTATCGTTCTGATGAACGTTCCCGCCACGCAGGGGAACGTTCATAAACTGACGTTCAGTCACAGGGCCACGAAAAACGGCAAACACGCCTATGACTATCTGACTTCCTGGAGTCAGGCAGAGAAGGCGGCAACCGCAATCGTGGGTCCGAGTGTCATGTCTGAAATGAATCCATGGGGCGATGACATCGGTCCGCCCAAGTCCATGCAGAGCATGGCCAAAGACCTGCGCACCAACGGGTACTCGCTCCCGGTGCGCGCGCCGACGAAGATGAGCACACTGCTGACGCACAGTATCGAAAGCAGCGTGCAGCAGTACGAAAAACGCTTCGGAGACCGCACGGTTCAGATCTACGGCGAGGAGCCGATCACGGATGCCGAACTGCGTTTCGACGGATACACACCGGGACGGGACGCCATGGCGCTGTATACGCTGACATGGACGTCGGAGTCGAAAAATGTCATTGTCGAATTCGCCACCCATCTCGCGATGGGCAGTGATGTCACCGGTGCGGGTGGCGGAATCGGCTATGGTGGCGGATACGGCGCCGGCAGCATCAGCGGCGGTTCGTATCATGTCACCTTGGAGAAACTCGACGGCAGTCCGCTCGGGAGCCAGGACAATCAGATCAAAAGCGCCGCGGTGATGACGAGCATCATCTGCGGCACCTCGGGTCCCGACCTGGTATGTATGCGCACACAGCATACGTACACCTTCGGCGGCGCGGCCAGCAATTACACGTACTCCTGGTCACTGGCGGACAATACAAGCGGTGCCACGATTCTGGGATCGACAACCGGAGAGTCTGTTCTCGTCGATGCAGGACCGCATGCGGGATCGTTCACGCTTTCGCTGATCGTGCGTGATGGACTGCAGACAGTCATCTGTCCGATGCAAGTGAAGGTACTCGGATTCGGTGTGATGGCCTCGGCAAAAGGCCAGATCGCCTGTGTCGGAGGAACAGCACCGGTCACGGTCACAGCATCCGGCGGTACAGCGCCGTACAACGGGACCGGCACGTTCCATAAAAAGGCCGGGACACACACGTTTACCGTCACGGACGCAAACGGCTGTGCCAACACGGCGAGCATCACGCTGGCGGAACCTGCCTCCGCCTGTGTCGCCAATGCCTTCGTCACATCCGAAATCGATTGCTACGGAGGCACCGGCACCGTCGAGGTGACGGCGACCGGGGGCACTCCGCCATACACCGGCACCGGGACGTTCACCAAGTCCGCCGGGACACATACCTTTACTGTGTACGACGCAAACAACTGCGCGGCGACGACAAGCGTGACGCTGACACAGCCTGCATCCGCCCTGAGCATCAGTGCGGCGATCACTTCCACGATTGACTGCTACGGCGGCAGCGCGACCGTTGATGTGACGGCTTCCGGCGGCACGCCGCCGTACACCGGCACCGGGACGTTCTCGAAGGCGGCCGGAACGCACACGTTCACCGTCACCGATGCGAACAACTGTGCCGAATCGACGACGCTGACCATCACGCAACCATCGCAGTCGCTGTCGGCTTCCGCTGCCGTGACATCCGCGATCGATTGCTACGGCGGCAACGGCACGGTAGAGGTGACGGCGACAGGAGGAACACCGCCGTATTCCGGTACCGGAACATTCATCAAAGCCGCCGGGACGTACACCTTCACTGTTACCGACGCGAACAACTGCACGGCCACGGCGAGTGCGACACTGACACAGCCCGCAAGCGCGGTCACCGTCAGCGCCGCGGTCACATCCCAGATCGACTGTTATGGCGGCACCGGTACGGTGACCGTCACGGCTTCCGGCGGGACGCCGCCGTACACGGGCACCGGAACGCAGCAGCTGTCCGGCGGCACGCATACGATTACCGTGACCGATGCCAACGGCTGTGCGGCATCCACGACCGTGACGCTGTCGCAGCCTGCATCCGCCCTGAGCATCAGTGCGGCGGTCACCTCAGCGATCGACTGCTACGGCGGTACCGCGACAGTGGACGTCACCGCGACAGGCGGCACACCGCCGTACAGCGGTACGGGCACATTCTCAGTGGCAGCCGGCACGCATACGTTCACTGTCACCGATGCGAACAACTGTACGGAATCGACGACGCTGACGATCACACAGCCGTCGCAGGCGCTGGCGGCCACGGCTGCCGTGACATCTCAGATCGATTGCTATGGAGGCACCGGCACGGTGCAGGTCTCCGCTTCCGGCGGCACGCCGCCGTATACGGGGACCGGCACGTTCAACAAATCCGCCGGAACATACACCTTCACGGTCACCGATGCCAACAACTGCACGGCCACGGCGAGTGCGACACTGACGCAGCCCGCGAGTGCGGTCACCGTCAACGCTGCCGTGACCTCCCAGATCGACTGCTACGGCGGCACCGGCACGGTGGATGTCACCGCGACCGGCGGCACACCCCCGTACACCGGCACGGGAACATTTTCGATGGCGGCCGGCACGCACACGTTTACGGTTACAGATGCCAACGGCTGTGCGGCTTCTGCGAGTGTGACCCTGACACAGCCGGCCAATCCGCTGAGCGTCAGTGCCGCGGTAACCACTGCGATCGACTGCTACGGCGGCACAGCGACGGTTACCGTCTCCGCCACCGGCGGCACACCACCCTACGCGGGAACGGGAACATTCACGAAGAGCGCCGGTACGTACACTTTCACGGTCACCGACGCCAATGGCTGCATGGAGTCGACCACATTGACGATCACGCAGCCGGCGAACGCGCTGACCGCTTCCGCCACGGTGACATCGCCGATCATGTGTTATGGCGGCACCGGCACGGTGACCGTGACCGCTTCCGGCGGCACGCCGCCGTACAGCGGAACGGGCACGTTTACGAAGAGTGCCGGAACCTACACGTTTACGGTCACGGACGCCAACAACTGCACGACAACCACGACAGTGACGCTGACCGAGCCGTCATCCGCCGTCAGTATCAGTGCGGCGGTTTCGTCCCAGATCGACTGCTACGGCGGTACGGGAACCGTCACCGTGACCGCCACCGGTGGCACCCCGCCGTATACGGGCACGGGCACGTTCTCGAAAACAGCCGGTACGCACACATTCACGGTGACGGATGCGAACGGCTGTCAGGCTTCGACAAGCGTCACGCTGACACAGCCGTCGCAGGCGCTGACCGCAAGTGCAAGCGCGACGCCGATTCTCTGCAACGGCGGCAGCTCCACGGTGACCGTGACCGCCACCGGCGGGACACCACCGTATACGGGTGTGACGACCTATACGCGCGGTCCGGGTACCTATAATTTCGTGGTCACCGATGCCAACAACTGCACGGCCATAGCGTCGGTGACGATCACGGAACCGCCGAAACTTGTGGCATCTGCAAACGTCCCGCCAATTCCATGTAATGGCGGAACCACAACGATCACCGTATCGGCCATCGGCGGTACACTGCCATACACCGGAACCGGGACGTTCCAGGTCGGCGCAGGTACCTACACCTACATGGTCACGGATGACAACGGCTGTACTGATACGGTCAAAGTGACGGTCACCGAGCCGCCGACGCTGATCGTCGGTATCACGGCGACGCCGATTCTCTGCAACGGCGGCAGCTCCACGGTGACCATCACGGCCTCGGGCGGCACTCCGCCGTACGCCGGGGATGGCGTATTCCTGAAACCTGCCGGTTCGTACACCTTTACCGTCACGGACGCCAACGGCTGCTCGGAGTCGGTGAGCATCACCATCACGGAACCGCCACTCCTGACACTGACGGCCAATGCAACAACGCTGACCTGCGGTCGGGACACCGCGACGGTTACGGTCTCGGCCTCCGGCGGTACCTCTCCGTACACCGGTACCGGTACCTTCCGCCGTACCCTGGGCACGCATTCGTTTACCGTCGAGGATGCGAACGGCTGCAAGGACTCGGTGCAGGTGACGGTCACGGGACCGCCGCCAATTTACGCGGCAGCAAACGCCACTCCCATTCTTTGCCATGGTGATCTTTCCACGATCACAGTCAGCGGCTGGGGCGGTACGCCGCCGTATTCCGGTGTCGGCATCTTCTACAAGGGCGCTGGTACGTACACCTTTGTCGTGTCCGATGCGAACAATTGCACCGATACGGTCGAGGTGACGATCACCGAGCCGCCCGATCTCGTGGCATCGATTACCGCTGCACCCATCGCATGTAATGGCGGAACCACAACGATCACCGTCACCGCGTCCGGCGGCACGCCGCCCTACAACGGTGTCGGAAGCTTCACCCGTGGTCCGGGCACGCATACCTTCGTCGTCACGGACGGCAACGGCTGCAAGGACTCGGTATCGATCACACTCGACGATCCGCCGCCGCTCTTCGTTGCGGCCATCGCGACGCCGATTCTCTGTCACGGAGATCTCTCCACCGTTACGGTCACGGCAACGGGTGGTACACCGCCGTACACCGGTACCGGGACGTTCACCGCACTGGCGGGCACACACACCTATGTTGTCACTGACTCCAGGGGCTGCAACGCCAGCACGACGATCACAATTACCGAACCGCCCGAGCTGAAGGCGAACGCGAATGCGCCGTCCGTCAGCTGCGGACGCGACAGCGCGATCATCAGAATCACGGCGATCGGTGGTACGACGCCGTATTCGGGCACGGGCGATTTCAAGCGTCTGGCCGGCACGTATACGTTTATCGTGACCGATGCCAACGGATGCGCGGATACCGTCCAGGCAACGATCGCCTCTCCGCCGCCGGTCTATGCGACCGCAGCCGCGACGCCAGTTCTCTGTCATGGAGGGTTCTCCGACATTACCGTGTCGGCGTGGGGCGGCACGCCCCCGTACAGCGGTGTCGGAACGTTCACCTACAAGGCGGGTACGTACACGTTCATCGTGACCGATGCGAACAATTGCACGGATACGGTGACCATCCACGTTCCCGAACCACCACCGCTCAACGTGGTGTGCAACGTATCGCCATGCATCAACGGTATCCGCACGGTGTCGGCGACGGTGAGTGGCGGCACCCCGCCATACTCGTACCTCTGGATGCCGTCACAGCACATGGGACCGATGTTCGACATCCCGTGCAATTACAACGGCACCATTACGCTGCAGGTGCGCGATGCGAACTGGGATCCCAACGATCCGAACAACGCCGCCTGCGAGGCCTTCTGCACGCTGAACATCTTCTCGAAGGGTTCTGCGGAGCAGGGCGGTGAACCCTCGGTGACGGGATCTGAATACGCACTCTATGAAAACTACCCCAACCCGTTCAATCCGACCACGACCATCCAGTACTTCGTGCCGGAGGCGAGCCATGTCCGCCTGAGCATTATCAACACGCTCGGAAAGACCATCACGACGCTCGTCGACACGGAGGTTCCGGCCGGCATGCACAGTGCCGTGTGGAATGCCACTGCGAACACACATGGAAGCAAGGTCGCTTCCGGCAGCTACATCTACCGAATCCATGCCACCTCGCGCGTCAGCAACCGCGAGTTCGTCAAGGAGCGGCTGATGCTGCTGCTCAAGTAACCGGAAACCGGTCGCAGGTTTTTCCTCAATCGAAAGGAACAAAACCCGGCAGGGCGGATGCTTCAACAGCATCCGCCCTGTTGTTGTCTTGGACTATCTGGCTACCATGGCAGCATGGTCCCCATGCGCATGGGGCTTCGCATTGGAGGTTGCAGAGGTAGGTGCAGGATGGCGGGCGTCTCTGGATATCGCAATCGGACATTCAATATTCAATCCACATCCCGAAAGAGATGTAGTGATCCGCCCGATCCCCGTCGATCTCCGAGCGCCGGTCCCGATACCGGTACTGCCCCGCGAAAATGATATTCCGCCACGGTTCCCACCTCAGCAGCAGTGTAAGAAGATCCACGGTGTCGCGCGGACCGTCGAGAAACGGCGCGATATCCGAATCCCGCACGTAATCGAGTGACTCGTATACATCCCCGCCGTGATTGACAATCACATTGCCCTCCGCGTCGAGCTCATTGCGTCCGTGGCGGCGATGCCGGTACTCCAGCTCGACCCAGAGCTCGGCGCTCAGCCAGTGCCGCACGCTCGCGTAGAGTTCGTCACTGTTCGGCGGGATCTCCAGCCCGAGCACGTCACGATTGTGCGTGTACTGATTGCCTTCGAGACGATGCGTGTACACGTAGGGATTGATGCGCGTGTATTCCACGGTGAAATCGGTATTGACGATGTGCGTGGATGTCGCGCCCGCCTGAAAGACGAATTTGTTGCCCCACCACGAATCCCCGATGCGGCTGAAGTCCACGTCGTCGAGCAGCCAGCTGCCGTAGAGCTCGAGTCCGCCGATACCGAGGGAGGAGAGTTCGAAGCCCAGCAGGGGATTGTCGCGGTCGCCGCCGGCGTGTTCGGCGGACTTGTAAAAATTCACGGGATTCAGGTACGCGAGGTCGATCTGCCGTCCCGAGTAGATCACGCTCTCAAACACGCCGAGCCGCAGGGCACCGAAGAGGTCGGCCTCGAGACGATGCGTGGCGATGTATTTCGCGTCGTAGTAGGGGCGGCCGCCCTCGAGCATCTCGAGTTCGGAAAGCAGGCTGCCGTGCAGGAAGGAGAAACGCACGTCTCCCGCATGCAGCGACAGTGTCAGCGCGTCGAAGGGCTGTGCGTTCGTGCTGAGCACGGCGCGGTTGGAGTGTCCGGTGCCTGACAGCCGCTTCTCCTTTCCGAGCGAGGCCGATCCCCATGCCCATGTGCCCGACACAACTGCCTCGGCGAAGTCGAAGAACGGATTATCGAGCTTCCCGTAGGTGAAACTCCGCCGCAGCTGCGGATCGGTCAGCGCCAGCGAGCGGTTGCCCGCAGTGGTGCCGTTGGTGGCGGCGAGCTGATATCCGAATATCCCGCCCAGCGTGCCGCGGAAACGTCCGCCGATCTGTCCCACCGTGACATTGGCATCACCGTCTTCCGCGAGACGGGTACGGTATTCCAGCGACCCGAGCAGCTCCATGTAAAAGCTGCTCTGCCGGTCATCGGATCGCCAGCGATAGAGGAATTTTTCCCGGTCGCTCAAGGTGGCGGCGGGGAGCTCCGCCGGCGGCGTTTCGAAAAGGACGGCGGGCTGCTGCGTGCCGTCCGCCTCCGCCACGAACTCATCGCGGAAGCGCGCCAGCAGATCGCGCTCCACTCCTGAAAGTCCGGTCGCACTGGAATCCAGCAGGCGCAGCAGTCCGGTTACCTGTTTGCGCTCCAGCGGGAGGCTGCTGCGCGAATATCCCTCCACGGTGCCTCGCACGTGCATGCGGTTGAGGAACTGATACACCGGATGGTCGACGGGGACGTGCTCCGCCTGCGCCGCCGCCTGCCGGGGAAGAAGGGCGACGCAGATAACAATCAGCAGAATGCCGTATCGCAGAAAGGTCATGCGCGTTCCTCCGTCGATGCGATGCTGGAAGCTCCTGACGCGGCACGGCCTCGTCCGCCGCGCAGACGTGTGAGCAGGGCATCGAGCGCCGCCACGAAAAATACCGCGTAGAGAATGGACAGGATGAGCTGATACCGCGACTCCACGTGGAGGAAGGACACGACCAGGGCGTTGGAAATGATGATGGCGAGAATGGGCCAGAGTACCGCGCGGCGTCGCCACAGGACGATGACTCCCGCCAGGGCGCCGAGCATCAGCGCGAGATGCGGTATCCAGAAAATAGGCGATTGCACCCGCGGATCGGAGATCTCGAGGGTGAAAAACATGAGCAGCTTTTTTGCATACAGCACGGCGACCCGCCCGGGGTGCTCGCTGACGAACTCCAGCGTGTGCTCACGGTAGATTTCCATGATGCGCAGTTCACGGTCCCGAGTCTGCGGCACTGCGGAAATCTCCGCGAAGATCTCCGCGTTCGACCAGTTCGGCCGTCCGTCCGTGGTGAACGCGCCGCCGGTGGTGCCCTCGTGATTGCCGCGCCACGCGTTGAGCCAGACGTTGGTGGAAAACGGGATGAAGCGGTCGAAGACGATGGTATTGCGCAGCGACCAGGGCAGGAAAACGAATACGGTCACGATACCGAATACCGCCGCGCGTTTGAACGAGGTACGCTGCCAGATCCAGAGACCGAGGAAACCCGATGCGGCGAGCCCCTCGCTGCGGAACAGCACCCAGAGTCCCGCTGACGCGCCGGCGAGTACCGCCATGCGCAGTCCGGCGTCCGTGCGGGACGCGCGAATGACGAGGAGAATCGTGAGGGCCATCGTTGCGTGATACCACGGCGTGCCTCCGGTGGTCGCGACGGTCGCGGCGATGGTGGGATACAGTGTCGCGATCACGGCTGTCCATCGTCCCACCGAAATACCGTACAGCTCCTCTGCAACACGCGCGATCAGGTACACCGCGAGCATTCCGACGATGATGTTGAGGATGAAGAGCACGATGTAGGCCGCGATATTGTCACCGAATACGGCGAACACGCCCGCGATGACCAGTGTGAGTCCTGGCAGCGTGAATGCCGTGGGAGTCGCCCCCTCAGGGAGATCCGTGCTGAAGCCGACCTCCTGATGCAGTCCCGGAAACACGAGGCTGTAGCCCTGTCCGTCGATCAGGTAGCGCGCGATGCCACCGTATTCATACAGCGGTGGCTGATCGACGTCGGCGAAGGCTGCCACGGCCGCGATACGCAGCACGAGACCGGCGGCCAGAATGGCGATCCAGAAGCGGACAGCGGGGATGGATGTGATGGCGTTGGAGCGCATGGATGTATCGGGATAAAACTATGCAGATATTTCGTGTATACAAAGTCGATAGGAACGATAGGAACGAGAGGAACGATAGGAACGAGAGGATCGGGGATGTGTATCCGATGGATGTGCCGTTTCGTGTATCAACGCTGGAGATCCCGGTATATTGTTTCAAACGCGGCGGCGACGCTGGTCCAGGAGTAATCGCGTTCGACGAGCTCTCGAGCGGCGGCACCGAGGCTGCGGCGCAGGGATTCGTCGGCGATGATGCGGGCGATGGCGTCGGCGAAATTCTCCGGCGTGTCGGCGTGCAGGATATGGGTGTCGTGCTCCGCGCTGTTTCCTTCCGCGCCGATGCGGGTGGATACCACGGCTTTGCCGCGCGCGAAGAACTCGAGCAGCTTGATGCGCATTCCGCCGCCGACACGCAACGGGACGGCGACGACGGTGGCCCGTTCCAGCAGTGCCGGCAGGTCACGGACGTATCCGGGGACGGCGAGATGATCGGATGCACGCGCGCGAAGCGACGCGGACGGATGCGATCCCGCGATCGTACAGTGCGCCTGCGGAACGCGCTCGCGCACGGCGGGCCAGATCTCATCGACGAACCACTGCGCGGCGTCCCGATTCGGAAGCCAGTTCAGGGACCCGAGCAGCAGCACATGCGCTTCCTCGGCTGCGGCAGGATCGAACGGCATCAGCGTGTCAGTGTCCACGCCGGCGGGAAGGACGCGTACGGGACGCCGGGTGGCCGAGCGAATGACGTCCGCATCTTCCGGGGTGATGGCGGCGATGCAGTCGGGATGCTGCAGGGCAGCGCGTTCGTAGGCGTCCCAGCGCCGGGCTTGCATCCGCAGATATCCAGAAAAAAGCGGCAGGCGGTGCTGTGCCGCGAAGCGCTCATGAATGCGGCTTTCGTAATTATGCTCACGCAGCACCCAGGGCAGACCGAACTCACGCTGCAGCAGTTCGCCGTACCAGGCGAGATGCGCGTGATCCACGTGCACGATGTCAAAATGATGGTCAGAGCACAGCGTTCGCAGCTGCGCCGTCATCGCCGCACTGCGGTATTTGCTGACGGTATATGGAAGGGAAGAGAAAAGATTCCGCAGCATGTCGAGGGGACGATTGCCGTTGTCGTGGGCAACGACGTGCAGATCACAGATTTCTTCCATGTCGCCGTGGTCGGCAGACGGATTGCCGAAGCAGACGAATGTCACCCGGTGACCGCGCCGCGCGACGAAACGGGTGATATTGTATATGCCGATACTGCCGCCGTCCTCGGGGGGCCAGGGCAGACGCGGTGAAATCTGCAGGATGTTGAGCGGTTTATTCATAGAGCAGCTTCAGGAACCATCCACGCAGTGCGATAGTGCGGCGGATCGAGAATCGTTCGGACTGCCGGCGGGCGCGTATTCCGCCGTATCCCGCCGCGATGCCGCGCAGGACGGGACGCAGACGCCGGATGTCCCGCACGACAGGCAGCAGCCGACGCGCAGCGAAAAGGACCGAGACAGGCTGGGCGACGGGAAGCGGGAAATATTTCCACAGCAGCCAGAAACTGTTGCGTGTCACGTTCTGCAGCCGGCGGTACGGATCGCGTCCGGTACCCGAAAGGCTGTGCCAGATCACTGCCTCGGGAAGGAAGGTCACGCGCCAACCGCGCAGCAGCAGCTGAAACGCAAGATCGTTCTCCTCGCGTCCCCAGAAAAATTCTTCGCCGTATCCGTCGGTCTGCCGTACCGCCTCCATGCGCAGCAGCGTGCCACCGGCGGCGATGTTCACGACGTCGAAGAGTCCGTCACGGGGACCGTCGGACGCAAAGCGCTCGATTCCCATCGTCTCGGCCACATGTGTTTCCGGATGGATGCACGAAGCGCACACGGACGCGATGGATTCGTCACGCTCCATCGCGGCATGCAGTGCGTCGACATCCTCACCGGAACGTGGCCAGGAATCGTCATCAAGGGTGAGCAGGTAGGGCGTATCGATCTCCGCGAACATCTCATTCCGTGCCGCGATGCCGATGTTCTCCTCACGAAGAATGACGCGGAGCTGTTCGGGATGCGCCGCGGCGGCATCCCGCAGGAACTCCGCGGAACCGTCCGTCGAGCCGTTGTCGAACACCAGCAGACGGAGTCCGTCAATGGCGAGCACGGAGCTGACGGTGTGTTGCAGGTCTGCGAGGCGGTTGAAGCTGAGCACTCCCGCAGTGATATCGGCACGTCCGCTCATGCCTCCCTCCCCGGGCCGCCGGCCACGAAACGCGGTTCACAACTTCGTGTAATCGATTCCTGTGTCATCACCCCGTCCTCCGCAGTATGCCTGAGAACAGTGACCGCCAGCGGGCAATCTCTTCGCTGCTGTACACGCGCAGCACGACCATGCCGCCGGTGACGCAGAGCAGGGCGACGGCGTTGGAGAGCAGGGGATGGAAGCCGTCGAGGAGGAGGCGGGGGATGAGCAGCAGCGCGAACAGCACGATTGCTTTCCAGATCACGGGACGCACGGGCATGGACAGCCCGTCGCGGGATCGCAGCAGCAGGAAGATCAGTCCGGCACACACGGCGGCGAGTTTTGTGGACGCTGCCCCGGCCGCGCCGAAATGCATGACGAGCAGGGGTCCTGCCAGCACGCTGACCGCGGCGATGACGACGGCGAACATGGTATTCGTGCGCAGGCGGTCCCGCGCATTATTCACTTCCACCATGAAAATATTCAGCGCCATCGGGAGGAAGGTGATGAACAGCACCGCCATCGGCACCGCGGCGTCGGCGAACTTCTCCTGAAAGGCGATGCTGACGAGCAGATCCGCGTTCGTGACGCCGAAGCCGGCGAGCAGCACCGATCCGAGCAGCAGCGTTTTCACGCCGAGAGAGAACAGCGCCGACATACGTTCGCTGCCCTGCTCGTCTTCTGCCACACTAGCGCGCGCGAATGAAGGAGCCGCGGAAATGGCGACGATCGTGGGAAAGACCGCAAGCGGCGTCATGATGCGCAGGGCGGCATTGAACACGCCGACGGTCTGGTTGTCATGAAAGAGTTTGAGGTAGATTGTGTCGATGCTCACGTGCAGTGCATTGAGCACGAGGTAGAGCGCCAGGGGAGCGGATGCGGTAATCAGTGCGCGCACCGCGGTCCAGGAAACCGTCACTGCCTCGGTATTGAGGCGCCGGGCGAGCCGCACCGTCCCGGCCGTCAGAAGGAATGCGCCCACGATATTGCTTCCCGTATACAGGGCCATGGCCGTGACGGGATCGGTAAACATCACCGGCATGGCGATGACCGCGCCGAGCAGCACGATGGAGTCGACGGCCATGGTCAGCGTCGGGAAGCCCATCCGTGACTGCGACCGGTAGAATGCTTCGAGCGTTCCCCGCAGTACCGGAAGCTTTGAGGATATCAGCGTATTGAGCAGCATCAGGTTCAGCAGCAGGAAAAACGTGCCGCCGGGTTCCAGCACCCAGCCGATCACCAGTGAGATGGCCCAGGTTGGTACGAGAAGCAGCGCGCGCGCGGAAGTGGCCTCGAGCAGGATGCGCCCGCAGGCACCCGGATTGATCGCCATCCGACGCATGATCACCGGTCCGATGCCGAAGTCCGAGATCATGGCGGTGAAGCTGACGATCTGAATCGCGAGGGCGAAGAGGCCGTATGACGCTTCGCCCAGGATGCGGATCATCCCGATGATGGCGACGAAGCTCGCGGCGAAATTCACCCCGTAAGCGAGCATGGAGAGCAGGCCCTGGGAGAGGATGCCCGATTGCCGGCTGTCGTCAGCACTCATGCGCCGCTTCCCGCAGGTTGGAGATCATGATCCCAGCGTTCCAGGAATCCCCAGACGAGTGCCAGCACGAGCGCACATTCCCGCGTGTGAAACTGGTTGATGGTCAGCGATACGAGCATGGTCGCGATGATGATGCCGACGCCGGTCGCGGCGAGTGTGCGCCGGCGAAACCGCTCCTGTGCGCTGAGCCCGGATCGGGCGCGCAGACGGCGCAGTACGCGGAGACCCAGCCAGATGAACGCACCGTACGCCCCGAGCATCATCAGCATTCCGAGTACCCCGAAATGATACATCAGCCATGCGTATCCGTTGTGCGTCCACGACGTGGTCACGGAAGTAAGTGTGATCAGATTCTTGTATGTGATCTCCGTCGCGAGTCCAGAGCCGACGATCGGACTGTCGCCTGCCGCTTCCAGCGTCGCGGCTGTTTCTGCCTGGCGGTTTCGCAGCGAGATGTCCGAACCGTAGGTTTTGATCGACGAGAACCTGCTGGTGACGGAGTTTGCGAGCACATCGAGCGAGATGGCTTCCTGGAAAAAGAGGAAGTATCCGCTGCCGGCGAGCAGGAGTGCGACTCCGCCGTAGGCGACGGTGCGCTTCCAGAATTTGCGGCCGAGCAGCATCCCCATGGCGAACACGGCCACCAGTGCCGCGACCCAGATCGTGCGGTAGAAGGAGAGAATGGTCGCCGCGGCGCCGATGATGAACAGCGCACTCGAAAGCAGGATGGTGCGCACGCGGGAGGAAGCAATCATCAGTCCCGCGGCGATGATGGTCAGTACCATGACCAGATAGAACGTATCCGCGGCGCGCGATGACCCGACCTGCCAGAAGTAGACGGCGGAGATGACCTTCTGCTTGTACATGTAAATGTTCTTGAGCGCAAGCAGGAGGGAGGCGGCGATCAGGGAAAGGCCCACCATATGCTGTTTGAAACGCGTGTCGCATTCATGCGCGATGGGAATGAAGAGCAGCGGACTCCCGAGCACGGTGATCTCACGGATCAGGATGAACGGTTCCGCTCCCCTGGCGAGTGAGAGCGGGCTCAGGAGGATCGCCTGGAAGAATACGGCGACAAACAGCAGACCGCCGAAACTCCATCGGATCTGTTTCCGGGCTATCACGATGCGATGGAAGAGCCACCAGATCAATCCGCCGTAAAAGAGTACTGCGTGGGCTGCTTCGACGACCGTGAACTCCTTTCCCCACTGCCAGAGAATGGGCGCATACCCGAGTACGACCGCGGAGATCCAGAGGATGGGACTCTGGAAGGCCAGCAGGCCACCCACCACGGCGACGATGAGTATGAACAGCAGCAGCTGCTGCTGGAGCAGGAACGCCGCCGCGAGCACCAGTCCGGCCGCCGTGAGAAACCCGGCAGCCTCGCGGGTTGAGAGCGGGTGGTTCAGCTCCAGAGCCGTATCGACGGTATGAATGGATTGGAGAAAGCGCTTCATGAGTTGCTGCGTCTGAATCCGATAGTGCGGAGCACCGACGTCCATGCGTCCGGATATCGATATATATAGTAAAGGAAACGTTCGCGCAGCAGGACAAAGACAATGGCAAGAGCGAGGATGCTGAATCCCGCCGTCAGAGCGACGACGGTTCGCTGCGGCCGGTCGTGCCGTTCGGCCGCCCGGGCGGTGTCGAGCGGCACGAGGGCCTGCATGTCTTTCTGCTCCTCGATGCGCGCCTGCTGATAGAGCGGCAGGAGGATGCCCTGCAGCCGGCTGAGAATCTCGATGTCCCGGTAGAGACGCAGGTAGGTGAGCCCCTCTTCGCCGAGATCCGTGCGATCCTTGCCGATGAGTCCTGCGAGATCATTGTCGCCCATGCCGGGCACCTGATCTTCCAGTTCACTGATGGTGATGCGGAGGGACTGCAGCTCGGAGTCGTCCGGCCTGCGCGTGCGTTCGAGCATGCCGAGCCGCACCTTCTGCATACCGAGCACGGCATACAGCTCCCCGGCCGCTTCGATGGCTGCTTTGGTCTGTTCCTCGAGGGCATAGATGTTCGTGCGCCGCTGAAACGCAGCGAACTGCCGTTCGAGCCGGCGCAGGCTGTCCGTAACAGCGGTGTAGCGCAGGTGGATGAATTCGCTGTTGTGACGCGCCTCGATGCTGTTAAGTCGCGTGCTGATTTCATTGAGATGGCGGAAGTAGGCGTTGGCCATCGCCGCTGCGCGCTGTTCGTCTCTGTCCCATACCGAAATGATCACGCGGCCATCATCCACATACGCGAAATCGGTGTTATTCCCCAGTGCCTTGAGCGCCTTTTCCATCGAGCCGTCGCTAATCTCATACACCTGCATCAGATCGAATTCCTCGACCATACGCTCGCCCATGCTGCGGCTTTCAAGAATGGCGATATAGCTATAGCCCTCACCTTCGCCGCCGAGGCCGGAAATGCCGAAGGAGCGCAGGGTGGAGCTGATGCCGCCCGCGCCGAGGCGTTCGAGCAGTCCCGACCGCCGCTGCGGCGGCAGAAAGGTCGCGCTCGACTTGTACCACTCCGGCATGAGCGCCGCAAACACCCCGCCGATCACGGCGGCCAGCGCGAAGGCCGCGAGCAGGAAGCGCCAGTGGCGCAGCATCACGATCAGCGATCGCATGATCGGACGGGAGGCATTATCGGATGTGGATACTTCGGCCATGCAGTTCAGCTCAACTCAGGGACACGTCGGCTCATAATCTTTCAATATTAGCAGGTTTTGCCTTGCTATTCAATGCGAAAGGGAGAATTCCGCAGTGTCCTTTCCGCGGCAGAAAAATCTGCGATGGATTTTTTTTCGAAAATGCTTGACTTTTTGTTTTCAAATCCGGATAATTGTGAGTCGTCTTATCTGAAATAGGTCGATCCCGGTCTGTGCGGGACGCACATTAAGGTGATATTTAATCCTGCGAGGGAAATTTCAGCAACAGGATGCGCTCAATCGCACTTCCGTTTATCGGAGCGAAGCATCCGGAAACGTTTCATGCTGGACGCCATCGATATCGAGAGAGCATGAATGTGGTGGAATTTTGTGGAGAGAAATCCCGCCACGCCTCTGGGCTGCGGTCATACAGCCTGGAATCATGTGCTTCAATCATGTTCAACCACTTTACATACAGTATGAGGAGGAGAAGAATGAAACGATGTACCACGGTCCTGACCGTGTTTGTGCTGCTGGCGTGTTTTGGCATGTCGGCACAGGCGCAGACCGGCTGGGGGGTCGCCCGCTATGAGGGGTTCCGTGCCGATACCACCGGCAACGGAACACTCAACGTCGGCTGGTCGACCGGAAATCTCGGCAATACATGGAGCGAGGGCGAGTGGGTTCCCTATCTGCTCGAGCTCAAGAACGTCAACATCAACAATACGAATTTCTCCGACATCACCATCTGCTACGATTTCACGGCGGGAAATCTCAATGCCCGCTTCGTGGATCTCGTTCGTGCCATTCAGATCGGCACGACCGGACTGAGCAACAACCAGGGGTGGCCGTCGGATACGAATGGAACATCCTATTCACTGACCACGCGTCCCCAGCTCGAGGTGGCGCAGAACGGACAGGGAATTACCAATGGCGTCGAGCACCGCTGGTCGGGATACCAGCTGCTCGCGATTGATACGTCGCAGCTGAACCTGAACACGAACGGACAGAAGGGCGGGCCGACGGACGGGACGCACTGCTTTACCATCACCCGTCAGGATATCATCAACGCATACGGAGGGCTCAACAACGTCCCGAACTCGACGACATTCTATATCTATTTCCATCTACATCTTTCCCAGACCTTCATCTGGAATAATTCGCTGCAGGCGCAGCTCAATCAGCCGCCGACGGATTTCTGGGGAGGATATGCCTACGCATACACTGCGTACCAGAATGATCAGCGGCAGGGCTCCGGTTTCGTCTCCGGATCATCCGGACAGACCTACCTGACACTCGGAAACAAGACCGTGCCCATCCCTGTGCCGCCGCAGCCGGCGGGACAGCTTTCCGGTCTGAAATTCCACGATATCAACGGAAACCAGACGCAGGACGGCGGAGAGTCATCGCTGGATGGCTGGCCGATCTATATTGGAACCATCATTGGCGGCGTACCGATTTCGGATACGGCATATACTGATAATACCGGAAGCTGGAGTCTGACCGGACTGCCGCAGTCGATCTATCTCGTGAGCGAGGAACTCGGCAGCGCCCCCACGACCGGAAACGCCTCGGGGTATACGAACGCCGCACCGGCATTCGCGCAGATCCCGCCCTCGGAATGGGTGCAGACCTATCCGGACGCGAATTCCACCGGTACGGATATCGACGGTGTGAATACCCCGGCACCTGCCGTGCTTGGGGGATATGGCCCGTTTTCCTGGGAAGTCGATCTATTGAATGCGACAACGGTCGCGAATATCAATTTTGGCAATCACATTCCGGCGCCGGTCTGTGCCGTGTATCCCGCCGACACGACGATCTGCGACGAGTCGCAGGTGACGTTGACGGCCCAGCGCATCGCGCAGGGCACTCCGCCGTACACCTATCTCTGGTCGGGACCGAACAATTTCAGTGCGACCACGCAGAGCATCGTCGTTCCCGCTTCCGCCGCGGGCACCTATACGGTGACGCTGACGGATGCGAACGGACTCACATCATCCGGATGCTCGGGCACGGTGAACGTGTTCCCGGTGCCTGATTTCGATATCGAAGGTGATATTCTTGTCTGTGAGAACTCCGTGGGCAACATCTACTATGCGATGTTCGATGCGAATTCGCCGGTGCCCATCGATTCCATCGTCACATGGAGCTGGTCCATTTCGGGCAACGGCACCATCACCTCCGCAACGAACACCGACACCGTTACCGTTGACGCCGGGACAAACGGCAGCTACACGCTTACCCTGACCGTCACGGACACCTACGGTTGCAGCGAGACCGTCTCGCAGACTGTGACCGTCAAGGCGCTTCCGACCTGTTCGATCACACCGGTCGGCGATGTCTGCCCGGGATCCACGGGCAACATCTTTAACGCGCCGAACGGTGCTTTCACGTACGCGTGGAGCATCAGCGGCAACGGCAGCATCAACGGTGCGACTAACGGACAGTCCGTCAGCGTCGATGCCGGCAATAACGTCGGGACCTTCACGCTGACGCTGACGATCACCGAAACCACCTTCCCCTTCTGCCAGAGCACCTGCTCGCTGACGGTGAACGTGCGCGACATTGAGCCGCCGGTGATCACCTGCAGCGCGGATACGACGATCGAATGTCCGGCACCCGGAACGCTGCCGTTCACCACGCCCACGGCAGTGGACAACTGCGATCAGAACCCGGTCGTCACCATTCTGAGCACCAACACGACACCCGGCAGCTGCGCCAACGAGTACAGCGTCACGCGCACGTGGGTCGCAACGGACATTTACAACAACGCCGACACCTGCTCGCAGACGATTTTCGTCGTCGACACCACACCACCGGTCGTGACCGCAGCGTCCGACTCGACGGTCGAGTGTGACGGCAACGGCAATACCGCGGCGCTGAATGCCTGGCTCAACGCCAACGGCGGCGCAACGGCAACGGACGCCTGCGGATCGGTCACGTGGAGCAACAATTTCACGGCGCTTTCCGATCTCTGCGGCGCCACCGGCAGTGCGATGGTGACCTTCTATGCCACCGATGACTGCGGCAACGTGGATTCCACATCCGCGACATTCACGATCGTGGACACGACGCCGCCGACCATCTCGGTCGCCGCGTCCGATTCCACCGTGGAGTGCGACGGCAATGGCAATACCACGGCGCTCAATGACTGGCTGAACAGCAACGGTGGCGCGATGGCGTCCGACCAGTGCGGTTCGGTGAGCTGGAGCAACGACTTCACGGGTCTTTCCGACCTGTGCGGTGCCACCGGCAGCGCCACGGTCACGTTCTACGCGACCGATGAGTGCGGCAATGTGGACTCTACTTCCGCGACGTTCACGATCGTGGACACCACGCCGCCGACCATTGTCGCCGCGTCTGACACCACCGTCGAGTGTGACGGAAACGGAAACACGACCGATCTCAACAACTGGCTCGCCAATCACGGCGGCGCCACGGCCAGCGACGCCTGCTCGGGCGTGACCTGGACGAACAATTACGACGCCAACAACTTCATGCCGACCTGCGGCGGTGCCGGATACGTCGACGTGACCTTCTACGCGACCGATGAGTGCAACAATGTGGATTCCACGACCGCACGATTCACGATCGAAGACACGACGCCTCCGTCCATAACCACCGCAGCGGCTGACACCACCGTCGAATGCGACGGCAACGGCAACATCACGGACCTCAACAACTGGCTCAACAACCAGGGCGGTGCGGTCGCCAGCGATGTCTGTTCCAACTTCAGCTGGAGCAACAACTACGACGCGGCGAACTTCGTATCGACCTGTGGCGGTGCCGGATACGTGGACGTGACGTTCTACGCCACCGATGATTGCAACAACGTCGACTCCACCACCGCACGCTTCACGATCGAGGATACCACGCCCCCGTCCATCACGACGGCAGCCGCAGATACCACGGTCGAGTGTGACGGCAATGGCAACCTGACGGACCTCAACAACTGGCTTGCCCATCAGGCCGGCGCAGTTGCCACCGATGTGTGTTCGGACTTCTCGTGGTCGAACAACTACATCGCGGCGAACTTCGTGCCGACCTGCGGAAATGCCGGATATGTGGACGTGACCTTCTACGCCACGGACGCCTGCAATAACGTCGACTCCACTACTGCACGCTTCACGATCGAGGATACGACGCCGCCGAATATCACGACGGCAGCGGCCGACACGACGGTCGAGTGTGACGGCAACGGCAACATCACGGATCTCAACAACTGGCTCACCAACCAGGGTGGTGCGGTTGCAAGCGATGTCTGTTCCAACTTCAGCTGGAGCAACAATTACGATGCAGCGAATTTCGTGTCGACCTGCGGCAATGCCGGTTACGTTGACGTGACATTCTACGCCACCGACGACTGCAACAACGTTGATTCCACCAGCGCACGCTTCACGATCGAGGACACGACGCCGCCGGATATCACGACGGCAGCGGCCGACACGACGGTCGAGTGTGACGGCAACGGCAATCTCACGGACCTCAATAACTGGCTCAGCAACCAGGGCGGCGCGATCGCCAGCGATGTCTGTTCCAACTTCAGCTGGAGCAACAACTACGACGCAGCGAACTTCGTCCCGACCTGTGGCGGCGCCGGCTACGTGGACGTGACCTTCTACGCCACCGACGACTGCAACAACGTCGATTCCACCACCGCACGCTTCACCATCGTCGATACGACGCCTCCGACAGTCGTCGCGGCTTCCGACACGACGGTCGAGTGCGACGGAAACGGCAACACCACGGATCTGAACAGCTGGCTCGCCAACAATGGCGGTGCGACGGCAACCGACATCTGCTCGGCGATCACGTGGAGCAACAACTACGACGCCAACAATTTCGTCCCGCTGTGCGGCGGAACCGGCTACGTGGACGTGACCTTCTACGCCACCGACGCCTGCAGCAACGTGGATTCCACTACCGCCCGCTTCACCATCGTGGACACGACGCCACCGGATATCACGACGGCAGCCGCTGACACGACGGTCGAGTGCGACGGCAACGGAAATCTCACCGACCTGAACAGCTGGCTCGCCAACAACGGCGGGGCTGTCGCAAGCGATGTCTGCTCCAATTTCTCGTGGAGCAACAATTACGACGCGAATAACTTCGTGCCGGGCTGCGGCGGCAGCGGCTACGTCGATGTAACATTCTATGCCACCGACGACTGCGGCAATGTCGATTCCACCACCGCGCGCTTCGAGATCGAAGACACCACGCCGCCGGACATCACGACCGCGGCCAGTGATCAGACGGTCGAGTGCGACGGTGCGGGCAACACGGCAGCGCTGAACGCATGGCTCGCCTCCAACGGCGGTGCCGTGGCCAGCGATGTCTGCTCGAACTTCCAGTGGACGAACAACTTCACCGGACTCAGTGACGACTGTGGCGCCACGGGCAGTGCGACGGTGACGTTCTACGCCACCGACGACTGCGGCAACGTGGACTCCACGACCGCCACCTTCACCATTGAAGACACCACACCGCCTTCGATTTCGGCCGGCAGCATCAGCAGCTGTTATCCGACGGAAGCGGCAGCCGAAGCAGCCGCCATCGCCGCCACGACATCCAGCGATGTCTGCAGCGGTGTGACGCTCTCCGCTTCCACGGTCGGTGACTGCAACGCCGTCATCACCGTGACCGCGACCGACGACTGCGGCAATGACACGACCGTGACCTACAACACGACCATCGACGGCACACCGCCGACGTTCACCTTTGTCCCGGCCGATACGACCATCGACTGTGCTTCCACACCGGTGTTCGGTACGCCGACGGCGACGGACAACTGCGGTACCCCGACGGTCATGCAGGTCGGCAGCGACGTGACGACGCCGGGCAGCTGCCCGCAGAACTACAGCGTCACGCGCACCTGGAAGGCCGTGGACGGATGCGGCAACGAATCCACCACTGTCAGCCAGACCATCACCGTCGTCGACGACGAAGCCCCGACGATCACGGCGGCTCCGCAGGACACGGTGGCATGCCGCGAGGCCATCGTCTTCACCGACCCGACGTACAGCGACAACTGTGACAACGATCCCGCACTGGTCATCGTGTCTGACACGACGACGTACGTCGCGGGGATCTACTATCACACGCGCAGCTGGCAGGCGGTCGACACCTGTGGCAACGCATCCGTCGTTGTCAGTCAGACCATTGTCGAACTGTGCAACCAGTTCGAGACCCTGACGCAGGGCTTCTACGGCAACAGCGGCGGCAAGTACTGCGGAACCGGACAGGGAACGCAGACGCTGATCGACTCGCTGCTGCTCGCCGGTGACACACTCATCGTCGGCGTGAAGGGCTCCGGCTCCTTCGAAATCCTCCACGGCGATGCGTCCTGTCTCATCGGCAACCTTCCGGGTGGTGGCCCTGCACAGGCGCTCACCCACGACTACAGCTACAACAACAACTGCAACATCACCCCGGGCAATCTCCCGCTGAAGAGAGGCAAATTCCGGAACATCCTCCTGTCGCAGACGATCACCTTCGCACTCAACATGCGCCTGGATTCGAACCTGACGAAGATGTACCTGCCGCCTCCGGCGACGCCCTGGATGCGCACTGCGGCATCGATATACGGCAACGGCATTTGCGGTGACGCGGATGACATGCCGGATACCACGTATCAGTTCTTCTACTTCCCGCCGAACGTGCTCAGCGAGCTTGGCTCGAACGGAATGAACGTGACGCCGCAGGATCTTCTCGACATGGCCAACCAGGCTCTTGCCGGCACGACCTTCACCGGTGTATCGCTGTCCGACATCGTGGCCGCTCTCGACGCCATCAACAAGGGCTTCGACGAAGCGCGCTTCCTTGCCGGATTCTACGCGATGCCGCCGCCGAAGGATGTCCGTCTCGATCTGACGCCGACCGGCTTTGCATTGGATCAGAACCATCCGAATCCGTTCAATCCGGTGACGACGATCACCTACACCCTGCCAGAGCGCAGCACTGTCCACCTGACAGTACACAACTCCATGGGTGAGGAAGTCGCCGTCCTGGTGAACGAGGAGGTCCCTGCAGGCACGCATGCCGTCACATTCGACAGCGGCAATGCTGCCCGCGATCTTCCGTCCGGTATCTATCTCTATCGCATCATCGCGACCGGCGATAGCGGACAGGTCTTCCACCAGCTCCGGAAGATGATGCTGGTGAAATAAACCCGCGCATTCTTCCACGACAAAAAAGGCAGGTCCTCCGGGACCTGCCTTTTTTTGCAGGGGACCTCTGCGAAAAATAGTGATAATGCAGTCTGATACCTTGCATCTGTCTTCCTGCACCTCTATTATCCCTCTATCTCAGCAGATGTATTTGCATCACTCCTCTCGGACGATGCGGTGCCATCCGCGAAGTTCGTTCGCGCAGGGAATTCGAACGGAGGTCCATGATGAGTTTCCGCACAACCACTCGCGATCTGCTCTGCATCACAGTCCTCACCATGCTGTTCATTACTTCGCTTCCCGCACAGGAAATCTGGGAGCCCACGCCCGGACCATACGGCGGAGCAGTGCGCGACCTTGTCGCCCTCGACGTCCAGACCGTTCTTGCCGGCACCTACTTCGGAGGGTTGTACCGCTCCGATGACGGTGGGCGTCAGTGGACACCGGCGGGAATGGAAGAGATGGCGGTGTTCGTTTTTCACCGCGCATCCTCCTCGAGACTTTTCGCAGGATGCCAGAATGAGATCATTGTCTCCACGGATAACGGCAGCAGCTGGCGAGGGGTCGTAGCAAGTCCGGAAGGTTTTATTTTCTCAATCGATGACGACGGCGCGGGGACATTCTTCGCCGCGGGGCGGGAAGGGCTGTTCCGGAGCATAGACGACGGCGATGCCTGGGGACATCTGGATGCCGGTGCGGAAGGCTCGCAGGGCCTGTGTGTCTGTGTCACTGATCAGAATACTGTCCTCGCCGGGTTCAATAATGCCGGACTGCGACGCTCGACCGACGGCGGTGATAGCTGGGCACTCGCGGATCCCGCCTTCGACGGCGAGCAGGTACAGACTCTCGCGCGAAATGGAAGAACGCTGGTCGCATCCGTCTGGGGAAAGGGTCTCTATATCTCCCCGGATAACGGGTTCACTTGGGAGAATCGCAGCACCGGCGTGAACGATCTGCGCGTCAATTCAATTCTCATACGCGACAACGGTGATATCCTCGTCGGTACCCAGGCCGGGGAGATCTGGAAGAGTACGGACCTCGGTGGGAGCTGGACGCAGCTGCCAAGTCCCGGAGATGTTGGTCCAATACTCGTGATTCGTGAGGTCGATTCAGGGACATTCTACTGCGGAAGGGGTGATTACGGCCTGTTTCGCTCCACAGACGGCGGTCAAAGCTGGGTACCATCCAGTCAGGGCATCAGGAACATCGATGCGACAGGCATGGTCGTCGATGGAAGTGGAACGCTGTATGTTGCCTTCCGAAGCAGGCATCTGCTGAAAAGCACCGATCACGGAGACACGTGGCAGGAAGCGGATGAGACCTACGGAGGGAGGCTGCTCGGCATGGACGCATCCGCAAGGATATACAATGCCATGGATTATCGCGGTATTTCCGTCACCTCGGATGGAGGTACGACATGGAATCCACTGGGCGAGGGACTGGACCGGCCGCGCTTCTATCAGTTCGCAGTTGCGCCCGACGGACATCTCTACGCGGTGCTGCGGAATTCACCGAACATGCATCTCCCTCCCGGCACCAACACCTGGCAGGAATTCGGTGCGCCACTCAGCAATGTCGGAATTGGTCTGCTTCAGTGTGCCGGGGAAATAGTGTTCGCCTTCGCGGTTGGTGACGGACTGTACCGTTCCGATGACGGTGCGCAGAGCTGGGAGAAATGTGAAAACGGTCTGCCGGGGACGCAGTTCAGCTGCATCACGGGAGACACGGATTCGGTATTTGTGAGTACTCCCGAAGGTATATTCCGCTCCCTCGACGGAGGGGTGTCGTGGAAAAATTATTGTTCATCACGGGGCAGGGTCCCGAAAACGATGATGCTTTTGCCATCCGGGGGACTCCTTGCATCCTATGACGACGGCGTGTACATCCTTCAGGATCCGGAACGGGAATGGGAGGAATTCACCGACGGGCTGCCCCGCATCTTCATCGACGGATTCTGCATCGGGGATGAGGGCGTGGTGTATGCACGTACACGATGGCACGGGATTTATCGTCATGTCTTCCGTCCCGTGAATGCGGAATCGCCTCCTCTGCCATCCGCCGCGCGCCTCGAGCAGAATCATCCCAATCCGTTCCGCGACAACACCGTGATCCGTTTCTCGCTTGAGCGGTCGATGTCCGTCACGCTGCTCGTCACCGACATGCTTGGGCGTGAAGTCGCGCGCATCGTGGAGCAAAGGCAGTTCACTTCCGGGACGCATGAGCTTCTGTTCCCGGCATCTTCGCTTCCGGGAGGGATGTACCACCTGCATCTACGTGCACCTGACGGCGCAGCACGCATTCCCATGGTTCATCTGCGCTAGAACGACAATCCTGACAGGAACTCTTGAGAGCGGATATCAGCACTGGTGTGATGGTGCCCGCTTCTTTCCCACAGCTTTTTTGGCGGATATTACCCATGAAAATGGGTAGTACCACCCATTGCGATCCTGCCTGGTTATGACGACCATGTGGTTGTCATTCATCCTGAAATAGTCCCATGCGCATTCTCATCGTTGATGATCAGTCCAATGTACGGACGATGATCCGCCGTATGCTCGGGGATCTCGCTCTGCAGTTCAGCGAGGCCGGCGACGGAGGCGAAGCTGTCAAGCGATACGGGATCGAGCATCCCGACATCGTGCTCATGGACATTCGCATGCCGGTGATGAACGGGATCGAGGCATCGCGGCGTATTCGCGCCGTTGATCCTCATGCACGCATTTTCGTGGTTACCGATTATGATGATCCCGACCTGCGCGAAAGCGCGGCGGCAGTCGGTGTCGAGCAGTATTTCCTGAAGGAAAACCTCTCGCCGCTGCGTCGTTACCTGGACCTCCTGGTGAATCCTTCGCTCAATTGACCATGATATTCGCTCTCCATAGACAACGCACTGATGATCACACATGAACAGGAGGAAACGACATGAAAACGATGACAACACTGATGGTCGCGATACTGCTTTCGATCACCGCCCTTGTGGCACAACAGAATCCAGTGTTGCTGGGACCGATCGATCCGGACAACGGAGATACTTTCAATGGCTGGATGTCGCGAGATGTTGCGAACGGGTACATGTATTTCAAGATGTATGACGGGACGGGATCACGAATTCATCCTGCGAATTCGACTGCACGTGTGGGGTGTCTGTGGCGCACGGACGGCACACCGTCCGGTACAAGCCGGTATGCCGTCGCACAGGTCACCGGCGAGGTGCGGGCGATCGGAAATTATGTCTATTTCGGTGGTGCCGACGCGGACCTGAGTAATGCGGATGATCCATGGCGCTCGGACGGAACGGTAAACGGGACGCTGCGTCTGATCGATCTCGGAAAGCGGGTTGAACTCTCTTCCACTGAATGGGATTTCGAAGAACTCAGCGGATTGGTCTATTTCAAGCATGCGTATCGGAAAAACTGGAATCAATCACCCGTGTTTAATCTGATGCATACTGATGGCACGGTGAGCGGTACGGGGGTACTGTCGCCGGTCTCCGGCGGGATGATGGATCTGATCACTGCAGGAAGCAATCTGTACATAACTCTCCATACGTCCGACCTTTGGATTTCCGACGGTACGTCGAATGGCACGGTTCTTCTCAAGGACATCTGTCCCGGATCAGGCGGCTGTTCGGTGGAACCCTACACCCCGATGCCGCGTCCGTATTCGGATACCTATTACAGCAGACCGCATATCATGAACGGTGTCTACTATGCCCGTTTTGCGGACGGCACCTACGGGGATGAACTCTGGAAGAGCAACGGGACCGCCGCCGGGACGGTCATGGTGAAGGACATCAATCCGGGATCCGGCAGTTCCTGGCCGTGCATGTTCGCGGAGATGGACGGCGTGCTGTATTTCGCGGCCTATGACGCAACGAACGGCTACGAGCTCTGGCGATCCGATGGAACCGCCGCCGGCACAGCGATGGTCAAGGACATCAATCCAACGGGGAACTCGGAACCTTTGTGGATTACAGCTGTGAGTTCCACCGCTGGTGATTATCTGCTCTTCAGTGCCGACGACGGCGTGAACGGCCGCGAACTCTGGATCAGTGACGGGACCACGGCGGGGACGGCGATGCTGAAGGACATCAATGCATCCGGCAGTTCCAACCCGCGTTTCACCACGTTCGCGAACCGTGAATACCGCTGTTCCGACGAGGACTACATGAACGTCATGACCGCATACAACGGCGTTGCGTATTTCGCTGCTGATGACGGAAACGGTTACGAACTGTGGAGGAGTGACGGCACTGCCGCCGGGACCTCCAAGCTGGTTGACATCAATCCCTCGGGCGGGTCGAATCCGCTGTACATCACCGAAGTAAACGGCAAGGTGCTGTTCTTTGCCTATGAACCGGTGTACGGTTTTGAATGGTATTCCTACGATCCGACGAAACCGGTCAATATGGTTCAAAATACACCGCCTGTCGCGAGCTTTACTGCGACGCCCGACAACGGAGCCGCCCCGTTACAGGTAGCCTTCGACGCCTCCGCATCCTATGATCCGGACCAGGGCGGCAGTATCGTCTCATACGCGTGGGATTTCGGTGACGGGAATTCCGGCAGCGGTGCGACGGTATCACATACCTATCAGCTCGCCGGGACATATACGGCAACACTTACCGTGACCGATGTCGCTCATGCCACAGGGGATGTCTCAACGCAAATATCCGTAAGCTCCTCAGGGACCGCGGATATCTATGTTGACCAGCAGAACATCACCCGCGTCACTCTCCCCGGAAACAGAACGGCCGGACAGACCACAATGATCATCAAGAACAATGCCGGTGTCGTCGAAGGTGCTGTCGTATATGCTTCGTACAGCGGACCAACCAGCGGGGCGGTTTCCGGGACGACCAATGCCGTGGGTAGTGTCACGCTGGAGACCGCCGCGACGAAGAAGGATTTGAACAACGACTGGTGCTTCACCGTCACCGACATTCAGAAAACAGGCTACACGTTCACCGATCAGATCGGTGAGCCTTATGACTGCGAGGGCAGTCCGAAGCGGAGTCTCCAGCGGCCTGTCTCCAGTGTGCTCCATGCGCCGTATCCGAGCCCTTTCGGATCCGGCTCGCTGAACGGTGGCACGACGACCCAGATCCGCTTCGATCTGCGCGAGTCCTCACATGTCTCGCTGCGCGTCTACGACGCCCTCGGCCGGTGCGTTGCGACGCTCGTGGACGAAATCCACGCGGCGGGATCACATGCGGTGCAGTTCCATGCGGGGAGCCTGCCCTCCGGCATGTATTTAGTGTGTCTCTCTTCGCCTGGGGTTGTGCAATATGTTCAAGTGGTGATGCAGAAATAGTCGGATCGAGAAACACTCGCCTGTTGATTCGGAATCATGGAAATAAGGTCAGTCGGACACTTGAAATTGTCCGGCTGACTCCTTATTATTCAGACAACAGTGTCCATTTAATAATAAATACAGCGTTGGCTGTCCAAGCTGAGCGGAAGGATCTTCCACCGCAATCGGTGTCCTTTGGCCCGTGTTCAGATCGCAAGATTCTAATCTCATTCTACCTCATAGAAGGAGTTGTCATGTGTCGACTATTGAAAGCGTGTAGAAGAGTACATCAGCCTGCCCTGTTTATCCTCGGCGGTCTTCTACTCATGTGGAACCTTGCTGCAGGTGCGTGCTCCAGCGAGGGCAGGGTGCCTTGTGACCGCCTTCAGGCACCGAACCTGCTTAGCATGGATAGTGGAAATGATGGTTTGATTCGCTTCACTGAGAATCGGGGTCAGATAGTCGACATTGATGGTCACTTGCGTCCTGATATTCGGTACATCGCCAGTGTGCAGGGAGTGACGCTCTATTTGCGCACATCAGGTATGAGTCACGTCTTCACCAGAGTGGAAAGGCCTCGTCCGAGAGTCAGCGAGGCCACCGGTCAAATGACAGAACCGCATCATCTCAGCCAGTCGCAGTCGAATCGAATGTGGCATGAGCGCATCGATGTTGAATTTGTTGGAGCGAATCCATTCGTCCGAGTTCGGGGAGAGTGCAGGATGCCGGGGTGGTCGCATTATCATCTCGCCCATTGCCCGGATGGTATCACTCACGTGCCTTCATATGCCCGAGTGGTCTACGAGAATATATATAGAGGAATTGACTGCATCGTTTCATCGAAGAATGGATTTCCGAAATACGATTTTCTTGTTCACCCCGGTGCCGATCCAGCACTAATACGGCTTCGATATAAAGGACACGAATATGCTTCACTTACAGATGACGGTAACATTGTCCTCACAGCTTCGATAGGTACTGTTATCGAACACGCTCCTTCTTCATTGCAGAACGGAAGATCTATACCCACGGCGTACAAATTGACACGAGATCAGATGATGTTTGGACTTTCAGACTATGACAGGTCTGCCCCACTCCTCATTGATCCCTGGTCGACATATCTTGGTGGAGGCGGACACGAGAATGGGGTAGATGTTGAATTTGATAACGCTGGCAATGTTCTCATTGTCGGGAGTTCAGGTAGTATGACATTCCCAACGATGAATGCACATCAATCCGCCCATGGGGGCGGATATGATGCTACAGTTACGAAGCTCAGCTCAAGTGGATCGCTTCTTTGGTCAACATATCTCGGGGGAAGTGCAGGTGATGAAACTGGGGCAATTGATCTCGGTGCCTCTGGGAATATCGCAATCTCGGGTCAAACATGGAGTCAGGATTTTCCAACCAAGAATGCATTCCAATCAGCCCTTGGTGGTGTTGCTGACCTGTTTGTTGCTAGCTTTTCCAGCTCGGGTAGTCTTCGGTGGAGTACCTACTTTGGTGGATCCGACAGGGAATCAGAATATGGGGTATCTGCAATTGCTGTCGATGACAGCGACAATGTGGTCTGTGCAGGAGTTACCTTCAGCTCGGATTTCCCTACCTTGAATGCTTTTCAGTCAACGAAGGCTGGCGGGGGTGACAATGTATTGGGAAAGTTTGCATCAAACGGGGCGCTCCGTTGGTCGACATATTATGGTGGATCTGATATGGATGGTAGAATCGATATCGGGACTTACGGTACTGGCTCTATCGTGGGTGTATCCCAGACGAAAAGTGTGGACAGAACACTCTTGTTTCCGCTGCAGGCGAGTCACAGCGGAATGATGGACTTGTACATTTTTGAATTATCACATGATGGCGTTCTGCAGTGGGCGACCTATTACGGGGGCTCGGGTGGAGATGGATTGCCGAAAATATGTGTTGACAACTCGGGCTGGTTTGCTGTCAGTGGGAAAACAAACAGCACGGATTTCCCTGTGAAGAACGCTCATCAATCCAGCTATGGAGGCTCGTTTTGGGATGCTTTTGTAATCTCTTTCCAGAACCGATCTTCAATACCGCCAACCGTGTTATGGTCGACATACTTCGGGAGCACGGGTTCTGAGGGTGCCCTCGCTGTATCGCGGGATGTGTATGGAAATGTTGTTGTGACGGGGTATGCCATGGACAATACCTTCCCCGTGTACAAGGCGGCTCAGTATGGATACGGTGGAGGACTCACCGATGCAATTTTGGTGAAGTTCTCTCCATACGGTCAACTACAGTCTTCAACTTTATGGGGTGGGGGCTCAGATGATGAGGGGCACGGGATCGCAGTTTGTCCGCCTGGCACCATTCATTCGGGGGAAATAGCCATCGTAGGACAGACCTTCAGTTCCAACTTCCCGCTTCACAATCCATATCAAAATGGAAATGCCGGTTTATACGACATGTTCCTTACTGTCTTCAATTCCGGTGGTGTCATTCCAGTGGAATTACTGTCATTTCATGCAATTATCCGAAATAGTGATATTGTCCTGCATTGGGAAACAGAACATGAAATTAATAATGCCGGATTCAGGATTGAGAAGCGGCTACGTCGAGACGCTGCGGACTGGCAGAGTTGCGGCTTTGTGAACGGGAGGAATGCTGCCGGTACAGCGAAATATCAATTCACAGACCCTATCAATCAGGTCGTCGGCGATGCAGTTGTGCTGTACCGTTTGAGGCAGATCGATTTCGACGGATCCGAAGCTCTCTCTCCTGTGCTTGAGGTACACCTCGGAAGCCGTCCTTCTTCGGTAGAGCTCTATGCTCCTTATCCAGATCCTGTGGATGAGTATGTATCCATCCCGTTCTTCACGGACGGTTCAAGGCAACTTATCGTCCGTATTATCAATACGATAGGACAGGAGATGCTATCCCTGTGTGATGGTGCGTCATTCGCATCGGGATCGCACGTTCTTCAGGTATCCACAGGCAACCTCGAAGCTGGAGCATATCTTATTGAATTGACTGCTGAAGATACACGACAGATACGTAAATTCGTCATTTCGCGATAAAGAATACATATCGCAGCTGTCGCAGTACAAATGGATTCGATCCAGGCAGAATCCGGAGGCAACCATGGCACGCGAAGTTCTTTTGCTGTTCTTCATTGGATTCATTGGTCTCAGTTCATCAGCAATATGCCAGACGAATGACATCGATAGCCTTGAAATGAAGCTTGCGCAGCATCCGGAGCCGGACACCCTGCGCGCTTCGCTGCTCTGCAAACTTGGCTGGAAGCTCGTAAATCAAGAACCGTCTCGTGGTATGCGCCTGGCTGAGGAAGCGATCTCGATCGCGCGCCGGCACCACACCGAAGTGACCGTAGCCTGTGGTCTGCGGTTGAAGGGATTCCTGACTGGCATGACCGGCAATGCTTCAGTCGGTCTCAACATTCTCGCTGACGCGAAAGCCATCTCCATGCGCAATAAGGATAGCCTCGGTGTTATCGATGCCGTAAACAACATGGCGATCATGTACAGCATCCTCGGCGATCATGATACGGCTCTCTGTCTCATGAAGAATGTCGAAAAATATCGTCTGCGAAATGGTGACCGTGAGCGACTAGCAAGCGTCTACATGAATATGGGAGTCATGCACCAGTTTCTCGGGAACACAGCCTCTGCGATTCGATACAGAGCGAAGGAGCTTTCGATTCACCAGGAAAATGGGGACAGCGCGCGCATCGGCGTTGCATTGCTGGCAATAGGCGATCTGCAGAGAGATCCGCAAAAAGCACTGGAATATTATCGGCGCGCGGAACCACTGCTTCAACGAAGTGGTAATCTGAGAGCGCAGGCAGTCCTGGCGGTGAACAGGGGCGTGGCATTCAAAGATCTTCAGCGTGGCCTTGATGCGATGAAAAGTCTCGAATTCGGTCTCGCTGGAGCGGAACGTCTGAACGATCCGTTCCTCGTCGGAATCGCTGCAAACAATCTCTCCACCCTTTACCAGCAGTATTGTCAACATGAGCGGGCCATCCCCTATCTTGCCCGCGCACTGCAACTTTCGCGAACGCATCGGAATGCAGGGCTGGAAGCCACCTGCCTGGTGAATCTCGGCTGGCATCAGTATTATCTCGGGCGGCACGACTCCGCGCTCTCGGCCGTAGCAAAGGCGCTAGAAATCGAATCGCAAGCAAACAATCTCAAGATACGCAAATGTGCGCATGAAGTACTGTTCAAAACACACGCGGAACAGGGGGATTATGAAGCCGCATTCCACAGCCTGATGGCGCATAAAACGATCTCGGATTCGTTGAACAGTCAGGCTTCACAGAATCTCATCGAGGAGTTGAATGCCAGATATGAAGCGCAGAAAAAGCAGTCGACGATAGACCTGCTGAGGAAGGATCGGGCGCTGAACGCAAGCCTGCTTCAGCAGCAATTGCTCCAAACGGAAAGGCAGCGGCAGAGAATCGAGCTCCTCGCTCGCAACGCCGAAATCCAGCAGCTCGAAGTGGATATGACTGCTGCGAACCTGCGCAGAAGGGAAGCAGATGCAGCACAGAACCAACAGAGGATCGAACTGCTGGAGAAGGACCGAAGGCTCAGGATCGTGAGCCTGGAACAGGAAACGATGCGGCGTAATGCCGCGGTTGTCGGTGCGCTGATCCTCCTGCTGCTGAGCGCATTGCTGTACCGTCACCTCCGCCAGCGGCGGCGGATGTCGGAGCTCCGTGCGGAAGTGGCGGAGTCAAAGGCGCATGCCGCCGAGGTCGAGGCAATACGCGTGCAGGCGGAAGCGGATCGCAGGCAGAAGGATATCCAGCGGCAGTTTTCCCATCGACTGCTGGATTCGCAGGAGCAGGAACGCAAACGCATCGCCGCGGAACTCCATGACAGTATCGGCCAGGAACTGATCGTGATCAAGAACAGCCTTCTGATGGTGAAAGACGAGACCGGTTCGGAACAGGATCTCGATCTGGCAATACGCAGCGTTGGAGAAACGCTTGAGAATGTTAGGCGTGTGTCGCGCGATCTGCGCCCCCTGCAACTGGATTATTACGGCATTGAGAAATCGCTGGCCGCGCTGATCAGGCGTATCAATGACAGCACGTCACTGCAGATTTCTCTGAAGTCAGGGAAGCTGGACGGCGCCTTGGACAAGGAGGGCGAAGTGAACGTGTACCGCATCGTGCAAGAGGGACTTAACAACATCCTGCGCCATGCGGAGGCGCAGCATGCGGCTGTTACGCTGCTGCCGGAGAACGGCTCCCTGTACCTGCGCATCGAGGATGACGGCCAAGGCCTTCCCGCGGATCCACTCGAACGGGAACGCCTGATACAGAACGGCTTCGGACTCAAGGGGATGTCGGAACGTGTACACATCCTCGGCGGCGATATGCAGATCGATTCGGCACACGGAAGCGGAACGTGCATTGACATTCGTATCCCGATGCAGCGCGTCAGGGCAGAGGGCATTGAAGCGGATATTCACGAAACAGCATAGCGGCACATGCCTTCATCCATCAGTATCGTCATCGCGGACGACCATCCCGTGTTTCGCACGGGCCTCCGACAGGTCATTGAACGTGAAACTGATCTCTCCGTCATCACGGAATCGCCGAATGGAAGCGATGCGCTTCGGGATATCCGGGAGCACCGGCCACAGGTGGCAGTGCTGGATATGCACATGCCGGAAATGAGCGGACTGGATGTTGTCAGAGAGATCGAAAACGAACACCTCCCCACGTCCATTATGATCCTGACCATGTTCGATGATGAATTCCTCTTTGATTCTGCCATGGAACACGGCGTGCTCGGATACATCCTCAAGGACAGCGCTTCGCGGGATATCGTGCGCGGCATCCGGGCGGTGGCGGAGGGACGCTACTACATCAGTCCGACGCTCACGGATGTCGCCATGCGGAACGGTGCATCGCCATCACTGCCAGTTGATGCACATTTCCACATCGATAGGCTCACACCCGCTGAGCGCCGCATCCTGCATATGATTGCCGAGAATAGCACCTCTGCTGAAATCGGCGAACAGCTCGCGATCAGTTCCCGGACCGTTGATCGGCACAGGGAAAATATGTGCAGAAAGCTTGAATTGAGTGGACCGTACGCGCTGCTTCGTTTCGCACTTCACCATCGGGCACATCTGTAGAACCAGTTCCTGGATTGGTGTCTGTACGGCCTCGCCTTCGGGAAGAAAGGGATGGTGGATTTTTACATTGTCCCTCCTCCTTTCGGAACGCCAGGACTCAGGATTCATGCATGACGGCCGGCAGGATGACGTCCTCGAGGGTGGCGCGGAGGTCGCGTGTGCGTCGGTCGTAGTTGTTCGCGGTGGTCGCAAGCAGAAAATCGATGGATGGGAACAGGAGAATGTACTGTCCGCCTGAGCCGATGGCGGTGATGCAGGAAAGCGTGTCTCCCGCGGTGATGTACTTCTGCGGCCACCAGAAATAGCCATAGCGCGTCTGTCCGGGCTGCTGGTGATTGACAGTCGAGACCGTCACCCACTCGGCGGGAATAATCTGCCGGCCCTGCCATCTGCCTTTGCGGAGATACAGCATCCCGAAACGTGCCATGTCGCGCGGGCGCAGGTGGGGAGCGGACTGACGGCCCCAGCGTACGGAATCGCAGCCGATGGAATCGAACAGTACACGCCGTGCGAATGCGCCGGTTCCGTCGGGGATGCGGCAGTCGAGCAGTTCCTGCACGGCATGGTAATGACCGTTATTGTAGCGGAACACTTTTCCGGGCAGATGCCGCAGCCGTCGCGAAAACAGGAAGGCCAGGGGATCTTCGTGCCTTTGAAGACGGTTCGTGTCGTTGGTGGTGTCGGTCATTGCGACGCTCGGTCCGTTCCACTCCAGTCCGGAATTCATCGCCAGCAGATGCTCGAGTGTCATCTCCAACTTGCGATCTTCAAGGAAATGCGCGTACTCAGGAAACAGCTCTGCGACAGGAGTGTTGACGTCCGGAATCAGCCCGCTGTCGATGGCGATTCCGACGAGTGCCGACAGCACACTCTTCGACACGGATTGCGGAGATACAGGTTGTCGTCGAAGAAACTTCGCTGTGGCCGGACCATGCAGTGCGCCGTCAGCCCCGAAATATTCCTCCAGGAACAGCCGGCCATTTTTCATCATGAGCAGAGAATGGAGATCACCATAATTCCCGTCGTGGATATCCCCGAGCAGTTCAATCAGCGGGATGCTGTCGACGCCGAGTTCCGCAAAGGAGGCTACTGCCAGCCCGTCACGGAGATCCGGCACGGGAAGTGGCATGATACTCGCGCTGCGTTCGGCATAGATCTCCTTCATCATGCGGATCGTATCGGGATCATCCAATCTGCGCAACACAAAGGTTATTTCCCGCGCATCCCATGTCCGATATGAGAGCCGTACCTTCTCCGCCCCGACATCCATCCTGCCGGAAAATTCATCGTAGAATTGCAGCATGCCATCGTCGAATGCGATGTCCTCATTATCTACCCGCATGAACGCATTCCACTGCAATTCCACATGCAGGCGTTCCATGAGATCACCGTCCTCGTCGACGTCGATCCATTTCAGCGCGGTGGGAGGATGCGGTGAACCGTCGTCGAAGGTCATGGTCCAGAAACCGAGGACATCGGCACATCGGGTACGGGTTTCAGCGATACGTTCCTCGCGGGAACGGCAGGAAAACAGGAGAAGAAGCACAAGAAGTATCCATGCGGGACGAAACATGGTTCACCTCAGCCTATGCGAGTGGCGGTACATAAGAGATAATTGAATCCGGAGAACCCTGCATAGTAGGTCTTTCTTCACAGAGATTCAACGGTGCGCACGGCGTCTGCGGGGTCGTCACAGCGCTGCCGAGGGATAAACACTCTTAACGAAATAAAAACAATGGTTTGTAATCCGAAACCCGTATATTGACCTGTCAGGCGAATGGCGTGTCTGATATTGTCTTTCTCGTATCGTCCCGGAGTATGCATGCATAAATGGATTTTCATCGCGGTTGCTCTTTTTATGATGGGCTGGGATGGAGCGTCGGCGCAGGAGTGTATCAGCTGCCATGAACTGAAAACGCCCGGCATTGTCCGGGACTGGAAGCTGAGCCGTCATGCGCAGAACGATGTCGATTGTGTGACCTGTCATGGAGAAGCACACTCCGGGATCGACGATGTACACGAGGCGCGTATCCCCACGCCCGCCGTTTGCGCGCCGTGTCATGAGACGCAGGTCACGCAGTATTCAAAGGGTAAACACGCGCTTGCATGGACTGCCTCAAAGGCCATGCCGACGGCACACGCCCAGCCAATGGCCATGATGAGCGGGATGAAGGGCTGCAACGGCTGCCACAAGATCGGACTCAAGTCGGAGGAGGATATCGCAACGCTGAAGTCGGAAGGCCAGGGGTACGGTCTTGCGAGCTGCGATGCGTGTCACACACGCCACACGTTCTCGAAAACGGAAGCGCAGCAGCCGCAGGCCTGCAAGACCTGCCATATGGGCTTCGACCACGCGCAGTGGGAAATGTATTCCTCATCAAAGCACGGCGTGCGCGCGCTGCTTCGCCAGAACGGCACGCTCCACAGCGAGACATCGGCACCGACCTGTCAGGACTGCCATATGGCGAAGGGGAATCACGAGGTGCGCACCTCCTGGGGCTTTTTCGGTATCCGGCTTCCAATGCCGGACGACGACGCATGGGCGGCGGATCGCGCTGCCATCATGCAGGCACTGGGTATGCTCGACATGCTGGGAAATCCAACCGCACGGGTCATCAATCTCCGCAAATACGACGTCATGCGTTTGACCGAGTCCGCCTGGCAGATCGAGCGTGATCGCATGATCCGAAACTGTGAGAACTGTCATTCCGGGAGATTCGCGGAAAAGGAACTAGAGAAGGGCGACCAGATGATCCGTGAAGCGGACCGTCTGATGGCGCAGGCCATCCGCACCGTGGCGGCGCTCTACCGTGACGGGATCCTGACCATGCCGGATTCCTACGAGGAGCCTTTCCCCGACCTGCTGTCATTTCATGACGCCCCGACGACGATCGAACTGCGCCTTTTCGAAATGTTTTACAAACATCGCATGCGCGCATTCCAGGGGACCTTCCATAACAGTCCCAACCATGCTCTCTGGGACGGCTGGAGCGCGCTGGTCCGCGATCTGACCGAAATCAGGTCCATGGCGGCCGAACTCCGTGATAAAGCCGGCGGACGGTAACCGCGTCAACGGCGTCTGACCTTCTGAAACCGCTTCCATGGTCAGATTTGCGTGCTACTACCTATAAAAATGGGTGGTACTACCTATTGCGCATTGACGTGCCTTCCCTTTTATTACCCCCAGTCATTCAATCGAAAAAATCTGAGCCCTGTGAGGATGAACAGCGGTACACATGTCGCCCGGCATGTGTACCGCACACAGAGGCACGCATCAATAATTCGAGAGAGGTTGGAGGTCGCCATGACACGTCACTATCTGCTGTCCCTGCTTATCGCAGCCCTGCTGCTTCCGCTTGCCGCGCAGGCGCAGCCGTTTGAAGCCGATGAGATCGTCGTGAAATCCTGTGACGGGAACATCGTCATCACACCCATGAATCTGAAGCTGCGGGACTATGTGATGGTCCCGGTCAAATGGGATGACGGTATCATTTATCTGGAAGACGAATATGCCGGTGCGACTGCCGTGCTCGATCTGCGCAGGGAAAACTGTTTCTGCCTGAGCATCAACGAGCAGGGCCTTGTGATGAGAGTGAACTGCAAATGGTGCGACATCAGCATTCCCGATCACAGGGATATATGGGCGCGACTCACGGACAATGACCGTGCCTTTTTCTCGCGCACGGCCATCCAGCGGTCTCTGATCGCGGGAATTACCAGATGAGGAACTGTCCTGTGGTCGCCCGCGCAGCGGTGCCATGACACGCTGCGCCGCCCGGCCACACCGCGCCATGCGGAGGTGCCACGCCATGCGGACGTGCCGCGCCAGTCGGGCAATGGATACAGTAAGCGCTGCGCATTCAGGAAGCGCTGCAATGCATGAAGAGTGGTAGGAGAAGAAAGGGCGGCGAGGGATCTGTTGCCTGTAAGGGCGCTGCATCGGGTGGGACGGAGGGTGTGCAACAGCGGAAAGCCGCTGGAAAAAACGGATGCTGTCGGTCACATCAGGATGAGCCGGTGTTCACCACCGGGGAATCCACCACCCACCACACCACACGGAGCTGCAGACCGGCGGCGGATGATATTTCCGGCGGTTTTTCGCATCCGCGTTTCCGGGGAACGGGATATTTACGAACTCATGAATGTCGTTTGATATGTTATTGTGCGTGGAAGTATATTTCAGCGTTGATCTGAATTATGCACGCACCGCCCGCAACATCGGACCTGATCGCGCGTCTGCTCAATGACGAGCTCAACGCTCACCTTGTCGATCATATCGTCGACCGCACCGTCGAGTGCGCGCGCCGCTATATTCAATGGCTGATCTGGCAGCGCGGGTACCATCTCGGTCCGACAGGGCTTTCCATCGACGACCTGGCATACGATCTGGTCGCCGAACTGGTATCGGAACTTGACGGTGAAGTGCTCGGCAGGCTCAAAAGCGCACTTCGCGGAATTCGGGATGAGGAGGGGGAGGCGTTCGATGCGGACAGTGCATTTGTTGCCGTCGTCAACCGTACCGCACGCCTGAACCTCGCCCGTTTTTTCATGGATATCAATCCGCTGCAGTCGCGCCTGCTCCGCGCGCTGAGACGGTATACCGTGGCTTCTCCGGCTGTCGTGCGAATTGACAGCGTCAGCGGTTACTGGTATGCCGCCGCCGATCGTGATCCGCAGCTCCATCTGCCTGCCGTCCCCGCCGACACGCTGCGCTCCGCGCTCGCCGCGACAACGCTTGACGGGCATCCCGTGCGCAGTGTGCTGCACGCCGCCCTCGATGCCGTGGCGCGTATCCCCGGTGTGCGCCAGGCGGTGTATGAACACGACATCCTTGACTGGACCCATGGCATGCTGCAGTCGCGACACCTCGTTGAAAGCGACGCTGCCATGACGGCGGAAGACGTGGATGATTCCGTCATGGCAGACCGGGCACTGAACGCGGCGCTTGCCGAAGCGCGAAACTGGGTCGATGAGAAGTACGTACAGCGGCACAAACTCAGCACCATGGAGGCTGAGGCCATGCTTCGTGCGATCCAGCTGTATGTGGATGATCTGAAGCGTGACGATGCCCTCGGTCATTTTACGTATCTGCGTCAGGTTCTTCCCGGTCTCACACAGCAGCGGTATCGCAAATCCTATCGTAATACGTACGAATATATTGTTCGCACGGTTTTCACCAATGTTCGTCGGAGGCTCGAATAATAGTACAGAGAAGAAGGTCTGAGCATGACCGAGCAGAACATATCACATCTGTCTGAACTCCGCCTGGTGCAGATCGCACGGAGCGGAGAGGACGATCCGCATCTGTATGAATGCGCGTTCTGCCGCGAACAGTACGTTGCTCTCCGGGAAATGCTCCTCGGCGCTCCGCAGGAACAGCGAGCCGGGACACACCCTGGAGATTCGTCGTTCCGGCTTGCAGCGCAGTCCGAAGCCGATACGGACGAAGACCAGCGCTGGAGACAGACCTGGTATCTCGAAGACGGTGCGCTGGTTATTCGCGTCATTGAGGAAACGGAGAAACAGCGGCTGACCGGATTCTGCATCGGCGATCCCGAGCGCTACGCAGCCCTGCGCATCCGTTTCAGCGGACTGCAGGATGTTTTCACGCCGGATGCGCAGGGACGCTTCGATATTGGACCGTCCTCAATTGAAATCGAACCCATGCGGGTGGATATCGAGGATCGGGGCTGAGGCGTATCAATGGATTCGAGGGAAGGGCCGCAATCCTACATACGCACTCCGATCGAACTCGACATGGCGTTCCGCGCTCTGGAGCGGCATCTCGAGCAGTCCGCCTCCCCGATACGAAATTTCTCACTGCTGACGGATTTTCTCTCGCACACCGAGGCGCTGCCGCGTCCCTGGCTGACCTCGTATGGCACCGTGCTGGTCCGCCGTGTGTCCCGGCTGGCAGAGCATGTCTATATCTCCGGAGGCGAGCCTGAACGGTGGAATATCATTTTGCGATTTCTCGATGCGGCCTGCGAATACGGCTGGTTCGCGCACCGCGAACAGTTTGACCGGATCCGTGACGTTGCCTGCGGTCGCATGATATTCGCGCATGCCTGTGTGCGCGCGTTTCGCGCGCTGCACGGGAACCTCTGCATGCGGCGATTTCGGCTGCGCGAGCTTTCTGAGGCCGACTGGAGCGCGATCTCGAATGCGGATACGCTCGGTCATGATGCCTTCGTGCAATACGTGCGGCGCGCGGTGCCTCCGGAGATCCCGGTGCCCGTCCCGATCGACAGTGCGCTGCAGCAGTGGCGGCATGCCCGTGAAGAGGGCGGGGTCGGTGTCGTTCTGCTCGATGCGTCTGATAATCCCGCCATGGATTCAGGGACAGTGCTGCGTCTCGATGTGCGGTCGCGTCCGAGTTCGGCAATGCATGTCCATTTCACAAGCGAGATTGCTCCGGATAATACCGAGACACAGGTGCAGCTTGAGCGCGGAGCCAGTCTCGCAGCCGACCTCGTGCGCCGCTCCTTTTCCACGCCGCCTCCGAGGGAGTACCATTTTTCCTTCCATGACCGTGGGGCCGAATTTCGTGGCGCCTCCATGGGTCTCGGCGCCGCCCTGCTGATGATCATCGATATGCAGCGCGGCTTCAATCGCGAGGTACGCTGGCATCTCGCGGCGCACATGGCATGCAGCGGCGGACTGAACGCGGACGGAAGTGTGCAGCAGTTCCCCTCCGACGTGCTTCGGCGAAAGGTTGCCGTTGCGTTTTTTTCTCCCGTCGACAGACTGGTCATCGCTGCCGCCCAGAGGGAGGAGGCGTTGCGTATCGTGCGATCTTTGCAGCAGCGCTATCCCGCACGGCAGCTCGATGTACATGGCATCGAGACCCTCGGCGACTGCGCTGATGCAGACGGAGTGATCCGCCATGAACGCCGCGCGATCTCCGACCGCGTTTTCGAATTCTCCCGGCGTCATGCCGTTGCGCTGCTGATCTTCATCCTGCTTCTCCTGGGCGGATATACCGGTTTTCTGCTCTGGAAGTATTACTACGATTATCCCGATCTGGAACAGGCGCAGGGGAAAATCCCGGAAGCCAGTTCGATCGTCTACAATCCGAAAGATGAGGTCAGCTGGACTTTCCGTGACGGCGATGAACACAAATCCGCAATCGTGCCATTCGGTGACCTGGAGATTGGCGACGGCTGTTTCCGCAATTTCTACATCTACAATTACGGCCGCTTCCCGCTCGAGCTCGACATCACCGTGGAATCAGATGATGATGAAGAGTGGTACTGCAACTGGAACGGCGGGCAGCAGCAGATCGCTTCCACGGAAAAACTCCGCATGATGGTCATGTTCGCTCCCGTGCGGCCGGGGCGAATGAAGACCGCGCGGCTGGTGCTGCGCGATGCCGGCTCCGGTGAGGAGCGCTATGTGCTTGCACTCCACGGAAGCGCCGGTCCGCCACAGCCCGCGGGCTACGCAATGCAGCTCGACGGAATGGACGACATGCTCGTTTTCGGTGAGAAGTCCTACGCCTTCGGTATGGATGACGCAACCGTCGAGATGTGGCTACGTCCGGATACACTTGCGGGATGCTTCTACAGCAACACCTACAATCCGCCCGACGGACAGGCAATCGAGAATATGGCCTTCACATTCAGCCATGATACGCTTCACATCGGCGTCGCAAGTATCGGTGTTTCCGTACGTATCCCCGAGGAAGCGAATGTCCGTGCCGGGGAATGGATGCATTTTGCTCTCACGTACCGGCATCCGCGGGAGGAGGGACCGGGACGTGTGACAGCCCTGTGCAACGGTGTGGTGGTCTTCGACCGCGAGGACGAATTCATCATGGAGAACATTTTCCGGCCGTATGTCTCTGTTGGCGCCTATCACAACGGATTCGAGCATGGAGGACATTTCCGCGGCGCCGTCGATGAAATCCGTCTCTGGCGTGGATATCGCTCGGCAGATGAGATCCGCGCAACCATGCGGCAGCGTGTGGACGCGCGCGCCCCCGGCTTGCGGGGATACTGGGACATGGATCACGTCACCGAGGAAAGCATTAATGTCGCATACAAGAGTGCCCAGGAAGCGGAGCCATATGGCAGACCGGCTCCCGTGCGATCGGCCGCACCGGTAACGGTCTCGGAAGCCCCGCCGGTGCGTTCCGTCGAAGGTCCGCTCGACCGTCCCGCGACGGAACTGGCTCCGTTCTGTTATCTGCACTGCGCGCAGCAGCTCATGGAGTCCGATTCCGCGCGCAGCTACGCACTGTGGTACCGTCACGACGGACCGGAAGAACGGGTGATGATGGCCGTCTCCAATCAGGATGCGTGGATACAGGTGCTATCGGATGGTGTGGCCGTGGGGGAAGGACCATACAGGGATGTCCGCGTCCGTGAGGGATGGAATCACGTGGCACTGCGTGTCGCCCGGGACGGAACGCTGGACTACTTCCTCAACGGAAGCTTCGTGAAGACGATCACGTCGGAGACACTGGCCCGCGGGCCGTTCTTCCGCTATTATGGATTGCAGCTGGGTTTCTTTTATGATGGATACAACCACCTGCGGACCAAGTATTTCGACAGCTCATACGGTCTTCTCTCGAATGCACGGGCCGTGGCGGATTTCTGTGTATGGGAACGGCGCCTGGAGGATGCGGAGATCGCGGCGCTGTATCGCGGGTCGATTCCCGAAGAAGGGCTGCTCGCACACTGGCCGCTCGACAGTGCACCCGATGCGACGAACAATTTTCCCGACGTGCTTCACGGACATCTCATGCACCTGCGCAGAATCCGGGCCTGGGAGTGAAGGATCGGGGCGCACTCAGAGAGTGAAATTCCGGATATTCCACGTGAACGTGAGCAGCGCGAACCGCTGCAGCAGCGCGGTGCGTGAATCCTCGATGTATGTTTCCGTCACATTGCGCACAATGCTGTCGTTCTGCTCAAGCACATCGTACAGCGTCAGGCGGATTTCCGCCAGGTCACGCGGCAGGAATTTGTACGCGACGCTCAGGTTCCAGAGCAATACGTTGTCGTTGTATCCTTCCGCGAGTCCGCTGTAATGCTCATGTGCCATATCCGTACTGAACACGAAACCGCCGCCGAAAATCCAGTTCAGGCGCAGCCGGGAGGACTGTGTGAAATAATCCGTATCTGTGCGTTCCTGCAGGGAATTTCTGATCCACGTGAGATTCGACTGTGTCGAGACCGTGAAGTCGAGGTTCTGACTGATGTTGCTGGTCAGCGTCACTCCGGCACCGGCCGCCGGTGTCGATGCTTCATTGCGAAGTCCGTTGATCTCGCTCGGCGTGCGGGAATAGGTGGCCGACAGATTGAGGTTGAGGTTGGATTTCAGGAATGAGACCGGCAGACCGTAAGTCATGTAGGAACGGAGCGCATACGCACCGTCGAGGTTCACCGGACGCGTGATCTGCGCGCCACGCAGCAGCGGGATGCCACCGAACACGCTCGTATCCGCCGAGGCGAACACCGTGCTGTTCCCCACGTCGTTGAACGTATAGGAGGCCATGGCGAACAGAAAGAAATAGCTGCCCGCGGCTGGATTCGTGGCGGAGTAACGCATACCGAGAAAATGGGTGTAATCAGGCTGCAGTTCTTCGTTGCCGATGCTCAGCTGCAGGGGATTCGTGTTGTCGAGCACTTCCTGCAGATCGTCGACGCTCGGCGGGGATGTGCGCGTGCGGTAGAACAGCCGCATGTCGCGTCCCTGCGCGAATTTGAAGCGCATCATCGCGAATGGCATTACATCGTCGAAGCTGCGGTCGAGCGATGCGGCGGATGGATAGACCTGTTCGTTTTCCAGCGCGGCCCACTGGTACCCCGCGCCCAGCATGGCATCAAAGCGATCGTCATGATGTCGGTAACCGATCGATGCATTCTGGGTCAGGTATCCCGTGGTGAATTCATTGCTCAGCAGGGGATCGAGTTCTTCGCTCATGCCGGTGAGCATGGGCAGGTTCCAGGTTTTCCGGTCGGAGTTGTCATTGCTGTACGAGGCGCGATGGCGAAGCATCAGTTGTCCGCTGCCCCCGACCGGCTCGGTGTACATCAGGCTGCTTCCCAGTTCCCATCCACGCTTCTCGAGTTCCGCACGCTGGGATACCGTGTCTGAGGCAGCGTCGCGGCCGAAGGAAAGATAATCGGAATACAGCCGGTTATCGCCGGCGTTGCGATTGTAATCGGTCTCGATTTCGAGTGATATGGTCCGGCCCTGTTTTGCGAAGCGCCTCCGCCACAGCAGCTCGTTTTCGAAGGAGAGTCCGGCCAGGTCAGATGAGAAATCACTGCTGCTGCTGTTGATCAGTGCGGACTGCAGTGCCGTCGACGCGGAGGTCAGCTCCGTGCCGTTGTGCTGCTGCACGGAGAGGCGCGGCCGCCAGAGAATGGAATTGAGCGAATCGACCCTGTAATCGAGCCTCAGGTTCAGCCGATGATTCAGGTTTTCGGTGTTTGCGCCCGTTGTTTCGTTGTAGAACTGTCCCTGAATCTCAGGAAGGATATATTCCCGCTTGAGACCGCTGGCCGCGTCGGCGTCGCTCAGGTTGAAGAAATAGCTGCCGGAGACCTCAATCGTTTCCGCCCAGGTATCGACGTAGTTCAGTCCGACCGCATGTGTCGTGGCGATTCCGTTCGTGGTATTCACCATGAAATCGCGTACATCGCCCATGCCGAAATTCGGCATGCCGCCGCCACTGCCCGGCGGACGTCCTCCGCGCATCCCGCGTCCGCGACCGCGCATGCCTCCGCCGCCGAAGCGGGATGAGAGCATCACGCCGAGCAGGTCCTCAGAGGCGAAATTCTGTTCGTTGACATTGTTGGTCATCCCGAGCAGGGACCATCGCGTATCACCGCTGAACGCGTTGAGGACGGTCCCGGCACGGTAGTGTTCATCCTCGCCGTATCCGCCGTAGACTTTCCCGAATTGCGCGTTCCGGATGGCGTCACGCGTGATGATGTTCATTGCTTTCACTTCGTTTCCATCCCGGAAGCCGGTGAACTGCGCCTGCTCACTCTGCTGATCGAACACCTGGATGCGTGAGATGATCTCTGCGGGGATGTTCCGTAGTACCGCGCGGGCATCATCGCCGAAGAACGGACGATTGTCCACGAGCACACGCTGCACTTTTTCGCCCTGTGCCTCGACCTCGCCGTCCTTCACGGTTATGCCCGGCATCTTGCGCACGAGGTCTTCCGCAGACGCGTCCGGATTCACCTTGAACGCGGAGGCGATGAATTCCGTGGTGTCCTCTTTCAGGACTGCGATAGGGGCTGTACCTTCGACCTCGACTTCCTCCATGGGAATGCTCCGTTCGTGCAGCGTGACGCTGCCGAGAGACACCGCTGTGTTCTGCACGCGCAGGTTGCGGTGCTCGGCGCGGTACCCGATGAAGGTCGCGCGCAGCGTGTATCGACCGCGGCGCACGGTATTGAAGCGGAAACTGCCGTCGGGTCCGGTAACGGCGCCGCCCGCGGTGGTGGAATCGGGCAGGCGCAGCAGAAGTACGTTTGCGCCGGCCAGCGGAGTGCCGTCATCCCCGACGATGCGTCCCTGAACGACCTGTGGCTGCTGCGCGATGGCCGGTGCGCAGACGGACAGGAAAAGGAAAAGCGTAATGATGTGTTTCATGGTGGACTCGATGACTCGGATACAGCATCTCTTGGACACGCACATCGCCGGTCTGGTTTAGTCCATCGCGGAGTATGCGCGAGCGAATCTACATCAGGAATCTCAAAGTGCAAAGCGCAGAGTGCAAAGCGCAGAGTGCAAAGCGCAGAGTGCAAAGCGCAAAGCGCAAAGCGCAGGGTCCGAGCTCCGGGACTCAGACGGGGGACAGTCCGCGAGGGGGCAATAATTCATCCCCATGAATCCCGGGAAGAAAAGCTACGTAGAACTCCGGTATACGCATCTGAGACACATCGACCATCCGCCGCATGTCTGCATCCCGCCACATGCCTGCAGTTCGTCACATGCCTGCATCACGTTGATTGCGTGGCGGATATCCTCCTTCGCATATGCCGGGCCGCACACCGGGCCCGCGTTGATAGACGCATCATTGGTTTCCATTCATCCATAGAAAATCCCCGAGGAGGATGCCATGAAAGTTGTTCCGCTGTTTCTCATGCTGCTGCTCCCCGTGTCGCTGCAGGCCTATGCTCCGCAGCTCGATGTGCTGTGCTACCGCGCCGAGCTGACGTTCGAAATCGAAGAGAAAGCGCTCACAGCAACCGCTGATATTCTGCTCACCAATTCCTCCGAGACGGAGATGCACTGCATTCCGCTCGATCTGGTCGGACTGAGCGTATTGTCTGTCGCCGTTGACAACACGCCCGTGCCCTGGGTGCACGATTTCGGCGGGTTGCTCGTTTATCCCGAGGATCCCGTCCGTAAGGGTGACACGATTTCGGTGCATGTCGTCTACGGTGGCATACCGCTGTGCAGCAACGGGTGCGGGCCCGTCTTCGGCGAGGTGTCCTACTGCATCCCTCAGAGCGGACTGCTCGACTACCTCTGCACCACGACGCACTGGCTTCCCATCAACAACTGTTTCGCCGACAAGGCGCGCTGGGATCTCACCTTCAATGTGCGGGAAGGACTCTGCGCCGCATCCATCGGCACGCTGCAGGATTGTGCGACGGCCGAGGGACGCAGCCGGTACCGCTGGGTGGAGGATATCCCGACGGCGCCGCACTGCGTCACCTATGCGGTTGCGGACTACGCCTGTGTGCGCGATACCATTCTCGGCATTCCTGCTGCCTACTACGTCCTGCAGAAAGACGAAAGCCGGGCTGCGCCGTACTTTGCTCCGATAGCGGACATGGTTGACATGCTCACCATGATGCTCGGTCCCTGGCCGGCCGACAAGATCGGCTTCTGCTGGGTGCCGTTCGGCGCGGTGGAGGGGCAGGGCATGATCACCTTCGACGTGCAGGACTGGGACCTGACCGCCGGCGTTGTCGAGGCGCATGAGCTGGCCCATCACTGGTTCGGCAACGGCATCACGCCCGCGGATGTCAATGAAAACTGGCTCAGTGAAGGTTTTGCCACGTACTTCGAATGGCTGTACCGTGTGCAGCGCTACGACGAAGGCGGCATGGATGCGCTCGCATCACGTTTTGTCACGAGCTACCGTGAGCAGATCGCCGGACACGATGGCGCACTGCCGCTGCAGGGATACCGTGACTGCATCGACAACAATTATCCCGGCACCATCTATTTCAAGGGAGCGCTGGTGCTGAACATGCTGCGGCATGTCATGGGGGATGCGGCGTTTTATGCGGGTCTGCGGCATTACGTGCAGTCGTACATGGGCGGGACGGCGACGAGCGTGATGTTCCGCGGCGCCATGGAGGAATCGAGCGGGCAGCAGCTCGGCCAGTTTTTCTCCCAGTGGGTGTATGACGGCGGCTGGCCCGTTTTTGAACTGCGTCGTTTCTGCGAGGATCCGGACGGCGCGTTTCGGATATGCGTGCGGCAGACGCAGCAGGATCGCGGATGGCCGCTGTTTGCCACGCCGGTTGAGCTTGACCTGGTACTGAAAAGTGGAGACACCATGCGGGTCACCCGGCAGCTGCCTGCCGTCGAGCAATGTGTGCTGACCGTGGACAGTCTGCCCGACATGGAGGTCGTTGACTGGATATTCGATCCGGATGGCTGGCTGCTCAGTGAAATTGCATCGGTGACCGGTGTACGGGAAATCCCCGGGCTTGCTCGCGCGATGACGGTGGAGCCGATCTATCCGCAGCCGCTGGGCGGATCGCGGCTGCGCGGCCTGCTGCCGATCACGCTCCCGCGTCCGGCATCGGTACGTGCCGAACTGCGCGACATGCTCGGCCGCCGTGTTGCCGTGCTCACCGATGCTCATTATTTCGCGGGTCGTCATGAAATCGGCATCAACTGCGCGGAGCTGCCGCGCGGCTGCTACCACGTGCTGCTGCACGCCGGCGACGACATCCGCACCGTGCCGGTCGTCGTCAACTGATCCCTGAATCGAGTCCGCCGCAGGCGGACGGCATTCCGGGCGTGAGCCCGGAACGTAGCCCCGACGTGAGTCGGGGGAATGGGGCGATGCGGGTTGGCACCAAGGTTCGCTGAGTCCGCCGCAGGCGGACGGCATTCCGGGCGTGAGCCCGGAACGTAGCCCCGACGTGAGTCGGGGGGATGGGGCGATGCGGGTTGGCACCAAGGTTCGCTGAGTCCGCCGCAGGCGGATGGCATTCCGGGGGGCGTCTTGATTCAATGACGGAAATGTGTATTGAAAATATCGTTCAAAAAGCGAAGATTCAGCAGCAACCATGTTCAACCATAGGGAGAATAACATGTCATACGTGCAGCTTCACACTCACATGGTATTTCGTACACTGCATTCGCAGGACTTGCTAACGAAACAACCGATGTGTGCTCTTACGGGATATGTCCGTGGTGTGTGTAAGAATCTGGGGATTCACCTTTATGCGATCGGCGGCATCCCCGATCATATTCACCTTCTGCTGGACATTCCTCCGGCTCTCTCAATATCCGAGGCTACACAGAAACTGAAATCAAATTCATCGCGCCTGATGAACAAGAACCAGGTTACTCGCATACGATTTCAGTGGCAGGCCGGATATGGTGCGTTCAGCGTGAGTCCGACACATATCGATGCGGTGCGTGGATATATTGCACATCAGGAAGAGCATCACAAAAATCAGTCACCAAAAGAGGAGTTCCGGAAGCTGCTCGAGCGGTATGGATTGGGACACACTGCTATTGATGTGTTTTTTAATGACCGGGATTGATCGGTCACATCACTTGATTGCGATAATGCATACGCATCACCCCCGTCCTTGTCCCCGACTGACGTCGGGGCTATGTCCCGGACATGCGTCCGGGATGGCGTCCGCCTGCGGCGGACTCGTCTGTTCCACGGATGACGTCGCGTTCCCGGTCCCCGACTGACGTTGGGGCTATGTCCCGGACATGCGTCCGGGATGGCGTCCGCCAGCGGCGGACTCGTCTGTTCCACGGATGACGTCGCGTTCCCGGTCCCCGACTGACGTCGGGGCTATGTCCCGGACATGCGTCCGGGATGGCGTCCGCCTGCGGCGGACGCGGGGATCTGCAGCAGCATCGCGGTCATTCCTCCGTGCTGGCATAGGACAGCAGGCGCTGCTCGCCGTCCAGTGCGCGTTTGTCCGTCAGATCCTGGGAGACTTCGAGTGTGCCGAGGTAGCGCCCATCTGGATCCCGCAGCGCGAAATACTCGATATGAATGAACTTTCCATGGAGCTGAATCCAGAATGGCGCGCGGTCCTGCTTTCCGCTCTTGAAGTCATCGATGATGGTATCGACGATATGCACGCTCGAGGGCGGGTGGCACAGGCGCACGTCGCGTCCGAGAATGGCGCGGTTGCGATCGAAAATACGCTCCGCTCCCTGGCTGAAGTATTTCACCTTGTCGTCTGCATCCACGAACGTCACGTCAAAAGGCATGGTGTTGAGAATGGCAGTGAGTTCGGAGGGATTCAGTGCGCCGCTGGGCATGCGGACGGCATCGCCCTCGACCGCCGCTTCGGCCTGCCGCGGCATGTCCTTCGGCTTCCAGTCGACTTGCGGGTCGTGGAGGCAGAATCCGATCTCCGGTGTCTGGCGGTGGATCTCGTACCATTCCAGGTCGGTCAGATGGTCCATGCACATCGGAAAGAGAATCTGCTCTTCCTTCATGACCATGTCGTCCACTGCGCGCACGGCGGGGAGCAGCAGCATGTCCGCAACGGCCGCCAGCTTTTCTCCGCTGCTTCCCGCGGCAGCTTCGAGCGCCTCGCGCGCTGTCTTCAACTGCTTCCGGATTTCGTCATGCTTGCCCCACATGACTGTCGGCGGACCGGTGATTCCCTTGCTCTCCAGATGCGGGAAGAGGAGATTTTCCTTCCGGCGGTAGTGTTTGTCAAGATCGGCGAGCTGATTGAACATCGCGCGCAGTTGGAGAATACGTTCTTCGATCTCATCCTCCGGGACGTCGTTCAGGTTCGCACACAGCTGTGTGATGCGTGCGGTGACGGACTGCACTTCCTCGTTTTCATGCTTGAATACATCCACGGGATGGCCCGGTGGCACGAGCTGCGCCATGCTGGTATCGATGTGTCCGTCGAGCACGGCGGTGTGGATGTCACAGAATTCCTGGATTTCCCGCTGTGGGAGTCCCTCGCGGATCAGCTGCTGCTCCACTTCCACAACCTCACCGTAGGGCACGTCACCAAGCAGATCGGCGAGCTCCTTGCGCACAGCCTCCGGCCGGTCGCCTTCATGCAGTTTCAGAATGAGTCCCTTGAGCTGCTGCTTTCTCTTTTCGCTGTTGTTTATCAGTTCACTCATGATTGCTCCAGTCTATCGATTTTAAAATCGACAACAATGTCGATGTTCTTGGCATAAACATAGAGTCTATTGTCGGCATTTGCAAATGGAGACGACGAAATGCATACGGATGACAGTGGTTTGCCTGGTCATACGCCAATACGCACAGCGTGACGATGGATCTGGCGACGCCTGTGGCCGCACCGCCCGTACCGTCGTGCCGCCCTGTGGCCGCACAGCACGTACCGTCGTGCCGCCCTGTGGCCGCACAGCCCGTACCGTCGTGCCGCCGTTGTTGGATTGACGTGACCCGTGATGTAACTTCTCTGCAGCCCGGGGGTTTATTCCATATATTATGAGTGCAATACCCGGAGGATGTATGTCGTTGACAGGGAAAGCGCGCGCGTGCATGCGAACATCGCTGACCGGCCTGATGCTGCTCTGCATGATTTCAGCTGTCTCGGCTCAGACACCGTCGATGAGTCACGAAAGGGTGTCTATGAACCAATTTGCTGTCGCAGTGTCCACGGACGCAGGGCCCGGTTCCGATCCGGCCATCGGGAGGAAAAGTGTCTTCCCGGCAGATCCGAACCTGCAGTGCATCGTCGATGTGCCGCGCGTCACAGCCGACAGGGTGCATCATCGCTACGAACCCATGCCCTTTCCGGTGACCGTCACTGTGCAGAATCTTTCCGGTCCTGCGGCAGACTCCGTGAAGGCGCGCATCGTCGTGCCCCCGGAACTGAAGCTGGCAGGTGCGGATGCTCCGCATACGTTTCGGAAACGGGTCCTTCCCTCGACGCTTCTCCCTGGTATGACCGGTTCCGTGCAATGGCTGCTGGAACATCCGAATACGAATGATGAACGCACGTATGTCGTCATTGTCTGGGTGACGGCCGACAATGCGGATTCGACACGCTGTGAAGCGACGGTGACCATTCCCGCGATGGATGGCCCCGTGCTCGCACCGCGCTGTTCCGTGCCCGATTCCCTCTCATACGACTCCGTCAGTGATAACTATGCGCCGAATCCGTTCACCGCGAAGCTGACCTGTACGAACAATGGGAATGTCGAGGCGAGGAATGTGCGGGCAACGATACTGATTCCGCCCGAGTGTGAACTGGATCCGCCATCACAACCGCGGACGAGGACCCTCATACCTTCGACGATTCCGCCGTGGAAGATCGGTGACCCGATTCCTGAAGTCAGCTGGACGGTGCAGTGGGCAAAACGCTATCGCTACGATGTCCGTGTCCCCATCCGGTTTGCCGTCACCGCAGAGGACACATCGGGATCGCCACTCGATACGATGTTCACGGAATGCGAGCTCAAGGTTCGCGGACTGCAGCCCGTATTCGCATGTGAACTGGAGATGCCGGACTCCCTGGTTCTCGACGCAGCGGGAACCGGTGTCGAGCCGAACCCATTTACCGTCCGTTTCACACTGCGGAATACCGGACTGCATGCCGGGAAAGTCTCGCGCATCCAACTGGAACTGCCGACGCAGCAGGGATTCGGCCTGAATTCGGCGTCATCAAACCCCGCCGCATTCGATCTGGATCTCGTCATCGACCACGGCGACCAGTCCACCTGGGAGTGGATCATCGATGTGTCGAACCGTACGGTGCCGCGCGCGCTGACCATCCGTGTCACGGCGTGGGATGACGAGGGGAATCCCATCATCTGTGAGAAAACTATTCCGGTCGCCGCAGTCGAACGGAAGATGGAAGCCGAACTGCTCGTCGAACCGGATACGCTGCACTGTATCGCGGATTCGCCTTACGTTTCACCAACGCACTGCACTGTCACGGCCATACTGCGCAACACGTCGAATATCAACATCAACAACCTGCGCGCAGAGCTGAGCTGGAACGACCTCAGCGGGAACAACCTGATCGAATTCGATCCCGCCTGGTCCGACAACAGTAATCCCCGTCTGCGTCCCGTCCTCTTCCGGGGACAGCAGTACAGCGTCACATGGGGGATGCGCCTGAGGAAGATCAATACGGATCAGTTCTGGAAACAGGTGTCCTTCACCCTGCGCGTCGATGCCGATAACATCCCGCCCGTCTTCGGTTCGGCGGAGCTTCGTATCGGACCGAATCCGCGGCCGTTCTCGCTGAGCGTTCTCGGACCGGTGTCCTTCTGCGAAGGCGACAGTGTGATTCTGGATGCAGGGATGGGGTGGGCCTCCCACGCCTGGAACACGGGTGATTCAACCCGTTTTCTCACCGTGCATAACAGCGGCAGCTATTTCGCGACCGTGACGCTGCCGGACGGAAACGGGTGTCCGTCACGATCGGACACGGTTCGCGTGACGGTTTATTCACGGCCGGCGAAGCCGTCCATCACACAGAACGGAAATCTCCTCATCGCGGACAGCGCCGCATCGTGGCAGTGGTATCTCGACGGAACGGAGATCCCGGGAGCGCTCATGCGTTCGTGTACGGCGCTTCAGGATGGATATTACCAGGTGCGCGTCAGCAATACATTTGGATGCACCCACCTGTCGGACAGCCTCTTTGTGACCGTTACCGACGCGGCAGGACCACATGTTCCGGAGGTGGTTTCCTGCACCGTGTATCCAAATCCCTCCGATGGAGTGTTCAATCTGCATCTCACAGGGCTGCATTCCATGGTAGTGGATATCACGGTCAGGGATCTGCTCGGGCGTGAACGGGTCCGACGGACGGTGAATGCGACAGGGGAGGAGCTCTACCACCGTATTGATCTGTCCGGTGAACGGCCAGGTGTGTATTTCATCCGCACGGAGTTCTTCGGGGAACATCGAACGGTGATGGTCTTCGTGCGGCCATGATATCGGGCGGGCGCACGCTCCTCCCGACTGACGTCGGGGCTACGTTCCGGGCTCACGCCCGGGATGCCGTCCCTGCGGGGCTCATCGCTCCTCCCGTCCCCTTGCATTAGTCCCGGAATCCAATACCTTTCCATCCTATTACACCGGTGACTCTGTCCGTCGCTTCGTCAATGAGGTTTGCCATGTCGAAATACGTCAGTGCGTTCATTCATTCATGGGGAGGCATTGCGCTTGTGCTCGTCCTGCTGCTGCCGGTGGGGGCCATCGCGCAGCAGGAGGATGACGATGAACCCCGTTACGACAAGGTGGTGCGCCTGAAGGACGGCACGGTGATCACGAACGTCGAGGTGACCTATGAGCAGGAGGAGGGTGAGTATGAGCGCTATGTCATCAAGACGCGCGACGGGAAGATCGTGCGCAAGCTGCCGTCGGATATCCTGGTGATCGAGACGCACGCGCGAACGTTTTACACGCCGTCGTACAATCCCGTTGGCATCGTGTATCCCTGCGACGACAGGCATCGGGAACGCATCCCCTATTTCGTGGAACTGCGGCTGTGGGGATATTACGCCGGGGAGGATGAATCTGATCGACAGATCGGGCTCGACAGTTTCACGTTCGGACCGGAGGTCGCCGCGGGACTGCGTTTCGGCGCGTTCGGTATCGGACTCGGCGGCGGATGGTTCAGCGCTCGCGACATCAACCGCTTTCCGTTTTTCCTGCATGCGCGCTATCAGCTGTCCGCGCACTGTTTCGCGCCGTTCCTCTATGCCCAGGCGGGCACGGTGTTCGACGATCAGTCCGGCGAAACGCTCGGGTTCAATAATCTCTTCGAAGCCGCGCCGAAGCTGTTTTCAATCGGCGGCGGTGTCGACTTCCCGCTGTCGGAAATCCTGGATGTCTCGGTCGATCTCGGCTACCGCTACATGCAGCTGCCGACGGCCGTGGTCTGCGACTGCTCCGACCGGCCCGAACGGGCGGAGGCGATCTACTACAACGAGAGTCATGGACTGCTGCTGCGCCTCGGCGTGACGTTCTAAGACGGAGGTACCGAAATGACACGAACAATAAAATACACCATGCGGATTCGTTTTTTTCTTCCGGCATTACTCCTTCCACTGCTGTGGTCCTGCCAGTCGCCGATGGAGCGCGCGCCAATAGAGACCCGTGACGTTCTCGTCCACGTGCAGGACGCCGCGGGACGCCCCGTCGAGCTCGTTCCGGTCGAGGTACAGGATCTCCGCATCCCCGAGGCAGAGCGCACGGCAATCGACCGGCAGGTCACCGACCGCACCGGCAACACCTACTTCCGTTTTGAAATCCCGACGACCGGCGCACCATACCGCTTCCTGGTCGGCGATGCTGAAACCGGCATCACGACGGTCGATGCAAATCTGCTCTGCCGTGATACGCTGCTGATCGTCCGGCTCGCCTCCGAGGAAATTCCCTGCTCCGGCATCATCGAACGTACCATCCGCATTGAGGACATCTGCGCGCCGCTCAACACCGGCCAGACATTCACGGACTCAACGCAGATGGTCTTCCGTTCGGGATGCGACGTGCCGCTGACCTTCAGCATCAGCGGTCCCGACGACTCCCCCGCGCTGTCACTGTTTGTGCTCAACGCGCAGGGCGGGGTGGTGACCGACCGTCCGTTTGTCCTTCTGGCGGGCGGACAGTTCACGCTGCGCGCGGTGGCGACGCCGCAGGACAGCGGGCTGCAGGTCGTGCGCTATCAGCTCACCGGCTCCGGTCCCAACCAGGCTGCGGTGACGATCAATCTCACCGTGGAGATCGACGCGCGCAACTGCAACACCTGCGACTGTCCCGACGACGAAATTCTCGTGGACTTCGGCACGATACAGTCCCTGCCACCCACGCAGCGCGGAGAGGGCCGGCAGGTCGTCGATCTGCTGCGCAACACCTGCCTGTTCGACCGCATCGACAACATCATCAAGGAGCCGACCATCGCGGACGTCTTCCGTGTCACGCCGCTTGTCGATGAGGTGGCCGCTCCCGGGGAGCGCAGCAGCATGACCGTGACATTCACGCCGAATCAGATCGGCGCCTACCGTGATACCATTCTTGTCGAGCATTTCCTGCCCGGGGAACAGAGGCGCTGCACCACGCGTGTGATTCTCACGGGCTCCGGATGCGGACCCGAATGCGAGCTGCTCGAAGACCCGCGGCTCGTGGAGCGTGATCCGCCCGGTTCGAATCAGTTTGATTTCGATCTCGGCCGGGTGCGGGTGTACACATCCGGAAACGGCATGATCTGTTTCGAGAATGTGGGTGGCTGCGGTACGCTCGTGCTGAACGCATCGGCATTGGAAGGCGACTATCCCGGTTTCTCCCTTACTCGCGACGAACTGGAACTGGATGGCGAGGAACAGGGCTGCTTCACCGTGCGCTTCGAGGCCTCGGATGAGGTTGTCTGGCCTGACGGACACGGTCAGCCGGCAAAGATCCTCCATGACCTTCCGCTGCGCATTGATGGATGCGGTCCGGTGCGCGACGTCACCGTGCGCGTCGTTGTCGACACGCTGCCCATTCTCTTCTCCCGATGCATCTACCGCTGGGATCAGAACGAGAATTACGGCTACAACTTCACACCGGTGCAGGGCAAGGGTGAGGATCGCTTCGATCCGAACGCGCCCGCACAGCAGCTGTCGGATCTCGTTGTCGCCGCCGTCGATCCGAACGACGACGCGGACGTGTATATCCGCAGCGGATGGAAGTTCATCAAGGCGGGCGTGAGCGAGGATCAGTTCAACTACACCGACATGTCGACCGGACAGAACGGCTGGTCGCGAGCGGAATTCGAGAGCATCACCTCGCCCGGCTTCAGTACGTCGCAGGCGGCCACGCTGGATTTCCGATCGGTCTATTCCATTCGCATCGAGCGCGACGGCGTGATTTCGTATGCCTGTGTGCGTGTGCGCGAGGTCAGCGTCGACCCCGACGGCAAATACAAGATGTGCCTCGATGTGCTCTATCCGATGATCAAGGAGAATTGACGGTATGAAACACTTCATCCCAGCAGCTCTCACATGCGCACTCCTGCTGCTCACCGCCTGCGGCGGCAGCGAAACGACGGTACGCGAGGATTCCGGTGCCGGCACGACGGGCGATCTGCCGATCTACAACTGCACGGCGCTCAACAGCGGTGCCGATGAGTTCAGTCCGTTCATGCATCCCGACGGCGGTCTGGTGTTTTTCACCTCCACGCGCAGCGCGGATGAGCGCACGGAAATCCTCTCGGATGAGTTCGGCTACGGCGAGGCCGTGTACGTCGCGGAGAAAACCGCCGACACGCCCGCGCTGGACCTCGATTTGTCCTCGGCCTGGACCGCACCGCTGGTATATCGTCCGTCGGTTTTCGGCCGCGTCAACACCGGCACGATGGCGCTGGACGCCAAGGGCGACATGTACCTGAGCAGCGGCACCTATCTCGACGGCGGACGGGGCGGAGCGGACCTGTTCCGCGTCACGGCACTGGAGGGCGCCATGAGCACACCGCAGCCGATCGAAAACGTGAATTCTTCCTGGTGGGATGCACAGCCGGCGGTGTCGCCGGACGGCCGGTGGCTGATCTTCGCTTCCGATCGCATCCCCGACGAGCCCAGCGTGGAGCAGAAGGGAGGCCGCGATCCGCAGCTGTGGATGAGCGAGCGCGGAGCGGACGGCAGCTGGGGCAGTCCGGAACTCCTGCCCGCGCCCGTGAATTCGGGCACGGCCGACATGTCGCCGTTTTTCTCGGCGGACGGTTATCTCTACTTCGCCAGCAGGCGCTGGAAGGATGCCGGCTTCGAGATCGTCCGAACGCAGATGCAGCCCGACGGCAGCTGGAGTGCGGTCGAGCGGCTTCCCGCGCCGATCAACGGTCCGGCCAACGACTGCTTTCCCTTCATCACGCCTGACCGGCTGCAGATACTCTTTGCTTCCGACCGGGCCGGCGGGCAGGGCGGCTACGACATCTGGTGCGGCGAGGTGCCCTACTGCATCCGCGTCATCACCGATGTGGAACTCGTCGAGCCCGTGCGTGACGGCGAGCCGCGCCGCAGACCGGGACCGCAGGTGGCGATGGAGATCATCGATCCTGCCACTGGCAGCACTGTCGCCCGGGGAGTGACCTCCGATGCGGGGCGCTTCGCACCGGTTGTCTGCCTGCGCGCGGGACGCACTTACGAGCTGCGTCCCGGGAACAAACAGTGCTACCAGTCCGCTTCCGTTCTGGAGTTCACCACCCCCGTCCCGGAATCGTATCAGACTGAGATGCCTCTTCGTATTACCCTCGAGCGTCCGCTGCTCCCCGAGTTCGAGGTCCTCACCGACACGATCCCATTCTTCGTGACCGGCTACTGGTATCCCAACACGCCTGACGAACTCGATCGCCTGCGCTCACGCCTGGCAGCGAACGCTCTGCCCAACGCGAACTTCATCGACATGAACGATTACGACTACGACTTTGCCGCGCAGCGTGTCGACCGCTGGTTCGAACATCTTTACAGCCAGATCGAGAACATGCTGGTGCCCATGCTTGACACCTGCTACACCGGCGTGGATACGCTGCTGATATCCGTGCTGGGACACGTGGATGCACGCGGACTGGCCTGGGGACGCTTCGACGAGAAGGAGACCGTGCGCACGCAGACCATGACCGTCACGCCGGGAACGGTCATGCAGCGGCAGGAGGGGAACGTCAAGCTGTCGCATCTGCGCGCCTATTACACCATGCGCATGATCGACCGCGAGATGAGCGAGCGCTCACGGCGCTTCCGGCGCCTGCGCGGCGAGGATCGCATCCGCTTCCTCGCGGAGGGCAAATACATTGCCGAGGATGAGGGACCGACGAACGATCCCTATCAGCGCAAATTCATCGTCAACATTGAAGTGCGACACGGACACGATTAGCAGTCAATCCGCCAGGCGCAGGCCGCGTGAACGCGCATGAGCGACGGCCGCGGCATGCTCCTCCGGACGCAGCCGGCGGCTGAGTTCGGGAATACGTTCAGCGCGGAATGCCGGGTAGTATTGCTCCATGACATTCACATACGTATCGGGGGAAATCTCATCGGCGAGGAAGTCGATGACATTCCGCGACCGCGCCGCATCCCCCGGCAGGACGAGGTGTCGCAGCAGCAGACCCCGCCGCGCTATGCCCCGTGGACCCACGCGCAGGTCGCCCACCTGCCGGTGCATTTCACGGATCGCCTCGCGCGCCACATCCCAGTAATCCTCGATACCGGAATAGCGCTGCCCTGCCTCGTTCGAACCGTATTTCAGATCCGGCATGTAGATGTCGACGATGCCGTTGAGCAGGCGAAGGGTTTCGATGGATTCATATCCGCCGCTGTTCCAGACGAGCGGCAGCTCCAATCCTCGTACGCACGCTTCCGCGAGGGCTGTGACGATCTCCGCGGTGTAATGCGTGGGTGTGACAAGGTTGATGTTGTGGCAGCCACGCTCCTGCAGGCGGAGCATGAGTGCGGCGAGATCCGCAACGGAAATGCGCTCGCCCGATCCGAGGTGGCTGATGTCGAAGTTCTGGCAGAAACTGCAGTCGAGATTGCAGCCGGTGAAAAAAATTGTGCCGGATCCCATCGTGCCGACGAGAACGGACTCTTCGCCGAAATGCGGTCCCGCGCTGGCCACGACGACGCCATCGGCGGCATGGCAGAGACCGTGTTCTCCTTCATGTCGGCGCGCGCCGCAGCCGCGGGGACAGATGCGGCACTTCTCGCTCATCACGCGCAGCGTTTGCGCACGCTCCGCGAATTCGTCAGGCGTCAGTTCCGTGTAGGCGGCGTTCAATCATCCTCCCGGAAGCGCCCGTGCACGCTGCCGAAGGCGTGCGTGCCTTCGTCGGTGATGATGCGCACGACGAGGGTCTCACCGGCATCGATGCTGTCGGGCGCGGCTCGCGTGGTGTCCCAGTACAGCCGCCGGCCGGTGAGGGGCTTCCAGTCGAGGCGGACGGGGTACTCGCGCTCGTTGCGGATTTTTATCACGAACTGCACGCCGGCCTGCATGTCGTTGAGCTGAATCTGCGTGCTGTCGGAAATGGCGCCGTACAGGGGGATCAACCGCGCGGAGAACATGGTGCCGCGCTCGAGGGGAAGGAAGAGCCGTGCGTCGGCGGTGCTGTGGCTGATGACGGCGTGCTGCACGAGCTTGCGAAAATCCGCGCGGAGGTTGACGCGGAAGCGATCCGAGCCGGTGGCAATCTGCACATAGCGGTCGAGGAGCTTGTCACCGGCGCTGCGCCGGCCGCTGACGAAGGTGGTGTTGTCGAAAGAGAAATCCGCTGATACCCCGCGTCCCGTGCCGCGCTCCATTTTGTAGCTGATGCGGCGCCTGTATCCTTCACCGTCCACCGAAGCGCTGTCGCGCACGTCCAGGTTCAACTCGAACATCGGCACGCGCATCTTCCCGTATCCCCACTCGTACTGCCACCAGAACCCCGGCTGGTCGGGCTGCAGGCGCCCCATGGGATTCCATCCGAAGGTAACGGCTTCGTTGGCGCGATCTTCTGTCGGACCGCGAAACGGCACCGCGTAGGCGTGCAGTCCGAACACGCCGCGCGCGTCATCCGCTGCGCCGGGACCCGATTGTCCGGGCGGAAGCGGAAACAGGCGCAGCGCCGTAAATCCGTCATATCCCTCGGTGGTGTCGATGGGATGGAAATGCAGGGGGGAGTCCTGGGCGTCGGCAGTGGACAGCGGCATGCACAGGACAGGCGTGATCAGCAGCAGGACGGAAAGAACGGATTTCATGGAAATTCCTCTGTCAGTTCAAGCGGACAGAGGAAATCTGTCCCGAAGAATCGAAGAACGCAAATCCTCCCGGATGTCTGCCCGTTCGTATCTGCGGGCACTGTCATCGCAAACGTCTTCGTTCGCCGGAGGCCCCGGACACGCGGATGTCACCACCCGGTGACATGCGGCCGTCAGGATGTCACCACCCGGTGACATAGAGTCTCAAAGATGTCACTACCTGGTGACATGCCTGTTTTTACGAGATTTAGCAGGGGCTGGGGCCCAGCAGGCGGTCAATGGTATCTGGCTCGAGCCCGCTGCGCTCATGCGCCACTTCGCGGATACTGCGTCCGCTGCGATGTGCCTCCTGCGCGATGGCGGATGCGCGGTCGTAGCCGATTTCGGGCACAAGCGCGGTCACTGACATCAGGCTGCGCTCGAGCTGCTCTGCGAGGGAATCCGTGTTCGCTTCAATGCCGCGCACGCAGCGCGAAGCGAGTACCTGCGCCGCATTCGCCATGAGTTCGACGGATTCGAGCAGGGCGACGGTGATCAGGGGGATCATCACGTTGAGCTCGAAATTGCCGCTCTGTCCGGCGACGGTCACCGCGGCGTCGTTACCGATGACGCGCGCACATACCATGGTCACGGCCTCGGGGATGACAGGATTGACTTTCCCCGGCATGATCGAGGAGCCCGGCTGTACTTCGGGAAGGCGGATTTCGGAGAGGCCGGTCCGGGGTCCGGATGACATCCACCGGAGGTCGTTGCTGATTTTCATGAGGCTGACGGCGGCGGTTTTGAGCGTTCCGGAGAACTGCACCGCGGCGTCACGGGCACCCTGGGCTTCGAAATGATTGTCCGCTTCGCGCAGCGGCAGATCCGTTTCCGCGGTGAGCGCGGCGATGGTGTTCCGAGCGAAATCGGGATGGGCGTTCAGTCCCGTGCCGACGGCCGTGCCTCCCAGCGGCAGCTCAAGCAGACCCTCGCGTGCCTGCCGGATGCGGTTGACCGCATATCCCACCTGTGCGGCGTAGCCGCCGAATTCATCGCCGAGCGCCAGGGGGACGGCATCCGTCAGGTGCGTGCGTCCCACCTTGCGCACACTCCGGAACGCCACGGCTTTCTCCCCGAGTGTTTCCTGCAGGGTTATCAGCGCGGGAAGGAGCATACTGTCGACCGATTCGAGCACCGCGAGATGCATGGCGGTCGGCATGACGTCGTTGCTCGACTGTCCTCGATTGACATGGTCGTTGGGATGAATCACCCGGTTGTTGTCGCCGTGCAGCTGGTGCGCCCGGCGGGCGAGCACCTCGTTCATGTTCATGTTCGTGGACGTTCCGGAACCGGTCTGGTAGATATCGACCGGAAACTGGTTGTCATGTTTGCCGAGCATCACCTCTCGGGCGGCGGACTTGATCGGTTCGGCGATGTCGCGGTCGAGTTCGCCCAGCTCGGTGTTCACCTCCGCGGCACAGAGTTTGATCATCGCCAGCGTGCGGATGACGCTGCGCGGCATCGGGCGTCCGCTGATGGGGAAATTCCCGATGGCACGCTGCGTCTGCGCTCCCCACAGGGCGTCGGCGGGGACGCGGATCTCACCGAGTGTGTCGTGGGCGATACGGAACTGACCGGAATTGCTTTCCTGCATGACAATCTCCTCTGCATTGCGAAACACGGCTCCCTTTCATCACAACCGCAGTCCCGCGCGTGGCGTTCCGCGCACGCAATTTTAGAAAAGATCTGAATAAAATTTAATGTACAGTTCGCTTGCATGATGAGAACAAAAGCACGAAATTTGGATTGTCTGTTATCACACACATGCTCACGCGACGACGGCAGCGGCGTTTCGCCTGCCTCTTCTGCGCCCCTTGATGTCGTTGCAGCTGTATGGATTCCGGTGATCATCACCGGGTGGAAGTAGTCACACAGTTTCAATGCAGGAGTAAGGAAGGAGACCTCATCATGAATCGCATTTCACCTGATTTCCGACGATATATTCCCCTGGCGCTGCTTGCCGCGGCAGTGTTCTGCACCGCTGCGCGCACGGCGGACGCACAGTCATTTCTCAGTCCGGAGCACGATCCGCATTTCACCGTCCTCGCCGCCGTGGGATATTCATACACGCCGATGCAGCAGACCGATCTCCGCTCGGCCATCGTGCACGGCGAGACGCCGCACTTCCGCGTACAGCTCGGCTACCGTCTGCACAGGTATGTCAGTGCGGATATCGGGCTTGCCAGCATGGGCACCAGCGGCTTTCGCGGCATTGTCTCCACGGCCGATGCGAAAGTGATCCGCTCCGGTGAAATCCGTGCTCTGAGTGCCGAGGCCGCGCTGTACGGTCATCTGCCGCTGACCGGCGTTTCGGAGCTGTACGTGCGTGCGGGCGCCGCGTACATGAATGTTTCGCAGAGTGAGCACTCCACGGTGGCATCGCACACGCTGCACGCGAATGGCTTTTCACCGTTCGCCGGTGTCGGCGCCGAGATCGACGTCGCACGCCATATCGGGTTCCGGGTGGGCATGGACTGGTACATGAAGGCCGGCGACGAGCAGGTGCTCGGGGACGGAACGATCAACACGTTTTATGGCGGATTCATCCTGCGCTTCGCGGATTTCTGATCCGTCTTCTACTCCTTGCACATGTTTCCTCCGGATGACAGGGAATCGTCTGGAAGATTTTTCTGTTTAGCCAATATCCATCATTGTATCCGGGAGCTGTCGCGGTGATGTGCTTTGCCGCGCGCTCCTGATGTTCACCAACCAGGAGGTTCGTTATGTCCATTCGTGTATACAGTGCCATCGTCGCCGTTCTCGTTCTGAGCGCCTGCGCCGCATCCATTGATCCCGTGCTGCAGAAACGCGTCGGGGACTGGTTCGCCAAGTCATCATCAGAAATCTACGATGCCAGCGGCACCTTCCAGCAGGTCATGCCCTATGCTGTCGGACAGTACGTGGTCTACGGCATTACCGATGAGGATGGCCGCTCGGTGTATCGCACCGCCGTCGTCGATCAGAGGAACAGTGCCTGGATCGTGGAGATGTCGATGCTTTCCCCGACGGGAGAGACGACAATGCAGGTCGCCGTGACGGGACTCGAGCAGGTGCAGGAGTCCATGGATCCCGATCAGATGGATCTGAAATGGATCAAGATGAAGTCGGGGGATGACGAGGTGCAGAAAATCGACGGCATGGTGCTCGGCATGATGAAGGGCACGTACAAGAAAGCGCTGACCGGGCTCGTCATCAATATTCAGCCGCAGGGCGGCACTGCCGCGGTGCGCGTACCCGCCGGTACCTTCAACGGCGCCACGAAGGCGAGCGCGGAGGTCGAGACGACATTCGGGGATTTCACATCGGTGGGATACTGGCATCCCTCGGTGCCGCTCAACGGTATGGTCAAATCGACCAGCGAGGAGGATAACTCCACGATGGAGTTGATCGAATTCGGCACGACGGGCGCGAAGGCCACCATCTGATATCCGTATTGGCGTCGATTCAATGGAAAACGAGCCGGACGCTCCTGCGCTGTCCGGCTCGTTTCATTTCAGGGGAGTGCTCACGATCATTGAACAACAAGCAGGGCGTTGTACCCGCCCTCGCCGTCGGAGATGATCGTGGAGGAAAGGACGTCGCGCACGAGCGCGCCGTCCACCCAGAACTTGTACTGATATTCACCGGGCGGCAGGTCCACGTCGACGCGCCAGCCGCCGCGTTCCCGCCGCATGACCGTACGTCCGGCTTCCCAGCGGTTGAAGCTGCCGACCACGTACACGCTCTGGGCGCGTTCGAATCCGGGCAGGAAAAATGACGCGCGCGAGGGGCGCGCGCGCGAGGCGACGCGGATGATTTCTTCGGTCTGCCAGTCCAGTCCGTTTTCGGATGTCTGTATCAGCATGATCAGCGAGTCGTTCTGCATCACGTCGGTGACACGGTGGAACTGATCCGACATGTTTTCCGTGCGCCGGATGACCCAGCGGTTGGGATTGCGCACGCGGTGCAGTCCCTGCACCGTGTAGTGATGCTTTTCGAGCCTTCCGTCCGCGGCGACCGCGCTCTGCAGCAGCAGACTGTCGGCATCGAAGACCATGGTTTCCATGCGCTCGAGAACGCGGTCATGCAGGCGGACGCTGCGACTGACCGCAATCATTCCGCCGTCGAGACTGCGGCGGATGTCGAGCGCGACGGGAAGCACCGTTGTGTCGCTGCCTGTGCGCTGTTCGATCTCGCCGCTCCAGTAGCCGCTGAGCCCCGAAAACACGAGGTCGGATGCGGACCGCTGTGCGGTGAGCATCCCTGACGAAAGCAGCAGCAGGATCGCTGTGAGGGAAAAAGCGTTTCGTTTCATGCTGATGAAATTCCGCATATCCCATAATACGAATTTTTCACCGGCCGTTTCATCCTGTCACGACCACGGTTTCCTCCGCGGACAGGAACCACAGCAGAGTCAATGCCCGCTCACCGGTGATCTGTTCCCAGGCGGCGGCGTAGGCGCGCAGCTGCGGTGCATGGTGTGCGGCGAGTTCTTCAACGTTTCCATGCACTGCATCGGTTTTGTAGTCAACAATTGTCCAGCCATCGGCGTCGCGGAAGACGAGATCGATGGTTCCCTCCATGACGCCGGGCAGTCCGTCGGAGGAGGTGTGCGGCAGACCGAACGGCACTTCGGCATGGCGCTCCTCCGCCGCGGTCATGCGTGACCAGAGCGGATGACGCCGCGTGCGGTCAAGGAGTTTGAGCAGCGCCGGCACGGCGGATGCGTCGAGGCCGTGCTTGTCGGCGAGTGATGCGGCGACGGCTGTCGCATCCGCATCGGGATGCAGCAGCATGTGTTCGAGCAGGGCGTGCATCGCCGAGCCGAATTCGGCGCCCCCGGCCGTCTCTGTCTCGCGCCGGGCGGGCGGTCTGGGCGGCGTCGCGGATCGTTCGGCGTCTGGCGCATCGTCATGCAGCGCGCTGGGATGTGCGCGCGCGTAGGTCGGTGCCGACACCTGCTCCCATCCGGATGCAATGCTGCGATGGGTGCGTTCCATGTCCGCGTGCACCGGCTTCGTTGCCGACGGTGTGCCGGCATCACCCTCGGGCTGCGGCAGGGCATGGATGGCGCGTTCGGCGAGGGAATCCCACATCGGATGACGCTGCGGCCCGGTCGCATCAGGAACGCTGACGATACATGCGCTGCGCGCCCGGGTGGCGGCGACGTACCGCAGCCGCGCGAGCTCCGCATCGACATGCGCACGCTCCAGGATTTCCTTTCGCTCCCAGTCTGAGGGACGCGCGATGTCCCTCCGCTGAAAGGCGCCATGGGCGCGCTCGAGACGGAGGCTTCCCGCTGGCGGGTCACTGCGCCGGTCAACGACCATCGCGACCTCATGCCGCTTTTCTCCTGCCGCTGCCGCGAGGATCACGACCGGTGCCTCGAGTCCCTTCGCGCTGTGCAGCGTCATCAGCCGCACAGCACTTGTGTCAGTGCGCAGCTGCGATGTTCGTATCGACCCCTGTTCGACGGCCTGCTGGAGATGCAACACGATCTCCGCGAGCGCATCGCCCCGTGCGGAGCGTCGCTGCGCGATGCGCAGCAGCTCCTGGAATGCCGCCGCGATGGACCAGCCTTTCGGTTGTGACGCCGCCCACGGAAGGAGGGCGAGGCGGTCAATCATGTCGGCGATGACCGTCGCGGGGGGATTCGAGCGCACGAGCCGCACTGAATCCTTGATGTATTGCAGTCCCGCCTGGATGCGCTCATCAGCGCCTCTGACAGCGCGCGCGTTGAATGCGAACACGCCTCCGGCTTCCACGTAGCGCGCCAGCGCGGCGTCATCGGCACCACAGAACGGTCCGCGCAGAAAACCCACGATTGGGACGGGATCCTCGGGATCGATGAGAGCGCGCAGGGCGTTGAGGAAATCCGTCAGTGCGGGAGCCCCGCGCTGTATGCGTCCGCTTTCGAGTTGATGAGGGATGCCGGTGGACTCGAACACGCCTGCCGCGACGCGCAGATCCTGATGTTCGCGGAACAGCACGAGTATATCTTCGTGGCGGAGTGTGCGCTCTTCGGTATCGTCCGAATCGGCGTTCACGATACGCAGGGTTCCGACCGCGCGGGAGATCCACTTCGCGAGTGAGGTAGCTTCGGCTTCAGCGATGTTTTCCCGCGAACGGGCGCCTCCGGTTTCGGCGTCGATGCGGTAGGCTCCACAGAGTGTGCCGCCGTCTTTACGTGTGGGCTGCAGCGGAACGTCGGCGGCCTGGATATCGTCGGCTTCCGGTCGGAAGACATCGCTGAACGTATCATTGACCCAGGTACACAGCGCCGGAACCGCACGGAAACTGCTGCCGAGCTGCAGGACGCGTCCGCCGCTGTGCGTGACGAGTTCGCGCACGGCGTTGTAGACACTGATGTCGGCGCGGCGGAAGCGGTAGATCGACTGCTTGGGATCCCCGACGGCAAACAGCGCGCCGGGACGCAGCAGCATGCGCCGCCAGTCGGTTTCGTCATGCTGCACGCCAGCAAGAAAGACGATGATTTCCGTCTGCATCGGATCGGTGTCCTGAAACTCGTCGACCAGAAGGAAGAGGAAACGCTGCTGCAAGGCCCGGCGCAGGGCGCCGTTGTCGCGAAGCATGTCGCGGGTGCGAATGAGCAGATCGTTATGGTTGAGGACAGCGCCGCTCTGACGCTGTGCGTCGTAGGTTTCTGACGCATGATGCAGCAGTTCCAGCACTTCCGGATAGCGGAACGCGAGGAGCCGCTGGCGCAGCGGTGTGATCAGCTCCGCGCGTACGCGGGGGAAGTGCTCATCGCGGATTTCTTTCGCACGCGGCGTATCGGTCCAACTCCGCACGCGAATTTTTTTTGTGAGGTCGGTGTCGAGCAGGTCGAGGATTGCGGCGAGATCAGCGATGGTCGACTGCCCGCTTTCGAGCCGGATGATCGCACTGCGCAGGCGTTCCTGGTATTCATCCACGGGATCGGCATGCGCTTCCGTGATGGCGCGCAGGGCGTCGGCAAGTTCCGCGACGTGTTCAGTGGCATCGAACGCGACCGGTGTCGCGCTGAAGCGCACGTCCGGGTAGTCGCAGAACATGGTGAAGCCGAGCTCCAGCTGCGCGGGATCCAGCCCGAGCTCCTGGAGGCGCAGAATGCGTTTTTCCGGAAGGTCACGGATGGTATCCTGCCAGGCCCGCATCCGCAGGGACACATCCTCATCGGTTTCTAGCACGGAGAATCCAGGTTCGATGCCTGCCTCGACGGGATATTCCGCGAGAAGCTGTGCGCAGAAGGAATGGATGGTGCCGATGTGCAGGTCGTCGATGTCATCGAGTGCCCGGTGAAGATTGTCGGCCGTGTCACCCGCAGCGCCGTCGCGCAGGCGCTTCCGGAGTTCGTCTTCGAAGCGTTCGCGCAGCTGTCCCGCGGCACGCGTTGTGAACGTCATCGCGGCGACCGCGCCGAGATCCGCTTTCCCGCCGGCAACAAGCGCGACCATTCGCCGCACCAGTCCGGTGGTCTTTCCCGTTCCCGCCGCCGCTTCGACGAGCAGCGTGTGATCGAGACCTTCTTCAATGATGCGTCGCGCGTCTGCGTCGCGCAGGGGGTGTTCAGCGGACATGCTGCAGTCTCCGGTAGGGTTCCAGCATCGGATTATTTTCCTCATCCTCCAACTTCCGTTTCGTGTCCCCGACGATCTCCCCCGCGGCACCACAGACCGGTTGAAAGCGGCAGGCATCACAGCTGCGCACGTCGCTGCTGTGCGGAAACACCTGTGTCGCGCGCAGCTCGTCGAGCAGGGCGATGACCTGCGGCAGTTCAGCGCTGCAGTCTGGCATCTGCAGTCTGCGCCCCTGCTCCCGCTCAGACAGTGCGTAATACCCGGCGGTGACCGCACGGGGCGGCATCCCCCGGCGCTGAAGGATTTCGCGTGCGGCGTGGGCATACACGGCATGCTGAATGTCGCGTCCCCTGTCCAGCGGTTTTTTCGGATTGGATGTCACGGCGCCCGACTTGTAATCCCACACAGCGACCGCGCCGTCGCCACAGTCATCAATGCGGTCGATCCGTCCCCGGAGTGTGACCGTACGCGCGCCGGTATCCAGCGGTACGGCATCTTCGTCTTCCCGAAGACCGAATGGGATTTCGAGCAGCAGTGGGCGACCGCCCTCCGCCGTTTCGGTCTTCAAAAAAATGGCGCACTCCGCGAGGAGCCTGCGTTTCTCGGCGAGATGTGCAGCCGGACTCGGCACGGGAACCTCATGCTCGATTTTCTTCATCTCCTGTTCGGCGATCGCTGCGATCAGGGCGGCATGCCGCTGTGCATCGGGCTGTGCACCATCGGTTTGCATCGTACGCATGAAGTGGAAGAGGACACGGTGGAGAAGGGTTCCGTGCTGCGCTGGATCCAGCCAGCGGCGATCGTCGCGCTGCCAGGGCTCGGGCTCACGCAGTCCCAGCCGATATTCGAGGAACCATGTGTAGGGACATTTCGCGAGCGTCTGCAGGGAGGACGCGGAATAGTGCGGTTCGACGGGTGGCACGGCGTCGGCGACGCGGCCGTCCCACGCGGAGAATGCGGCCGAGCGTCGTGCGTTTTCAGCGCGGGCACCTTCCCGCAGGAGCGGCCAGGTGTCATGCAGGAGACGCGTGATATCTTCGGCGCTTCCGCCGTCGCAGTGGCCGAGCAGATATTCGGAAAGCGACAGCGGCTGTGTGCCGGGGAGCGCACCCGCGGGCTCACCGGCCTCCTCATACAGGTCTCCGTATGAGAGGGTATCACTGCCGCGCTGTTCGCGCAGCGTCTCGAGAAGCAGGCGCGACGGGAAACGCGGACTGTCGTCGTGCATGTGCGACGCGGGCCACGAGGCGGTCAGGGTGCCGCCGCAGCGTCTCCGCAGGGCATGAAACGCTGCCGCGGAACGCTCCGGACTTTCGCTGGCGCGGAGGAGTGTGACTTCGAAGCGCGCGTTGATGCGCTGACGTTCGCTATCGAGCAGGACCGGGTTCTGCCGCACAATGCCGGGAAGTGTGCGAGCGTCCGTCCCGAGGAGAAACGTCGCGGATCTGCCGCTCCATCCCCCGCGTTCGAGCACGGAAACGTGCAGGTGTCCGGGCAGCGGCCGCGTGGTGGGCACGGGCGGTGTGCCGGGCTGCTGCAGCACCATGGGAAAATACGCCGCGCGGATATCCGCCGTCAGACGTTGTGCAATCGTGCGCGGCGGACGCTGAAGCTCCGGGCCGGCGGCATAATCCGCCAGCAGATCCGCCAGCCGCTGCATCGCCTCTTTCTCACCGGGATATTTATCGCGGCACATGTCGATAATCAGGGTGCGGGCAGCGGCGGCGGTGTCGCGAAGCGAGAGCAGACCGTTGTGCTCAAGCGGGGTGATGTCGAGCAGCCGCCGGATCCACGCGGTATTCGCGCGGGCCTGCAGTACATCCTTTGCGGTGTCGGAGCCGCTGCGCTCGCGGAGCCGCTCGATCGCGCGGTCGAGCTGGGGGAGGATGCGGTTGCGTCCCCAGCCGATTGCTGCCTCGCGCAGAAGATGCGCCATCTGCAGGCGGCCGCCTTTGACGCCGTCGACGACGAATTCGTACGGGGCGGGAACGCCGTCATACATCATGCGTATCAGGTGCGCCGTATCGAAACCGCCGGCAATCCATTCAAGCCATGCCACAACGGTGCGTGCCGCCTTGCTGTAGTGCAGCGGCACGCCGGGATCGAAGGTCGCGGGGATGTCATGGAGGCGTGTCAGTTCGAAGGCCAGGGGGAGCAGGTCTTCCCGGGAGAGGACGATTTCGATTTCATCCCATTTCCTGCCGGACTGCAGTGCATCGCGGAATACCGCGCGCATTTCCCGGTCTTCGTTCTCCGCTACACGGAAGCGGACCGCTTCGGCGGGGTGCATATACAGTCGGAAGGGCACGATGCTGCCGGCAGCAGTGAGCAGTTCCCGCTCCGCATCGCGCAGTGATGCCAGAAAAGTATCGTCGATCAGCAGCCAGGGTGGTCCGCCGTCATGGGGACGGCAGCGCGATGCCTGCGAGAGGAACATGGCCTGTGTGACCAGCTTCCGTTCACCGCAGGCGGCTGCAAAGCGTTTCGCAAGCAGGCGGAAGGCTTCTCCCTTTTTCGGCTGGGTGAACACGTCGTCGGGCAGCACCGCGGGGTCGAGACCCGCGAGCGTGCAGTCTTCGAAACTCTGCAGCACGGCACGATGGAAGCCGCGGCTCGCGCGCAGTGATGCGTACCAGAACGTGTCGTCATCGGGACACACGTATTCGAGCAGGCATTCGGCCTGCATGGCCGTCATCACCTCCGGCGCGGATTGGTTTTCACGGAGCAGCAGTGTTTCAGCGAGTCTGTGAAGTGTCACGACCCGCAGGTTGAACCAGGCGGCACCGCTCCGCGCGAGGCGTTCGCGCAGCTGACGTCCGATGGCACCTGTCGGTGCGACGATGATTTTTTCTTCCGTGACGTGCTCTCTGCAGAATGCGGTGATGTCGCTGATCGGATGCATGCCTCTCCGTTCAATGTGAAACCCCGATAAGATAGAAAATTCAATCCACCCGGGGGAAGCTCCACGCGTTCAATTTCCTTCCGAGCCTGGTCCGCCCCGTGTTCCCCGAAATCTTGACAAAGTATATCCTAATTAGTATACTTTAGAGCACGACAATCTGAACAAGACGATGTATCAAGACCCCGGAGAGGGGTACACGATATGTGAACGACAGCTTTCATGGTTACTGCTGTTGTGCACGGAAGCCTGATACTCTTGAGCGAGTCAAACCACTTTTCACAAAGGAAGGATTGAACATGAAATACACGATACGCATTCAGCTGATTCTGCTGGCATGTGTTATCCTGGCCGGGCCCCTATTCGCACAGGCGCCACAGCCGGGATATGTTCCCCCCGATCCCGCCGCAGCGGGAATCGAGGCGTATAACGAGCATCTCGCCGTTGTCGAGACCACCTGCGAGGATTTCAACCAGGCCATCGACCTGCGAGATGCGCTGGTTCGCAACGGCGCGCTTGTTTCCATCATTACCTCGCCGCGGCGCATGCTCGCCTGGGTGCCACCGGCATCAAAAGACGCCGTGCTGGAGACGGAAATCCAGTCGGCGGTTGGCGCTTCCTTCGGCGTGCGCTCGGTCTCGTATTCCTCGGCCGAATTCGATCGCAACCGCGATCCCAATCAAACGATGGCTGCGGAGAACGACGCCGACCGCGCCATCGTGGAGTATCTTGACTTCATCAAGCGTCCGCTGACGGAAGCGGATCGCGAACAGATTCGTCAGAGCGCACAGGACATCGAGGAAAAACTCAAGCATCGGCATGGGATGGAGTGCGTCATGGTCGAGACGACCGACATGCTTCCCGACCGGCAGATCAGCAGCGGCATCCCCGCGCTGGATCACGGGATGCTCATGCAGGAGGGCGGATATGAGTTTGACCGTGCTTCTGCGGTGCGCGGATATATCGTGCACACCAGTTTTTTCCTCGAAAGCAAATCCGGCACCGGCAGCTGGAACTGGGACAATACCGTATACACCCGCTATCGCAGCCTCTACATTGCGGGCATAAATTTCTGGTCGTCGTTCGTGGGACGGTACGGCAAGAGCATCACGACCCTCTGGAAACTCTATTCACCGTATCACATGGTTACCCAGGTGAACGGGGAACCCGGCGATATCGGGTCAAGTGCCTTCATCCGTCAGACTGTCAGCAAGGTGATTAACATCACCGGTTCGAACAAGCCGCCGGAGTGGAGTAACTTCAACGACGATTACGAGTATGGCTGGTTCTACAACGAGACCATGCGTGATACCTATAACGCCGATGAGTCGATCATGGGATACATCGCCTATAAGCCCTCCGGCGATGAGAGTATCTGGCCACGCGCATTTTCGATCATCTACGGCAACGGCGACAGGCTGGGCGTGTGGTTCCAGATGGATACGCGGTATTCGGGGGACAATCCCTTCAATGCTCCGCGGCGCAATGTCATCGCGCATGAAATGGGGCACCTCTGGGGCGCACCGGATGAATATCCGAACGATAACTGCGGATGGAGCTATCGCGGTATGCCGAATGTGAACTGTCAGGCCGAGCAGCCGGCGTGGGGACGGTCCGGAGACATGCGCGGCTGGGAAGGCATCATGAAAGGCAACTACACCGGAGGCAGCAGCCTCGCGACCGCCGTGCACACCGGTGTGATCAATGCCGGGCAGGCAGTGCCCGTGCGGATGTTTACAAGCCAGCCGTCGGGTGCGGAGCTGGAGTTCAAGAACTGCGACCCGTGGGGAGGCCGCTCGATGACAACGCCGATCGGCGTCCCGATGAGTTACTGGTATTGTCACCGTGTCATCGCTGATGAAAGTTTCCTCCGCAGCGGCAAGCGCTGGTATTTCTCACACTGGCGTGTGGAGCGCGAGAGCGGTGCGAGTACCACCATTGACATTTACGCAAACGAGCTTCCCTCCTATGCGCTGACATCGACGCAGTCCAATCCGGTAACCGATGTCGAAGCGGTCTATACGGACGATCCACCCGACATCTTCGCAGCCAACAACAGCCTTTCGGCGCACTTTGCCACCGCGAGCGGCGGCGGGTCGCCGCCTCCGGCCATCGCCCTGAAGTGGCGGAACAAGTTCAACATGAACGATGCCAGGACGATTGTCGAGTATGAAGCCTCGCCGGGCAACTGGCGGGAACTCGACGGCAATCATTATCTGGGAGGACCGTCACGCGTCGGCATCGGACAGTGGACCGGTTTGCTGATACTTGCTGTCCCCAATGCGTCCGGTCCCGGAAAGACCGACATCCAGCCTTTCCGCTCATACAACTTCCGCGTTGTCGGTGATTTCAACAACAATCGCGGGAATCCGTCGAACGAGGCAAGTATCACGACGCGACCGACGACGCCGATTGACACTGTCTACTGCGCGGATGCCAACGAACCGAATCCGCTCAGTAATCCGAAGGTACTCAGTTCTTCAGGTCCGGGCATGGAGCCGTACACGGTTGAAGGCGGTATCGCGTTGCAGCCCCTTATCGGTGAGTTCACATTCAATGTCCCCCAGTGGGATTATTTCCGGATTACAGTGATCGATGTGAGTTCCACGGTATTCGGCGAGCGTCTGATGCTGAAACTCCGGGTGAAGGATGGTTCGGACTTTGAACCGAAATTCCGGGCACAGCGCGTCGGTACGAATACACATACACATGCCTGGGTTTCCAGCGGTGTGCATCATCTGGCACTGACATCGGATGGCGAATACATCGTCAAGGTGGAGTCGGAGGTTTCAGGAGGTGCCTGGAATGATCTGGTGCATCCGAACGAAGGATACTTCTCTTTCGGGGAATATGAGATCGAAGTGGTTCGCGAGAGGATCAATCCCGGGTTCAAGCTGCCGGAGCTCTGTACGGACTGCGTGAAGCTGAAATTCACGCATCCCTTCCCCGGCCAGATCATCATGCGGCCGCATCCGCGCTATGAACTGTTTCGCGAGGGCATCAGCAAGTCAAGTGCCCAGAGCATCAATATGTACTACCAGGTGCCTCCCGGATATTCCTTCCAGGGTTTCGGTGGTGATTTCGGCACCCTGCAGGATAATCCCGCGCAGGTCAATATCGGACCGAACACCGAGTCGAAGGAGTACCAGGTGTTTCCGATCATCGAACCCATCAGCAATGGTGTCGCAGAACTCGTCGTCATTCATCCCGAGGGGCCGGATGGTCCGATCGATGACCGTCAGTCCACATCCATCGGTTCATCCCTGACGGCCACGGCAACCGCTCCGGAAGGATATGAATTCGTGGGATGGGGCGGTGATACGACTGCGACTACCAATCCCATCAACGTCACCATGTGGCGCAGCAAAAAGCTGATCGCATACTATCGTCCGAAACCATGTGTGCCCGAACCCATGAGCCGCTGGGAGCATGAGATCCTGTTCCGCAACGCGCGGCAGAACGAGGTCGCGCTGCAGTACGGCATGCAGGCGGGCGCCGGAGACGGACTCGAGCCGGGACAGACCGACCTGCCGCCTGTGCCGCCTCCCACGGCATTCGACATTCGCTGGCTTAATATCCCCAATTCGCAGGGCAGCCTGACGGATATCCGTGCGATCAAATCGACGCATACCTTCCAGGGACAGGTGCAGACCGGGTCGACCGAACCCGTGACCATGACCTGGGGCGCGCCGTCCGCGTCACCCGCAGCGAGCTATACGCTGAAGATCCAGGGTGTGCCGGGTGAGATCGACATGCGCACGGAAACGAGCCATACCTTCAGCGACGCGGGACGCTACATCTTTACCGTCGAAGTGACGGAACCCGAGTGTCCCGAGCCCACCAAGGAAAACGAGGTGGTCGTCATTCCCGACGGTATGGACAAGGAGAACTGGCCCTGTGTTGACCTGAAGCTCAAGATCCGTGATCGTCGGACGGGCGACCTGCGTCCATACTTCAATCCCTTCAACCTGAAGCTGATGCAGCGTGAGAGCAGCGGCGCGATGCGTCCGACGCAGGTGAGCAACATCATTCAGCGCGATTCATTGCTGATCTACCGCATCTGCATGGATCCCGACAATCCGGAGCGTGATCGCGAGGTCGTCATCGTGACGGACAATGAGGATGAAGACCAGGTCAACGACACAACGAGAGTGCCGCTTGATCCGCCGATCCCCGATGGTGACGGCGATCCCGAGCGCTTTGTGTTCCGGACATCCGGCGACTGGGAAATGGTCTCCACGCCATTGCAGCTGCAGAACCCCAGTGTTGTGTCGCTGCTCGGAGATCCGAATTTCATCATGTACCAGTTCGACACCGACGCCGGGCAGTACGATGCCGTGTCTGACATGCAGCTCGGCCGCGGGTACTGGCTGAAGGCTGACGCCATGGAAGAGGTCATGATCGGACTCTCGAAGCCGAGCTTCGAGTGGACGGACCTCAGCGGTGTCGGTGAGCCCTACGGCTACGGATGGAATATGATCGGATCGCTGTACCAGCCCGTCGATGTATCCTCCATTGCGCAGGATCCCTCCGGCGGACTGCAGTCCATTTTCGGCTGGGATCCCTCGCAGGGATATATCATCCCGACGCAGATCCAGCCCGGCAAGGGGTACTGGGTGCGCGTGAATCCCGACACCAAGCTGGGCATCAGTATCAGTGGTTTCACCGGCGGTTCAAACGGCGGTGGTGCGACGGCATACAGCAAGGCCGTTGCAGGTCTCGACCTGGCCGGCATGCTGTCACTGGAGAATGCGGACGGCCAGTCGCGCAGGCTCTACCTGGCAGGTACGGAAGTCGCCGCCGAGACGCGCGGTGTTCTCGCACTGCCCGCGGCGCCGCCGGCCGGAGCGCTGGACGTGCGTACGTCCGAGCAGAGCGCGTTCGTGTTCCCGGGTGAAAGCACCATCCGCATTCAGGGCAGCGGACGTCACGTGCTGTCGACGCCCGTCGCATCCGACCGCATCGACATTACGGTGCGCGACGAAGACGGCCGTTTGCTGCACACGTTCGATGGCACTGCCGGCGATCACCTCATTCTCGATGTCAGTGGCACGCGCATGCTGAAACTGAACAGCAGCGTGCGTCCTGCCGAGGCCTCCATCGTGCTCGGCAGCAATTATCCGAATCCCTTCCGGACGGCGGCATCCACCGTCATTCCGTACACACTGTCGCAGGATGGTATGGTACGACTGACGGTGTATGACATGCTCGGACGTCAGGTCCGCACGCTCGTGCAGGGCAGTCAGTCCGGCGGAAGCCGTTATGTGACATGGGACGGAACAGACGATGCCGGTGCGGCGGTGCCGCCCGGCATGTACACCTACCGCCTCGAGACGGCGGAAGGTGTCGTATCGCGTACACTGACGATTGTCAAGTAAGAGGAGCTCACAATGAAATACACACGCATATTCATCATCGGTATCCTGCTGCTGGCCGCGAACGCGGCCGCGCAGGAGTACCGCGGCGTCACGCTCGAATTTTTTGTCGACAACGGTGAGGGACGCAGTCAGCGTCTCGCCGCCGGCGTTCGTGAAGGCGCGACAACAGGAATCGATCAGGGACTGGAGGAGGCCGAGCTGCCTCCCCAGCCGCCCAACGAGATTTTCGATGCCCGTCTGATCAGCACGCCCGGGACTTCCCAGCTGGGACTCGGTTCGCTTGCCGACTATCGTCCTTTCCCGTCATCACCCGCCAGCGAGCGGTACACGATTTCCTACCAGGCGGGAGTGAACGCTTCGGGTGTCACGCTGCGCTGGACCGATCCGCTCCCCGGCCGCATCACCGGTCTGACGATCGACGGGGAGGACATGAGCGGGCAGTCGAGCGTCGAATCGCAATTCATGACCGGGCAGTTCGTGATCGAGATCGGCTACGATCCGGCGCCGCTGCGCTATGCGGCATCGCCGAGTCCGCTGACGTTCATGGTCAACAACAACGACCCGCCTCCGACGAAGGCTCTCACGATCTCGCCGGAGGGCGACCCCGGTGCCTCGTGGGTACTGGATACGGATGCGGACTGGCTGACGATCATCCCCGGCTACGGGGAGGGTGAACAGACCGTCGCCGTTTCCGTCAACACGCAGCGTCTGCCTGTCGGTACGTATCAGGCAACGATTCGCGTGCGGTCGCAGGTGTACAACGCCAGCCTCGATGTTCCGGTGCAGATGGAAATGGTCGTCGGCGTGGAAGACGTCCCTGCGACCAACGGAGTCTGGCTGAGTCAGAACTATCCGAATCCCTTTAATCCTTCCACCGTGATCGAGCTTGATCTCGGGAGCGGGTACAGGGGCGCACCTGCGACGTTGAAAATCCATGATCTGCTCGGCAGGGAGGTGATGGATCTTTCGTCCTCGCTTGAGATGAACAGCGGGGTACAGCGCGTGCGATTTGACGCCTCCGCACTGCCGGGCGGCATCTACACGTACACGCTGCGTGCCGGAAATGCGGTTCGCAGCAACTCCATGACGCTGCTGAAATAGCGGCACGTTCATTCTGAACCTGTGGACATTCGCGGGACGGTCTGTCCCGCGGATGTCCGCTTCCCATCTCAGAAAGAGAGAGACAGGATACCATGAAATGTACACGACTGTTCATCCCTGTGTTGCTTTTGCTGCTGCCGGTCCTGGCAGGGGCGCAGAACTATGCGTCAGAAAACGCATCATTGCAGCTGACCGGTTCATCATACATCTCCATCCCCTATAATGCCGCCTTCAATGACGATATCGTCGCCTCAGGGGCGATCAGCATTGACGCCTGGGTGCGTCCGACGCAGTCAGGACAACTGATGTGCATTGTTGGAAACGACCGGCACGTATCGGCATACTGGTTCGGACTCAACGCACAGCGCAAGCTGCGTTTCTACGCGAATCCGACGTTCTACGATGAAAGCAACAGCACCATTCCGCTGAACACGTGGACGCATGTCGGAGTCAGCTACAACGCCAGCGGAAACGAGATGAAATTCTATATCAATGGCCGTCTCGATCGGCAGATCAAGACGAAGCAAAGCTATCTCGGCTACGGGTATTTCGATCTGCGCATCGGGGCGGATCGTGACAACAGCGGCCCGACCGATTACTGGATCGGAGGCATCGACGAGGTGCGCATCTGGCGGGTGGAGGTCGATTTCTCCACTGCGGTCGGCATGCTGTATCGCGTACCCTGGGCGATGGGCGGCGGACTGCACGGTCGATTCATGCAGGAAGCATGGCGCCTGAACGGAAATGCCCGGGGCGCCGTCAACGGCCACAACGGCAGCAATGTCGGCAGTGTGTCGTACGCGCAGACGCCGGATCCATCGCATTATGATCGTATGTCCCTGATCGTGACCAACGGTCCCGACCGCGGTGATCATGTGACCATCCCCAGCCGCTCGGCACTGAATCTCACGCAGAACTACACGTTGGAATGCTGGGTGCGGCCCGCCCCGAACGGTGGCAGCTCGCTGTACCAGACCTTTATCACAAAGGGCTCATACAACAACAATCGCTGGCTGTACTGGCTGGGATTGAACAAGAAGAACAATCGTGTACGCTTCGTCCCCAACGGCGACTGGCAGAATGCGCTGGAGAGCAGTTCGACGATTTCCCTCAATACATGGACACATGTTGCCGCACGGTTCGAAGGCAGCGGCAGCTCGCACAAGGCCGCGATATTCATCAATGGCCTGCCTGCCGGCACGAAGAGCTACTCGCAGACAGGCTCGGCCATCAAGGAGGATGTGCTGATCGGTTCTGCCGACATTCAATCGACGGGGCAGACGGCGTTTGGATTCAGCGGCGGCATCGACGAGGTGCGCATCTGGAACACCGCGCGCAGCGATCACGAAATCGGGGATCACCACCGCATGGAATTCAACGGTCCCCGCAGCGGACTCGTTGCGGCATACCGTTTCCACGGTGATGATCTCGATCGGTCCGGCAATAATTACCACGGCACGGGCAGCTTTCGCAATTCGTCTCAGGCGTATTTTGCCGATGCGTCCGGACTGCCCTCGCCCCCGTCGCTGACGCTGGTGTCTCCCATCGGCGGAGAGCGCTGGCAGATCGGCGAAACAGAGAAAAATCTCTGGACCGCGTCCGGACTGATCAACGTGCGTATCGAGCTGTCGCGGGACGGCGGGCAGACCTTCTCGGAGGTGCTCGCTCCATCGGTGCCGGCCTCCGGCGGCAGTTTCGACTGGCAGGTAACCGGTCCGCCGACAAACAACGCCGTCATCCGCATTCATCCGCCTTCGGCGTCACTGCCTGCCGTTCAGAGCAAGGCCTTTGTGATCGAGGATCCCGTCCCGCTGATGGAAGTGAATCCGCGTCAGTTGATTTTTACCATGTACGAGAACGGTCCCGCCCCGGATCCGCGGTACATTCATCTGCGCAACACGGGCGGAAAGACGCTGTCATGGACGGCGACGCGTGGATCGGCACAGTGGTATGACCTCACTCCTTCGACTGGCACGGGGAACGAGGATTCGATACGCGTTGAAATCAACAACACGCAGCTGCCGCTCGGCAGCTACAGTGACAACGTCACTATCGGAGGCAATGCGGCCAACGCCGGCGTGCTGGTCAACATCATCTGTAATGTCGTACCGGCGGTCTCTTACGAGATTTCCGGCACTGTCAGGGACGCCTTCGGTGCTCCCGCGCCCGGCGTGCGCATGGTCGTCGTAGGGACGAAGAACAGCGAGGCATTCACCGATGCTGACGGCGTGTACAGCATTTCCGGTCTTGTGCCGGGCGATTACAGTCTCGCCCCCAGCAGCGCATACTATGATTTCACTCCCGCTTCGCGGACATTCAACGGACTCTCGGCAGATCAGAGCGGAGTGGATTTCACCGCAGAGGGACTGCGCGGTGAAATCAAGGTTCGTTACGTCGAGGGATGGAATCTCGTCTCACTTCCTTTGCCGCTCAGTTCCGCGAACATTGCGGATATCTTTCCTGACGCCGTCGGCAGCGCATATGAGTACGTTCCTGACGAGGGATACGTAGAGGTCGAGGAAATGGAAATCGGCAAGGGCTACTGGATCAAGTTCCCGAGCGATGATTCCGTCGTCGTCAGTGGATCGTACCAGACGGCGCTGGATATGACGCTGCAGGACGAATACGGCGGCTGGAATCTTATCGGGCCGCCGAGTGGTCCCGTTCCGCTGTCAATGATGGAAAGCAGTCCGTCGGACGCCCTGGTCGCCATCTACGGTTACCACCCGGATCTCGGGTATGTGGAGCCGGCGGGCGGGATGCTGCGTCCCGGTCGCGGCTACTTTGCGAAGGTCAGCACCGAGGCGGTGCTGCAGATGATTGTGCAGTCGTTCGCCCCGGGAGCCTTCCCGGAATTCGAGCGCGTGCTGCTCTTCCCGGGCGCATTCGTTCCCCCTGCACCACCGCCACCACCGCCGACCGACTGACCGATGATTCCTTCATGAAAGCCCCGCCACGAGCGGGGTTTTCCCTTCCCTCCCGAGGCTGGTCCTGTGTCCGTGTGTGCTTCTGTCGGCGGCAGATCCTGTGCCCGCGTGTGCTTCTGTCGGCGGCAGACTCCGGGCCGGGTGTCCGCATCGTTTTCCACCCGCGGCGGATGCCAGCTTCGTGCACCCCTGTCTGCAGGATATGCGGGAACTCTCTGTCCCCGGATACGGGCGTGTTTGCTCAGCAGTGCATGATGTCCGATATTCGGACTTCGGAACACAACCGGGAAGACCGTGCGCCGTCTCGTTTCCGCCTTTCTATATATCATGCTGCTTGCCGCCGCTGCTCCCGCACAGCAGGTCACGGAGGAGGCGCGGGTGCTGCGCTTCGATGCCGACCATCGCAGCCGCCTGGTGTACTGGGATGAAGGGCTGTTCCCGCACGACGGCTGGGAGGGATTGTTTTCACGTCATCGCACACGGGCGGGCGTGACATGGACACCGACAGCGGAACTGCAGTTTCGGGTCGTACTGGCGAACGAATTTTTTTCCTGGTACCGCGCCCGCGTTCTGCCCGACTTCACGCTGGATGAGATCTTCTTCGACAACCTGTACGTCAAGTGGTCGCCGGACCGTCTGCCTCTCGCAGTAACGGCCGGACGGCAGAACCTGCGCTTCGGCGACGGCTTCATCGTTATGGACGGCGGTCCGCTGGACGGCTCGCGCTCGATCTATTTCAACGCCCTGCGGGTGGACGTGCAGCCGGCGGATGGGCACGATGTCACCGTGTTTGCGATACATCAGCCGGTGCGGGACAATCTCCTGCCGCGCATCAATGACGCGGAGCGCGCGCTGCAGGAGGTGTCCATCGATGCCGCCGGCGTTCACTACGATTGCGGGGAATTTCCCGTCGATGTGCAGGCATATTTCCTCGCCTCACGCAGTGAGGACGACATACCAGAACCCATGGGCGGAGGAACCGTGACGGACATGCGATACACACCGGGGATGCGACTGGCGGAGTCGATCGCGCCCGGTCTGAACATGACGGCGGAGGGAGCTTTTCAGTGGGGGAAATGGGACGCGTCGTATCCGGAGGGAATACCCGCCTTCAGGGATATCCGCTCGTGGGCCTGGCATGCCTCCCTGCGATGGATGCCGTTGTTCGCCGCGAAGGAACGCCTGGCCGTGGAAGCGGGATATTATCAGTACTCGGGTGGGCTGACCGGCGGGGAGGAGACAGTATCCCGGCACTGGGATCCGCTCTTCGGTCGCTGGCCCATCTGGAGCGAGTCGTTCATTTACACCCTGATGGGCCTTGCCAGCGGCATTGCGAAGTGGAGCAACGTCCAGGCACCGTTTCTGCGCGTATCCCTCCAGCCCTCGGGCGGCGTCGCCCTGCGCGGGATGCTCCAGCACATCCGGAATGCAAAGCCGAACGGAGGGCTCAGCCTTGATCCGGACATCGGTACGCTGGGCATCGCTCAGGTAAGACTGTTTCCCGGTGAAGCCGTTTCCGGTCACCTGCTTCTCGAGCGCATGTGGTATACGGGCGACGGGCCGGTCATCAGGGCGGCTGGCTACTGGTGGGCACGCGCGGAAGTGATGTACCGCTGGAAATAGCCCCTTGTCTTTGATTTTCCTTTCCTCTATCATTCATTCTACTTCCATCCTACAATCCGGATAGAAGATCTCCGATTTCTAGCATTTACCATCACACGCGTATAGACTCTTGGCACGCATTTCTGTTGTCATTATCGCGATGCTGCTGCTGGCGGCTTCGATGCTCCGGGCCCAGTCGATCGGCCGCTGGGAGGAGCAGCCGATCGCCGTGGACGTGCGCGGCCTGATGGGGATTTCCATGGCCGACACAGGCCACGGGTACGCTGTCGGTGATGTAGATGTCTTGAATGGACAGACGGGGGTGCTGGTCAAGCGCGCGGGGAATCCCACCTGGCATCCCGTGCCGCCGTCGGCATTCACGCCCGCGCTGAATATCGCGCTTTCGTCGTGGGCGCAGGATGTGTTCGCCATCCCCAACACCGGCATTGCGTATGTTTCATGGCGCGACGACTATCGCAGTCTCGTCTATAAAACATTCGATTACGGGTACAACTGGTTCAGCGTATCCCCGCAGAACCCGATTCTCTATGGCATCCGATACGCGCTGACTTTCAGTGACCCGCGGCATGGTATGATCGTCGGCGAGGGACCGGGGCGTGTGCATGAGACGCGTGACGGTGGAGCGGCATGGAAAAGTTACATCCTCCCGGTCAGTGCGGCTCTCACCGACGTGAAATTCACCGGATCACGCTGGCTGGTCGCGGGCGGGAATAATGCGCTGTTTCGCTATAATCCCCTCACGCAGAAATGGGTGAACCTTTCCTTCAAGGCCTCGGCCGAGTCGTACGGATCACACATGAAGATCAGCTTCGTCGACGACGAACACGGCTTTCTGTACGGATACAACCAGGGGACGGGCTATCATCTGCTGAAGACCACAAACGGCGGGGTGGATTGGACGCCGAGTCCCGGACAACCCTCCTTTGCTTCAACGCCCGGCGCGCACCGTGGCATCTTTTTCTTCGATACGCTGAAGGGCTGGGTGGCGAGCCGCTACAATGAGTTCGCCTATACTTCGGATGGCGGCTCCAGCTGGAGCGTTTTTCAGCCGAACATTTTCGGGAACAAGACCTATCAGCCGGTCAACAAGATGGTTTTCCTCAACGAGGCTGTCGGATGGGCCGTGGGCGGAATTCAGCGCACGTCGGGTTATCCGAGTGTTTCGGAGGGGTGGATTTTCAAGTGGACCGGAACGCAGACGCCCGATATCTCACAGACAAATGTCGCGGTATCGCTGGATACGCTGGCCTGCGGTCCATTCAAGGATTTCACGATCCCCATCGTCAACAGCGGGGCGGGAAATCTGACCATCCCGACAGACGGTATTTCATTCTCCAATGCGGATTTCTCGCTCCGTGTCGCCTCATGGCCGATCGTGATCCCGCCCGGTGAATCGCGCGAGGTGACCGTGCGCTGGGAACCGGATGTCGATTTCTACGGTCCGGTGCCGCCGGGAAGCATGATGGAAGTGACGTCGAACGACACCGAGCATAATCCCTGGACGATCGCGCTGACAGGACTGCGCATCATCAATGACCTGCGACCGCTGTCGCAGCGCATCGTGTTTGCGCCGACATGCCGGAACGATACGGTGCTCGTGCCATTTCCGGTGACGACATATGGAAACCGTGCGCCGCGCATCCTGGGTATCGAGGATCTTGGCACACGCGCATCCATCGCACTGCTTTCACACGGCATCGGTGACAGCATTTCGCGCAATGACTCTCTCCGCTTCGCGCTGCTGAGTGACAGGTCGGGAGTGATTACCGGGAGCGTTCGTCTCATGGTCGGTCACGAAGACTGTCCCGAAATGCTCACCCTGCCGTACGAGGCATTCATTGAAAGCAACGAGATGGAGCTTTCGCCGAAGGAGATCGAATTCGAGGATGTCTGTGTCGGCAGTGAACGCATCGAGTATGTGCAGCTGGAAAATGTCGGGAACCTTGACGGGCGGGTTGTCACGGTCATCCAGACCGAGGGACAGTCGGATTTCGCCGTGCTTGCCGACACTGCGCAGCGCATCGCTCCGAACACGACGTTTAAGGTCCCGGTGCGCTTTGCACCCACGACCGCAGACTCGCTTCCCCGTGGCGCGGTGTTCCGCCTTGTGCTTGGTCCCTGTACCGATACGCTTGAACTCGTCTGCAGCGGACGCGGCGTCAGGGCGCTGCTGCGCACCGACCCCGACTCCGCGCTGGCCATCGGTCCGGTGCCGTTGAACATCGAAGTCCGCCGCAACGTCCTGCTGCGCAACCGCGGTTTCGACAGTGTCAGTATCGCGGACATCTGGTTCGATCCGCCCGTGCCGGGACTTTTCGTCATCGAACCGGCTGCGCTCCCACGCGGCCTGCGTCCGACCGAGGAACTCGACATCGTTGTGTCCTACACCGCACCGCTTCCGGACACGCTGACGACCATGCTGCAGGTGAGCTGGTCGGATCCCTGTCCTGACACGCTGCGTCTGCCGGTACTGATCCGCAGCGCGGAGCTGCCGTTTGCGGTGGTGGAGGATTCCCTGCGCTTCGATGATCAGATCTGTGTGGAACCCGTGATTGACAGCGTGGAAGTCCGCAACGGGGGACAGAGGCCGCTGCGTCTTTCCCGCACCGATCTGCACGGCATGCAGGCGGGGCATTTCCGGGTGCTGCGTCCCCGCCTTCCGGTGACAGTGCCGCCGGATTCGAGTGTGTTTCTCGTGCTGGCGTATGACGCTCCGTCGAATCAGCATAGCCAGGCGGAGCTGCTGATCAGTCACAATGATTCCAGTGCCTTTGGTGAGACGCGGGTCCGGCTGATCGGGCGTCGTAATGTACGCACGTTGATACTCGCCGGGGATACCCTGTCCCCGTTGTCAGTCTGTATCGGGAGTGAGGGACGGCGGCGTTTCGAACTCCGCAATCCGCATGGCGACGCACTGCGCATCACCGATATTGACCTCGCGGAGGGAGCGCCGTTCGCCTTCCTGACACATGCGTCCATTCCTGCCGACGTGCCGCCGATGGGCAGTTTTCCGCTGGAACTTGCGGTCACGGTCCCTGTCGACACTGTCATCTCCGTGGTGATGCGTGTGCGCATGGAACCCTGCAGCGTGGAATATCTCGTGCACCTGGATGCAGGAGTGTATCATCCATTGCTGACGGTGCTGCCTGATCCGCTGGATTTCGGTACCCGTGCCCTTGCCGACACGTCGCGTTTCTTCGTGCACGTTACAAACGCAGACACCATGACCGTGCAGGTCGAGAAGGTTCTGCTTCGGGATCTTTCATCCGCGGTGAGAATTCAGCCGTCCCTGCCGGTCGCGCTTTTACCCGATTCGGTGCTGCCGGTGAATCTGCAGCTGCGGGCGCTCAAGGATACGGGCTCGTATTTCGGTGCGCTCTGTGTGCTGCTCTCCTCCCCCTGTCCCGACACCCTGTGTTTCCCCCTGCAGCTGCGCATTGAAGACCGCGCCCTGGTGACCACCGTCGATACCGTCGAGCAGCTGCATCTGTTCTGCGACTCGCTGATATGCGATACGGTTACCGTCACCAACACGCTGACCGAAATGCAGATGGTGGACGCGGCCGTTTTGAATCCGGCAGTATTCTCCGTGACACCGGACACCGCCGTTCCGGTGGACCCGGGCGGACGGGCGATGTTTATCGTATGCAGCCGTCGTCCGGCATCGGCGGAGGCGAGGGGGCAGCTGCTGCTGCGCGGAAACGCCGGAGCTCTGACCGCGGTGCAGTTTCACGCGGTGCGTGAGGACGGCGGACTGCTGCTCCCCGACACGATCGATGCGGGCAACATTCCTGCCTGCGAGGATGAGCGCGTCGTCGTGCGGCAGATATTCAACAGCGCGCGTGTGGATGAGGTGATTCTGAATGCGTCCATCGATCATCCCGCATTCACCCTGCTGACGCAACTCCCGCTCACCGTGCCAGCGGGTTCACCGGCGATGCTGCGGATGCGCTATCGTCCCGGCACGACGGGGGTTGACGGAGGCACCCTGTCCGTGCGCAGTCGCCTCGCGCATTGTGAGCGCGTCACGGATGTCGTCCTGACGGGTCGATATGCCGAGTCATATATAGAGGCGATTCCGTCCACGCTGCTGTTCGCGAATGTTGTGGCGGGGACGAGTCAGACGCGCACGCTGCGTATCCGCAACCGTGACATGCTCGGACTGCGGATCGCTGCTCTGCGCGTCCAGGATGATCCGCCGTTCACCGCCACACCCGCGCTTCCGCTCGCGCTCGACACCGGCGACGTGCTGGATATCGATGTGCGTTTTCTGCCCGATACCATCGGCAGTTTCTTCGGATCGCTGTGTCTGATCATCGATGAACCCTGTGCCGACACCGTATGCATCGCACTTGAGGGGCAGGCCATTGACGGCGATCTCGTGTTCGATGCCGCGGCGCTGCGTTTTGACACGCTCGCACAGTGCGAGGAGCAGGAACTCATCGCCGTGCTGCGCAACACCGGCAGCACGGAGGTGCTTCTGCAGTCGGCTTCCGTGGGCGGAGCCGGTGCGGCCGCCTATTCCATCCGTAATCCCATCATTGCGCCGGAGAGATTGCCGGCCGGTGAATCGCGTGATTTTCGGGTACGCTTTGCGCCTGCTTCCGTTCCTGACGGTCCGGTGGTGGCGTCTCTCTTTGTCGGAACGGACGCGCCGAAACAGCCGGTGCTCGAGCTTCCGATGCGCGGCATGCGGGTGAGACAGGTTACTCCGCCGGATCAAATTGTCGATCTCGGTCCGGTTCTTGTCGGCAGTCCTTTCGATTTTTCGGTTACCATCACGAATCCCGGGACGGCGCAGCTGACACTGGGTTCCCTGTGGTTCCCCGACGGATATGCGCTTCTGCAGCCGATGCTGCCGAAGACAACCGCCGCAGGGCGTTCGACCGAGCTGCAGCTTCGCTACACGCCGGCGCAGGAAGGGGGTATCGCTGACACGCTCGTGCTGCGGGTTTCGCCCTGTGCCGACAGCATGCGCATCATCGTCCGCGGCAGCGCGCTGCGGCATTTCGTGCAGACCGACCTTGATCTCGGTGCGCTGCCGTTCTGTGAAACGCGCAGCGGTTTCGTTTCGCTGACGGCGAATGTCGCCCCCTCGGCGCTCGTGGAACGGATTGCCGTCACCGGCACACTGGCCGATCGCTTCCAGCTCGATCGCGTCCCGACGCTGCCCTTCACGCTGCTCGAGCGTGAATCCATCCAGCTGCAGGTACTTTTTACTCCCGCTCCGGGTGACCGTGGTCTATTCGAAGCGGAACTGGAATCGGATGTACGTATCGACGGTCAGCTCTTCACGTTCCGTTCATCGCTGCGGGCCTTCGTTCGTGACGGCGGGCTGTCATTCCCGCCGGATATGTTCCTGGGAGCGGCACCGCTCGGGACGGAAAGCGCCGTTGTCGAGATTGTGGGACGCAACATGGCGGAATACGCGGTCACGGCCGATGCATTGCGTCCGCAGAGTATGCGTCTGCGTGTCGTCGAAACCGTTCCGCCCCTTCCAGCCGTCATTCCACCGGGCGACAGCCTGCGTGTGCGTGTCACATTCACGCCCGACCGCCAGGGACGCATCACTGACAGCCTGCTCTTCGACGTGTCGTCTCCCTGTACCGCGACCATCCCCGTGCGGATGGCATTCAGCGGCGAGGGAGACCTGTTTGCCGTCAGCCTTTCCGTGCCGGATATCCGTGGCGAGGTGGATGACACGGTAAGCGTCCCGCTGCTGCTGTCACGCGACATCTCCGGTCTCGGTGTCGACAGCTGGGCTGGAACGCTTGGATTCAATCCCTCGATGCTCTATCCGGTGGGGGTGGATATCACGGGCAGCGCTTCCGAAAACATGCGCGTGCGCTGGACGTATGACCCGGAGCGCGGAGCGGTCAGCATGCATGTCGACAGCGGACAGCTCACCGCGGCGGCGGCGCTTCTGCGCGTGCGCCTGCTTGTGCTGGTCGGGGACGACACGCTTTCCGCCCTCCGGCCGGCAGATTTCCGCTTCAGCCATCCGGCGATATGGATGCGCAGTCTCCAGGGCGGCAGTTTCGCGCTGGAAGGCTACTGTCTTGCGGACGGCCGCCGGCTGATACGCACCGCCGCGGGCATGGCGCTGGGGGCGAATATCCCCAATCCCGTGCGCGATCGCACATCGATCTCCTTCACACTCACGGAAGACCGTGCGGTGCGGCTGAGCGTGCACGATGCGCGCGGAAGGGAAATTGCGATTCTGGTCGACGGAACGCGTTCAGCCGGACGTTACGAGCATGAATTTGACGCAGGGGCGCTATCGCCCGGAACCTACTTCTTCGTCCTGCGCAGCGGGGACGCCGCCCAGATTCGCCGCATGAGTGTCATTCGCTGATCCCCCGGAGATCTTGCATTGATTTTCCATCCTGCGTATATTTGAGTTCGTATTTTTATACAAGGAGCATCATGCCTCAGCATAAGTCAGCAAAGAAACGGATGCGCACCTCGGAACGCAGGCGCGCATACAACCGGGCAAACAAATCCCGCATGAAAACCGCCATCAAGGAACTGCGCAATACGCAGGACAAGACCGTCGCGGAAGAAAAGTACCGCAGGGTGACGCAGATTCTGGACCGGCTGGCGGGCAAGGGTATCATCCACATGAACAACGCGGCGCACAAGAAGTCCAAGCTGGCGAAGTTCGTTCAGAGCCTGGGATAACAGCGCACGGTTCATGCCGCGCGCCCTCGTGACGCAGCGGCACGGCAGGCATGGGATCCATGCCTGTATTCGTCCTGTACCACATCGATATGGAACCTCCGAGTAGCAGCAGTCAGGCAGACGTCGACCGGCATGATGGAGATGAGCCGTCATGACGGGCACGCCGGTGCTTGACCTCGTTCTTTTTCTCGCCTCCCTCGTCGCCGCCGTCCTGGTGACGATCGCGGAATCCGCCCTCACATCCTCTTCCCGCAGCCGGCTGGAGCAGCTGGCCGAGCGTGACGACGCCGATGCGCAACATGCGCTGCATGTCAAGGATATGGATGAAGACCTGCAGGGCGCGACGCAGATCGCGGTTCTCTTCTTTATTGTGTTTGCGGCACTGCTTGTGCTGCCGTATGTATCGGAATGGCTGCATGAGCGGCTGCCGGGTGTGACAGAGTCTTGGATGCAGCCGCTGATACAGATCGGGGGCGTCATGGTCGTCGCCATTCTCGTTGCGGGTGCGGCACTCGTGCTCGTGCACCTGATGGCGCGGTCGATCGGGGCGACCTTTGCAGACAGTCTGGTTCTGCGCTCCGCCCGCAGCATTCATCGGCTGCTTCGTGTGCTGCGCATTCCGCGTAGATTGCTCACCTTTATCGCAAATGTGCTGCTGAAGCCACTCAACGGGGAAGCACGCTTTCGCGAGGCCGTCACGACGGAAGAGAATCTCATGGATATCCTCGAGGACGGCGCGAAAACCGGTCTGCTCGACCGCACCGAGCATGAGCTGATCGAGAGCATTTTCCAGTTCACTGAGACCTCCGCAAGGGAAGTGATGATCCCGCGCACAGACATGGTCGGGGTGGAACTGGGCATGCATCCCTCGCAGATCCTCGAAATGTTTCTCGAGGAGGGCTTTACGCGCATGCCGGTGTTCCGTGAATCCATGGACGACATCGTCGGCGTGATCTACGCGAAGGATGTCATCAGCCTGATTCAACATCCGAACCTGATCGTGCTGCAGGACATCATTCGTCCCACCTACGTGGTTCCCGAGACAAAACCCATTTCCGAGCTGCTGCGTGAATTCCAGCTCAAGCGCCTGCACATGGCCATTGTCGTCGATGAATTCGGGGGAACGGAGGGACTGATTACGATGGAGGACATCCTCGAGGAGATCGTCGGCGAAATCCGCGACGAGTATGATGAGGAGGACATCCCGTATGAACTGCTGCCGAACGGCGGCATCGAGGTGGAGGCGATGGTGAATATTTCGGATTTCAATTCCTTCTCCGAACTGACCATCCCCGAAAGTGACGACTACGACACGGTCGGTGGTTTCGTGACCACCATTTTCGGGCGGATTCCTGAGACGGGGGACAGCATGCTGTACGAGCAGATGCGCGTGGAGGTCATCGATGCCGAAGAGCGCCGCGTCACACGTGTGCGCATGACGCGGGAGCACGTCGGACGCGAAGACGGTGAATCCGATCGTAAAAATGGTGCCTGATCCGTATCTTCCCTTCTGAACGATAACCTGTTTCATCCCGGCCGGTGTGTCCGGTCCGACATGGAGTCGCCCATGCAGGCCATCGCATCCCTGGTATTCGCTATCGTCCCGGTGCTGCTGTATCTCTGGAGCATCTGGCTGATGGACCGTTACGATCGTGAACCGGTCGGACTTCTGCTCGCCAACTTCCTCTGGGGGGCGGTGGGCGCCATTGTCTTCGGTGTGCTCTTCAGTCTGCTGCTCTCGATCTCGCTCGGTGCGACGGATCTCGTCGGCGTGGTGTTCATCGCACCGGTGAGCGAGGAGATCATGAAGGGGGTGTTTCTGCTCTGGACCGTGCGCGACCGGCGCTTCGACAACATCACCGACGGTGTGGTTTACGGCATGGCCATCGGGCTCGGTTTCGGGATGACGGAGAATTTTCTGTATTTCCTCGGAGCGTCGACACCGGAGGAATGGGTATTCCTCGTCGTGGTCCGTACGATTTATACGGTGATCATGCATGCGATGGCGACGGGTATTTTCGGTGCGTTCATCGGCCTGACGAAATTCGGTCGTCCTGCCGCGCGCTGGCCGCTGCGTACACTGGGACTCCTGCTCGCGATATTCATCCACTTTTTCTGGAATTACTCGGTGAGCATCAACAATCCCGCGGCGGCGGGACTCGGCATGGTGTTCATCCTGCTCGGACTACTGGTCATCGTCATCGTCGTGCAGCTGGCACTGCTCGCGGAAAACCGTCTCATCGTCCGCGAGCTGGCCGAGGAGGCGGAGCTGGGCGTAATTCCGACCACGCACATGCAGTATCTTCCCTACACGAGTAAGCGCAAGCTGCTCGGATGGATTTCTCCGGCGGTTGACCGCAAGCTTTATATTCAGCTCAGTACGCGGCTGGCCTTCCGCAAATTCCAGAGCCGCCACTGCCGCGCGGAGGATCGCGATACGTATATCGAGGAAGTCGGTCGACTGCGCGAACAGATTGCCGATGTGCTGCGCAGCGAACGCGAATCCGACGCCGCCATCCTGCACTGATCTTGTCCGGTATGCTCACCGGTGCTATGTTGCCTCATCGGGACCCGCGGAGAACGCCGCGGGTTCATTGTTGATACACAGATCCGGATCGAAACTCATGACGCATGTCCTTTTCTCCTTCGGGACGCGGCCCGAAGCCATCAAGCTGGCCCCCGTGATCAAGCATATGCAATCCCTTCCCGACCGCTTTCGCGTGTCGGTCTGTCTCACATCGCAGCATCGCGAACTGCTGCGGCAGGTGACGAATTTTTTCGGCATCCGCGAGGACGTGGATCTCGACGTCATGGTGCACAACCAGACGCTCGAGCATGTCACGGCGGCGGTGCTGATGAAAATGCGGCAGGTGCTCGCCGACCTGCAGCCCGACGTTCTGCTCGTGCAGGGAGACACCACAACGGTGTTTGCCTCCGCGCTGGCGGCGTTCTACCAGAAAATTCGCGTGGGTCATGTGGAGGCCGGACTGCGGACCTTCGATCGCTACAGTCCCTTTCCCGAGGAAATGAACCGCACGCTCACCGCATCACTGACGGATTATCATTTCGCGCCGACGGAACGCGCGGCGGGAAACCTCAGGCAGGAGGGACGGCCGGATGACAGCGTATTCGTCACCGGCAACACGGTGGTCGATGCGCTGCTGCTCGGACGCGAGATGCTCGGCGGGTGGGAGGCTCAGCAGCGGCAGGCATTGCTCAAGGAAGCGGGACTGTCAGCGGACGTTGTAGAACGTCTGCTCGGCGGGGGCGGACGCTTCATCACCGTCACGGCGCACCGCCGTGAGAGTTTCGGCGCGCCGTTCGACCGCATGCTCAATGCCATGCTCGACATCACGCAGCGGTATCCCGATGTGGAAATCGTGTATCCGGTCCACCCGAATCCCAACGTGCGCGAAGCGGTCAAGCGCATCCTCGAGGGGAAGCCGCGCGTGCATCTGATCGAACCGGTGCGCTACGAGCAGCTGCTGTTGCTGATGGACAGCAGCGTGCTGCTGCTCACCGACTCGGGCGGGATTCAGGAAGAGGGTCCGTCGCTGCGCAAGCCGGTGCTCGTGATGCGCGAGGTCACCGAGCGTCCCGAAGGCATCGATGCCGGTGTGGCGCGCCTGGTCGGCACCGATCGCGAACGTATCGTCGGCGCGGTCAGCACGCTGCTCGACGACGCTGATGCCTATGCCGCCATGGCGACGGGCGTCAATCCCTATGGTGACGGCACCGCAAGCCGTCAGATCGCAAACATTCTTACCGCGCGCTTCGATGGCTGATGACCGGCGCATACGTGTCGTTTTCGACGCCCATGTGATCACACCGCATCGATCGGGCATCGGGGAATTCAACTGGCATCTGCTGCGCGCACTGCTGCGGGAATTTGCCGACCGGGTGGATCTGCATCTGTACGTCCCGTCGGGCATCGTGACCGTCGAAAGCGAAATGGATATCGCGCGGCATACGCGGGATGTGCGCGATGGTGATATCTATCGCCTTCATCACCAGTGGCGTCTGCCGCGTCTTCTGCGACGCGGGCGGTACGATCTCTTTCACAGTCCGGATTTCATGTTCCCCTTTCTCTGTCCGATCCCCGTTGTCAGCACCATATACGATCTGATTCCGCTCGTCCACCCAGAGTATCTGGCCAGATCACTGAAGGTGCGTCTCCTTCCCGTCTACCGGTTTCTCATGCGCACGGCGGTGCGGAAAAGCGCCCGTGTGATCACGATTTCGGAGTGCAGCCGCAGCGACATCGTGCGGATGCTGGACGCGGATCCGGCAAATGTGGATATCGTGTATGCCGCGCATACGCTGGAACCGGAGGATACCGGTATGGAGGATGCCAGTGCGGGGGATGCCGCAGCATCCGGGCGCGCGTCGAGGGAGGATGCCGGCGCACGCTCGCAGGCCGCCAGCACGGACGCCGCGGCTGCCGGGGCCGAGAATCTGCCCGAGGCGCAACTGCGGCCGGGGCGGTATCTGCTCTACGTCGGCCGGCATGATCCGTACAAGGGACTCGGACTGCTGCTGCGTGCGATGGCGCAGGCGGTTCGTGAGGGACTGCCCGACGACATTCAGCTCGCTGTGGCGGGGAAGCGTGATATGCGGTATCCGTTTGCAGAGACGGCACGGGATCTCGGTCTGCAGAACCGCGTGCTGTTCCTCGACTATGTCAGCAGAGAGGAGCTTTCACATCTGTACGCGCATGCCATGGCACTCGTTTTTCCATCGCTCTACGAGGGATTCGGTCTGCCGCTTCTCGATGCCATGGCGCATGGCACGCCGGTCGTCAGCTCCGACCGCGCGTCGCTGCCCGAAGTGGGAGGTGATGCCGTGCACTATGTCGATCCGGAACAGGAGGATGCATTCGCGCGTACGTTGAAAACGGTCGCGGAAAATCCTAGTTTGCGACGTCAGCTCTCCAAAAAAGGAGAAATGCAGATGCGGCGGTTTTCCTGGAATGAAACTGCCGGGAAAACTGTTGGAGTTTATGAACGGGCAATAAATTCTCAATGATGAAATCGATTCTCGAACAACTCGGCGCTCAACAGGGACTTCTTCTGGCACCGATGGAGGATGTCACCGATATTTCGTTCCGGCAGATCTGCAAGGAATTCGGAGCGGATATCGTGTACACGGAATTCGTCAATGCCGACGGACTCGTCCGTTCGAAGAAACCCACCAAGTCGCGGATGAAAATGATTCTGCGGGAGGAAGAGCGTCCGGCCGGGATTCAGATTTACGGCGGCAATCTCGACTCCATGCAGGCCGCCGCAACCATCGTGGAGACCGAGCAGCCCGACATCATCGACATCAACGCGGGATGCTGGGTGAAGAAGGTCGCCAAACGCGGCGCAGGCGCCGGACTACTGCGCGACCTTCCTTACATGGTACGGATGGCGAAAACCATCGTTGATCAGGTGGATCTGCCGGTGACGGTCAAAACCCGCATCGGTTGGGATGACGATTCCATTCAGATCGTCGAGCTGGCGAAGATGCTCGAGGACGTTGGTGTCCGCGCACTGACCGTTCACTGCCGCACACGGCAGCAGGGACACAGCGGGGATCCCGACTGGACATGGATTCCAAGAATCCGCGAGGCCATCTCCATCCCCGTCATTCTCAACGGCGGCGTCATGACGCCTCAGGATGTCGTCAGCGCATTCGATGAAACCGGCTGTGACGCCGTGATGATCGCACGCGGTGCGATTGCGAATCCCTGGATCTTCCGGGAAGCAAAGCAACTGCTGGCGACTGGCACACTGCCCGAGCCGCCGGAGTTTCGCGAACGCATCGAGACGGCGCTCCGGCATCTGCGTCTCGCGGTGCAGATCAAGGGTGAGCGACGCGCGGTGCTGGAGATGCGCAAGCATTACATCGCGTACCTGAAGTATGTGCCCAACAGCAGGCAGATGCGCAACATTCTGATGAAGCCGGAAACGCTGGCCGAAGCCGAGGACGTGCTCCACAGCCTGCTGTATTACAGCGAGGAATTCCTTCAGGAACACGAAATGCAGGCTGCGTGACACGCTGTGCACAGAGAATTCTCATCAGAATGTCACAGGATGCTTGTCCGTGTGTCGTAATATTTCAGGACTTGAGACGTTCTTTTCTTGACAACTAGAACGAATCTTCTTATTATTGACATATATGCAGTTAATTCTTGAGTCTAACCTGTTACTTTAACTCATCACCGCAAAGGAGATTATTATGAAAAAACTCCGCAAATCTGTGGTGCTCGTTTGTGCTGCGGCGATCATGGGTGCCGGAGCTGTGATTTCGGGCTGCACATCCTATGCAACGCCTGAGCAGCTCGCGCGCATCGCTGAGCTTGAGCGCGAGATCACGGCTCTCGAGTCAGCGATCCAAACGAAGCAGTCCCAGATCGGCACGCTGGACCGGCAGATTTCGGCCCAGGAAGCCAAGCTGGAACAGTGCGCCAAAGACAAGGAGCTGGTCAAACAGCGTCTGGCTAACTGGAAGGGCAACTAGTGCCCACTGTCACGTCTCATGAAACAATCGTACAAGCGAGGAGAAATATTATGAAATGGAATCGCATTTCCGTGCTGACCATCGCGCTCGGATTGTTCCTGATGGCAGGCAGTGCCGCTATTGCCCAGCAGGAAGAAATGACCGAGGAGGAGGCAGCACAAAAAATTCAGCAGCTTGAGAAGCGCTCCGCCGAGCTGAAGCGTCAGCAGGATGCGCTCGACAGGCAGCTTGAAGAGAAGAATAAGGTCCTGAAACAGAAACAGGACGATTACGAGAAGTGTATCGATGAGCTGTACGCGCTCGTCGGCGCCACCCGCCAGGACGTTGACGCCTTCGAGGCGCGCCTGAAGCGGCTTGAGAACAAGGTGGCAGAACTGCTGCGCCTTTCCCCGATGGACCTGCTCGCACGCAAGAGCGAGGTCGATGACGCCGAAGAGGAGTACAAGAACCTCGCCGGCAACAAGATCAGCCTCCTCCCCGCGTTCTACGATCGCGTGCAGCGCATGGGCGAGAACATCCGCACTCTGCGCGAAACGCTCAGCCGCGCGGAGAAGACCTACGTCGTCGGTACCTGGTCGAAGGACCGCGACTGTCTCTGGAACATCGCGAAGAAGCCTGATATTTATGGCGACGCGTTCAAATGGCCGAAAATCTGGCAGAAGAATCGCGATCAGATCAAGAACCCCGACCTGATTTACCCGGGTCAGGTTCTGAAGGTCCCCGCCCCTGCTCCGCTGACACCGGAAGAGGAAAGCGCGGCACGCCGCTACTATCGCCAGAAGCGTGAGGCGGAAATGGGCGGCGACATGGGAACGTCACCGGAGAACGTGAACAAGTAAGACGTTCATCCCCTGCTTTTCCCATAACGTTTTAGCGGAAAAACCCTTACATTTACCTGATGTAAGGGTTTTTCCTTATCCGTCCGCGCATCGGCGTGTGGACGGCACGAATGCATCACAGGCAGAGGAGTGTGCTTGGAAGTAGAAAAGCGCATCCGCATCGACGGCACCAATCCTGTCGTGCTGTTCGGTTTCAATGACGCCCATCTGCGCATTCTCGAAGACCGCTTCGACGCGGTCATCGTCGCCCGTGGGGAAAGTATCATGATCCGCGGCGAGGATACGGTCGTCGACCAGATCGAGAAAGTGCTCAAGGAACTGGTCTTCATCGTCAACAAGACCGACGCGCTCTCCGACCGCGACGTGCACACGGTCATCGATATCATGACCGGCGGCGCTTCTCCGGAGATCGCTCCCGAGGAGCTCGACAATGTCGTGCTCTATGCGAAAAAAGACTACATCAAGGCCCGCACACCGGGACAGATCAGCTATATTCGCTCCATCAAGGCCAACGACATCGTCTTTGCCATCGGTCCTGCCGGTACGGGAAAAACCTATCTCGCCGTGGCAGCCGCCGTGGCGGCGCTGCGGAAACATGAGGTGCTGAAAATCGTCCTTGCGCGTCCCGCTGTGGAAGCGGGCGAAAGCCTCGGCTTCCTGCCGGGCGATTTCCGCGAGAAAATCGATCCGTATCTGCGTCCTCTCTACGACGCGCTGGACGACATGATCCCCGCCGAGAAGCTCAAGGCATACATCGAACGGCGCACCATCGAGATCGTCCCCCTCGCATACATGCGCGGCCGCACGCTGAACAACGCCTTCATCATTCTCGACGAAGCGCAGAACGCCACATCCATGCAGATGAAAATGTTTCTCACCCGCATGGGCGCCAACTCGCGCGCCATTGTCACCGGCGACATCACGCAGATCGACCTGCCCGCGAAGACCGCGAGCGGACTCGTTGAGATCCGCGATGTGCTCACCGGCGTCGAAGGGGTGGGTTTTGTGTATCTCGACAAGAGCGACGTGGTGCGGCACCGCCTCGTCATGAACATCATCGAAGCATACGAGCGATATCATGATGACAGCGCCGAATGACATCCGTCGCGGAGAGCTGCGGCTGCGGAACGTGCTCGTCGTGCTGTTCCTCGTGCTGATGCTCTCATTCGATCCGGCGATCAACACGCAGACCACGCGTATCGACCGGGCGCCGGTGGAGTATGTCATCTCCGCACGGCGCCGCCGGCTGCGCGGACGGCGGTATCGCGATCCGCGGCAGGCGGACGATCCACCACGCTTTGTTTCCATTGAATCACTGTACCGTTTGGAAGGATAACACACGCATGTTCGAAGACTTCAAATCCAAGGGAATGGAAATCCGTAAACGCGTCGATGATCTCCGGGGGTATCTTTGACATCGACACCAAGAAATCAGAGATAGCCGCGCTGGAAGAGAAAACGCACGCGCCCGGCTTCTGGGACGACAACATCGAGGCCCAGAAAGTCATGCAGGAAATCACCCTCCGAAAGGAGTGGGTGGAACTGTGGGATGAGGTCGACGGGAAAACCGCTGACTTCAACGCGCTCGTGGAACTCGCCGAGGAGTCGCAGGACGAATCCCTCGGCGAGGAAATCGAGACCGAGCTGAAATCCCTCGAAAAGATGCTCGGGGAACTGGAGTTCAAGAACATGCTCTCCGGCGAGGATGACCGCCGCAGCGCAATCGTCACGATCCATTCCGGCGCCGGCGGTACGGAGTCGCAGGACTGGGCCGAAATGCTGTACCGCATGTATATCCGCTACTGTGAGCGCCGCGGCTACGAGGTCGTGCTCGTCGATGAGCTCGAGGGCGAGGGCGCCGGCATCAAGAGCGCGACGTTCGAGGCCAAGGGACCCTTCGCGTACGGGTACCTCAAATCGGAAATCGGCGTGCACCGTCTCGTGCGTATTTCTCCGTTCGATTCGGCGAAACGGCGCCACACGAGTTTTGCCTCCGTGTTCGTGTATCCCGAGATCGACGACGAAATCGAGATCGACATCAATCCCGCCGATCTGAAAGTCGATACCTTCCGCAGCGGCGGCAAGGGCGGACAGAATGTCAACAAGGTCGAGACGGCCGTGCGCATCACGCATGAACCCACGGGGATTGTCGTGGCCTGTCAGCAGGAACGCTCGCAGCATCAGAACCGCGCCACCGCCATGAAGCTGCTGCAGTCGCGCCTCTACCAGATGGAGCGCGAGAAGGAGGCCAACCGGCTGGCATCGATCGAAGACAGCAAAAAGAAAATCGAGTGGGGCAGCCAGATCCGCTCCTACGTGTTTCACCCCTACAACATGGTCAAGGATCACCGCACCGGACAGGAAACCAGCAATGTGCAGGCGGTCATGGACGGCGATCTCGAGGAATTCGCGCAGGCCTATCTCCTGCAGTTCGGCAACGCGGTGGCCTCGATGCCGACCTGAGGCCGCGCATCCCACTGCATGTCTTTTGCTTCATTCATAGCGTCGCGCTACCTGCGGAAGCGGAATCTCTCCCGCTTCCTTTCCTTCATGACGGCAGTCGCGGTGGGCAGTGTCGCCGTCGGTACGGCCGCGCTGATCATCGCCTTTACGATTCTCGACGGCTTCGAGCGTGAACTGCGCTCGAATTTGATCGGCTTCTCCGCGCATATCCAGGTCGGCGTGTTCCGCAACGACGTGGTGGAGAACGATCCCGCCACGCTGCGCGAACTGCGCGGAGTGCGGAACGTCTCCGATACCGGCCCGTTTCTCGAGCGCGAGGCCATCGTCATCGCCGGCGACAATGTCGAGGGGGTGCGGGTGAAGGGACTCGATTCCACGCAGGACCTTTCGCGCATTCGCAGCAAGATCATCGCGGGTTCCTACGTGCTCAATCCCGTCGACGGCCGGCGTTCCATCGTCATCGGCAAGCGGCTCGCCGACAAGCTCAATCTTGCGGTCGGCGATCGCATGCTGCTGCTCGGCGTCACGGATTTCACCGACGTGTACAACGCGCCCAAGGTCCAGTGCACGATTCGCGGGATTTACGAGACCGGGCTCGCCGAATATCTCGACGACGTCTACGTATTCACCGCGCTCGGCACGGCACAGCGTGTCTTCGGACTGCCGGGACGCATCAACGGGTACGATGTGCTGTGCAGCGATGTTTCGAACGTGGAGCAGACCGTCGACCGCATCCAGGCGGAGATCGGGTATCCCTTCGATCCACGGTCGGTGTTTTCGATCTATCACCATCTGTTCGTGTGGATCGATCTGCAGCAGGAGCTGATCCCCATCGTCGTCGGATCGCTCATCGTGATTTCCGTCTTCAATGTCATCGCCACGCTGCTGCTGTTCGTCATCGAAAAGACGCAGTACATCGGCATCCTGCTCGCGATGGGCGCTTCGCGGAGGCACGTGCGGCGCATTTTCCTCATGCAGGGACTGTTCATAGGTACGGCGGGTGCGCTGATCGGTGCGGCCATCGCGTTCGCCTTCAGCTTCGCCCAGCAGGAGCTGCAGTTTTTCAGTCTGCCACAGGACGTGTATTTCATGACGACCGTGCCGATACACATGAGCGCCGCGGTCTTCGCCGGCGTGGCGATGGCCGGTGTCCTGCTCGCGCTGCTTTCATCGCTCGTCCCGGCCGCACTCGCGGCACGTCTCGATCCCATTCGTTCCATCCGTTTTCATTGAGGTCCCGTGGCACGATCGCACAGACGAATCCCGTTCTGACACATGAATGTTGAATCCTACATCGCGCGCCGCTATCTCTACGGCAAAAAGCGCTTCAGTTTCATCAACATCATCTCGCTGCTCGCAACGCTGGGCATCATGTTCGGCGTGGCCGCGCTCATCGTGGTGATGTCGGTATTCAACGGGTTCAACGGACTTGTCACATCCATCCTCCAGGATTTCGATCCGCACATCAAGATGGAGCGCGTTCCGCGCAGTGAAGGAAAGCCTGCCGAAGACATCCGCGCGCTGATCCGCGAGCGGGATGATGTCGCGGGGATGTCGCCGTTCATTCAGCGCAAGGCCATGGCGATGAAGGAGGGGAATTCACAGTTCGTCTGGGTAAAGGGACTGCCGCCCGACAGTATTGCGGCAGTCTCGCGCGTCGTGGACAAGATCGTGCTGGGGGATTTTCGATTTCAGCAGGACAACGGCGTCGTGCTGGGCAGCGGGCTCGCCGACAAACTCCGTGTGCTCGTCGGAGATACGCTGCTGCTGTACAGTCCGGCGGGCATGGAAAACATGCTCACGCAGTACGTCGCGCCGACCGTGCTGCGCGCCCCGGTCACGGGTATCTACCTGTCACAGAACAAGGTTTATGACAACGCCTACGCATTTCTCTCACTCGAGGATGCGCGCAAGCTGTTCCGCATGCGCGGTGAACTGACCGGCTTCGAACTGCGGCTCGATGACGCCGATGACAGCGAAGAGGTGAAGCGTGAGCTTCAGGCTGCCGCCGGCGAGGGATGGAACGTTCTCAGCTGGTACGACCTGCACAAGGATCTGTATTCGGTAATGGCGATCGAGCGGTGGAGCGCGTTCATTCTGCTCGCGATTATCATCACCGTGGCCGTGTTCAACATTCTCGCGTCGCTGACCATGCTTGTGCTGGAGAAACGGCGCGACATCGGTATTCTCCGCACGATGGGGATGCCCGCACGGCGCATTCAGCGTCTCTTTCTGCTCGAGGGCGTGTGGATCGGGAGCATCGGCGTCGCGGCGGGCCTGGTCATCGGACTTCTGATCACCTGGCTGCAGGCGCAGTTCGGATTGTTCGCGCTTGATGCCGCATTCATCATTCCCGCCATTCCCGTGGAAATCCGCATCGCGGATATCCTGCTCATTGTTGCCGCGACCTTCGGCTTGTGCCTTCTCGCGGCCTGGTTCCCGGCCGCGCGGGCCCGCAGGGTGGAAATTATTGACGCCGTGCGATGGGAATGATGGATCAAACAGGCGAATGCTGCGTCAAACTATCATGTATTTCATTTCGGCGGGCCCGGCGGCCCGACGGCACGGAAGCGGCAGGCCCGGCCTGCCTCGTAACTGATCGAACAGCAAACCGGATTATCATCATATCAGTGTACATTCCCATATGGAAACACGCATAAATCCCGTCGTTCAGGTTCGGGATATCGAGAAATCCTATCCCACCGGCGCCGGCGGCACACTCACCGTCCTGCGCGGCACATCGCTGGAGGTCGGCGAGGGACAGGTGGTCGCCATCGTAGGAGCATCCGGCACGGGCAAAAGCACGCTGCTGCACATCGTCGGTGCGCTGGATCGTCCCGACGCGGGCAGCGTGCTGCTTGACGGACAGGACATGTTCACGATGGAGGATCACGCGCTTGCGGCATTCCGCAATCGCAGCATGGGATTCGTGTTCCAGTTTCACCATCTGCTGCCGGAATTCACGGCACGCGAAAACGTGGCCATCCCTGCCATGATTGCGGGTGCGCCGCTCGCGGATGCCGAACGCCGGGCGGATGCGCTGCTGGATGTCGTACGTGTTTCGCATCGCGCCGATGCGCGTCCCTCGGAACTTTCCGGTGGGGAGCAGCAGCGTGTCGCCGTTGCACGTGCCCTGGTGAACCGTCCCCGCATCGTGCTTGCCGACGAACCGTCGGGCAATCTCGACGAGGAGAATGCCGCGATGCTGCACGATCTGCTCTGGAGCCTTGCCGCGGAGCAGGGACAGACTTTCGTGCTGGTCACGCACGATGCCGGGCTTGCGGCGCGTGCCGATGCGACCTGGCGCCTGCACGACGGAAAACTTCTCGCGGAATCCTAGCGATTTTCGCTGCAAGTTTCGTATTTTTCATGTTTGATCAACTATTTGCCAATCTCACGAACGGAGTCAATACATGGCAAAAGTGCAGAAAGGACGTCGCGGAGGAGGCCGCAAAAAGCGGCAAGCCGTGCCCGAGGCGGAGCTCCCGCAGCGTCTGAACTATCTCATCCTGATCGCCGGCGTTGCCGTTGTTCTGCTCGGCATGCTGGTCATGAGCATGGGCGGCACGGTCAGTCCGCTGTCCGTCACCGTTGCCCCGATCATCCTCTTCATCGGCTACTGTGTGATCATTCCCATCGGAATCATCATTCGGAAGAAGAAGGAGCCGCAGCAGGCCGCCGAATAATCGCATCCGTCGATATCCCGCCGCGGCTGCCGCAGGACGGCCGGCCATGACGGCGGACGGATTTTCACGTCTGAAACGTATCATCAGGACAGATATCACCATGAACTTCAATCTCTGGCATCGCGTATCCGCCGCAGCCGTTTTTCTTTTCTCGACGATCGTGTTTCTCATGACCGTCGCACCCACGATCTCGTTCTGGGACGCGGGCGAATTCATCACTTCCGCCGTCACCATGGGCGTGCCGCATCCCCCCGGTGCGCCGTTCTATCAGCTGATCGGACGCATGCTGTCGCTGATTCCCTTCTCCGAGGATCTGGGATTCCGCGTCAACCTGATGTCCACCTTCTCCAGCTCGCTGACGGTGCTGTTCGTGTACCTCGTTTCGATGCGGCTGCTGCGAGAGTGGAAGGGTGAGCCGAAGACGCCGGTCGCAGGACTGACGATGATTCTCTCGGCGGCCACGGGCGCGCTGATTCTTTCCTTCAGCGACACGTTCTGGTTCAATGCTTCCGAGGCCGAGGTCTACGGCATCGGCATGTTTTTCGTTTCCGTGGTCGTCTGGATCGCGGTGGAGTGGTACTTCCATGTGGGTGTGTTCGACTCGGAGCGGTCGCTGCTGCTGATCGCCTACCTGCTGGGTCTCAGCATCGGCGTTCACCTGCTGTCGCTGCTCGCGATGTTCTTTGTCTTTTTCCTGATTTACTTCCGCGACCGCCGGCGGGAAGACATCACCATGAAGTCGCTCAGTCTCGCCCTGTTGTTCATGGCGCTCGGCTTCTCCATCGTTTATCCCGGTGTCGTGAAATACATCCCGCAGTTCCTCAGTGGCGATGTCGGGCGGTACGTAATCATCCTGCTGGTGGGTGCGCTGATCGCCATCGTGGCCAAGAAGGATCTCCATCCGCAGTTCCGGATGATCTCCCTTGCGATCCTTCTCGTTACGCTCGGCTACAGTACATATGCCATCGTTCCCATCCGCGCGAACCAGCAGCCGGCGCTCAATGAGAACGCGCCCACAACGCTCGACGGGCTCTACAGCTATCTGAACCGCGACCAGTACGGTTCGTATCCGCTGCTGAAGGGACCGAACTGGGACGACCGTACGCGGTCGATCAACCGCAACAGGGAAGTCTATTTCCCGCGCCGCTGGAGTCCTGATCCCACGCATCGCGACTCCTATGGGAAGTATTCCTCCGACATGGAATATTTCATGAAATATCAGCTCGGACACATCTACGTCCGCTATTTCCTCTGGAATTTTGTCGGCCGGGCGGGTGATATTCAGGAAGCGCCGGTGACCTTTGTCGGGGATGCGGGGAACTGGTCGGAAAGTTCCGGCTATCCGAATCGCTACTTTGCCATCCCCCTGATCCTCGGGCTTATCGGAATGATCTATCATTTCCGGAAAGACTACCGCACCGGCACAGCCATGGCGGCACTGTTCTTCATCATGGGCTTCGGACTCGTGATTTACTTCAACATGGCCGAGCCGCAGGTGCGTGAACGTGACTACTTCTTTGTCGGATCGTTTTATGTCTTTGCGCTCTGGGCGGGACTGGGATTGTACGGGCTGATTGAATCGATTCTGACAAAAGTCAAGCGGAACGAGGCCGTTGGTCTCGCACTCGCCGTGTTGCTGTTTGTCATCGGTCCGATGAACATGCTCGCACAGAATTATCAGACGCATGACCGTCACTACAATTACGTCGCGTTCGACTATGCCTACAATCTGCTGCAGAGCTGCGACCAGGATGCCATCCTCTTCACGGGCGGCGACAATGACACCTTCCCCGTCTGGTATCTGCAGTATGCTGCGGGTATCCGCCGCGACGTGCGCGTGGTCAATCTCAGTCTGCTCAACACGCCCTGGTACAGCAAGCAGCTGAAAAACGAAATGCCTTACGGCGCGAAGAAGGTCGGCATTTCGTATTCCAACACGGAACTCGAATCCCTGCAGCCCATTCTCTGGGACACGCGCAAGATCAGCGTCCCGATCGATACGGCGCAGTTCAACTTCGGCAGGCTGAAGGACGTTCCCGAGATCCGCGACCGGGTTTCACTTCCGACCGCACTTGAATTCTCCGTGCCGGCATCCTACGAAGATCCCGCGGGCAACAAGGGTATTCGCATCCAGGATATCCTCATTCTTGATATCCTTAACAACAATTTCAACACGCGGCCGATCTACTTCGCACTGAGCACTGCAACGCAGGACCGCGCGGGCCTCACCAATCACATGATTGTCGAAGGACTCGCGTACCGTGTCGCCCCGGTCGAGTTTCCGCAGCGTGGCGGCCGGTATTACGGTGCGATGAACATTTCGTCGACGCATGATCACCTTATGAATCTCCGCCAGGAACCCGATTCCAACCGCGCGTTCGGATTCATGTTCCGCGAGCTCGACAATCCCGAGATCAATCTCGACGAGGCGAGCACGAAGATGATCTTCAGTTTCCGGGCTCTGTACATGGGGCTCGCGCAGATCATCGTGCAGGAGGAAGGCGATCCCGAGAAGGCAAAGGCCGTCCTCGACAAGATGGAAGAGGTCATGCCGTCGGAGTATCACCGCTTCGACAATTCGCTGCGCACCGATCTCGCCAATTTCTACATCATGATCGGTGACACGGCCAGGTACATCGAGATGGCCGAGGACCTCGAAACCTGGCTGCTGCCAACGCTCGGTACGGCGGATCCCGCAAGCGATCCGAATGTGCGCTCGGCGTATGTCTTCCTGCTGCAGTATTATGAAACCTCACAGCAGTACGAAAAGGCGATCAACCTGCTCGAGCGGCTGCGAGAGTCGTATCCCGATGATCCTGGCGTACAGCAGCAGATCCGCTATTATCAGCAGCTTCAGCAGCGAGGTCCGGAGGCGCTCGACGAACCAATGGTCGATTCGGTGATTATCGAGTAAGCGCCACCGGCCGATTATTCAACAGCACATACAGCCGGGACGGAGCATGTGCTCCGTCCCGGTCTCATTTTACACACACAATTTTTGCAGGATCCATGCCGCGCACACTGATTACCGGCGGAGCCGGATTTCTCGGGAGCCATCTCTGCGACCGGCTCCTCAAGGAGGGCCATGAGGTTCTCTGCATGGACAATCTCATCACCGGCGATCTCGCCAACGTCGATCACCTCTTCGGTCATCCGGGATTCCGTTTCATCAAGTATGACGTCACGGAGTTCGTGCATGTCGAAGGCGGGCTCGATTACATTCTGCATTTCGCTTCACCGGCGAGTCCGATCGACTACCTCAAGCTGCCGATTCAGACATTGAAAGTGGGGTCGCTCGGCACGCACAAGTCGCTCGGACTGGCCAAGGCCAAACAGGCGCGATTCCTTCTTGCATCCACCTCCGAAGTGTACGGCGATCCCGAGATACATCCGCAGGTGGAGTCGTACTGGGGGAATGTGAATCCGGTCGGACCACGCGGCGTGTATGACGAGGCCAAACGCTTCGCTGAAGCCATGACCATGGCCTATCATCGCTATCACGGTGTGGAGACGCGCATCGTGCGTATTTTCAATACCTACGGTGAACGCATGCGTGTCAATGACGGGCGAGCCATTCCGGCCTTCATGTCGCAGGGGATCCGCGGGGAGGATGTCACCGTGTTCGGCGACGGCATGCAGACGCGGAGCGTGTGCTACGTGTCGGATCTGGTGGATGGCATCTACCGTCTGCTCATGTCTGATTACAGTGACCCCGTCAACATCGGCAATCCCGATGAGATCACGATGCAGGAGCTTGCAGAAGAGATCATCGACATTCTCGGCACCGAGAGCCGCATCGTGCACAAAGAGCTCCCCGAGGACGATCCGAAGGTGCGGCAGCCCGACATCACTCGCGCGCGGGAGCTGCTCGGCTGGGAACCGCAGGTGTCACGCAGCGAGGGACTGCGCCGCACCGCCGCCTACTTCCGCGAAAAACTAAACTCTTGATGGTCACAAGGCCACGATGACACGAAGCCACGAAGAAAAAGTTCATTTCGAGGCTTGGTGACTTCGTGTCCTGGTGTCATCAAAGAGTGAGACTGTCAAAAGAAGGGCGAGGGGGAGGAGCATGGTGAAATACGATCCCCAGGCGACGAAGAATGCGAAGGCTTCGACGATGTAGAGCAGAAGCAGGGTAAGGGCGAACTGTTCTGCAGTGAAGCCGCCGCGGCGAAAGCGGCGATAGAGGCCGGCGAGGAGCAGGATTACGAGGGGGATATTCATCAGAGCAGAAGCGACAGCTTTTTTCGGTCCGCCATCCCAGGGCGCGAGGAACGCTCCCGTTCCGATGATCAGGCGCAGGGGGATGCACTCCGGCCGCGCAAACATGTCTTCCTTCGCCAGCCGCCAGAGGACCGCGTCCGCGTTCGGATCCACCGCGCCATAATACATTTCCTCGAACTCCTTCCCCGTCTCCTCTTCGTACAGCCGCGCCATTGGATAGTGTCCACCGAAGTACACCGCTTCCCCTTTCCAGTAGTGGTAGCCGTTGCCTGTCACTACGGGAATGAACTGATCGAACGTGCGTACGTTGCGAAGCGTCCACGGCGCCACCACTGCTCCGGCACAGACGATCACAAGCAGCACCGCGGCGATGCGTCTTCCCGCGGGCAGACTGCGACGGCTGAGGATGTATGGTGCCGCCAGCAGCGGCATCAGCAGGAAGGTGCCATGCGTGAGCGCGCCGACGCCCATCAGCAAACCGGCCGCAGGAGCATACCGCAACGGTGCATGGCGGATGCGGAACACACAGAGCGCGACCACGGTGAGCAGGAGTGCCGCGACGTTGATGAAGGTCGTGGTCTTGCTGATGAAAATCAGATACGGATGGAATCCGGCGAGGAGCAGCAGCAGGCGGAGCATGAGGGGAGAGAGCCTGAGATCCCGGCCGAGGGCACGCAGGGCGACGAGCATCAGCAGGGAGAGCAGGGCACTGCCGAGCATCCAGACGAGATACCAGTGCGCCGGCCACCACGCCCCGAAGATCATCAGCAGCACGACCTGTACCGGGGGACGGTTATGCACGGGCGGTCCGTCAGGTGTAAAGGCGTATTCCCCGGTCATCAGCATCGTCCGGGCAATCTGCAGGTAGCCATCCGCTCCCGCCTGATACCAGGTGTCGCCGGCGACGGGCACATTCTCGGGAGGCGCATTAACCGCAAGCATCCAGAACAGGCCAAACAGCAGGCGCACAGCCACCGCCGCGGCGATAATGCGCCCGGGCCGAAGCCGTCCGACCATTTCCCAGAGCTGTTGCAGCATGCCGTTCATTTCAACAGGATTCAAATGTCTCGGACAAAGCGGTACCGGAGCAGTGTCCACACGGCTTCGATGCCGTCACGCCAGCGGATTTTTTTCCCCTCGTCCTTTTTCCGTGGGAAATAGTCGATGGGGACTTCGACGATGTCAATGCCGCGGCGCAGGACGCGCGCCGTAACTTCCGGACAGAATTCAAAGCCGGTGCAGCGCAGGGGGATGCTTTTCAGAAGCTGCGCATCAAAGACTTTGTAGCAGGTCGGTTCATCCGTGATGTCCGATCCATAGAGCAGGTTGGTTACTGCGGAAAGAAACTTACCTCCCGCGTAATACGTCATGCCCGAGTGCAGACGATTCCGTGCATTGCGCTCACGCGAGCCATACACCACGGGAGTTTTTCCCTCAAGGATCGGGGCAATCAATGCGGCATAATTGTCTGGATTGTATTCGAGGTCGGCATCCTGGATGATCACGATGTCCCCCTGCACGGCGGTCAGTCCGTGACGAATGGCAGCTCCCTTTCCCTCGTTCTGTTCCCGAAGCAGCAGCGTGTGCTGCGAGGCATGCTGTCGCAGCAGCTCAGGGGTGCTGTCGGTCGAACCGTCGTCGACAATCACGAGCTGTTTTTTGACCGGAGCAATTTCCGCTGCTTCCACGCGCTGGATCAGCTCCAGGATGGTCGCTTCCTCGTTGTAGCAGGGAATTATGATGGAAAGGATTTTCGGCATGCCTTCATGGCCCTGTGGTCACAATCCCGAAAGATACGGGAATTGACGGAAACCAACGAGCAGGAGCAGGAGAATCCGTAGGGCCGAGCCAACGGCTCGGCCATGTGAACATCTGTAAACGGTGCCGTCCCGTTGCCTCAAAACTAATGTTACCGAAAACCAATGACTTTTCCGTCTGGGATCGGTGAGAGGGCGATGGACGTGG